>Ga0116153_10000811_pt1 | contig 34494 bp, 38 predicted proteins | sample AD_UKC028_MetaG_FD_89896 | JGI IMG/M metagenome (GOLD analysis project Ga0116153, IMG submission 89896) | Active sludge microbial communities of municipal wastewater-treating anaerobic digesters from USA - AD_UKC028_MetaG | ecosystem: Engineered > Bioreactor > Anaerobic > Digestate | place: USA...
AAGATTCGTGCACGTATAATTGACTGGCGTGCTAATCAAATATTGAACGTATTGCTGTTTGGTTATCATGTCGAGATTATACCAAAACAATCAACAACCTGGAACTCCAAGCGAAAGTCCTGTCTCTATAAAAGAGAGGCCCGGCCAATGACCCGCCTGCCGGGACCTTCGTTGAAGATTAGCCCGGTTCCGCCGAGGATTCGACGATTTGGCCGAAACTAATGGCGGCGTCGTTGACCGGAAGACGCTCAGGTAATAGCACCTCAAAGCCAACATCCGTCAACAATCGCAGCGCCTGTTCCGTCAAGCAGCGATTTTGAAAGACGCCACCAGCGAAGCCGACTTGCTGAACTCCATAATCTCGCCGGATTTGCTCGGCCTGGCGCAAAAGGAGTCTCGCCAGGCTGGCATGGAACCCGGCGGCTCGTTCGGCGCGGGTACGTTCGGTATCCAACAATGCCGGTAAGAGCTGCGTCCAGTCACTCCGCCAGAGGTCGTTATCCCAATATAGCGGCATGTCGATCACTGCTCCGGCGGAAACGCTGCAAGCTTCCAAGGCCATCGCGGCTTGGCCTTCATGACTCTGCGTTTGTGCAATACCGATCAACGCGGCGGCGGCATCGAACAGGCGACCGATGGAGGTTGTTACAGGGCAGTTGATGCGACGTTCCCAGGCGACCCGCGCTAAATCACGGTTGGCAGGGCCGCCCGGCCAGTCCCGACCGGCTTCCCAGCACATCGCCAACGCACACCGCCAGGGATCGCGGCTGGCCTGGTCGCCGCCGATCAAGCGGAATGGGCGCAAGCTGGCCACCCGTCGCCACTGTCCGGGAGTCCCGAACAACGCCTCGCCGCCCCAGAGTGTCCCGTCTTCGCCGAATCCCAGCCCATCCCAGGTGAACACCAAAATTGGCGCTTCCGGGTTAAATTCGCCGAACAGCGCTGATGCGTGGGCGTGGTGATGAAAGACGCGCCGAAGGTCGTTCGTTCGTCCCCGCGCCCACCGCGTGGAGAAATAACCGGGATGGGCATCGCAGACGATGCGTTCCGGCGAAACCGCGTACAGTCGGCAAAGATCGTCGATCACCTGCTCAAAAACTTCCAGACTTCGGGGTGCGCCCAAATCGCCCAGGTGTGGTGAAATCAGGACCCGATCATCCACTGCCAGAGCAATGGTGTTTTTGAGATCAGTGCCCAGTGCCAGGGTCGGTTGACTGACCGGCATCTTCAGCCGCAATTCGACAGGGGCCAGACCCCGGCCCAGGCGTAGCGGTCGAGGTTTACCCGCCAATCGCCGAAACACGGAGTCATCGGCGGGACGGCGAATCGGCCGGTTGTGGTGGAGAAAGGCGTCAGCCACGGTGCCCAATCGTTGTTCCACGCTTTCTGCATCGGTCAACACCGGCTCGCCGCTGATATTGGCTGAGGTTGCAACCAGCGGCCCGCCGAAATTAGCACTCAACAGATGATGCAGTGGACTGTAGGGCAACAGGAGACCGATTTCGGCCAAGCCCGGCGCAATCGACGGCGCAAGTCCGGCGGTAGATGACTTCGGCACGATGACGATGGGACGCAGTGGCGAACGCAACGCCTCCAGTTCTTCGTCGTTCGGGGCTACAATTTCTGCAATCGCGCCGCTGGATAAGGTGCTTTCGGGAATCAACACCGCCAAGGGTTTTGCAGGCCGATGCTTGCGTTCGCGTAGCCGCTGTACGACGACTTCGGAACGCGCATCGCACATCAGGTGATAGCCACCCACGCCCTTGACCGCGACGATCAGGCCGCGTTGCAAAGCTCGGATGCAGGCAGCTAACGCGGCCTCGTTACCGGTAGCCGGTGTTAGGCCCGTTCCCCGGAATTCCAGCACCGGTCCACAGGTGGGACAAGCCAGCGGTTGGGCATGATAGCGACGGTCCGTCGGATCGTCGTATTCCGCCCGGCAAGCAGCGCAGAGCGGGAAGTGGGCCATCGCGGTATGGGGCCGATCATAGGGCAGCCGGTCGATGATCGTGTAGCGTGGCCCACACTGGGTGCAGTTGGTGAACGGGTAGCGGTAGCGCCGGGCGGTCGGGTCACTCATTTCCTTCAGGCAATCCGCACACACGAAGTGGTCGGGCGGAATCACGACCGGCCCGGAATCTCCAGGCTCACTGGCCCGAATGGTGAAGTCCGGGTAATCCAGGAACTCGGCATCCGCAATGCGAGGGACTTCAGGCTGCGCCAGGGGCGGCGCTTCCGCGTAAATCGCCCGGATAAACTGGCTGATCTGGGCCGGTTCGCCTTCGACGTGAAGGTCAACTTCCCCGCTGCGATTCCGTACCCATCCCCGCAACTCCAGCCGCCGGGCCAACCGGCAGATGAAGGGCCGAAACCCGACGCCCTGAATTCGGCCCCGAATCTGGATACGGTGCGCGATCTTCACTCCCATTATTCGGAAGGCGCTGCTGCCCCGGTGCGTTCGCGGACACCGGAGGCCCACCAGATGCGACAGGCCCCTTCATCCGACACCATGCAGGGACCGACCGGGGTACGCGGGGTGCAGGGCGAACCGTAGATGCGGCATTCCGAGGGGATGATTTTGCCCAGCACTACGCGGGCGCAATCACAGCCAGGCGGCATTTCCCCGACTCTTCGGCGACCGGCAGCCGACTCTTCGGGAAAATGCCGGCGGGCGTCGTGCGCCATCAACCGGTCTTTTAGCGCATAGCCGGAACGTGGAATGGTGCCGATACCGCGCCAATTCGCATCGACAATCTCGAAACACTCGGCCAGGCAGCGGCGCGCAACCGGATTGCCGCCGGGCTTCACCACCACCGTATAACAATTCTCACACGTCGGCTGACCATCGCTAGCCTGTTTCAGTACTGAATAAATAGCGGCCAGCAGGCTGTCGGGGGTAAATCCAGCGATGGCGATGGGAATGCCATGGCGCGCCGCGACGAAATCCCATTCCTCGGGACCCATCACCGTGGAAACATGGCCCGGTGCAATCAGGGCGTCCAGACCGGCGTCGCCGGACTCCAGCAGCATCGCCACTGCGGGCCAGGTCAGCCGACCACTCATTAGCAGAAACAGGTTGTCCGGCAACCCTTCGGCGATCAGTGCGGCGATGGGGGCCAGCGTCGTTTCAAAACCGACGGCGTGAAAGATCACCGGACGCTCGGGATGCGCTTTGGCGATGCACAACGCATCCCGGGGCGAAGCGATAGGGCGGACATCAGCACCGGTGGCCTTGGCTTCTTCCAGCGAACGCACCTCGCCCCGTGGAACATTGACCGGCACCCGCAGCATGTCGCCGAAACTGACCAGGGTGACCGGTTCCCGCAAGGCCCATTGCATCGCCTGGTAAAGATCTTCCTCAGGGCAAATGCATACGGGACAGCCAGGGCCGGGAATCAGGCAGATATTTTCCGGCAGCAGGCTGCGCAGGCCCGTCAGGGCAATCGAGCGCTCATGGCCGCCACAGACGTTCATAATGCGAACGGGGCGGATCGGGTGAAGCGTCCGGATTTTTTCGAGCCAGTGTTGGGCGCGATCAACCATATGCAGCGCTCCTGCACCTGCAATATTTATTAAGCGGGCTAATCATCGCCCTCGATCACTGAGAGCAGGGTCATATTGGATGATTACTCAAGTCAAAACGGGCCAGACATACGGGTATGGCGTCAATCTTCGATTGAAGAATGTTGTTTATCGCTATTCGACAGCGAAATCAATCGCGTCGAACTGCACCAAGCCATCGGCCTTGGACACCGAGGCGCGGACGATCGCGCCGACCAGCGGGTCGTGCACCACCGTCCAAACCCGGTCTGTCTCACCAGTCACCACGAAATCCGCAGCCGGGATTTTGGGCATCGGGACGTACTGCTGGTTTTAAGGGCGCATGTCCGGCGCAACCGGCCAGCGTATCGGTTGCGCTGGTCTTGATACTCCCTACGATGAAAATCACAATGCCACCGGAGATCTTGGCTTTCACCAGATCGAAGAGATCGTCCTGTTCGGAGTTGTTCTGGTCCCACTTACAAGCACCATCGATTACCTCCAAATTTGACCTGTTGCGCCACGCTAATGGCCGGGCATTGCTGTTGGCCAATGTCGAAATAGATGCCGTTGGAACCATAGAGCTTTTCCGCAAACGTGATCGCCTTGCCGTAATCGAACTTCGACAAGGAAACCGTTTGAGGTATTAGCGTAGTGAAAATTAATCACACGCCCGATATGATTAATCACTGGCGCAGGCTGAGATCGTATAGTGGAGCCAGCATCGCGCTGGTGACCGAGCGCTGGAACTGTCTGGCGCATAACCTTCGTTGACTAACCTTGGGGTAATCCGATCATGTGCCTAGCCATTCCGATGCAAATTACGCAAATCGACGGCTTCGAGGCTCGCTGTTCGGCCAAGGGCGTCGCGCGCGATGTCAGCCTGTTCATGCTGCAGGATGAACCCATCGGCGTCGGGGACTGGGTGCTGATCCATGTCGGTTACGCTATCCAGAAAATCAGCGCCGAAGAAGCCCGGGAATCCTGGGAACTCTTCGATCAACTGCTGGCCGGAGATGAGATTTTGGCTATTTCAGATAGTGAAAGCCCGCTGATCTAACAGGATCTCCTAATCATCGGGGTGATCAAGGCACTGAAGAACAGGCAGAAGAGCGATTCTGCCAAGCCCGCTCGCGGTGATGTTCTACACTGGAAAACAAGCTTCCTGCTGGAATAGCCAACGCCATGACCTCTATACCGCCTCGCCGGCTGCCTCCGGTTCTATTGACCCTCATGGCCGGACTCCTGCTGGTCTGTCATGCGCTATGGGGCTGGGTGCCGATTCTCGATAGCGCCAACCTCGCCTTTCATGAGGCGGGACATCCCCTGTTCGGACTCCTGTCAGCCCGGCTGGCGGTGTACGGCGGGACCCTGATGCAATTGCTGATGCCTGCCGCCTGCGCCTGGGAGTTCTATCGCCAGAGACAACTCTGGGGCTTTTATGTTTGCCTGATCTGGATTGCGGAAAATGGGCTGAATATCGCCCGTTATATGGCGGATGCTCGCGCCCATGAATTGCCGCTGGTCGGTGGAGTCGACCCGGAGGATTTTCACGACTGGACGGAAATCCTGAGCCGGTGGGGGCTGCTCAATCAGGATACCACTCTGGCGTTTCTAGTTTGGATGGGAGCCGTAGCGCTGATGGTTTGGACGCTGAAGCAGGCGTGGACACCTCGAACAGACACTGACGATGGATGGTGAGTAGGCGCCTCGATCAGAGAGATGCCGTCGTCATGACCGACGGCAACTCCCCTTTCTCAAACCGCACCAGCGCGCCGATCCGCTGCTCACCCATGGAATCGAACTCAATCAGCGCGAGGGTTTCGCCCGGTTCCGGCGAATCCGGGGACAGCTTGATGCCGAGCCGGGTTAATCGCAGAGCCAGCGGGTGAACCTGTAAATACCTCTCCGGCTGGCCCAGCACCTGCCGAATCTGCTCCAAATAATCATCCAGCGTATTCAGAGGGTTACGCGCTGCAACCAAATCCTCCTCAGTCTGGAGTAACCGCTGCTCCAGCGCCACAACCCGCCGCTCATCTGCATCGTCCGTCGACAACAGCGGCTGCAAGCCCTGCACATGGCCGCGAAACGCCCGCAACTGCGCTTGCAACTGTCGCCGCTGCTCCTCCAACGCACTGCGTCGCGTCCGCAACTCATTAATCCGCTCCAGCGCCCGTGTTGCCAGAAACACCAGCATCCGCTGTTTCAGCTCTTCGCGTAGCCGGGCCTCGCTGACCGCAGGGAAAAACAGCCGCTGCTGCGAAAAGCTGACCTGAATGCACCGGACATCGCGCACCAGCACATCGCCGCGGAGTACCGAGCCAAATGTCTCGGTCTCCCGCTTCACCATGAGCATCAATGCAAAACACTCCGTGTGCCCAGGGTCCACAAAAAACGTGCGAATCGCCGGGTCCTCGCTCAACAGGGTCCGCAGATCATCTACCGTGGCGAAAAAGGCGTTCACCTGCGGATCCTGGGACCAGGCATGCGCATCGAGCAGCACTGCTGGCGGTAGCTGTTGCAATACCTGACCGGAATAATTCAACGCGGTTTCCACCGCGTCCACCAGTTTCTCGGCATAGTTGCCGACCAACCGGATGCGTGGCTCGCTGGCGTCCACCGCCTGCTCGATGGCGTCGTGCAACGCCGCCAGCCGTTCTTGACGCTGGCGATGTTCGGCCAGATGCTGCTGCGCGAACGCCGTCAGACCGTTGAAGACGTGTTGTAGTAAACCCTGGCTGTCGGTCATTCTCCCGCACTCCCAACCCTATCGCTACTCAGAGCTATCCCTCCAGCCGCCGGTGCAGTGGACTCGACCGGGGGAAATGCGCCCGCAGAAAATCCATTTGATCCGCCAGCACCCGCCGGCCCTGCAAATACACATACTCGGCATGATTGGGCGTGAACGGGATCGCCAGCAACTGCATCCGGGCCTGTTCCGGGGTCCTGCCGCCTTTGCGGTGATTACAGGGCTTGCAAGCGGTCACCACATTATTCCAGTGATCCGCGCCGCCCTGGACGAGCGGCCGGACATGGTCGCGGGACAAATCACGCACCATAAAGCTTTCGCCGCAATACAGACAGGTATTGCAGTCGCGCCGGAACAGCGAGACATTCGACAGGGGTGGCGCGTAATCCTCGCGGGCGCGCAACCGGGCGTAAGCGCCACCCTGGGTGGCGATGATGGAGTTCACCGTGACCACACTGCGCCGCCCACTGCGTGCGTTGACGCCGCCACGCACTGTGTACAGCACAATGCCGCAGGTATAGGCGACCTGTTCCGCACAGTAGAGGCGCACGGCCTGTTGATAATCAATCCATTCCAATGGCATTCCCGTCACATCCGTATGCAGAACCTGCTGTTCCAGTCCGTACATACTTCCACCTTTGCCTGTGTTCCGTCCTCGCGCAACATGATCGCTGACCGGTATGAGTGTTTGTTGACGACGTAGAGTAGACGCGAAAATGTTTGACCGGTTGCGTAACCCTGAACAACGCCGGACCAGCTTTTAACCATGACCCTGTTGTGATGTTGCCAGTCTAGGCTACTATTCTACAAGTATTGTGCGTCGCCCGCCGCCGGCGCGCAGGTTCGCCCGTTAACGGGCGCGGATTGAACCAGAGTTCTATTTCCAGGCGGGTGGGCGCCTGTGAAGAATCACCATCTAATGAGGACAACAATATGCCTGTTCGTATGGCCGTCCCGAAAGAAACTCTTTCGGGCGAACAGCGGGTCGCGCTAGACCCGACGATGGCCGAGCGTTTCGCCAAGCTCGGCGTGGAAATCCTGGTCGAAAAGGGTGCTGGCGTCAGCGCCTTTTTCGCTGACGACCTTTATGGTAAAAGCAGCCGGCTGGTCGATAGCGCCCAAGCCCTGTACACCGAGGCCGATGTCGTTTTCAAGGTGCAGGGACCGACCCTGGAGGAAGTGGAGCTGCTGAGGGACGGCTCAATCCTGTTGGCGGTGCTGGCCCCACATCGCAATCTGGATGTGGTCAAACGGTTGCGCGACAAGAAGATCACCAGCTTCGCCATGGAATTGATTCCGCGCATCTCTCGTGCTCAGTCAATGGACGTGCTGTCATCACAGGCCGCGGTGGCCGGTTACTATGTGGCGTTGCGGGCCGCTATTCTGGCCAGCGGGTTCTTCCCGATGCTGACCACCGCCGCCGGCACCATCCGCCCGTCCAAGGTGGTGATCGTCGGCGCGGGCGTCGCGGGTTTGCAAGCCATCGCCACCGCCAAGCGCCTCGGCGCGATGGTGGAAGCCTATGACATCCGCCCGGCAGCCCGGCAGGAAATTGAATCGCTGGGCGCGAAGATGATCGACACCGGGGTGAATGCCGCTGCCGAAGGCGGCTACGCCCGGGAATTGACTGCGGAAGAAAAGCAGAGGCAGGCCGACGTCCTGGCCAAGCATGTCGCCGCCGCCAATGCGGTCATCACCACTGCGGCCATTCCGGGCCGGGCCGCACCGAAGATCGTGACCACCGCGATGGTGGAAAACATGAAGCGCGGTGCCGTCATTATTGACCTGGCGGCGGAATCGGGCGGTAACTGCGATCTGACCCGTCCTGGCGAGACCTACGAGCATAACGGCGTGGTGATTGACGGCCCGCTGAACATCCCCAGCAACTTCCCCGCGCCAGCCAGCGAGATGTACGCCAAAAATCTGTTCAACTTCCTGTCGCCGATGATCAAGGACGGCGCGCTCAACCTCGACTGGGACGACGAGGTGATCGCCAAGAGCGCCCTGACCCGCGACGGGCAGATTGTCCACGAACCCACCCGCAAGCTGGTCTAACCCTACCATCGGAGAAGCAAGATGGAAGCAGTGGTTGCATTTTTTTCCCCCATTTACATCCTGATGCTGGCCGGCATTCTGGGCTATGAAATCATCGGCAAGGTGCCGGTGATCCTGCACACCCCGTTGATGTCCGGCACCAATTTCGTCCATGGCATCGTGCTGGTAGGCGCGATGGTAGCGCTCGGTCAGGCCGTGACTCCGCTGGAACAGACAATTGGCTTTCTGGGCGTATTGCTGGGCGCTGGCAACGCGGTCGGCGGCTACTTCGTCACCGAACGGATGCTGGAAATGTTCAAGAGCAGCAAAGGCCAGGAGAAGTAAGTCATGGGTTATCTGATTGAAACGGTCTATTTCCTGACGGCCGCGCTGTTCATCCTCGGCCTGAAACGGATGTCGCACCCGACCACCGCTCGTAGCGGCATTGTCTGGGCGGGCTATGGCATGGTGCTGGCTACAGTGGTCAGCTTCGTTCACCCGCAGATTACCGCGAACATCATTCCGACCAACTATGTGCTGATGGTGGTCGCGATTGCTATTGGCGGCGCGATTGCCTGGTGGGGCGCTAAAAAGGTGCCGATGACCGCCATGCCGCAGATGATCGCTATTTATAACGGCATGGGCGGCGGTGCGGCAGCGGCCATTGCGGCAGTGGAACTGCTCAAGAACCATGGCGACAAAGTGCCGCAGACCCACATCCTGATCATGGCGGTGGCCGGGGCGCTGATCGGCGCTGTGGCTTTTTCCGGTTCGGTGGTGGCCTTTGGCAAGTTGCAGGAACTCAAGTTTTTCAAGGATGACGCCAAGTTCCGCTTTACAGGGCAACAAAAAGCCAATGCGGTCATCTTTGGCGCTGCGGTATTGCTCGGTTTGGTGATCGCACTCAGCCACAGCGCCAGTGGCGCACTGATCTCGGTGTTCTTCCTGCTGGCGCTGGCTTTTGGCGCGATGATGGCGTTGCCCATCGGCGGTGCGGATATGCCGGTGGTCATTTCGCTGTTCAACGCCTTCACGGGTCTGGCCGTCGCGCTGGAAGGCTTTGTGCTGGGCAACTCGGCGATGATCATTGCCGGCATTATCGTCGGCTCGTCGGGCACGCTGTTGACCCTGATGATGGCCAAGGCGATGAACCGCTCGGTGTCGAATGTGCTGTTCAGTAACTGGGCGGCGCTCGGCAGTGGCGAGGCGCAGGCGGTCACGGGCAGCCTCAAGCCGATGGAGCCGCCGGATGCGGCGATTCAGATGGCGTATGCGAGCAAGGTCATTATCGTTCCCGGTTATGGCATGGCGGTGGCCCAGGCGCAGCACAAAATCTGGGAAATGTGCAAGCTGCTGATCGAGCGCGATGTCGTCGTCAAGTTTGCCATTCACCCGGTCGCAGGGCGGATGCCCGGCCACATGAACGTGCTGCTGGCGGAAGCGGGCGTTCCTTACGATCTGATCTTCGACATGGAAGAGATTAACGAAGAGTTCCTCACCGCGGACGTGGCGCTGGTGATCGGCGCCAACGATGTGGTGAATCCGGCGGCGCGCACCGACAAGGCTAGCCCGATCTACGGGATGCCGATCCTGAACGTGGATCACGCCAAGAACGTGCAGGTGATCAAGCGCGGCAAGGGTGTGGGCTTCGCCGGCATCGAGAATGCGCTGTTCTTCGCCGATAACACCCGGATGGTCTACGGCGACGCGCAGAAAGTTGCGGCAGGGATGATCCAGGGGATTAAGGATCTCGGCTAAACGCCGTTTCGTGAGGTAAAAATGAGGCGGCCTGCGGGCCGCCTCATTTTTCCTCCTTTCGGGTGGTTATGAAAAACAATGGTTTAAATTAATGAGTCGCCCGCCAAAAAATTGACGCCAGTCTCTATTTTCCCCAATGCTGCCCTCCGAATTGCTCTTCTCCTACAAGCGCGGCGCTCAAGTTTACCCGCGCTTCCTGCGCGCCGATCAACAGATCTGGGCCGGACAGGTTCTGGACCTCATCCGCGACCATCAGCACCGCCCGCGTGGTGAGTTACAAGCAGCGCTGCGGGCGCTCGAAGGCGACTCGCCCGATTATCGCATCGTGCGCGGTTTCGCCCATCTGGCGCTGAACACCGCTGAATTCGCCCTGGCCACTGGCGAATTGCAACCGGAAGCGCTGCGGCGGGAAGTCTTCACTCTGGCGGCGGAACGCAGCAGTTACGGCGAACCCCAGGCCCAAGAGATTCTTGAATCGGTCGCGCCACGTTATCAATTGGAAGCAGAAACCCTGCGCGAGGCGCTCTATGCCGATCTGCCTGAAAAACATTTGTTGACGGTATTGCCGGACTTCACCCCGGAACGCCTGATCGACCGTTACAATCTCGCCCAGGCGCAGGGTCTGCTCTACCCAGCGCTCTATCTGCGCCTCATCGCTCATCGCAACAACCCCGGTGAATACCGCCGCCTGTTCCAGCATCTCAAGTTCCACGGACTGATGTACGCCGTCGAGGGCAACCTGGACGATGGTTATCAAATTTACGTGGATGGTCCCGCCAGCCTGTTCAAGCAAACCCGCAAATATGGCCTGCAAATGGCGATGTTCCTGCCGGCTCTGCTGCGGGTCAGCCGCTGGGAAATGGAGGCCGTCTTGCAACGGGACGACCAGGAGGTGCGTTATCAACTGGATTCGCAGTCGCCGCTCAAACCGCTGACCGCCGCGCCGCCCGCCTACGACAGCCTGTTAGAGGAGAATTTCGCCCGACGCTGGGAGAAACTGGGAACACCGTGGACACTGGAGCGGGAGGTGGAAATCGTCGATTTGAAAGGCACGGTGTTTGTACCGGACTTCGCCCTGCGCCATACAGATGGCCGCATCGTTCATCTCGAAATCATGGGTTTCTGGCATCCCGACTATCTGCGCCGCAAGCTGGACAAGTTGCGCCGCGCCGCCATGCCGAATCTCATTGTCGCCGTCTCGCAGCGGCTGAACGCTGGCGCCGAGGATTTCCGCGATGTTCCGGGTCCGGTGGTGTTTTTCAAAGGCAAGCTGGAACCGCGTCAGGTGCTGACCGTGCTGGAATCGTTGTAGCGCCGGACGCAGATGTTACTGACGCGGCCCGTCGATGATCCCCACCAGAGTATCGCTGTGAAACACCAGAGTTTTCAGGAAGGTTCCGCGCCCCAGGTTGTATTCCCACTTAAATACCGGAATCACCCGGCGAATTTCCTTTTCATAAACCGGGCCTGGATATAAATTGGGCGCGGCTGAAGGCGGGTAATAACCATCACTGCGTCGCAGCGTTTCCTCGATGAAGCCGTCCTGCCAGGCGCGTTGCGGCTCACCGCACAGATCCAGCACCCGCGACTGGGAATCGCCGATGTTCACCAGATAGCGGCCACAGCGCATACTATCGGCATTCGCCGTCGCCATGCCTAACAGGGTCAACGCTGCCATGAGCGCCCCCTTTCCAAACTCGCGCATGAAACACTCCTTCATCTTGAGTTTTGCAAGCAGTTTAATCCGGCTCGTTATGGTTATCATATCCGGTTTCCACACGCACAGCGAACCCTCACTATGAGTTTCACCCAACCCCCGTCGCGACCAGCGCCGGATGGTGCGCTGATCGGTCTGTTGAGCGCACTGGGCTGTTTCAGCTTCTGGGGACTGTTTCCCATCTATTTTAAATTGCTCGCGCATGTTCCCGCCCTGGAAGTGCTGGCTCATCGCATCGTGGGATCGGCGGTGGTGCTGCTGATCATGATTCTGGCGCAGCAACAATGGTCAGCCCTGCGGGCGGAATTCCGTAACCGCCGCCGTCTCGGCTTCTATCTGCTCACGGCACTGCTGATTTCCGGCAACTGGCTGTTGTACATCTGGGCGGTGCAACAGGGCCGGATTCTGGAAGCCAGCCTCGGCTATTACATCAATCCCCTGGTCAACGTGCTGCTGGGTGTCTTGTTCCTCAGCGAGCGGCTGAATCCGCGCCAGTTACTGGCCGTGCTGATCGCGGCAATCGGCGTCCTGGTGCTGGTCATCGGCCACGGCGTATTTCCCTGGATTTCCCTGACCCTGGCGCTCAGTTTCGGCAGCTATGGCCTGCTTCGCAAGAAAGCTGGCCATCCTCCAACGCTGGGTTTATGCGTGGAAACGGTGCTGATTGCGCCGGTCGCCCTGCTGTTTCTGGTCGTGCAGGGCGGCGGCGCGCTCGGGGCCATCAATGGCGCGACGGATGCGCTGCTGCTGGCCGCTGGTCCGGTCACCGTATTTCCCTTGCTGATGTTTCTCCAGGCGACTCAGCGCCTGCGCCTGTCCACGGTGGGTCTGATCCAGTATCTGACCCCGACCCTGCAATTCCTGCTGGCGGTCGCTGTGTATCGGGAGCCGTTTACCGTCATTCATCTGGCCGCGTTCGGCTGCATCTGGCTGGCACTGGCGCTGTACAGCCTGGATGCCTGGTTTGGCCATCGCGCCCTCCGCAAATCCCCCTTTTTTAAAGGAGGAAACTGAACTTCGCCGGTCTGCATCTTCCTATCGATCAAGCCTTATAAATGATGATCTGATCGCCGCCAGCGTCCCTCGCCAGTTGCAGGGCCTGCTCGGCAGCAGCCAGCAACCGCTCGCCGGAATCGCTATCGGCCAGCTCAATATCGGGATAGATCGCCAGCCCGGCTGACACAGTCACCCGCAAACTTCGCCCTCCCGGCAAGGCCGGTTCCCAGCCACGAATCAGCGCCAATAACCGCTCGACCAAGCGACGGGAGGCGTCTTTCCCACAGGCGGGCAACAGCAGAGCGAATTCATCATCGCCGTAACGGGCTACCAGATCCTGGCGGCGGATATTGCCGTCCAGCAACCGTCCCAGCGCAATCAGCACCTGATCACCGACGCCGTGCCCACAGACCTCGTTGATTTGCCGGAAGCCATCCAGGTCCAGCAGCACTACGCTTAACGGCCAGTTCTGCTCCCGAGCGGCGATCAATTCCCGCTGCAGCCGTTTGTTCAGGAGTTGGCGGCTGAATAATCCCGTCAAGGCGTCAAATACGTAACCCGTCGTTGGTTCGCTCATCGAGTCGCGCTGGGAACGTCCGGTGCGGGCGCTGACCGCAGCCACTGTCGAGAAAAGCTGATTCGGCAACGCCGCCGGCGATTCCCGTTCACCCGGCAGGGCGCTCCCACTGGCCCGTTCAGGCCAGCGCTGGACGGCGCGGATATCCAGCACCTCCCGGGCTTGATCGATAATCCCGGCAATTTCGATGGCGTCCAGCGACCTGATCTGAAATAGCGCGGCGATTTCGGGAAATTTCGCACCGACCGCTTCCAAAATTTCCACATAGTGATCAGCTTCCAGCCCGAACCAGCGTTGAGCCAGATCAGCCACCTCCTGGGAATTTTGCCAGTAATTCGGTCGGACCCAGATATCCGCGATGCGCACCGCCAGCGCCACACACTGGGCCAGCGCCCGGTACGCTTCGGAGGTCTCCACACTGTCCGGATCCAGGCTGCCGGCGGTTGCCTGGCACAGGTAGTTCGGCAGCCGCCAATATCGCATCAACCAGGCTCCCACTGCGGCATGATCATCGCCCAGCCGTTCCCGCTCCAGTTCAGCCAGCCGCCCGCAATTCAAAACCGCTTCTCCACCCTCCGCCGGGTGTTCGGCGGCTTCTTGCAACAACGCGCCATACAGTTCCGGCATCGTGATCGATAAGGCCAGGATGCCGACCCCGTGCAGCAGTCCGGCCAGGAACAGCTCTTCCAGATTCTTCATCGACAGCCGCTCGCCCAGGATGCGGCAGGCCGTCGCCGCCAGCAGCGAGCGGCGCCAGAAATGTTCGGTATTGAGGGGAATGGCTTCAGTGTCGCCCCCGGTCGTCACCAGAGAGAACCCGAGCGCCAGCTCCAAAGTCCCCTGTAGACCCAGCAGACTCAGTACCTGCCGCAGGTTGGTCACTTTGCGGCGCATACTACCGTACAGGGGTGAATTAGCGGCTCGGAACAACCTGGTCACCAAGGCCGGATCCATCGAAATCACCCGGGCTACATCGTTCAAATCTGCTTCCGGGTTATTGGCCAGTTCGACCATTTTCAGAGCCACCGCTGGCAAGCTTGGCAGGTTGCCGCAGAAGCGCAGACGTTGCTCCAGTTCATCGCGCATGATTTATGAATACCCAGTGTCACTGCGAAAAACACCGACGATGATTGCAGAAAAACTGCGCAGGCTTCCCTTTTCGGAGCCAGCAACGATCATCATAACGCAAGCACGGGCTTCCCTCGTGACTGAATGTATGGCGATCTGCGCCATTTGATGATCGTCAGGGGCACCAACCGGCGGGTGGTCGCCACAGACCTCAATCATCCCGTGACGGGTTCCGGTACTTCGTGACCGGAATCAAATTCGCTTATTCAACTCAATCCTCTATAATCCTTCTTTAATCTTCTCCCCATTCCTGAACGTGAAATTTTCATGTTGGCACGCATCGCGACGGTCAAGCGCGACACCTTGGAAACCCGAATTCAGATTCGGGTCAATCTCGACGGTTCCGGCCACGCCCAACTCGCCACCGGGCTGCCGTTTTTCGATCACATGCTCGATCAGATCGCCCGCCATGGTCTGATCGATCTCGACATTGCCGCGCAGGGCGATCTGCACATCGACGCTCATCATACAGTCGAGGACGTCGGCATCACGCTCGGCCAGGCGGTCGGCCAGGCGCTCGGCGACAAGCGCGGCATCCGCCGTTACGGCCACGCTTACGTCCCGCTCGACGAGGCGCTGTCCCGCGTGGTGCTGGACTGTTCGGGCCGACCCGGTCTGGAATACGCGGTTGAGTTTCCCCGCGCCCGGATCGGCGAGTTCGATGTGGACCTATTCCGCGAGTTCTTTCAGGGCTTCGTCAACCATGCCCTGCTCACCCTGCACATCGACAATCTGCGTGGCCGCAACGCCCACCACATCGCCGAGACCGTGTTCAAGGCCTTTGGCCGCGCCCTGCGCAGGGCGATTGAACCCGATCCGCGCACCAGTGGCATCCCTTCGACCAAGGGCAGTCTCTAGCTCCCCGACCTCCTGCACTCTCACGAGTCCTCCGTATGGCCAGCATTGCGATTATTGACTACGGCATGGGCAACTTGCGCTCGGTCGCCAAGGCGCTTGAACAGGTGGCTCCTCAAGCGCGGGTGTTCGTCACCCAGAACTGCCACGACATTCTCCACGCCGACCGGGTGGTGTTTCCTGGTCAGGGTTCCATCCGCGACTGTATGCGCGAACTGGCCCGCTGGGATTTAATCGAGGTGGTGCAGGATGCGGCCCGCAGCAAACCGTTCCTCGGCCTGTGTCTGGGGCCGCAGGCGCTGCTGGATTTCAGCGAAGAAAACGGCGGCGTTGAATGCCTGAAAGTGTTGCCGGGCCGGGTGATCTGGTTTAGTGAACTGCATGATCCGGTCAGCGGCGAACGGCTCAAGGTGCCGCACATGGGCTGGAACCAAGTGCATCAAGTGCGTAGCCATCCGCTGTGGGCCGGCATCGCCCAGGATAGTCGCTTCTATTTCGTCCATAGTTATTACCTGCAACCCGCTGATGAGGCGCTGGTGGCGGGCTGCACCCGGTATGGTTTCGATTTTGCCTCGGCCATCGCCCGGGATAACCTATTCGCTGTGCAATTCCACCCGGAAAAGAGCGCGCAAGCCGGCTTGCGGCTGCTCGCCAATTTCGCGGCGTGGCGACCTTAGGATTTGCCGTTCGAGATTTTTGTCAATGCCCGATGGTGGGCGATTAATCCGTTGAACAGGTGCGCTGCTGGAAAAAGCCGTTATGTTGCTCATACCCGCGATTGACTTGAAGGATGGTAAATGTGTGCGGTTGCGTCAGGGCCGCATGGAAGATTCAACGATCTTTTCGGATGACCCGGTGGCGATGGCCGAGCGCTGGGTCAAGGCGGGCGCTCGCCGCCTGCATCTGGTGGATTTAAATGGGGCGTTCGCCGGCCAACCGGTCAACGCCGAAGTGATCGGCCAGATTACCCAGACCTTCCCCGATCTGCCGATTCAGGTCGGCGGCGGCATCCGCGATGAGGCGACGGTCGAGACCTACCTGAGCGTTGGCGTGCAATTTGTCATCATCGGCACCAAGGCGGTGCAGGAACCGCATTTCATCAGCGATCTGTGCCTGGAATATCCCGGTCACATTATCGTCGGGCTGGACGCCAAGGATGGGCGGGTCGCCACCAACGGCTGGTCGAAGCTGTCCAAACACAACGTCATCGATCTGGCGCAGGTCTTTGAGCGCGACGGCGTTGAAGCCATTGTCTACACCGACATTGGCCGCGACGGTATGATGCAGGGCGTCAATGTCGAAGCCACGGTTCGGCTGGCGCAAGCCATCGGCATCCCGGTGATCGCTTCGGGCGGCGTCAGCACCCTGGACGATGTGCGGGCGCTGTGCGCGGTCGAGAGCGAAGGCGTCATGGGCGCCATTATTGGCCGGGCGCTGTATGATGGCGCGATTGATCTGGCCGAGGCGCAGCGGTTGGCCGAAGCGGCGGAGAGCGCGTGATGGGCCTGGCCAAGCGCATCATTCCCTGCCTGGATGTGGATCGGGGCCGGGTGGTCAAGGGCGTCAAGTTTGTGGAGATCCGCGACGCCGGCGACCCGGTAGAAATCGCCCGCCGTTACGATCAGGAAGGCGCGGACGAAATCACCTTTCTGGACATTACCGCCAGTTCCGATGACCGGGAAACCATGGTGCATGTCGTCGAGCAGGTGGCTAGTGAGGTCTTTATTCCGCTGACCGTGGGCGGCGGTATTCGCACACTGGACGACGTGCGGCGGATGCTCAACGCCGGCGCTGATAAAGTGTCCATCAATACTGCGGCCATCGCCCGCCCGGAATTTGTCCGCGAAGCCGCCGAGCGTTTCGGTAATCAGTGTATCGTGGTCGCCATTGACGCTAAAGCAGTGCATACCGAGGGCGAATCGCTGCGCTGGGAAATCTTTACTCACGGCGGCCGCCGGCCCACCGGCATCGACGCCATTGAATGGGCGCGGCGCATGGCTGACTACGGCGCGGGCGAAATCCTGCTGACCAGCATGGATCGCGACGGCACCAAACGGGGTTTCGATCTGGAATTGACCCGCGCCATCAGCGAAGCGGTCAGCATCCCGGTGATCGCCTCGGGCGGCGTCGGCACACTGGATCATTTGGCCGATGGTGTCCTGCTCGGCAAAGCCGACGCCGTGCTGGCCGCCAGCATCTTTCATTTCGCTGAATACACCATTGAACAAGCCAAACGCCATATGCAGGCGCGGGGCATTGAAGTGAGATTATGAATATTTACTTCGTGATCAAGGATAAAGTCAATGTCTAACAAAATATCTTTCTTGGTTACTCCAAGTCTTTTAGGCATTATATTTTTATTATTCAGCACACAATCAAAATCACTTGCTTTCTATTCTCCCGCCCATCGAGATCGCGAGGAGAATTTAGTGCAGATATTACAGTCAAACCAAGCTTTATTTGTTGGTGCTCTTTCTCTTAATTTCACTTTAACCGCAAATTTTGGTAACCGGGGAACGTGTTCGGGTAGCATTGATCTTCCCATTAATATAGTTCTGCTTTCTGATGGCACTGGCGAAATAACTATAAAAGAATGGAATTTTTGGTCTTATTTTAATATGGAAGGCAACTGTATTGATCAGGGCTTTGTTCCACAATCAGGCGATTACACACGGGATGTGACTCACGCTAATGGACAATTCAGATGGGAAACCGCAGTCTACAACTCCCAAAACGAGCCATATCCAGGCTCGGAGGTGGTGATATCCGGCCCTTTTGATAATAATAATTTAACTGCGTCAGGGCAATCACGCTACACTGTAACAGACATCGTCTGTTGTGATCCTACGGCTTCTGCATCTAATGTCCTCAACTACCAAATTAAGGCCATCAATCAGCAAACTCTACCCACTGATCCCAATGAATATATTATCCTGAACGTTGAGGAGCCAGCCCCGTCGAGCCAATATACCGGCGTTGCCAATATTCGTGGCTGGGCAGTAGCTCCAACCGGCATTTCGCGCATCCAGCAGTTTGTCGATGGCGTCTATAGCACCGACATTCCCAGCGGTGGCATGCGGGTAGACGTCGGTAATGCTTATCCCGCTTATCCCAGTTCGATTCAATCTGGCTTCTCCATGGCGTTTAATTACTCAGCTCTGGAAAGTGGAATGCATGTAATTAAGATTCGCGCTACTGATAATGTGGGCGCATCCAAAGAAGTTCCCGTTTCTTTCGAAGTTATCCGCTTCCAGAATTCCTTTATAACCGACCCCGGAATGGTCAACTTTTCAAACGCAACCTGTACTGTGGATGGCAACTCAGTCCATTTGACCAATCTGACAGCAGAGAGCATTGGTTACGACACCATTCTGCAATGGCGGACTGCCACACAGGGCCTTGAATTTACCCGTATTGTTCCTCATGCAGGAAAATAGCAAGCAAGTAAAAGCCAGTTCACCAAGCGGGCAAAATCAGGTACTGAACTAAGGTTAGGACAAGGAAATTTTATGACTGACAACTGGTTAGATCACATTCGATGGACTTCGGACGGGCTGGTTCCCGCCATTGCCCAGGACGCCGACAGTGGCCGGGTGCTGATGATGGCCTGGATGAACCGCGAATCGTTGCGGCGCACCGTTGAATGCGGCGAGGCGGTGTACTGGTCCCGCTCCCGGAAACAGCTCTGGCATAAAGGGGAAAGCTCCGGCCATACCCAGAAGGTCCAGCGCATCCGCCTGGACTGCGATGCTGACGTGTTGTTGCTGGACATCGAACAAATCGGCGGCATCGCCTGTCATACCGGACGGCAAAGCTGCTTTTTCGCGGAATTGCGCGACAGTCAATGGGTCACCGTCGACCCGGTGCTTAAGGATCCCCGCGAGATTTACGGTTCATGAGCGACGACATTCTGCGCGAGCTGGCGGCGACCCTGGAAGCGCGCAAGCAGGCTGACCCTGACAGTTCCTACGTCGCCCGGCTGTACGCCAAGGGACTGGACGCCATTCTGAAAAAGGTCGGCGAGGAAGCTGCGGAAACCCTGCTGGCCGCCAAGAACGGCGATCCTGAACCCCTGGTGCGCGAAACCGCCGATCTATGGTTTCATACCCTGGTCATGCTGGCCCATCAGGGTCTGGGACCGGACGCGGTGCTGAACGAACTGCAACGCCGTTTCGGTACGTCCGGTCTGGCCGAAAAGGCCGCCCGTACCGCTGGCTAAAACGCCACACTTCCCGTCATTCAAAGGCAAACCGTCATGCATTTCAGTATTTGGGAACTCGCACTGATCCTGGTCATCGTTCTGGTGCTATTCGGCGGCAGCCGATTGCGCAATCTCGGTTCCGATCTCGGCTCGGCCATTCGCGGCTTCCGCGACGCCATGAAGGAAGGCGGCAAACCGGCAACTGCCGAAGAAGAGCCGAAAAAGCTTGAACAGGCGGCGACCCAGGAACGGGCTGCGGGCCTGCACGATCCGCTAGCGAAGGAACGCGACAAAGTTTGATGTCTGGATCATACCCGCATGTTTGAAATCGGCTTCTGGGAAATGGTCCTGGTCGGCGTCGTCGCGATGATCGTCGTCGGCCCCGAACGCCTGCCGGGACTGGCGCGCACTGCGGGTCTGTGGCTGGGCAAGGCGCGGCGCATGATCGCCGAGGTCAAGGCGGAAGTGGATCGCGAACTGCATTTGGAAGAAATCAAGCAGTCGCTGCGTGAGCAGAGCCATCTCACCGAGATCAATGAGATTCAGCAGGACTTGGCTGGCCGGGTGAAAGCCATTCAGCAGGACATCCAGGCGGAATTCGACGATCCCGGCCCGCCGCCCGGCTGGCAACCAGGAGCCATATCCGCACCGCCGCCGCCCGGCTGGAAGCCGTCCGACTCCCCAGTGGAAGAATCGACTCCGGTTTCACTGCAAAAGCCGGTATCACCCCCCCCGTCTCCCCCCCCGCCTGCTGCGAATTGAACCTGTGTCCGACGTCGACCGCGAACAACCGTTTATCAGCCATCTCCTTGAATTGCGCACCCGCCTGCTCCGCATGATGGGGGGAATCCTGCTGGTCTTCGTGGCGATGTCGCCGTTCTCCAATCCGATCTATAGCGCACTCGCCGGTCCCTTGACCCGCCACATGCCGGCGAATAGCAGCATGATCGCTATTGACGTGCTGTCCCCATTTCTGACGCCGCTCAAATTTACCCTGATCCTGGCGGTATTCGTCACCATGCCGTGGGTTCTCTATCAGGTCTGGGCCTTCGTCGCGCCCGGCCTGTACCAGCGCGAGAAACGGTTGGCGATCCCCGTCCTGCTGTCCAGCACGATCCTGTTTTATTGCGGCATGGCCTTCGCCTATTTCCTCATCATGCCGATTTTCTTCGGCTTCATCACCAGCACTGCCCCGGAAGGGGTAGCGGTCATGACCGACATCAACCGCTATCTTGATTTCGTCATGACGATTTTCTTCGCCTTCGGGGTGGCGTTCGAGGTGCCAGTGGCGACGGTCATTCTATCTCTAACAGGCATCCTCTCCCCTGAAGCGATGGCCGCCAAACGGCCCTATGTTATCGTTGGCGCTTTCATCATCGGCATGTTATTGACCCCGCCCGACGTGATTTCGCAAACCTTGCTGGCCGTGCCGATGTGGATGCTCTTTGAGGTCGGCATCTTCGTCTCGCGCCTGTTGTTGCGCCGCCGCCGTGAAGCTCAGGCCACTGCTTGCGACTGATCGGTGAAGACCCGGCCCAGTTTCGCCCGACAATGGGGACTGCTGCGTTCAGTGTTGATGTATCACGCTATTCCCTTGCGCCGCCGCCATCTGACCCGGTTTTATGCCCAGTTTATCGACCCCGACGATCTATGCTTCGACATCGGCACGCATGTGGGCAGTCGGCTGCGGGCCTGGATGCCGTTGAGTGCTCGCATTGTCGCAGTGGAGCCGCAACCGGAGTGCATGGCGCTGCTGCGTCGCTGGTTCGGTCAGCACTCCCGGATCACCTTGATCGAACAAGCGGTCGGCGCTGCGCCGGGCATCGCGGAATTGCTCGTCAGTACCCGAACGCCGACAGTGACCACGCTGTCACCCGCCTGGATTGCCGCAGTGCAGCGTCAGCGGGGATTCGTTGCCGTGCGCTGGAACGAGCGGGTTCCGGTCACGGTAACGACGCTCGATGAGTTAATCGCCCGCTATGGGTTACCTGCGTTTTGCAAGATCGACGTGGAAGGTTACGAACTGGAAGTGCTGAAAGGCTTGTCGCAACCGATTCCCGCTTTATCCTTCGAGTATCTGCCGGCTTGTCTGGAAACTGCACGGCATTGCATCGCACATCTGGCGCAACTCGGTCCCTATACCTTCAACTGGTCCGTCGGAGAAGCGCAATGTTTGCGGTCGGATCACTGGCTGGACGCTGACGCGATGTGCGCCCTTTTGACGAGGTTTACCCCTGCCGAGGGTTCCGGCGATATCTACGCCCGGTTGCCAAAGGCATGACGCCCGATTCTGCGCCTATCGACCTCGAACAGGGCTGGGCGCTGCTGCTGAAATTGCGCCGGGTATCGCGCACCCTGGAGACGTTGCCCGCCCACCTCGATCTCGGATTAAAGGGGACCGCGCCGCTTGTTGAAATCACCCGTGAGGGTTCCTGGACCGCCCAGGTTCCGATCACCGCAGCCGCAGTGGAACTGCTGGACCTCTACTTGCCGATAGCCTTAGCCGGACGCACCCGGCCCTTCACCGTAGCGCATCTTGGACAAAGTCTGGACGGACGCATTGCCACGCTGAACGGCGCGTCCTGCCATATCAACGGTCCGGAAAACCTGACTCATCTGCACCGTATACGCGCCCTATGCGACGCCATCATCGTCGGAGCGAACACGGTGGAGCGCGACAATCCGCAATTAACCACGCGACGGGTGACCGGCCCGCATCCCGTGCGGGTCGTCCTTGATCCCCGCCGCCGCCTTTCTGCTGAACATGGCCTGTTCCATGACGGAGCGGCTCCGACCCTGTTAGTGTGTGCTGAGGAAATGGCGAATCAACCGGGGCCGGGTCAGGCGCAGATCATGGGCGTTCCTGGCGATGGTCAGCGTCTGCTACTGGCCGAAGTGTTGCGGCAATTGCAAGATCGTGGACTATTCGGGATTTTTGTCGAAGGCGGCGGCTTGACCGTATCCGCCTTCCTGGAAGCGGGCTTGCTGGATCGACTGCAAATCGCCATCGCGCCGCTGATTATCGGTTCCGGACGTCCCGGCATCACGCTGCCGATAATTGACGATTTGTCCCAGGGTCTGCGCCCGCCGCATCGCCGTTATGGTATGGGTCAGGACGTGCTGTTCGACTGTCGGTTGCGGGATTGACCGGCATCGCCGATCAAGTTTTTATCGTTACTTTTCCATGACGCAAACCCAAGGAACTTCTCATGTCCCAAGCGCTGGTGATTCAGGAAATCAATGATTATCTCAACCGCTATGTTCCGCTCTTTCCGGCCATGCAGGCGCGACTGGAACGCTGCGACACCGCCGGCTTGAGCATCGTCGCGCCCCTGGAGCCGAACATCAATGACAAGGGCATCGCTTTCGGCGGAGCCATGGCGGCGCTGGCGGCGCTGACCGGCTGGGCATTGACCCGCACGACTTTGCAGGCGCACGGCGAAACCGCTGAGATTGTCATTACGGAGAGTACCCAGAAATTCCTGCGGCCAGTGCGGGGCGACATTATCACCGAGTGCCAGCGCCCGGATGCGGAAACCGTTGAACGATTCATTCACCGTTACCGCCAGCACGGCAAGGCCCGCTGGACCGCGGAGGTCGTCATCCGCGCTGAGGGCGAACCGGCCATGACGTTTACCGGACAATATGGCGTGTTTCGGACTGGTTGATGATCAACCCAACACCCGCCCCGGTACGGTGGTCAGCCACCGTCCGGCATTGGCCAACTGCCGGCGCAACAATGTCCAGTTTTCCTCGCGTTTCCGCTGCTCCAGACAGCGCAGAAACCGCACCTTGCCGGCCTCATCCTGCCGGTCGAGTATCGCCGACCACAAGACATCGTCCACGTTGTAAATCCGTCCCTCGGCCAGACAGACCGGAATAACCGCCGCAACGGAAACGGCCAAATCTCCCGCAACCGCTTCCACCGCTGCCCGGATGTTGGCCGCCTTCGCCCCCTGGGGATTCTGTAAATCGTAGGGCGGTTGCCATTCCCGCTGCGGGCGCAACTGGTCGATATGGCTGACGACGACCACAATCGGAGGCGGGCGATGATCCATTCGCCTGGCAAACTCGCCGCGCAGTAGATCGAGGCGCATTCGGTCCAACTGTCGGTCGGGACGGTGCGCCGCACACACCCAAAGAATCAGATCCGCATCCAGCGCCATTTTCCGCAACGCTTTCTCGGTCAAAAACTCGGTATCGCAACCCGGCGTGTCAAAAATCAACGCAGCGGTCAACCCTTCATGCTCCAGCCGATAAGGCGTCAATCCCGATGTTGTATCCGGCAATACATCCGTTGCGGCGGTCAAACGGCCAAACAGCGCATTGATCAGGCTGGATTTACCAGCGTTGGCCCGACCCAGAATGATGATGCGCAATGGCTCGTTTGTCCGGGTAACTGCTTCGGCGACCTGGTTCAGATCGTCGTGGGAAATTGGCGTCGTCCGGGCCTCCGGTTTCTCATCCACCAGAGTCAGCCGCCCGCTGTACAGCTTAATGGCGTAGTAGCCGACCTTGCAGACATATTCCCGCAACAGCCAGCGTTGCGTTTCCACCCAGGCTTGACCATACGCCTGACCGCGCAGATGGCCCCAAGCCTCGCTCAACAGGGCATCGGCGGGATTGAACACCAGCCGCCCAGCCCGATAAACGTTCACCAGCCGCTCGGCAGAATCCTTCCAGCGCCAGACGCGAAGTAGATCGCCAATCGTCAAGCGGTGACTGAGGGGAAGGTGGTCAGTCACGGTCGCCCGCAAGTCGCGGCTGGCCCGCTCGATGATCAACAGCGTGTGCGGCACGGTCAGTTCCAGTAGGGGCCGCTCTTCCTTGGGATGGTAATAGCGGGCGACGATATCCAGCGTGTTCTGGCCGAGGCTCCACAATCGTCCGCCGTCATTGAGCGGCCAGTCTTCTGGTTTAATTCCCTCCGCCATTTGTTCAACTGCTGTCCAAGCGCCCGCCGCTTTTGGCGGCCAGTGCGCGTCAGACTGAGTCGCTGCGCCAGCCAGCAATTGGCGGTCCCGGCGTAATAACCAGTGTTGCAACCCGTAGCCGGCGGCGCTGCAAACCAGCATCGCTGCGAGCCACCAATACAATGTCCCGGTGCGCCACAGCCAAAACAGGCCGAGCGGTAATAGTGCGGCAACCGGCAACATCCATAGCAGCAGCGCGACCAGTCGCAGACGGTCCAGACGCTCCCAACCTTTCATGGGGATGTCGGCATGGATGGGGAAATCGCCGGCGCTTCGCAACCCAGCGCGCAACAACGGCCCGGTTGCCGACGCCGGCTCATCGGGCGGGAGGGATCGGCGAGAACGCCCCGATCCAGCAGGCGCTCGACCAGCGCGACCTGATCGGCGACTGGATACTGCCGCCAGATTTCCCGCTTCATGGCTTCCGGTGAACCGCCGCCGTGCAGCGAGATCACCGAATACCAGCCGGCTTGATAGGAAGCGGTGAGGTCTTCAATGAATCGAGCCACCTCAATACGCTTTTCGTAAGGGATGTCGGAACGGCCCGCCAGCAATTCCGAGAGCCGCCCGGCGGTGGCGGGATTGTGATCTTCATCCGGCCCCGGCAAGGTGACGATCAGGCCACCCGATACGGTATGGGCGAGTCGGTGCATATCGTAAATCTGCGTCGCCAGTAGCAGCTTGCCGATATTGGCGAACACGGGTTCGGGCATCATGACGCCCGCCGGATCAGCGACGCCGTAGACCGAAGCGGCGACGCCGCAGGCGAAAAAGCCTTCGGTGATTTGAATCAGTTCCACCATGGCTTCGCGCAGATGGCCGGTGTGGTCAAAATCAAGGCCGTTCGCCTCGGTCATTAACGCCCCCGCGCCAATCAGCAGATCGCCGAAGCCCGCCCGAGCGCCGATGCAGGTATGGCGGTGATGGGTGGCGTATTGATGGGTCAATTCGCCGGAATGCCGCCATTCCCCGGCCAGAAACACGCGCTCCCAGGGGACAAACACCTGATCAAACATCGCTACGGCAGTGGACTGACCATAACGGGCGCTGAACTTCGCCGCCGGTTCGCCGGGCCGACCCGCCGGACGGGCCACCAGGGTCAGGTTTTCCGCGTCCACCGGCACGGCGCAGCACACCGCATAATCGGCGTCAGCTTCGGTCAAATTTCGGCCTGGCATCACCAGCAGTTCATGCATGTACGGTGCGCCGGTAATAATCGCCTTGACCCCGGAAATGACGATACCGTCCTTGCGGCGCTCGACGATCTGCACATAAGCATCAGGATTCGCTTGCTGACTAGGCCGGCGGCTGCGGTCGCCCTTACCATCGGTCATCGCCACACCCAGCGTCAGATCTTCGGCATACACCTGTTCGAGGTAGGTGCGGAACCGTTCGCTGTAATGCGTGTTGAGTTCCGCATCCATCTGCACCGTCGTCTGCTGGATCGCGGACAGCGCATCGCCGCCCAGATAGCGTTGAGCACAACCGGTTTCCTGACAGACCAGCCGCACCGCTTCCAGTTTGTCCAGCAGATCGTCCGTGGAAGCGGGAATGGCGATCATCCGGTTGACTGGCTGGCCGCTGGCGAAATCGGAACGGCTGGCCCGCATCAAGGGCGCATGGTCTTCGCACAAAGCGAAATCGTAGGTCAAAGCTACGCCATTCACGCCCGGCGCGAGCAGCGGTTCGTCCACTACGGATTCAACCTGACGACCGTTAATAAACACTCGCGGTTGATAACGTCGCAACGATTCGCGGTAATCCTGGCCGGACATCAGCATGAGGGAAACTCCCGAATGAGCATTGGCGGGAATGAATGGGAAAAGGAGAGTTAGGGGGGATTTTCTCCCGGCAAAGGTTTGAAAATACTCGCACCGGACGCCAGCGCCTCGGCGTAGACGCGGCGGATCGCAGCGGCATCGACGGGATGGCCTTGCTGCTGGCTGAGAAAGTAGGCGCTGGCAGTCTTGCCCAGCGCATAGGTAGTCGTCCCGCTGGCGGTTGCGCCCCACATCGCCCCAACGGTCTGTCCCCAGCCGGGAATCAGCTTGACCACTTCCCGGCCCAACAGGCGGGCCACATAGCTGGCGCCAATGCCCATGCCCAGCAGCCCAAAAAATTCCGAAACCCTGCGCCGGTCCCAGCTCTGTCCGTACAGCGTCGCCAGACTATGCAACAGTTTGGCCTGCACTGCCGACACCCCGACTAAATCGACCAGCGGCAACGCGCCAATGCCGGCGGCAACCAGGGCATGACCGACGATATGCGGATGTGCAGCGCGGGCGTAAACATCGCGCACTCCAGCATCGCCCCGTAATCGCGCTTGCAAACCCATCGCTGAAACTTCGCCAATCGCCACCCACAGAGCCTCCAGTCCATAATCCATCGGTTCCCAACCATCTTCCGGCAGGGTCAGGTCGATCGGTGTCCAATGCACTGGCGCGGAGCCGGGCAGCGCTCCCAACCGCACGCGCTGAGCCGTCAGGGCGCGGACCAGATCGTGGGGAATCTGCGGCGACCACGGTAGGCGGTCGTAGGGATAGGGCAGGACGTGTTCGCCGCCCGGTGAATATGCTTCATGCAGGCCAGTCTGGGCGATCAGCACCGGCCATTCGGGATGGCGTCTGCGGACCGCGCGCAAGACTTCGCAGACGGCATCCTGGCGAATATCGGTCGCCTTCATCACCCCCAACACCAGATGAGCCTGCGACTCGCAATAGTGAATATCCTCAGCAGGATCGTAGGCGACTTCGCCCAAGCCACGGGTGTCGAGAAAGCGCACGACCGGCGCTTCGGCAGGAAAGTCATAGAACCGGGCGGTGCGGGTGCAGGGTTGGAAGCCGTTGCCGATTTCCGCGGTTTCACTGCCGGTCAGGGCGCGGATGATCGAGGTCTTGCCGGCCTGCGCCTTGCCAATAATCCAGACCACTGGCAAAGGTTGTCGCGCTCGCGCCTCGCGCAATGCCTCATCCAGTTTTACCGCGTCTACTGAGGGATTAAGCAATGTCTCGCGCAGGCGGCTCCAAGCGTCGAGTGTGCGCAAATGTTCAGTCTCCTGCGTGACTCCTTCCTCCTGCACAGGGGAAGGCTGGGGTAAAGGAATTATCGCCATTCCTCGCGATCCTGGCGATCATAACGCGGTGGCGGCGGCGCATAGTCGTCATTCTCATCCCATAACCGATGGTGAGGCCGTGGCCAGCCATGGCCACAGTCGATCACTCCCTCCTGGCACAGCGTGTCGCGCCAAGCGTACTTTAGAAAAAACCGGGCGAAGGATCGCTGTTCCGGCTCGAATTCCACCCGTCGCGACGGCGACCACTCACCTTCGCCATAGCCGGTGCCAGGCACCGCTTGCCGATCACGCGGCGCGCCTGCTGCTGCCGGTGGCGCGCTCTGCATCGAACGTTCGGCGCCGCGCCGGTCTCCCTCGCGGTCATCGGACCAAGGCTGGGGTTGATGTGGCGGATAAGGCGCGACTTCCCGGAACGCCGCCACCGCGATCACACCCATCGCCGAAGAGTCGCCCCACGCGCCCGCGTAAGAATCACCGGCATCGGTAAAATAGAAGCGATTGACCCGATTCCGGCCAGTCCGCCAACCTTCGTAGGTCTCCCGCTGACCGGGTTCAAGAACATACATCCGCTCATTCGGGCGGAGGTTGGAACGGTCGCCGCTAATAATATTGCGGCCATCGACCGCAATGACGATACCGATGCGCTGATCGCTGCGGTTACGAATACGGATCGAATAATTGCTGCCGCGCACGGCTTCCAAGTGTGCCTTGTGGACCGTAGGTCCGCCGCCGCGCCGCAGCGGATATTGTGGAAATGGTCGCCCACGGTCGTTGACCACCTCTACTTCTACATCGCGACTATCGAACCGTTGCGCCCATACGGTCGATCCCAACAACATCAACAGCATGATCAGTCCTGCTTGCCATTGCCTTCTCATCGAAATCGCTCCAGGTTGATATCGTGTAGATATAGGGCGTCCACGATGATGGACGTTGAATCGATGAGATCAAGCCTAGTGATAACCGGCTGAATCTCTACTGAACATTGTGCAAACACCTCTGGTCGTGACTAAAAGTGGCGTGAGAATTAAATGATTTTGAGTAATTCAGTCCTGATTCATTCTAATCTCTCTAGTATTCAAACTGATCAAAAAAATTCATGATGGAAATTGCCTATTATGTCCGACAGCACGAGACGATTGCGGCAACTGGCGCTTCTGATGCTGGCAGGCCTGCTGGTCGCTGGCGGCGTACAGGCCCAATCTTACCGGTCGTACCGGGGTAGCGATGAAGGACCGCCCGCCCGTGGCTGGCAGTATCGTCCTCCCCCCCGCCAGTTTGCCGATCCCGACCGAGCCGCCGACGCTGCCCGTGAAGCGACCGGTGGCCGAGTGTTGGGCGTACAGGGCGATGAACGTAACGGTCGTCCCGGTTATCGGGTGCGTATTCTGGAGCCAGGGGGGCGGGTGCGAAATTTCCACTACGATCCTGCCAAGGGTCCCGCACGTGATTAACCACGACCTCGAAAATCGGGCTGGGGGGTGAGATGCGCATTTTGATCATCGAAGACGAAGCCCCGTTGTTAGAGCGCGTGACCGCTCAGTTGCGTGAACAAGGGTATGCCGTGGACACTGCCGCTGATGGCCGCACCGGTCTGTACCTTGGCCAGGAATACCCGCTGGATGCCGCCATTGTCGATCTCGGCCTCCCTGATATGCCCGGTATCGAGGTGATCCGCCGCTGGCGGGCAGAAGGACACAAGTTCCCGATTCTAATTCTGACCGCCCGCGGCCGCTGGCAGGATAAGGTCGAAGGACTGGAAGCCGGCGCTGATGATTACCTGGTTAAACCCTTCTACACTGAGGAACTGTTGGCGCGGTTGCGGGCGCTGATCCGCCGCACCGGCGGCTGGACGCAGGCGGTCCTGCATTGTGGACCGATCGCGCTGGACACCGGCGCACAGCAGGTCACTTTGGACGGTCAGCCGGTGGAGGTGACTGCCTATGAATATAAGCTGTTGGAATATCTGATGCTCCACGCCGGCACGGTCATCTCCAAAACCGAACTGACCGAACACCTCTACCAGGAGGACGAGGACCGCGACAGTAATGTGTTGGAGGTGCTGGTAGGTCGGTTGCGTCGCAAGCTCGATCCAGACCGCACGCTGAATCCGATTGAAACGTTGCGAGGGCGCGGTTACCGATTCCGGCTGGAACGCGCCGCCGGCTAACTACCGATGCATTCCTTTAGCGGTCGGTTGCTGATTGCCGCTAGCGTCGTACTGGCAGCCTTTCTCGGTCTGACTGGCCTGATCCTGGATCGAGCGTTTCGGGACAGCGCCCAGTCAGCCGTGCAGGATCGCCTGCAGGCCCAGGTCTATATGCTGTTGGGCGTCGTCGATGTGGACGCCTTCAATCGGTTGACGCTTCCCCAGGCATTGCCAGAAGCACGGTTTTCCACTCCAGATTCTGGGCTGTATGCCGATGTCATGGATGCGCAGGGCAATTTAGTCTGGCGTTCGCCCTCACTGCTAGGCCGGGCCTTGCCATTTTTCCCGGCCGTTCGCGATCCTGGCGATGTGCAGTTCGCCCCTTTGGAAGCCGCGGACGGTGATCCGCTGTTCCTGCTGGCGTTCACGGTCAGTTGGGAAGTTGCGCCTAACCACTATCGGCTTTACACCTTCCGGGTGGCTGAAACTCAATGGAATTTTCTCGACCAGCTCTGGAGCTTTCGGCGCAGTTTGTGGGGTTGGCTGCTGGCGGCGACCGGGATATTGCTAGCGGTGCAGGGCCTGATCTTGCGTTGGAGCCTGAAACCGTTGCGGCGGGTAGCCGCCGAGGTTACCGAAATCGAATCCGGTCAACGTACAGAACTCAGTAGCGACTATCCCGAGGAACTACGGCCGCTGACGACTAATCTGAATGCTCTGGTCCGTCAGAGTCGCACTCTGCTGGAACGTTATCGGAATGCGCTAGGCGATCTGGCGCATAGTCTGAAGACCCCGCTGGCAGTCTTGCGCAGTGCGCTGGAAAACGGCGCGACGCCGGAGGAGTTGCGGCAGGCGCTGATCGAGCAGGTCGAGCGGATGAATCGCACGGTTGATTATCAATTACAGCGAGCTGCCGCTTCCGGCCCTGTTGCGCTCAGCACCCCGTTGCCCGTCGCGCCGCTCGCCCATCGCATTCTCGATTCTCTGACCAAAGTGTACGCTGAACGGGCCTTGGATCTACGCTGTGAAATCGCAACGAACACCGTGTTTTACGGCGACGAGGGTGATTTAATGGAAATTCTCGGCAATCTGACGGATAACGCCTGCAAGTGGGCGCGCCGACAGGTCGTAGTGCGCGCCTGGCCTGCTGAGGACGATAGACGGGCGGAGTTGGTGTTGGAGGTTGATGACGATGGACCAGGTATTCCGTCCGAGCAGGCGCCATTGCTGCTCAATCGCGGTCAGCGCGCCGATCCGACGGTCGCGGGTCATGGCATCGGGCTAGCGGTCGTGCGGGATTTGGTCGAGGAGGTTTACTACGGTCGGCTGGAGATCGGTTACGGGACGTTGGGCGGGGCTAACATCCGGGCCAGGCTGCGGTTTCAGGCCAATGAGGGTAGAGTAGTCGATCACCAATAAAAAGGCCGTGACTCGCGTCACGGCCTAGCGGGGTCGAGAATATTATTGTTATTAGTCTTGATTAGGATTTACGCAACTTGCGTAATCTCTCGATTGTCTGCAACTGAGCAATCGCCTCGGCCAGTTCGGCCTTGGCTCTGGCGTATTCGAACTCACTCCGGTGATCGGCGATAATCTGTTCGGCGCGTTGCTTGGCGGTCGAAGCCGCGGCTTCATCCAGATCCCGAGCCCGTTCAGCGGTATCGGACAGGATTGTCACCAAGTGCGGCTGCACTTCCAACATTCCACCGGATACGTAGAACAGTTGCTCCTCCCCCCCCTGCAATCTCACCCGAACCTGACCGGGTTTCAGCCGGGTCAACAACTGGCTATGCCGGGGTAAAATGCCGAGTTCGCCCAGTTCACCCGGCGCAGTCACCATCTCCGCAACGCCGGAGAATAGCTCTTTTTCCGCGCTGACAATATCGACATGCAGTGTCATGGCCATGGTGCGTCTCCTGGTCGGTTAGCGATGGAACGCGGCCCCGCGACCTGCGGAACCGCTGCTCCATTACAGCTTGGTGGCCTTTTCCACGGCCTCGTCAATCGAGCCGACCATATAGAACGCCTGCTCGGGCAGATGATCGTACTCACCGGCTACGATGCCCTTGAACGCGGCAATCGTGTCCTTGAGTGCGACATACTTACCGGGCGAGCCGGTGAACACTTCCGCCACAAAGAACGGTTGCGACAGGAAACGCTGAATCTTGCGGGCGCGAGCCACGACCAGCTTGTCTTCCTCGGACAATTCATCCATGCCCAAAATGGCGATGATGTCCTTCAGTTCCTTATAGCGTTGCAGCGTACTCTGCACCGCACGGGCGGTATCGTAGTGATCCTGGCCAACGACCAGTGGGTCGAGCTGCCGGGAGGTCGAATCCAGCGGATCGACCGCCGGGTAGATACCCAGCTCGGAAATTTGTCGGGACAACACGACCGTGGCGTCCAAATGCGCGAAGGTGGTCGCCGGCGACGGATCAGTCAAGTCGTCCGCCGGCACATACACCGCCTGGATCGAGGTGATGGACCCGGTCTTGGTCGAGGTGATGCGCTCCTGCAACACGCCCATTTCCTCGGCCAGCGTCGGCTGATAACCCACCGCGGACGGCATCCGGCCTAACAGCGCCGAACACTCAGTACCGGCCAAGGTATAGCGGTAGATGTTATCAATGAACAGCAGCACGTCATTACCTTCTTCGCGGAAATGCTCAGCGATGCTCAGACCGGTCAGGGCCACGCGCAGCCGGTTGCCCGGTGGCTCGTTCATCTGGCCGTAGACCAGCGCCACCTTGTCCAATACGTTCGACTCCTTCATCTCATGATAGAAATCGTTACCCTCGCGGGTCCGTTCGCCCACGCCGGCGAACACCGAATAACCGGAGTGCTCGATAGCGATGTTGCGGATCAACTCCATCATGTTGACGGTCTTGCCCACGCCGGCACCGCCAAACAGGCCAACCTTGCCGCCCTTGGCGAACGGACAGAGCAGGTCGATGACCTTGATGCCGGTTTCCAGCAGCTCGGTCGCCCCCGATTGATCTTCATAACTGGGCGCTGGCTGGTGGATAGCGCGATAGGTGTCGGTTTCCACCGGCCCCTTGTGGTCAATCGGTATCCCCAGCACATTCATAATCCGACCCAGAGTAGGCTTGCCCACCGGCACCGAGATCGGCGCACCGGTGCTGGATGCGACCATGTTGCGCTTCAGGCCTTCCGACGGCCCCATCGCGATGGTGCGGACCACGCCGTCGCCTAACTGTTGCTGCACTTCCAGGATCAATCCGTTTTCATCAAGGCGCAGCGCGTCGTAGATCTTAGGCACCGCCCCACGGGGGAACTCAACGTCCACCACCGCGCCGATGATTTGCACGATATTGCCAGAACTCATTGTTTGGGTTCCTCAGTAAACTTGTTTCACCGCACGCACGCCCCGACCGGGACGGGCGTTCGCTGCGACCCTCTATACCGCCGCCGCGCCACCCACGATCTCAGCCAGTTCCTGGGTAATCGACGCTTGCCGGGCCTTGTTGTAGATCAGTTGCAACTCATCGATAAGGGCGCCGGCATTGTCGGAGGCGCTCTTCATGGCGACCATGCGGGAGGCCATTTCACAGGCGACGTTCTCGACCAGGGCCTGATAAACCACCGATTCGCCGTAACGCCGCAGCAGCAGCTCGATGAGCTCCTTGGGATCAGGCTCGTAGATGTAATCCCAGCGATGAACCGGCGCAGCATCCTTCACCTCAGCGGTGATCGGCACCAACCGTTCCATCTTGGGCTTCTGGCTCATGGTGTTGACGAATTCGTTATACACCAGATAAACCGCATCGATCCGCTCTTCGGTAAACGCATCGGCCATGACCTTCACCGGGCCGAGGACATCCTCGAAGCGGGGTGAATCACCCAAGTGGGAGACGTGAGCGACGATGTTACCTCGCAGCCGACGGAAGAACTGGAACGCCTTGGTGCCGACCGTGCAGACATCAATCTCGACGCCGCGCTGCCGCCATTCCTGCATGGCATTGATCGTCGTCTTGAATAGATTGGTGTTCAGGCCACCGCACAACCCGCGGTCGGTCGAGATGACAATCAGTCCAACCCGTTTGACCTCACGTTCCACCAAGCCCGGACTGCGATATTCGGTATGGGCATGGGACAGGTGCGAGATGACGTTGCGAATTTTGTTCGCATAGGGCCGGGCCGCTCGCATGCGTTCCTGCGCCTTGCGCATCTTGCTCGCCGCCACCATTTCCATGGCCTTGGTGATCTTCTGAGTACTTTTGATACTCTTGATTTTGGTGCGTATCTCTTTAGCGCCCGCCATGCTGCCCCCGTTTAAACGTAGTGGGCCTTGAAATCTTCCACGACCTTTTTGATGCCGCTTTCGATCTCATCATTGTAGTCGCCCGTCGCGTCGATCTTGTCAATCAATGCGGCGTAATTGGCCCGTGCGAACGCTAGTAGACCGGCTTCAAAGTCACCAATCTTGTTGAGTGGCACGTCATCCAGATAGCCCCGATCTACAGAGAACAGCGAAATGCCCATTTCAGCAACGGACATCGGTGAGTACTGTTTCTGTTTCATCAACTCAGTCGCCCGCTGACCGCGTTCCAACTGCTTACGGGTGGCCTCGTCCAGATCAGAAGCAAACTGGGCAAAGGCTGCCAGTTCGCGGTACTGGGCCAGGGCCAGCCGGATACCGCCGCCGAGCTTCTTGACGATCTTGGTCTGGGCGGCGCCACCGACGCGGGATACGGACAAGCCAGGATTGATGGCGGGCCGGATG
>Ga0116153_10000813_pt1 | contig 34452 bp, 42 predicted proteins | sample AD_UKC028_MetaG_FD_89896 | JGI IMG/M metagenome (GOLD analysis project Ga0116153, IMG submission 89896) | Active sludge microbial communities of municipal wastewater-treating anaerobic digesters from USA - AD_UKC028_MetaG | ecosystem: Engineered > Bioreactor > Anaerobic > Digestate | place: USA...
GTGGGATTGTCTACACCCAAACGAGCATCATGATCCCGGAAGATCTTCACGCCCAGGCACGGTCACTGAAGATCAACATCTCCGGCCTTGTCCGAGAAACGCTTGAGGAACGATTGAGGGAATGCGATGGAGGGACGCCAGTGCCAGCCGGTCAGCCCTCCACCGCATCGCCCAATGCCCGGAGGCAAAGGACATGACACCGTCTGCTCCTCAAACGACAAAACCTTTGCCAAAAGCCCGGCCAATTCCAGGATTCACCATTGACCGGGAGACTCTTTCACATCTGCCGGACCTCCACCGGGCTGCAGCCGAGATCGCAATCGCAGATGGTCGGTGGCGGTTGATTTGACGGGAATTATCACCACCAACGACCAGATCGGGGGAACCGCCCCGGGAACAGAGAGGGACCATGTCGAGACAATTCTCGCCTAAATGGACCCCATCGACACGGGCGGATGCGCTCTCCCTCCTGCGCAGCGTCGATGACGATATCGAGCGCCTGACCCGGGGGCAACAGGAGCAGATCGCCCGCCTCTACCGGCTGCATAATGATGACCGCACGGTCGAGGATCTCGTAAAGGCCGGGGTGATCCATTGACGCGCTGGAATGGACGCCCGGATCTTGTCGCCCGCAGGCTCGTGGATCGATTCCACGAAGGGCGAGGCTTTACGATCGGGGAATATGCATCTTGGATCGATACGCTCTCCCCGCTCCCGATAGTGCTGCGAGAGTGGGTTCTCGAGCAATTGGAGCCAGTGATCGGACCTGACGGCATCCAGAGGATCCGGGTTATGCTTCCACCTGCACGACCTCCAAGACCGGTCCGCGGCTGCATGAGGTGTCGGTCATGATGCCCCGGAGCTGCAAAGCGAAGGGCAGGCATTTCCAGCTGGAGATCCGGCAGGACCTCATCACCCGGATCGGGATCCAGGAGGTCGATATCCAGAGCACCGCAATGGGGCAGGCCGGGTGCGATATCTACTTGTCCAAAGCAGCCCGGGACGTCTTCCCATACGGCGTCGAGTGCAAAAATGTCGAGCGCCTTGATGTCTGGAAATCGATCGAGCAGTGTGAGGCCAACGCCGCGAAGGAGGGCCTCCACCCGCTCCTGGTCTTCCGGCGCAACCGGACCGAGCCGCGGGTAATACTCAGGTGGTCGGACTTCCTTTCGCTTCTTGGGGGAGTGGAGACGTGACCGACGCCCCGGTTATCAACCAGAGCCGGTTCCAGGATCGGCTGACCATCGGCACACCCGGAAAATCCGGAGTTCTTTCCGTCAGCTTCGACTCGGCGGATTATAACGAGAGCATCCGTCGTGTCGATGTCGCCATCCAGGTCCGCGACCACCTGCTCGAAGAGCTCACGAAACGGGGTGCCCGTACATGAAAGGCTTTTCACGCGAGGATCTGAACGGCGGGAGGCCGGATCTGTCGACCCGGGAAGCTGTTCTCTTCTGTCTCGATCAGCTGTTCGATGACAGTACGCACGTAGTCACCGATGCGGTTGCCCTCTCGAATGGCGAGGTGCTGCTGACGTACGAGGAATTGATCGGTGCCTTACTTCTCGTATCGGACGAAATGGGGCGGGGGCGGACCCCATGACCTCTGATGCCACCGGGCCGGTCCCCGCGATGTCGCCGGACTTTTGGCCGCCGGGATATACCGACGAGCAGAAGGCAGCGTACTGGAAAAAGACCCTGTTCAGGCGGCGGCAGATGGACGGCGAAATCCCCCGGACCTCGCCCTTCAGTGAGCGGGAGCCGCGCCATGGGAGCAGCGTGCACGTGCCGGAGGCATATGTACCACCGGGCCGCGAGGCATTCCTCCCGCTCGGATGCCGCTCCGGATGGGAGTTGATGGTCGCCCTGGAGTATCGCCACGGGTTCAAGATCTTCGGTTACGATCTCTGCGCCGAGAAGGACATTATCGATCGATGCACGGACTTCATGGAGAGCCGAGGGTACCTGCCATGACGCCCCCGCAGGATATCGTCCTGACTCCTGAAGAGCAGGCCCGCGTCGATGCCCTCACTGAGGGCGCACGAAAGAAAGAGGTGGAACGGATCGCCCTGGAACGGGCTGCCGATGAGAAAAACACCGGCGTCGATTATTACGCGATCGCGCAGGAACTCCTCCGGACGGGGGATCTCGTCTCTTTCAACAATATTGTGTACCGGTACAGGGACGGTATCTTCACGGAGGATAAGGGGGAGCTGGAGAGCCAGATCCAGGTTATCCTGCAGTACCGCGGGATCGGTGCAAAGGAAAAGGTAACAACCGCAACCGCGCAGGTTTTGCACTATATCCGCTTCGACTCTCCCTGCAGGGAGTACCCGTTCAACCAGTCTCCCAACGCAATCCCGCTCGAGAACGGGGTCCTGGTGCTGGATTTCAATACCGGCGCCGTCTCCCTGCAGCCGCATTCCCCGGAGTTCCGGTTCAACTACAAGCTCAAGGCAAAATACATCCCGGATGCCGGCACAGCAGCGGTCTTAAAATATCTCGATTCCCTCGGGGTCGAGCGGGACCTCCTCCTGCAGATCCCGGCGCATGCAATCCTCTCGATGCTTGGCCGGGTTTACAAGCGGGCGTACTTCCTCCGCGGCGACAGGGACAGCGGGAAGTCGACCTTCACCAGGTTGATCACCCATCATCTCTTCGGACCTGCAATCTGCTCCAGCATCAGCATCCACGACCTTCTCTTCGACCGGTTCCGGCTCGCCGACCTCGACGGGAAGATCCTGAACGCTTACGCGGACCTCGCGGACTCCAGGATCTCCAACCTTGGCCTCTTCAAAGCACTGACGGGCGGGGATGCCATCACGGTCGAACGGAAGCACCGGGATCCATACGCCACGGTCAACAAGGCGGTGTTCCTCTTCTCTGCCAACCGGTACCCGAAAATCAAAGGCGCTGATGCCGCATGGTGGGACCGCTGGATCGCCATCAACTTCAACGGATCGTTTCCGAAGGATCCGGAGTTCGAGAAAACGCACTTCACGGACGAGTTCGTGTCGGGCCTCCTCCTCCTGGTCATCGAGCGTATGACCGCCATTATCCAGGCAAAAAGGCTCGAAACCACCGATAATGTCGAGCGGGATTGGCTGTCTGATGCATCCTCGGGTTACGCTTTCATCCGGGACAGACTGGAACGGTGCCGGGGGGCGATCCTGGTCAAGCGGGACGTGTATGCAATGTACGTCGAATACTGCAACGATGCCGAGTTCGAAGTCGAGAGCCAGAGGGCCCTGTTCGAGCTGATGAAACAGGCAGGGGCGATCGATACATACCCGTCCATCAGGTCCCGGAGGGAGCATTGTTTCCAGGGATTTAAGATCAAAGACAGTCTCGCAATCTTCCCGGACACGACACTGAAAGATGGCGATATCCTGAACATCCTGCACAATCACCCCGAAAACACGTCGGAGAAAATGGCTTCGGTGCAGGATGTGCAGGAAAGTTCCAACTTATTACGCGTAAAAGAAAAGGAGGAGTCCGGTATTTTACGTATAGAAAAAGTAAGTGCGTCAGAACCTGCACATCCTGCACATGTAACGTCGGGTAGCGACGTTGAAATTTCATGGGCTGGTAAATCCCTGAAAGAACTCTCAGAAATTCTTATGTCCTATCTGCCCGGCCGCCCTCCGCATTACGAACAATTCCAAGCGGCATGGAAGGCTGCCGGCGGGGGCTCGGATGCCGCCCGGGAGGTCGCTCGAAATGACTGGATGTAGATGTGGTATCTGTAATCACCCGGACCTCGAAAAAATCAACGCGGAGTTGCTTATCGGAACAAGTTACAGGAAAATCGAGAGACAGTGGAACGTTTCGAAGGCGGCTTTATCCCGCCACCGTCAGCACATGCAGGTCACGGAGCAGCAGCAGAAAGCGGTCCAGCGCCTGAAGATGGAAGAGATCGCGGCAACCGCGACTGGGGACGATGACGTGCTCGGGCAGGTAAAGGGCCTCGGCCTCCGGGCAAAGCGCCTCCTGGATGAGTGCCAGCAGGATCGGGACCGGAAACATGAGATCGCGACCATGAAGGAAGCCCGCGAGCTCCTCGACCTCCAGGCCCGGCTCATGCGCCTGTTGGGGCCATCTACCGCCATACAGATCAACAACCCTGTGGCGATCTCTTACCAAAAGTCCCCCGATTACCTCATTATCCTCCAGGTCCTCCAAAGACATCCCGAGATCCGGCAGGAGCTCGACGAAGCGCTCCAGGAGGCCGGGTTATGAAATGGTCTGACCGGGCCGGGCAGAACAGAGTTCGCATAACGGCGATTCTCCGCAATAATTCTACATCAAGTATAAAAAGTGCACGACGGCAGAAAATAAACGCGGCTCAATTCATTGAGATAATCCTTTATTATATTTCTCGTGTAGGATTAATCGAAAGTGTTCTTTTAAAGGTTACGCTGCCATTGGGACAAAACAGCACTCCGACGGAGGCCGCCCGATCATGACCTGCTCATTCATCACCGGCCCGCTCGCGGTCCTGCCACGTCTTCACTCCCGCCTCCCCGGTTATGTTACGTCCCCGACGGCCCCCCGCCAGGTCCTCCGATGTCTGAAAGAGCAGCGGGCAGCCCTGGAGGAGCACATAAAGGATATCGACCGCGAGATCACGTACGCCGAGGCAGTTGCCCTGGGTGGTGCCTCCGGTCCCTGCCGGAGCCTCACCGGTCGCGCCGGGTCCTTTCATTGCGCTGCAGAGGCCCTCGCACACTGCAGGCAAGCCGGGACCGTCCGGCAGGGTCATGTCGGGCCGTCCTGCTTCGGGAGCGATAGAGGAAACCCATCAAGGCCCCGGGTGCATCCCGACCCCTTGCTGACAACGGAGGAATGGATCAGATGACTACTTCCGCCCTCCGCCACTTCTTCGACCCTGCCCTCTGGGTTCGGGAGGTCCTCGGGCACGAGCCCTGGCAGAAGCAAGTCGAGATCCTGGAAAGCGTGCGGGATAACAAGGTGACAGCCGTCAAGAGCTGCCATGCTGCGGGGAAGAGTCACGTGGCAGCCTGCGCGGCCCTCTGGTTCCTCTACACTCACCCCCGCAGCCTCGTGATTACGACTGCCCCGACCGACCGGCAGGTGACCGGGATCCTCTGGAAGGAGATCCGGACGAGTCACCAGCGGGCGAAGGTCCCGCTTCAGGGCAATTGCCTCAACCAGGAGCTGAAGCTCGAAAACGACTGGTGGGCAGTTGGATTCACGGCGCCGGAATATTCCGCCGACAAGTTCCAGGGATTCCATGCCGTTTACATCCTCGTGATCGCTGATGAAGCGAGCGGCATCTCGGAGGACATCTTCGACGCGATCGATGGCGTGCTCACCTCTGATGAGTCACGGCTCCTCATGATCGGGAACCCGACAAACCCGGCGGGCCGGTTCTTCAAGGAGTTCGCGGGAGGGATGGGCGCCTCGAAGATCTCGATCAGTGCCTTCGACACGCCGAACTTCACCCGGTACGGCCTCGCCGAGCAGGACATCCTGGACGGGACCTGGAAGGAGAAGGTGACCGGCCCCCTGCCCGCCCCGTATCTCGTCACTCCTGGATGGGTAGCCGACCGGGTGAAACGCTGGGGACCCGAGAGCCCGCTCTACAAGAGCAAGGTCCTCGCGCAGTTCCCGCTCTCCGGGGCCGACACCCTCATCCCGCTACACCATATCGAGGCCGCGATCGAGCGCACCATCGAACCAGGACCGCCTGTCGAGCTGGGGGTGGACGTGGCACGGTTTGGGAGCGACGAGACGGTCATCTTCTGCCGGTACGGCAACCACGCCCGGATCCACAAGGTCCTCCCGATGTCCGACACCATGGAGACAGCGGGGGCCGTCATCCAGGCCATCAGGGAAACCGGCGCCACGCTCGCGAAGATCGACAGCATCGGCATCGGTGCGGGGGTCTTCGACCGGCTGAACGAGCAGGGGATCCCGGTCCAGGAGATGCAGAGCGGGATGGCAGCGAAGGACAAGGAACGCTTCGCCAACGCCCGGGCCGAGTGGTGGGGGGAACTCCGCACCCGGTTCGAGGAAGGGGAGATCGACATCCCGGACGATGAGACCCTCGTCTCCCAGCTCTCCGCCATCCGGTACAAGGTCAACTCCCGCGGGCAGATCCAGATCGAGAGCAAAGACGACATGAAACGCCGGGGAATGGCAAGTCCTGACCGGGCCGACGCCCTGATGCTCGTCTTCGGCTGCAGCCGGGATGGATTCGGGGGGTCAGATCTTACCCTTGAGCACGCTGCCGGGTTCGGCCCGGGCGGCTGGGGTCAGCAGCCAGGGAAGCGATCCCGGTCCTTCGAGGTGGATCCGCTATGGTGAACATATGGGCAATGACCCGGCATGATGAGGACCGGCGAGCCCTGTTCAGGAACCTTCAGACTCCTCTCAAAATTTTTCACACTAACTTAAAGTAAAGGATTGAAACCATGACAGAAACTCTTGACGAAAGAATGAATCGCCTGGCTGCAGAGATGCGCCAGTTCGGGCGCAAGGTCCGCGAAGATGTACGAAACCTCAAGTGGGTAAAATCCCCTGCTGCAGCAGCAGAGACTACCGATGAAAAGATGTTCCGGATCCACAGCGCCAAGCCGGCACCCCCGGCCCGCATCGCCGACCCGGACACCATCACGGCTACGAAGATCGTAATGAACGGCCAGGTGATCGAAGACTTTGGAGACCAGGAAAGGACGTACGGTCCTGCTTACATTCGGAGCGGTGGGAAGGAGTACAACCTCCGGAACGCAAACGACCAGTACAATTTTATGCAGGATCATTGGCCGGATTGCCCTCAGGACCGGTGGCCCTCGGTGTATGGCGCCCTTCATCTTCAGGGCCGGGTCACTCGCGAAGGGGCGGCCGAGCTCGTGCGGAAACTGAAGGCAGGCCATATCGTTGTTGCAGCGAAGGATCTCCCGCATTGAGAAGGTGACACTTATGGCACTTGTACAGATCGAAGAGACCGAGCTTGCCGAGATGAAGAAGCGGCTGGCTGAGCTCGAAGCCCGGGAGCAGAATATCCTTTCCAGGATGGAACTCTACGAAGGATCGATCATCCGGGAACGGCAGGCACTGCATTCCGGGATCCTCACAAACCGGAAATTCCTGCTGGATTGGGGGAAAAAGGCCCCGGCCCCGGTAGTCCCCCAAAAAATCGTAGACCGCGAAGCTTTCGTCGAAAAACTGCAGCTGGATGTCGATGAACAAACCAAGGTATGCCAGGAGCTTGACGATACCTGGCAGAAATTTACCCAGGATCACCCGGTCGCGACTGATGTCATACTGAGGTTTGAACGAGAGAAGAAGGAAAAGAGAGGTGGATAACGATGACGGATATCATCGGCACTCTTGCAGTAGTGCTGAGCCTTAAAGACGAGGCGAGCGGGCAAGTAGACACCGCCCTCTCAAAGATCGAGAGCAGCACCCGGAACGCCACATCAAAGATGATAGGGGACCTGACCGACTGGCGGGATGCAACGAATGCAAACACTCTCGAGATGGCAAAATGGGGTACCGCGATCGGTGCGACAGTTGCCCCTATCGCTGCTGTCGGCCTTGCAGCAGCTGCGACTGTTCAAGAGTTCAAGGAACTCGCGGACCAGGCCGCCGAGTATGTCAGCACCATGGACCGGCTCGGCACCACAACTGGCCTGAGCAATGAGGAGCTCCAGCGGTGGGGCAACGTCGCCCGGTACGCCGATAGCAACATCGGCGACCTCGCCTCGATGATCAACCGGCTCCAGCTCAATCTCAACGACCAGGGCGAGGCAGGCGACCAGGCCCGGGCCATCCTCGACCAGATGAGCGTCTCCTACAAGAACTCCGACGGCACCATGCGGTCGATGAACGAAGTCTTTCCGGAAGTGATCCAGGGACTAAGGAATCTCTCCTCATCCGGGGACCGGGTGACAGCCTCCAATGCCCTTATCGGCAGATCATACCAGAACGTCGCGGGATACATCGCTCTCGGAAAGGAGGGCATTGAGAACTATTACAACACCGCCAACACGCTCACGGCAGAACAGGAGGAGAAGCTCCGCGATTACGAGAAGAGCGTCAAGGACCTCGATGGCACATTCCAGCACCTGAATTATACTGTCGGCACCGACCTCTCCGGATCGTTCGCCGAGTGGAATGATCTCCTGAACAGCGGGGCGCTCCAGACCGGGGGGCCGATCGATACTTTCTTCAAGAACCTCGACGGGTTCCTGACGGCAGCCGCCCGGGGGTTCCATATCACCGGACAGGAAGCGAGGGCTGCCTTTCAATTCATCACAGGCGATGCCGCTGGCGCGATGAAGACCGGAAAGGATCTTGTCTCGTGGCTCCAGTCAGAACAGACGCAGGACGCCCTCCGTGCCGCCGGATATTTCGAGGGCGCGATCTGGGATACGGAGATGCAGAAGTGGGTGGATAGCACGGATGATGCTTCGGAAAAGGTCGCGCTCGGTATTGTCGATCCCCTGGAAACAGCGGTCGACCTGCAGAAAGAGCTCACCCGTGCAACCGATGCACACGCAGACTCTCTCCAGCGCATTAACGATCTCAAACAGGATGAGAACGATCTGACCACTGACGCTATCGAAGACCTGCAGGACGCCGTCGGGCTCGGTGGCGACCAGTTCCGGTCGGTCCTTAAGAATTATCGGAGAGCAATGCGGGAGAATGCACAGGACATCTCTGCCGAAGAGATCGAGGCATCCACCCTTGGCGCCACTGTCGTTGCCTTACAGGAGCTGAGTAGCCCCGCAGCGACTCCCGCTGCAGCAGTCCAGGGGATTAAGGATCCTTACGGCCTGACGGTAAGATCGGATTTTGGGATGCCGGCCCCATCTGTTGGAGAGCTGCCGAGGCCGTTCCTCTCGCAAGCAACGGCTGCCCCCCCGCAGGTCACCGAGACGAATACATACCATATCACCGTGAACGCATCAAAAGACTACCGGATCGACGAGATAATGCGAGATATTAAAGAGCTCCAACGGGACAAGATGACCGACAGCGATCTCGTACTGAAAGGAATACGTACCGACCACCTCATACGCCCGTTGGGATAAGGGATATAAATGGGGCACTGTGGACCGGGGAGATCGGGACTACCAGCCCCGCCTCTCAATGAGGGCGTCGACTTCTTTTTCGAGCCGGCCTCCCTCTTCACTTAAAAGCACTATGGCAAAATCAAGCGGCCTGATTCCCTTACCATTTATCGTCCATGAACAGTGACCATCTTTCACCGGGAACCCCTCTTCTTCCGCATCTCTCTCGAAAGTGATTTTACCCTCAAAAACCTTCGCGGCATCTCTGATTACAGAAAGACTCTTTTCAATAGAGCCATCAGGATCTTCGACAGGGACTATAAGGCTGACGTAGAACTCCCCCTTAGGCACGGGATTCACTCGATCATTTAATTTTCCATGCCCGCCACACGAGGCATACGTCCGAATCCCCGGAAGTAGATTCAGGAAATATACCAGCTCCCGCACATTCCGATCGAGTTTATCCCGGTCTGCCATGCTACCTTTCTTCCTCATCCAGCGGTTCAAGTAGTAGGACCTTCACAGTTTTTCCCGCCCACGTCTTCGGCACAAACACGCGGGCACTATTCCCACCATTCGAGACGGTCTTTTCAACCATATCATAGGCCTTTATCCCCTGCTCAAATCCTTTCCTCTCGATACGGACCGTATAAGTGTCGCTCATTGTAACAACATGTAGCAACAAAATATATATACGTTGGGGCTTATTGCTATTTGTAGCAACAAATGGCGACAGGATTACAATTGATGACCGAAACAACCCACCACCCGCAGCAATCGACCGCGATCCCTTGCACGGTAACCCGGAAGGCCGAAAGCATCACCATGGATGGCGACGCCCTGAAGATTTCCTATCATTCCTTCGGGGAGGATCACGCGGCCTACATCGACGCCGGCGGGCTGCTTTGTATCGCAAAGGACCGGTGGACCCTGCCGGTACCGGTCTACCGCAGGCACGAGGAGCCGGGCGGCCCGATGGTCCGGCAGAAGGTCGGCCATGCAACCCGGTCGATCTCCGGGCGGTTCCTGAAGATCCAGACGACCGATAGCGGCGGGGACCTCCTTGTATACTGGTCCGCGTTCCTCCAAGTCGTGCGGCGCGAGGCAACCAGGGCGATGATCCGGCAGTAGATAGCCCGGGGAGCTTGAAGACGCGATAGGAGTGATTGAACACATGGACGTGAATGTCATTATCGAGGGCGGGGCAGAGATTAAAGCGGCCCACCCCGAGAAGTACGATAAGGTGCAGGAGAAGATCCTGAAACTGATCTGCGGGTTCCCCGAAGTGAGCGGGGGCTCGATCGACAACGAACCCCGGCATAAGGGGGAACCCGGGACCCCGCCGTGGAACGGGCAGATCAGGATCATCTTCGAGAACGGCGAGCACCTGGCTGACGCCGATATGGATGCGTATTACGATCTCCGGGGAAAGATCCGGGACCTCGTGAAGGAAGCATTCCCGCAGGTGACGGTCTGCGATGTCGAGGCCTGGAGTGAGGGGTTCTATGGCGGCAGTCAGCTCCGGGAAGCGGTCGCGGCTGCCCTCAAGGAGAGGGAGGTCATCGGCAGGTTCGCCTCGGCGATCCGGAAGACCCGGGAGAATGAGGTCCTGCCGGATGGTATGGCAGTGCTGAAGATCAAGGTTCCGCAGGCCTGGGTGGATCTCATCGACGAATATTATGCGATCACCGGTAAAGACCGGGACGAGGACATGATGGACAATATCGAGGCGAACATCGAGGGCTTCATGCTGGGGGAGCGCTGCGGCCTGTCGAAACGTGACCGGGACCGGCTCGCGAAGAAGTACGACCTCGATCAGGAGCCATCCTGAGCGTAGCGCGTGAAAGCTCTCTCTACCCTCTCATTTTATTATCCCTAGCTGCTGTGACATTTTGTCCCTGCAGGGTAGTTCCCCGCCGGGCCCGATGGGGTCGGACGGATTTCCGAGGGCTTGTGAAACAGTCAGGACCCTTATCGTCCAGGCTACAGAGAACAGCGGAGTGGATTCAGGAAGATAACCGAGAGTGATTATAAATGCAATCTGGTTCAGGACTGACCGACAAAGAACGACACAATGCAACCATTTATCGGAGGATCGAGACGAAGAAGAACGAGCGGGGGCGGAACAGTATATCCGGCCCTTCCCTCGTAATTATCCTTGGGGCATTGATCTTCACCTGGGGATGCCTCGGCTACTTCTCACTTCTCCTGGTTGTATCAGGGGCTGTGATCGCAGGGTTCGGACTCTGGTGGATGCAAAGGCGGCAAAACGATTTTGAAAAATTGAAGGATGAGATCCGGAAGCTCGAAACAGAATTGATCTGACCCTGCCCTCTCTTTTCCAACCCTCCACGTTCCCCGGGTGCGGTGCAGAAAGGACGCCCGGGAAACCGCCTCATATCTTCATTCTGTGGCACTTTATGGAGGGGGTCGGTATGTTCGGATGCCGGAAAGGGAAAAAAGGCCACTATTGCAATCTGCGGTATTTTTCAGAATCGTATCGAAAACAGGCTCTATTTTTGAATTAGAACGCAACCCATCGTCCGTATGCTGCTATGGGGATTTGAACCCCAGTCGCGGGCGTGAAAGGCCCGCATGATTGGCCGGTCTACACTATAGCAGCGCGTTGCTTTATCTAATTTCACGCATCCCGATAAATATGTTATGGAACCGGACGCCGGGACTATGTTTTTGGGATCTTTTCTACCGAAGAAAAATTATTTCCGGCCTTTTCCGGATTTCCTGGCGACGTTTCTCTTCGCAGGAGACTTCGCAGTCTTTGCGGCGGCGATCTTGGCAGCAGTTTTCCGGGCAACCGAAGACTTTGCACCTATGACTTTCCTATGGATGGGGTAGCCTTCCTTTTCAGTCACGACGCGGAATGCTGCCATCAGCTGACGGGTTACCGGTCCCGGCCTGCCGTTCCCGATCACACGGCCGTCGATCCACGTTATCGGAGCAACTTCCGCAGCGGTCCCCGTGCAGATAACCTCGTCTGCAGAGTAGAGATCGAAATACCCGAGGTTGGTCTCACGGACCGGGATCCCGAGTGACTTTGCGATCTCCAGCACGACCATCCGCGTTATGCCCCGCAGGTTGTTAAGGGTCAGAGGAGTGAGAATTTCACCGTTCTTCACGACATAGAGGTTATCGCCGCTCCCTTCCGAGACATACCCGTTCGTATCGAAAAAGATCGCCTCGTCTCCGCCCTTGTAGTTTGCCTCGATCTTGGCGAGGATATTGTTAAGGTAGTTCAGGCTCTTGACATTGGGTGGCAGAGCTTCCGCGGGATTCCGGCGGACCGAAACCGTGATGGCCTTGAGACCCTTGTCGTACAGGTCGCCGTACATCGCTCCCCAGCTCGTTGCAATGACGACAACCGTTGGCTTGGGGCACTTGCGGGGATCGAGTCCCAGATCTCCATGTCCCCGGCTGATGATGGGCCGGATGTACGCATTGTCGAGATCATTCCGGCGCAGGACTTCGCAGATGACCTCGGCCATCTCCTCTTTTGAAAGCGGAGGTTTCAGGTCGATAGTCTTTGCCGAGTCAAAGAGCCGGTCGATATGCTCTTTTAACCGGAAAACCCTGCCGTTGTAGGCGCGTATCCCTTCAAACACACCATCGCCGTACAGGAACCCATGGTCGAAGACCGAGATCTTCGCCTGGTCGGCCGGCAGGAACTTCCCGTCGATGTAGATCAACATACGGTGATATACGTTCCCGGGGTTTTTTACTTTTTTTACACACCAGCATACAAGGTGAGATGGACGGGATATCCCGAACGGCAACAATCCATGATGACGATCCCCAACGCTATGCTTTTTTCCGGCAGAGATCAACGAACCGTGCGAACATGCCCCGGCTCGCCATCGGGTGGAGGTGCGTGTAACTCCCGAGAGTGTTCCGGAAGAGTGCCCCGTCATAGTTATCCCGGATCCCGGTCCCCCGGGAAAGCCGGTAGGCATACTCCGTGTCATTCGCAAGGACGACATCGGAATAATGGAACTCGTGGCCCCGGAACCGTCCAGCCCCGAACGGGGACTTCCTGCTTCCCGATCCTTCGACATAACTTACAACGCGGCGGGCCGGGATCCGCGTCTCGCCGGAGAAGATCCCGCACATCTCTGCAGAGCGTTCAACGGCGTTCCCGTCTCGGTCTTTAGCGATCCGGATCCGATCGGTCAGGTACATGAGCCCCCCGCATTCTGCATAGACCGGAGTCCCGTTTGAGGACACTTCACGCAATGAAGAACGCACGCGCTCATTTGCCTCGAGCCCAGGGAGAAAGAACTCGGGATACCCTCCGCCAATAATGTACCCGTCTGCTTCCGGAAGCCGGTCATGGATCGGGCTGAACGGGACCACATCGGCGCCCAGTGCCGGCATGAGGTCGAAGAGATCGGCGTAGTAAAAATTGAACGCCTCATCAAGGGCGAGACCGATCCGCACGTCTGCCTGCGTATTCCTCCGGAAAATTTCAGGCGTTTTTTTCTTTACCGCGCACTCCTTCATCGATGAACGGAACCGATCGAGATCGACATGGTCTCCGATGATCTGCGTGACGATCTCGATCCGGCGACGGAATTCCTCGTTCTGCGCTCCTTCACGGAAGGGAACGAGACCCAGGTGGCGCATGGCCAGTTCCATCTCTCCCGTACGGGGGATCGCCCCGATCACCGGGATTTTGCAGAAGTGTTCGGTTGCAGCAACAGCTTTTTCCCGGTGGGAATCTCCTTTGATGTTGTTGAGGATGACCCCGGCAATGCGGACTTTCGGATCGAAAGTCTGGAACCCCCGGACAATCGCCGCTGCGCTCCGCGTTATACTCCGCGCTGAAACAACAAGGACAACCGGTAGGTCGAGAATCTTTGCGATCGACGCCGTGCTGCCGGTATCGCCGATGGCTTCGGCGCCCTCATACAAGCCTCGTACCCCTTCAACGATGGCGAGATCGGCACCGCGGCACCCGTTGGAAAAAATATTTTTTATCGTTGCTGTATCCATGGTAAAACTGTCGAGGTTCCGGCACGGGCGTCCCGAGGCGGCGGTCAGGTAGGAAGGATCGATGTAGTCCATGCCGACCTTGAAGGTCTGGACATTTTTCTCTTGTGCGAGAAGGGCTGAGAGCGCAAGGGTGATGCTGGTCTTTCCCGAGCCCGATCGATCACCGGCGATGAGTACCGCTTTCATCGCAGGCTCCTGAGAACCGCACCGAATTCGCTCTCAACGATCGAGCGGACCCCCAGCGTCTTCGGATGCAGGTCGACTTCGACCATTACGTGCCGGTGCCCGATTACTTTCAGCGGGGCGACCTGCCGCGGACCATTGGTGATGGAGAAGCACTCGATTCCGTCCGTGAAATCCGGTGGGATCGCGTGGGGGACGCCGGCAATCAGTGCGAAGGAGGGGGCGATCGCGCGGATCCGATCCCCAAGCGCCGGTCCGTTGGCACCATATTCGTCCAGCGCACCGATACACTCAGGTCTGACACCTCTTTCCTGCAGGCCGGAAAGGATCCGTGCTGCATCTTCACGGACCTTGGCAAGCCCGCGCTGTTCGAGGTTGGCGATATACGTTATGTTAGCATCCGGGCAGACGTCATGGAGGGCGACCAGTTCATCGGCAAACATATACGCGGTCTCCTTTTTCGCGTTCAGGATCGCAACCCCTCTCTCGCCGCTTCGTGCCAGTTCGAGCAGGCGCCTGCCGGCAACATGCTTGAGGTCACCCCTTTCCGGTTCGATGTATGCCTGCGATGCTGCGCCACGGAGACGTTCCACCTCGTTTGCCGCCTCCATCATGCGCCGCTGGCGGGCCATTTCGTCGCTGCTGATCCACCCGGCAGCGGCTGCCGCCTCCAGCGTCGCCAGCACTCCGGCAATATTCTCCGGATATCCGGCATGGATGTCGACAGCGATTGTCGGGGCCGTAATCGCTGCATTCCGGACCGCAGACTGGAGGTCTTCCCCGATGATCATGGCGACACACGTCCCGATAACCGCCATCCGTCCCGGGTTGAAATGCTCCTCTGCGTACCGGAGCACGTCTTCGAGAGGTTTCTCGCCCCCGAAGATGAACTCGTTGTCCGCAAGCGACGTTGTGAGCACCCTCATCCCGTCCTCCTCCAGAAGGCGGGCGTGCTTGAAGGAGCAGCCGGATGGCCCGTGCAGAATGGAGACGTCGACGTTGAGGTCCCGTGCCGTATAAAGCGCCGCGACAATTGAGCTGGGGCGGGGGTGCATGAACTTCATTCTTACCTCCACGTCTTTACAGCAAGCACGATCGCGCCCTGATCCGTTGCACTGATCGCTGCCTCCCGCGCAGCGGAAAGCGTGGGTGCGCGGGAGACGAATGTCCCGGAAACGGCATCCGGCGGGAGCAGCGGGGGATCGAGAACTCCTCCGACGAGAATAAGGCGGTTCGGACGGATCCTGCAGATGGTATCGGCGATCTCGGCGTCGGGGAATCCTTCGCATACCCTGCCGTCGCCCTCCCCGGTGCCAATCACGAGAGTCAGCGTCTCGCAGCCGCTTGTATCCCGTGCAAGACTCGCTGCAGCGATGGTCGTATCGCGGTTCGTGCCGCTGTTGGCATTGTCGACGATGACGATCCTACCCTCTTTCCGGACCTCCATCCTCCCTTCCACACCGCAGAATCCGGAGAGCGGCGCGGGATCAAGCCCCAGCAGGCATGCAGCTGTCCCGGCGAGCATCAGCGGAATACGGTATGCCTCTTCTGCAAGGAGGGGATTTTCGAACACCCCGCCCCCCTGTTTCGTCGCTATCTGGCACCTGATCCCTTCAACTTCCGCTGCATCGTCAACACGGACAGCCCCCGGCATGCTCCAGGCGATGCCGGGTGCAAGGAGGACACTTTTGCAGGACCGGAGAGTTCGCACCTTATATTCAAGTGCATCCCGTTTTCCTGCGGCAAAACGGTACGTCTGGCCCGAGGTCAGAATCGCGAGATCCCCTGCCCCGGTCACGCCGAGTGACTCCTCGGCGATGAGCCAGCCTCCCTGCCCGACGGCGGCCTGTGCTGCTGTTATTACGGATGCCGGGGTGATACTCATCCGTATGCCGTTCTCCTGATCCGGGAACCGGATAAGACCACGGGAAGAGAGAAGCACGCCAGGATTTTCCATCAGGGAAGCGAGAGCATGCGCGGTTGTGGTCTTCCCCTGAGCCCCCGTGATCTCTACCATCGGGTGCGGGAGGGCATCGCCAAGGAGGGTCCGCACGGCTTCGTGGTGGGTGATAACCGGGGATTTCTGAGAACGGATCAGCGGGTGGTCCGGATCGAGATGCACGGGGGCCGTGACAAGGTCATAGGTTCCGGAGAGGGCGGTTTTTACATCGATCCTGCTGCTGTTCCTGTACACATCGACCATATCGACGGTGCAGCCTGCTGATTCGAATGCCGATCCGATCACGGCGCCGCCATGGATGGTATCGAGTACCAGGATTTTCATATGACGGATCAGAGGAGATTCAACGCAGCCTGCGCATTCTTGACCATCAGGGATGCAAGCAGGGGATCGCTCCCGATGGGATCCGCGTATACGAGCGGGATGCTCCTGCCATTGAGAGCAAACATACCTTTCTTTACCCCTTCGGGAAGGCCGATCTCGCCGGGAATGTCTTTCTCAATGTGGACACCTTTTGCAAGGAAGAGCGGGACAACGACGAGCGTGTCGATTGGGTCGTGCTGAAACGCCTTCAGCGCATCCCTGATAGACGGTGTGTTGATGTTCATGAACCCGCACCTGACGATAAAACCCTTGTCCTGTGCCCGGATGATCTCCGCAGTCTTTTCGACAAGCTCCTTGTTATACGGCATGGTGCTGCCATGCCCGACGAGTAACATTCCCTTCATACCCATATAGCACATAATAATACGTACTTCGTTAAAAATTATTACTAAATCACCTTAATATCCCTTGAAAAAGTATAAAAAAATCCTTTCAGTCCGAAGGACAATTTTCCGACCTCTGTCGTCCGCCGGGATGGCACCCCCCGGTATCATGGCTGCCGGTCAGGTTACAGGTCGTTGCAGGATATTTGGGGATCAATTGAGTTATTTCTATCGGAAATTGCCTGCTGTAAAGCATATCAGGCCGGCAGTCCAACAGGATGATGATGAGTGATTTCGAGCGGGAGGTTGTCCAGTGCTTCAACCGCTTCTTTACGGCGCAGCATATCCGGGGATTCGCCTACCGTCTCAAACAGCACAAGTTCTCGACCCAGTATGTCGACGTTCTGGTCGATTGCATCAATCCTTCGTACTATTGCGCCGTGGAATGCAAGTCCATTGGCGATAAAAAACTCTACTTTTCCCAGCATTTCCATGCAGACAAAAAGAACATCCACCAGGTCGACGCCATCTCGGGATTTCTCGAAAAGACCGGGCGGGTCGGCTACCTTGCTGTCGAATTCCGGACTGCAGGAAAGCCCAACGAGGCATTCCTGATCCCATGGACGATCGTACAGGAACATTTTTCAGAGAACCGCGGGATTACCATCGATGATGCGCGGCAGGGTACGCAACTCGTCCGGGCACGCGGCACCTATACTCTTGGGTCCCTGAATGCAAAGTAATTATACCGAATACTTGCAACGGATATGAACTCATGACAGATGCCTTTGAACGCTTCGGTCTTGTCCTCAACGACCGCGTCGTCAAAACCCCGATTGCGATCGCCTCCATGGCCGGGATTGTCGATGCGGAGTACGTTCTTTCCCGCAAAGACCATATCGGCGCAGCGTTCATCGGAGGATACTCGATCGATCCCCCAACCCTTGCAGCAGCCCGGGAGGTCGCGCGCTCGGGGGATCGCAGGGAATTCCTGTATGACGACCCGGTCGCTGAGATCTCAGGGCAGATCGGGAAACTTGCTGCGACCGACGTCATCACCGGCATCAACCTGCGGGGAAGCTCCCCTGAGTCATACCGTTCGGCAGCCGAAGCGATGGGCGATTCGGTCATCTATGAGATCGATGCCCACTGCCGGCAGGCACCGATGATCGCCGCAGGCTGTGGTGAGCATTTTCTCCGGCACCCCGGCGACCTGATCGCGACGATCCGTACGATGAAGACCCTCGATATAACGGTCTCGGTCAAGATTCGGGCGGGGGTCTCCGCTGATGACCTCCAGCTTGCCCGCCGGATCTGGGGCGCAGGTGCTGATATCCTCCACGTGGATCTCATGGACTTCGGATCCTCAAAACTCCGTCAGATCCGGAACAGTTGCCCGCTTGTACTTGTGGCGAACAACTCCATCAACACCTTCGATGCCATGCGTGACCGGCTTTCCCATGGCGCCGACCTCGTGTCACTTGCCCGGAAATCGGATGAGCGCACCCTTGCGGGTCTTGATGCCGCGATTTCACGGTATGCCGATGAAGAAGGATGGTACAACTCCCCCAAACAGCTCTGCCGGGGTGGCGATCTCCGTGCACTGACTTTCTGCTGCATGCCGGTCAAAGAGTGCCCGCTCATCCCAACGCTGAACCGGATCGGGATGGACAAGAAGGACTATATGGCGCTCAAGCTCGGTTCTGTCCAGGGAACCCCACTTGAGACCGGGGCACAGACCTGTTTCGGGAGCCTTGCATGGTGCTGCAAGACCTCCTCACCCTGCATGTTCCGCGACATGACCCTGCGCCAGACCGGGCTCTCGAAGAAAGAATATATGCGGTTGAAACACGAGCTGTCTGATACGATCATGGGCCGTGTTTTCCATGAAGTGCCACCTGACGAGTCGTGCTGAGCGCGCCCAGCTCGCCATGATGCTGGAGGTCTGCGCGTACCCAAAACCGGGGAATGTCGACCGCTGTCATGACTATCCCGATACCACGATCGAACACTTTCTGGCATCCACGATCCTTTCCCGCCCGGCACTCGACGAGGCGGAACGGGGCGAGGGGAGGATAGGGGAGATAATCCGTCATGCGGTACAGCAGACCAGCTGCCATAGTGGCGGCAACACTCATTTCGGTGCATTCATCCTGCTCATCCCTCTCGTTTATGGCGGCGACATCCCCGGAGCAATGAAGGCAATCGCGAAAACGGATGTCTCCGATGCCGTTGCATTCTACCGGGCATTTGCACTCACCGCGGTCCGGACCCTTCCCACCGATTCTATCGATATCAATGATCCGAAAGCGCTCGAAATGCTCCGCGAGCGGGAGATGACGCTCTCGGATGTGATGCTCCACTCGGCAAAGAACGACATGGTTGCCCGCGAATGGGTGACCGGGTTTCCCCTTACGCGGCGCGGGGCCGACCTTCTCCACACGTCCGGATCCGGTCGCGCGGCCATCGTACAGATGTTCATCACCCTTCTCGCAACGGAGCCGGACACGTTCATCATTAAAAAACACGGGAGACCCGTCGCAGAACAGACCCTTGCCCGGGCCCGCCTCGTACTTGACGGCAGGTTGCCGCTTCGTGAATTCGATGACGAATGCATCCGGAAAGGGATCAATCCCGGGTCGATCGCAGATATAACCATCGCAGCGATCTACCTTGCACTGTCGGAAGGATGGTCATGGGAATCCTGACGGATGGCATCAATGAGGTCATTGCGACGACCAGGTCCAATGCAGCCCCAATGGGGATCATCGCCCGCAACGGAGTGTACCGGATTGTCTGCTTCAACGGTTCTCATACTGAGAAGAACATCGTCCGGGACCGGTGGGTGGTTGCCAACATCGTACACGACCCTGTCCTCTTTGTCAGGACTGCATTCTCCGATCTGCCCGAAACTGCATTTGTTCAGGAGGATGTCGACGGGACTCTGATGGATCGGCTTGCCGATACCGAGGCGTGGATCGCGTTCTCGGCAGTCATCGAGAAGAGGGGGACACAGTCGATGACTGTCCGCATTACTCCGGTCGTTGAGAAGGTCCTTTCCTGCAGACCCCGTCCTGTCAACCGGGGCTTTTCTGCAATCATCGAGGCGACCGTCCATGGGACCCGGTACCGGTTATCCGGAAATCCCGACTTAAAAAAACTCATCGACCATTACCGTTCAATCATCCGCAAGTGCGGTGGTTCCCGGGAGCTGGAGGCGCTCGCCCTGTTCGACTCCTTCATTGCGGACGAGCAGGGGGGTCACTTCACCGGGGAAATTCCACGATAATCCGGAACGGATAGCAGGTAGTTGCAGGGCCCTTACGAACAGCACCGGTGAAAATTTTGGAAAAAGGCTGCCCGTCAGCAGCTTCCCGATGCCGCAACAACCTCTGTCGAGAGAACCGTGCTGCACGCTTCGGGGGTGGCGTCGAAGTGGTCGCAGATCCCCTGCTTGATGGATTCCGACGTCCGCCTGCCGGTATACTTCTGCCCGTTGATCATGATGGTCGGGGAAGAGGTGATGCCGGCACCGTTTACCGCCGCTGAATCCGCCTTCAGCAGTTCATAACCTTCGTTTCCGGTCATGCATTCCTTGACCGTTTCGGTGATTCCAAGCTGGTCCGTCACATTCTGCTGGCATGCACCCAGTTGGGTCTGGTTCATCCAGAGAGAATAGCACTGGGTGTCAAAGGCACCCAGATACTCCCAGTAGCTGGCAGGAGAATGCGCAAGAATGCAGAGCTGGCGGGCATCCTCGATCGCCTCTGCATTCCCGTGGAGTGATTTTGCGGTTGAGAGGTCGGTGCCGGGAACGTTCGCGATATAGTATACCCTGAAGTCCGTGCTGTTTGCAAGCAGCGCGACGACAGGCTTCATGACCTTTTCCACCTGCACGCCGAACGGGCAAAACGACATCACATACAGTTCCACGGTTGGCCGGGCGGTCTTGACGACGGGGGTAGTCGTAGGAGAGGGAGTGGTCAGGGCAGGCGGGGTACAGGTCCCATCCCGGGGATCACAGCCCGGCGAGGGTGATCCGCTCGTTCCCAGAACCGCAACAGCGAAGAGTACAATCGCAATGACAATGACGACGATTCCTGCAATAATCCCCCGGTTCATCCCCGGTCCTGTTCCCGGGCCGGGTCCGGGGGATTTTTCCTTTTCTTCCCCGGGTGACATCCGTTATACAGTGTTGTTGTTATGCTTAAAAAGGATTCAGGAGGGGATACGTGCAAAAACCGCAGGTTCTGCGATCAACAGACCCGGGGCACCGGGTCACCCATCGGGGGTTCGATAAACCGTTCGCCACCGATTGCCGTCTCCATGATCACCTGCGAGCCTGCGGTGACCGTTCCGACAATCGCAGCATCTTTCCCGTACCGGTGAGTACGAACTGCGGCGAGGACCGCGTCCGCATCGGATGCCGGAACGCCCATCACGACCTTGCCCTCGTTCGCCACTTCAAGAGGATCGATGCCCAGCATGCCTGCGGCACTGCGGACGCTCTTGTTGATCGGGAGATCCATCTCCCGGATACGGACAGAGACCCCGCTCTTGCGCGCCATCTCGTTGATGGCGCTCGCAAATCCGCCACGGGTGGGATCTTTGGCCGCATGGATTATCCCGGCGGAAATAGCATTCTTCATCAATCCGTTGACCGGGGCGACATCGGAATGGATCTGTTCACCAAGATCGAATCCTTCCCGGTGCGCCATAATCGCAATCCCGTGGTCCCCCAGCGTTCCGGAGACGATGATCACATCCCCGGGAACGAGCCCGTTGTCACGGATCACCCTATCCGCGATGCCGATACCCGCAGTGTTAATCGCGATCCCGTCGAGCGCTCCCCGTTCCATCACCTTGGTATCCCCGGTGACCATGCTTGCGCCGGCTTCTCCAAGGGCTTCATCCATCGATGCGACAATCCGGGCAAGGTCCGCGACCTCAAAACCTTCCTCGATGATCATCCCGCAGGAAAGCGCTATCGGCTGCGCTCCCATCATTGCGAGGTCATTTACGGTGCCGGAGACTGCAATCCTCCCGATATCGCCTCCCGGAAAGAAAATCGGGCGGACAACGTGGGAATCCGTCGTAAAAACCAGGTTCTTCCCGCAAAACGGGATAACGGCACCATCATCAAGCGATTCAAGGCCGATACCCCCTGCATTGTTGTTCCTGAATTTCGTCAGGGTGGCAAGGAGTTCGCCCATCACTTCACCGCCGGCACCGTGCATCATGGATACTTTCATCTAATCGTCCACCTCGATCTCGACATTTGTCACCACAATCTCCCTTCCTTTCACGATCTCGGGGAGCGCTCCGCAGGAAGGACAGACATGGACTTCGTTGCCGCGGTACCCGCATGTGCAGGCCGTCTCCGCCAATACTTCCCGGCATTCAAGCGTCGATTTTGAAAAAAGCGGGTCATCTTCTTTTATGATGTCAAAGAGGAAGACGACCTGTTCAGGATTGACCATCGCGAGCTTTCCCACATCAACGTTGACCCTGAGAACGCGATCCGCATGATTCTCGAGCGCTGCACGGCGGGCGGTCGCATAGAGATCATACGCGATCCCATACTCGTGCATTCACTCCTCCAGTGCAGCATACACCTGCTTGAAGATCTCCCGGGTCTCCAGTCCATCTTCGCGGGAGAGCCGCTGGATCGCAAAACCGACATGGACGAGCACGAATTCCCCGACTTTCACGTCAACAAGATCGAGACGGACTTCCTGCTGCAGGTTACCGTAATCGACAACGCCGATATTTCCCTCCTTGATCTCCAGCACTTCTGCAGGGACAGCAACGCACATCGATGATCCTCTTTGTTAACCTGTACTCTTTGTTTCCGGATCTTTTAAAAACAGTGATAGGACCGATAATCAGAGGGGGGATTTACCTTCAGTACCAGCGAGTCAGGAGTTGGAGAATATCCTGATAACGCCGGGGAAGAGATTTGAACTCTTGAGGTGCAGGGCACCATTGGTTTTCAAGACCAACGCCTTCCCAGACTAGACTACCCCGGCTGCGTCATACGGGTATGTCGGGCGATCCTAAAAAGGCTTCTTAATCCGCAGAACGACCCGGCGATCATTCCCGCGATTTCCCGCTGAAAAAATGGGGGACAGAGTTCAGCGCCGGAAAAGCAACAGAACGCCTGTCGAGAAAAGGGCGCAAAATGCGGTCAGGGGGTCAACCCGCGCCTGAGTCTCGGATGGGGGTGCTGTGGTATCTGCTGCGATAAAAACGGCAGGGACCGTGGGGCTTACCCTGATTGACCGTGCGTTTTCGGCATATAAGAATACTTCCCCGCTGTCTGACTCGCGGAACGGGTATACCCTGAAATACACCGTCTTGCCGTTTCCCATAAGATTGACCCTCTCGGGGTTGAGTTCACCATGGTTGTTGACGGTCCGGATATTCCCCGTTTCGTCGCCGTATTCGATGACCCAGTTGACGTTGGAGGATGTATAGATGTCCATGACGCCTGAGCCGGATCTCACCTCAAAGTAGGCAGGTGCTTCGCGGGAGGATGGGGCATGGGATGAGAGCCGCTGGACGGGGGAGGTTACGAGTACAGTCTGAATTGTCGCCGGTCCCCCGGTGACCGTTATTATGCGTTCTCCGATATAGCCTTGAGTATCGGTAAAACTGACTTCATACTCCCCGCCCACGGGGATGAGGACGGAGAGTGAAAAAATCCCCTGGGGGTCCGTCGGGATATATTTCGGGCCGTAGATCCTGTCCCCGTCAGGCCCGGAAACCTCGATCTGGACACCCGAGTTCTTATTGTTTTTAAGTGTGCCGGAGATCACGAGCGTCCCGGTAAATTCCTGGGATTTCACGCCGGGGCTGAGCACGATCTCATCCGACCTGTCAATCAGCTCGACCAGCCGCATATTGACCGAATCGCCAAGACCGCTCGCCGGAACCTCGACCTTGTATGTCCCCTTCTCCAACCCGCTTGTATCAAAGACAACACGGAAGGTATGGTCTGACTGGACATACGCGATCCTTCTTTTCAGCTCCGTGCTGGTGGTAAGTTGCCGGTAGAGGACGACATCAATAGGGGTCCCAATCCCGAAATTGGTCGTCCCGTTGACAACCAGCGGTTTCCCGACAGTGAGGGTGGCAGGAGCATCGATGTCGATCTGGTACGCGGATGCAATCCCTGCAAGGAAGATAAGTCCCAGCACCGGCAGGACGAGCTTATACATTGCACTAAGGTTAACTACTAGGTTGTTAATGATTTGCAAAGCATCGGATCGAACCGTTGTGTCATGGCTGGGAAGTGATCGTTACGACGGAGAAGTTCTCCCGTGCCTCACCATCATTTTCCGGACTGCCGGTTGTTCGTGGAGCCGCTGTTTCATGTGCAGCTACCGGTATGAGCGGTATGGCGGCAGCGAAACGCCGGAAATGTATGCAGAATACATCCTGAGCCAGCTCAGGTCGATCCTAGCTTCATACCGGCCCGATCAGTACCGGATGGTGAAGATCTTCACCTCGGGGAGTTTCTTCGATCCCCGGGAAGTTCCGGAGTCTGTGCTGAGAGCGATTGCATCAGCGTTCCGGGGTAAACTGGTAATTGCGGAAACCCGTCCGGAGTATGTCCAGGAGGATGCCCTTGCCGCGTTCATGGAGGAAACGGACGATGGCACGTGGAAGAAACCCCTGTTCTGCGCGATTGGGCTGGAAACGGCGGACGATACGATTCGCACAAAATGTATCCGGAAAGGGTTTTCGTTCCGGGATTTCACCGAAGCCTGCCAACGCGCTGGCAGAATGGGCGCAGGGATAAAAGCGTACCTCCTCCATAAACCGCTTTTCCTGACCGAACGGGAGGCGCTTGAGGATATGGTCTCCTCCATCCGAATCGTGGCGGGCTATGCGGATCTCATCTCGATGAACCCGTGCACGGTCCAGGGAAGGACTGAACTCGAACGGTACTGGAAACAGAAGGCATACCGCCCACCCTATCTCTGGAGCGTCCTTGAGATCCTCAGGAATGCTCCGGTCCACGTCACCTGCGATCCGGTTGGCGGGGGTCGGATCCGGGGCCCGCATAACTGCGGCGCATGCGATAAGGACCTTGTTAACGGGATCCGGGACTACTCACTGACCGGGGACCGGGACCTTGTTGCAGCCTTGCTGGCGACCACGTGTGCCTGTAAAAAGGAGTGGGAATTCGTACTCGAGAACGAAAAACCGTTCGCGATGCCGTTGACCCGGTGAACGTCACCTCTTTCCCGTGCTCTGGATCTCAAGTTGTTTTGCGAGAAGGGGGAAGAATGTCCCGGCGTCACTGACAATGCCGATTGCCTGTTCCGTCCCCCGGTCCATCAGTTTTGTGAGGGATGCAGGATTGATATCCACGCAGATGGTCTTGACGCTGGAGGGCAGGCAGTTGCCTACGGCAACCGAATGCAGGAGCGTTGCGACCATCAGAACCATATTGCACCCTTTCAGTTCCCTGCGCATGGCATCCTGTGCAGCCATGGTATCGGTAATCACTTCGGGGAGGGGGCCATCGTCCCGGATCGATCCCGCAAGCACGAACGGGACATTGTTCCTGATACACTCGTACATAATCCCCCCCGTGACCTGTCCTTTCTCAACAGCGTTCCTGATTGAACCTGCACGGATGATCTCGCTAATTGCATAGAAATGGTTCTTATGCCCCCCAAAGACCGGTTTTCCGGTGGAGATGTCCATGCCAAGGGATGTTCCGAAAAGGTTATACTCAATATCGTGCGTTGCAAGGGCGTTACCCGCAAGCACCACGTTGATGTAGCCTTTCCGGATCATCTCCGCAACGGATTTTGCTGCACCGGTATGAATGATGGCAGGGCCCCCGACAAGGACAATCTTCCCCCCGGATCGGTGCACCTCGAGGATCTCCCGCGCGATCTTGGCAATCAGAGTTTCGATCGGCCGTTCCGATGAGACCGTCCCGTGCATGAACTCGAACGAGGTCTGTTCGCGGGGACGTTCCGGATAATGCACAAGGACACCCTGCTCACCGACAACGACATAATCTCCTTTCTTCAGTTTGCCGAGAGGTAAACAGCGTGCCGTCTTTTCATGACGGTCGACGATGATCGTACAGTCCATTTCGATGGAATCGACCGGTATCCATTCACCGGAAAATTTTATCTCAGTTGGGTGATTGGTTGTAGAATAAAATCCTTTAGGGAGGATTCGGTCACCCTCAGCTGCAACGATGTGGACATCCTTCTCTTCCAGCGGTCGGGCTCCGAGCCGGTGGAGTTCGGAGAGGATGGAGCGGAGTTTTTCACGGTTTGCCGCAGCAATCCTGAGCCGTGCGTGGCTGGGATCGGCTTTCTTCTTACCGATGTCGAAGATCAGGATCTCGAAGTTCCCTCCCATGTCCATGACCTTGTCAAAGAGCTGGGTCATGATCCCGGAATCGATGATGTGACCGGAGAGTTCGATCTCCTGCGATACTGCCATAATACTGTATAATAGGGGATGTGGGTTAATATGCGTTCTCTTAAATCATCCAGATTCCACGCGTTTTTCCCCAATGATGCCCGCAGAGGGATTTCTGGAAATTTTTTCCGGTCGTATGCAACTAATTGCCGGTTTTTGAAAAAAATGCGTTTACATAGGCGAGATCAGTCCGGGAATTCACGTTATGTGCGAGGCGTGGCTCGGCGAGAAGGAACCGGTACTCCTCCTGCGGCTTTCGGATAATGTCCCCCCGGAGGATATTGATCCCTGCCGGGCACGCAGCGACTCCGTCAACCTGCCCGGCGTACCGTACACCCTCCTGATTGTGGACAAGTACCAACGGGACCCATGTAGAACAGGCATCTTTACCGCACTCCCGGTATGCCGTGTGGATGGTCCCGATTACACCGGCATGGAGACAGGGGATATCACAAACGGAGACAAAGAGGGGATTGGTCTCCCCGAGTTCGCTGACCGCATGGACCATATCCCCGATATACCCCGTCCCTTCAGTGGGAATCATATCGATCCCCATGATCCGGCACCAGTTCCGGGTCATGGGGGTTTTACTCGTGGTAACGACAACAATGCTGCACCCGTAAGAATCAAACGCATCGATGACCCGGGCTATCATCGGCCTGCCCCCGACGGAAACCAGGGGTTTCTCTCCGAGATTGAGGCGACTTCCTTCTCCTCCCGCCATGATCAGGGTAAGCATGACCCGATTTCCCGGATAAGGATCTCATTTTCCGGTCGTGTGCGTACGGCGACCCGGATTTTTGTTGGGAGACCAAACGATGTGCAGTCACGGACGAGAATTCCCTTTTCTTTCAGGTTCGAACAGAGATGACGGACATCATTTCCCGTTTCCACGAGCAGAAAATTCGCCGATGACGGGGCACTCGAAAGACCGGATGCAGCAAGAGCTTTTTCAAGGAAGGATCTCTCCTTCACGATGCGGCGTCGGGATTTTTCCAGTTCGTCATACCGGAGAAATGCCTGCAGGGCGAAAGCTTCTGCAAATGAGTTCACGGTCCAGGGCAGCCGTGCGGCCTCGATCTCCGCGATAAGATCGGGATTGCCAAAACCATACCCGAACCGGATGCCCGGGACCGAGAAGCATTTTGTCAGGGACCGAAGGATCAGGACGTCCGTAGCGCTGATGGTTACCAGGCTCTGCGCCGGATCAGAAAGTTCGATGAAGGCTTCATCAACGCAGAGGAGAGATTCCGGCTTTTTCTTCCGGGCGAGCAATGAACACATCTCCTCGCGCGTCCTGAGTGATCCCGTCGGGTTGTTCGGGTTGCAGATGAAAAGGAGGTCGGCATCTTCCATACGCTCAGCGCGCGTTCCTCCGTAAAGCTCGGCAGAGTATGCGTACTCTCCGAATGTTGCGATCTCAGTATAGTACGATCTTCCCTTTCCCGAGTTGGCGACCTTACAGCATGTACGGATCAGCTCGATGGATCCATTCCCGACACAGATCTCTTCCGGTCTCCGGTGAAACGTCGTTGCGATGATCTCCTTTAACCGCGCATAACTGTCATCGGGATAGTGTTCCAGGAAAAAAGAGTCACAGTTCCATGAGAATTCAGGGGGATAAGGATTAACACTGGCACTGAAATCCAGGACCCTTTTCTGACTCCTTTCACATTCACGCTTTCCGGATCCCCCGTGAAGTACTTTTTTTCCCGATCCCGGAATCATGAAAAAAACCCGATATTCACCCTTCTGATTGCGTGGGAATCCATAAATTCGTTTTGAAGCAGATGGAGGCGTCGGGAACAAAGTTTTTATAGATTCATGTGTTATTTTGTTTCATCTGGTTCAGTCAGACACAAAGGTTCTCCTTGTCTGACATATGAATGACAGATGTCTGACATATGTCAGACACAGGGGGATACGAGATGCAACGGATTACGATGCGGTTGCCTGAACAACAGATCAGTCTGCTCCAGCAGATGGTCGATGCCGGGGAATTCCCGAGCATTTCCGAAGCGATTCGGGCAGCTGTCCGCGATCTCGTTGAAAAACGTGCCAACCGTGTCTTGAAGGAAAGCGACCAGGTTTCATTTAAGGTTTGAGAGGGTAGAGATATGCAGAGCATTATTAACGACGCGTTGAAAAACGCCGAGCTTGAGAAAGAGATCAACAAGCCCGGCGCCAACAGCATGGAAGACGATTTCGTCGGCCAGCCACGAATTGTAATCGTCGGCTGCGGAGGCGCCGGGAACAATACCGTCAACCGTATCCACCATATGGGTGTTGCCGGTGCGGAAACAATTGCGATCAATACGGACAAGCAGCACCTGGACATGGTTCAGGCTGACAAGCGCGTTCTGATCGGGAAATCCCTGACCAAGGGTCTTGGTGCCGGGGGCTACCCGGATGTCGGCAAGCGCGCCGCGGAGATGGCCCGCCCCACACTTGAAGCGTTGCTCGAGTCCGCTGATCTTTGTTTCATCACCGCCGGCATGGGTGGAGGTACCGGTACCGGGTCTGCACCCGTTGTCGCACAGATCGCAAAGGAACAGGGCGCAATCGTTGTCGGTATGGTCAGTTATCCGTTCCAGGTTGAGAAGGCACGCCTGATCCGGGCAGAGGAAGGGCTCGAGGCACTTGCATCTGCGGCCGACTCGGTAATTGTGCTCGACAACAACCGGCTGAAGAACTTTGTCCCGAACCTCCCCCTCGGTCAGGCATTCTCCGTCATGGACCAGCTGATCGGCGAGACCGTCAAGGGGATCTCCGAAACGATCACCGAACCGTCGCTCATCAACATCGATTATGCCGATGTCCGTGCCATCATGAGCAAGGGCGGCGTCGCGGTCATGCTTGTCGGAGAGAGCAAGCAGCAGAACAAGGCAGAGAGCGTTGTCCGGGAATGCCTCAGCAACCCGATGCTGGATATCGATTACCGTGGTGCAACGGGCAGCCTTATCCACATCACCGGGGGTACCGACTTAACGTTACAGGACGCTGAGGAAGTTGCGACGTCCCTGACGTACGAACTCGATCCCCATGCAGATGTCATCTGGGGTGCACGTGTGCGCAATGATATGGAAGGCAAGATCCGTGTGCTTGCCATCATGACCGGTGTCAAGAGTGCCCAGATCCTGGGAACCCGGCAGTCCTATAAGACCGTCGTGCAGGAACTCGAGAACAAGCGTGCCAACCCCCGCGCTGTTGAGATGCCCCAGAAGGCAAGAACCGTCCGTGACCAGGCAAGCGGTGGCGGAATGCTGGAATGGGTTGGCTGATCCGTCCGATAAAAACCTGTTAACGGTTGAATCATCAAACCAGACATCCCCTCTCTTGCGTCCGAGCAGGAACAGGGTAACAGACGACGAGGTTTAACGCCTCAGGTAAAGTGCATTCAATGATAGAGAACCCGGATTTTCCCGGTTTCATCTCTATTTTCGGGATATGATCCCTTCCTTATGAATTCTTTCTGTCCGGAATTCCCGGCCATGGGCATCGCATCTGCACCGGGAGACGGGTCAGGAACCAGGCATTCCGTTACCGGGACGGCCTCGCGCTCCCGTTTCATCCTGAAATGACCGCAGAACGTATTGGGGACTGGTGCAGGGATCTTATATCGGGAAAACGAAGAAAAATTCTGAGAGAGACCCGACAGTATCTTCCCGGATGTAACAATCTTTGCCGTAATCTCCTTCGGATGTTCCTTGATTTTAATCGGTGACCGGTCATTTCCCAGGATCACGGGTTGAGCACATCGTGAGATTCTTATCGTATTTTTCCAGGATCGAGGAGAATTTCATTCGGGAGGCCACTGAGTGCGACTGCCCCGAGGGCACCGATCACACCATTCCCCCCATACAACTGTGCGTTAAAACGCTCTGCAACGGCCTCTGCAACCGGGCGGGTTACGACTGTGGACCGGGCAAGCCACCCGTACTCCCGAAGACCATCGGGGATAGTAAAGCCCGCCCGGATCGCGAGGCCCCACTCTGGCGAGAGCGATTCACCGGCAACGAATTTTATTGCTCTCTCCACGACCCGGGAGTACTGGTCCGGCTCTGCCCCGATCTCGATAATGCTTGCGGAGTTACCGGCGGTCTTCCCGTATATGGATGGATTGAGCATTGCGACATGGTGAGCGATCGGGAGGACGCCGCGGATAGCACTCAGGTGCGCAAGCAGGGCAAGGGCAAGCGCGAAGGTCGCTCCGCCATCTTTCGAATCGGTATCATCAATTCCTATGGTGATGTGACGTAGTGCACGGGTCCAGACCTTCCCTTCGATTGTCGGGCTGGCCCGGCTGATCTCGATCCTGCAGACCCCTTCTGCACGAGCCATCATATCGGAGAGTGAATACGCGGGCCCCCCGATGCACCGGATATGCTGGACAATAAATTCCCCGTCACATTCGATGCCGTTCACAGCAACCGCGGGGAGGGGGGGGAGCCCCACGTTCGTCTCCCTAACGCCGATCGCGGCACGTTCACGGAGGAGTGTTCCATCCCGTTCGATCTTCGAGATCGCGCCTCCGGCAAGCAGGTGATGAAATCCGCAGTATGCGGCGCAGGCACCGCTCAGGCAGTCGTGGAATATTTCGATCTGATTATCCTCAAGGGTTGTGAAGATCCGCCGGCAGGTACTCTGGGGAACTGCGCTGATGGATGCATACGTTGCAGCGTTCCTCCCGCGTTTTCCTTCCCGGACAATTACACAACCCTCGATGACGAGCCGGTTCACCCAGTCCTGCGCCGTACTTCTTGGGATCTTCGCAGCCTGCTGGAACTCGGTTACCGTAAAAAAACCCTTTTCAAGCGTGAACTGCCGCAGCATGCGCAGGTATTTGCGCCGGTGTTCAAGGACGCCTGCCATATCGTTCAGCAATAAACAGGAGATCTCCGATAATAGCGCTCGCCGTCTCAATCGAGCCGGCCCCCTTCCCGATCAGGGTAATTTCCTTCGCCAGGTCGGTTTCAATGGAGATCGCATTCAGCGAGCCTTCGACAACGAGAGGATGGTTCTTCCGGATGATCCGGGGCGAAACCCGAAGCAAGCCGGAACTTTTATCGGCTTCAGCAATGAGGCGGATAGTACAATCCCCTTCCTCTGCAAGACGGATCGCTTCTGGAGTCAGCCGGTCAATGCCAGTCCTATCGACATCATCAAGCGTCACCCCGTTTCCCCAGATCGTGTTTGCGAGAATGACCAGCTTGATCGCGGCATCGATTCCCTTAACATCATAGGTGGGATCTGCTTCAGCATACCCCATCTCACGCGCTTCGAGAAGCGCCTGCTCGTACGTAAGCCCTTCTTCAGCCATCCTTGTAAGAATATAGTTACAGGTTCCGTTCAGGACGCCGAAAACAGCGCGGATATCATTACCTGCCAACCCTTGTTCAAGGGTGTGAAAGACCGGAACAGCCCCGGCGACGGTGGCTTCGTGTCGCAGGGCAACCCCCTTTTTCTTCGCCAGTGCCTTGAGTTCTTTATACGCGAGCGCAATCGGTCCTTTATTCGATGTAACCACGTGTTTCTTCCGTTTTATTGCAGTCTTCATGTAAGAGAGTGCCGGCTCTCCATCCGTTGCATTGGTCGGGCTGACCTCGACAAGGATATCGTAGTCCGCCTCCCTGACAACATCCATGGCGGTCATCCCCGCATCCCCGCACCTGCCGGTCTTCTTCTTCTGCATCAGGACTTTCTTTATATCAATTCCGGAGGGATCAATATACCCGCTTTTTGAGTCCGCAATACCCGTGACGGAGAGACCTATATTTTTTCCTGCAAGAGTCTCCAGGACGCCCCGCCCGACGGATCCCAGGCCAATAACAGCAATCTTCACGCCATTTCCTCCAGGGGTTCGATTAAAAGGAGATCTTTTTCCTGGGACACACTGCGCAGGATCTCGATTGCTCTCTCCATATCCTCTTTCGTCACCGATTTGATCGTGAGCCGGGAAGACGAGCGTTCGCTGATGGCAGGCATGCTCATCGCAAGTTCGGAGACTTCTGCAAAGCCGGTAGAATCGATCCGGTCGATCGTGTCGGAGAGATCCGTGTGCATCAGGTGGCCGATCATAATTACGGTCCTGCGGTACAGAAGCCGTTCCCTGCCGATCCTTTGGATATGGACGCCTTCCTTTTGCAAAAGCCCGACCAGTTCGTCAAGACGGCGTTCAGGGAGATCGAGAACGATCTGGACATTCAGCAAACCGTCATGCGATCCGGGTTCCCGCTGGTGAATGACCGCGATGATATTTCCGCCGACATCTGAGATCGGCCTGAGCGCGGCCACGAGCTGACCCGGAGAATCCTTCATCTCGAGCTTCATGGAGACCTGCACGAAATCACCTGATAAAAATAGTTCGACGCTGCAACCAGATAAGCTTTGTATTCTGATCGCAGGGATACTTTTCGGACGATAACGAAAAAAACGATCACGCGACGAATCAGAGATGACGGAGTTTGTCATCGACTTTTGCAAAAAAGTTTCTGCCGGCATCGACAAACAGGGCGGGTTGTTCGGACCGGCTCACATCAATGGTATCGTTACTACGGAGATTGATGGTCTGCTGTCCGTCAATAACAAGATGGGCCGGTTTTGAGCTTTCCATCCGGATAGCGATGCTGCGATCGCTGCTGATAAGGTGGGGCCGGGACGAGAGCATATAGGGAGCAAGTGGTACCAGGAGGATACCCTGGATCCGGGGATCCACGATCGGTCCTCCGGCACTCATCGCATACGCCGTTGAACCGGTCGGGGAACTGACAAGAAGTCCGTCAGCACGGAACTGTTCTGCGGGAACGCCATCAACCAGGACAGAAAATCGCAGCATCTTTGCCGGGCGGCTTGTCACGATTAATGCTTCGTTCAGGGCATCGCCGATATGAATGCCATCCTTAAAAAATGCCACCCTCATTCGTTTCTCAACGGAAAATCCGGCATTTAATCGCGAGAGAAAGGAACATGCTTCCGATGGTTCGAGATCCGCGAGGAATCCGACCTCCCCCCAGTTAATCCCGATGATGGGAACCTGGTGCTTCATCTGCTGGACGGTCCGGAGAATAGTTCCGTCTCCCCCAACGACAACGACAAGATCCGGATGGTGAGGTGCAGGGGTTTTTTCCGGAAATTCCGGCATCTGCGCGCTCTCATCATTGAAAGCAATCGTATGCCCCGCATGTCCGAGATCATCGCCAAGGCGCCGCGTGAAGGTCAGGGCATCAGGAGAATCAATGCGGGAGACCAGCAGGATCTTCATGAAAATCACCGGAGATATTCAATGACTTTGTGGTGCAGGGTTCCGTTTGTTGCGACAAGGCATCTCCCGATCGTTACCTCATCGGGAAAACGGATTGTTCCGCCTTCGAGGTCCGACACCCTCCCGCCAGCTTCCGTACATACAAGCATGCCCGCAGCAGCATCGGTTACCCGCAGTGTGCCCCGCAGATCGATAAAACCGTCGATCCGGCCGCACCCGATGTAGCAGAGTTCGAGCGCAGAGGCGCCAAAAAGACGCCAGCGACGGATCTTCATCCCGAGCTGCATCACCCGCGTCGGATCGAATTTCCTCCCGTAGACGCTCATCGCAGCAGCATCGAGATTCTTAACGGACGAAACCGAAACCGGTCTTCCGTTACATTTTGCATATTCCCCCCTGATTGCGGTAAATGTTTCCCCGCTGGCGAGGTTCCTGACATATGCCTGGCGGACTTCCCCGCCGACGGCAAAAGCGATCGAGATTGCGTAAAACGGAATACCGGCGACCGCGTTGTACGTTCCGTCGATTGGGTCGAGGAAGATCGTTCCCCTCCCGCCTTCAAATTCCCTTTTCCCCAGTTCTTCGCTGATGAGGAGGCTGCAAAGGGGATGTTCAGAGAGAAAATCAACGACACAATCTTCTGCAACCTGATCTATCCGCTTGGTGGGCGTCAGATCCGCCCCCATCCTGATGGTCTCCCCTCCACGAGGTGTTCCGACGAGATCGGCGATTGCCTCCTCAACACTCCGCGCCATCTCCCCGCATGCTGAAAGAAATTCCATCATTCCTGCGCCGTTTTGCCCTTTTTCCGTTGTATTTATTACTGCAAGAAGAATAA
>Ga0116153_10000814_pt1 | contig 34440 bp, 32 predicted proteins | sample AD_UKC028_MetaG_FD_89896 | JGI IMG/M metagenome (GOLD analysis project Ga0116153, IMG submission 89896) | Active sludge microbial communities of municipal wastewater-treating anaerobic digesters from USA - AD_UKC028_MetaG | ecosystem: Engineered > Bioreactor > Anaerobic > Digestate | place: USA...
ACATGCTCACCACTCCTCGGATAGGTGCCCCCCTACGATCCAGTTTTCAGAAGCGTGCCAGGAAGAAGACCAAATCCAGGTAACAGGAGCCCATATCCCCAGCCCAACCGACGCTTGGCGGGTTGTCATCGCACCCTCCCCAGCGAAACCGTCAGTCCTCGATTCAACTGGAGCCTCAGTTGCCAGCATGGATGCCCCACGCCAGCAGGCGGCCAGGGACGCGATTCTCCTGGCCTATGCCCCGTTGATGCTGGATGCTATTCGTCAATGCTCGATGGTGCTCAAGGTGATCCAGGAAAAGGATAGCGGCCCCTCTGGGTCTGTGGCGGCGACAGCCATACCAGTCCTCGACCACCTCTTGCAAGGACCGCTCGATGCCTGGAGCGATGGGCCGCGGACCCCGTAGCTTGTGGAATATGGAATCACGGAGGTGGCGACCGAGGCAGGCCTCAGCGCGACCCCACAAACCCTGGAGAATGGAATGGCTGGCGCCTTCGTACCGATCGAGATTGATGGTGGTATTTCCTCCCTGAAGTGTCCTATCACAGGAATGACCGTCATCGACGAGGAGAATGGATTCGATGGCGAGGCTGAGCATTCACCTCACCTACGATTCTTCGCCGACTGGATTGGAAACATCTATGTTGCCGAACAGGTGATCTGCCAACTGAGCAGGCCGAATATCAGGCTCGACTTATCGATTGGCTGGAGGAGACGAGAAGCGAACCAGACATGGCCGCCATCAACGCCAGGTGTGTGGAGATTCCGCCGTCCTCGGCATTGCTCCTTCAGGTCATGGACCCACCGCAAGGGTCTTCCGACGGCAGTGTGTGCCATGTTTGCTTTGACTTGAGCCCTGCTCGCGATAGGGCAAGCATTCGGCTCCGGGAGCTTCTGTAAGCAAGCGAAGCTCAGGTTGAGCTGGTTCGTTGGAATGCCCTCAGACACCGGATTCCACCCAGGCCCTTGACGTGTGGAGGACAGATGCAAATCAAGGTGAGAGACAAGAAGACAGGCCGTTTGCTCATATTCAGCCTCGGAAAGGCTGCGCTTGTCAAGCATGGCTCCCTCGTCGCGATGTCAGATGGAAAGGGTGGGTGGTTTGTTGATACCGACTTGTTCATGAACCAGTACCAATGGGAAGACATCGACGACTATCCGGCCTTCGACCGCATTCCACTCACGGAGACCTTCTCATTCGCGAAGAACTCCGAAAGCGGCTGTGAGCTCGCTTTTATGATCGATGACGATGACGATGACGACGTCGTTTAACAGGACTCCAGCTGTGTTCGAAATGTCGCGGTGTGGAATCAGCCCGCAATGACGCTTGCCCTCGCGGTGAGACTGCCCCCTGACATCCAGGCGCACGCCGACCTAGCGATGCGAGCGCTCGAACATGGAATGGTGCCGGCCACGGACCCCCATCTGTCTCGCGTCACAGGCTGGCTTGAGGGTGAAGCGCTCTCCAGAATCGTTGTTTGGATAACAGATGCTGGTTGTCGAATACACGCGACGACTTTGAGCGACCTGATTGAGGGGCGACGTATCGATGCAACCGACTCCGGCCTTCTGACTCCCGCAGAGATCATCGCGTTGCTCAGGTCGAGACTATCGCAAACCCTGGAGGGTGAACTCCTTGGTGAGGAAGACCCATTCAGGCTGGTGGTCCCCATGAGAGGGTCGGATGGCAGTCACGGATTCCTGGGTTTGACATTCCGGCGGTTTGATCAACCTGTGGTATGGGATGGGTTGTTTGGGAGCAGGGGAGAGTACCTGGCCTGGCTTGGTGGTCAGGGAATGCTCGAGACCCTCGAACGGTTTGATCGACTGGCTCCCAAGTCGATTCTAAGCGCCTGGCACTACGAGCGTTAGGTGGTTTGAAGTGAGCCCGAAAAGTCGGGCAGTAAACTAGACAAAGCTCGCCCGACGCCTTGCCGAGACCCGAAGGCGGTAAAGGAAGGTAAGAGCGGGTGTGGTAGGACGGGATTTGGCGCGAGCCCGGTCTTTCAAACCGTCACACCATCCTGGTAGAGTATCGGGGTGGGAGAGGGAGCCCCTAGAGGGGCCCCTTTCGATACCTCGGTTCAGTGATCTCTTCAGGCGATTCTCAGAGGTGTTCAGGGGACGGACTACATGGCCGGATTGCGAACACCCATTCATGTTTTCATCGACAACTCAAACATTTTTGGTGGTGCGCAGGAAGCGGCCGCTCGTCACGAGGTGCACATCCCGTGGATGGCTGTACGCGTCTATATGAGGCATCTTCTCGAGCTTGTCGAGTCGACGCGGAGGCCGCTGACGAGGGTGCTTGCGGGTTCGGTGCCACCAGGAAACGATGATTTGTGGCGCTACGCCCAAGATCTCGGCTACAATACCGACCTGCTGCGACGCGTCGAAATGGACGATGGGCGAATGCTGGAGCAGGGGGTTGATGAGCTACTGCACTTGAAGATTGCGAACGCCGTTTTGGACCACGATCCGAAGCACCGGCTCGTACTACTAACCGGCGATGGGAAGACCTCTACGTTTGGAACCAGCTTTCCGAAGCAGGCTGAGAGGGCGATCAAGGAGGGTTGGACGGTCGAGGTATGGTCTTGGCCCGATTCGCTCTCACGCCAGTGGAAGGCTCTCGCAACGAAGTATCCCAGGCAGGTAGATATTCACGATCTCGACCCGTTCTACTATTCAATCACATTCGTCAAAGGAGGGACCTTCGTGGCGAAGGATGGGAAGACGGTGTATGTGGCGGACCGAGTGGTGAGCAAGCTTCCTGCCGGTACCGAGCGCCGTAGGCGATGAGATCCGGCGGCAGGGACGCGGCAGTGGTGATCCTGACGGTGACCGGGGGCCATAGCCGTTGAGCCTTACCTCACTGCTGGAAGGCTCCCGAGCGATGCGTGACTACCTGAGGGCCACGCTGCCGCTGCCAGCCCGGCCGAAGCTCCCCGAACTCGTCGCGCCTCCACAAACGACCCGGTACTCTCTGCTCGGGACGGCCTTCGATTACGCCTTCAGGTGGCACTGTCAAATCCGATGTCCGAACGCGATTTCCCGTGACAATTGGGTTGCGGACCACTTGGCAATGATTTCGAGCTCAGCAAAGTTGCGAACCGCGGCGGCGGCCTCCACCTGGACAGCACGACATTGGCTTGACTACGCACGCAGTTCCGGGCGCTACCCATTGCCTCTCCTTCAGGCGGCGATCGAGCTCGCGAGGCTCGACACGATTTATCGATCGGGGAAGGGATTCGAGGAAATCGGACAGCCAGTCGTTCCTGCCGATGTCGCGGACCTAGTATGTTTGGTCCAAGCAATACCGCCGGACCTCGTCAACCCTGAGGAATTCTGTCTTCTCAACCCGGTGTTCGAGCAAGGGTCGCTCGTTGGTGGGGCGGACGCGGACGTCGTGCTGGGAGACACCCTGATCGAAATCAAGGTCACGAAGAACCCGACAATCGAGCGCATCTGGATTGATCAATTGCTCGGGTACTTCCTCCTCTATCGGTATGGTGGATTCCACGGCCTAGCCGAGCAGCCAAGGGTCACTCATGTCGGCATCTACTTCGCACGGCATGGGACTCTCCTACGCTGGCCGATAGCTGGGTTCGGCTCAGATCAAGTACTCGACGCGGCCGTTGTCAGGCTTCGGGAGCACTGTGGAGACTTCCTCCGTACTCCTCATCTACCTATCGGTGCTTCGTCGAAGGAGCAATTGCCGTGAACCACAGCGAAATCGTCAGCTTCCTCTGGGGTGTCGCGGACCTGATCCGCGATACCTTCAAGCGCGGCAAGTATCAGGACGTGATTCTTCCGCTCACGGTCCTGCGACGCCTCGACTGCGTTCTCGCCGAGAAGAAAGAGAAGGTTCTCGGCAAGCAGGCCGAGCTGAAGGGGATGAAGCTGGACAACCTCGATCCTCAACTGCGAAAGGTCTCTGGCTTCGCCTTTTATAACACCTCCCGGTACGACTTCGACAAACTCATGGCGGATTCGCCGCACCTGGCTGCGAATCTCAGGAATTACATCGCTGGCTTCAGTCCCAACATGCGGGAAGTGCTGGAAAAGTTCGATTTCGACAACACCATCAGTAAGCTCGATGAAGCGGGGCTGCTATTTCAGGTGCTGGAGCGGTTCAAGAACGTCGATCTGCACCCCGAGCAGATCGACAATGCAACGATGGGGACCATCTTCGAGGAATTGCTCCGCAAGTTCAACGAAGCTTTGAACGAGAATCCTGGCGAGCACTTTACTCCCAGGGACGTTGTGCACCTAATGGTCGACCTCATGCTGGCGGGGGATGAGGCCGAAATGCGGGGCAAGAAGGTGATCCGTACTGTATACGATCCCTGCTGCGGCTCCGGTGGTATGCTCCTGATCACGAAGGAGCACATCACCGTGGGGCTCCGGAAGAACGGCGACCTTCTTTCACCGCCCATCAACCCTGATGCCGATATCCATCTGTTCGGCCAGGAGGTGAACCCCGAGACGTGGGCAGTCTCGAAGTCTGACCTGTACATGAAGGATCCCACCGGTCGCGATGCAGAGCATATCACCTACGGCAGCACGCTCTCCAATGACACGCATTCTGGCGACGCGTTCGACTACCTGATTGCGAACCCCCCGTACGGGAAGGACTGGAAGCGGGACGAAGACGCCGTGCGGGCCGAGCATGAGCGTGGGGCGGCGGGCCGGTTCGGCCCAGGGCTTCCCTCCATCAGCGACGGGCAAATGCTCTTTGCCCTCCACATGCTGGCGCACATGAAGGAGCCGAAGGACGGTGGATCCCGCATTGCGCTGATCATGAATGGCTCGCCGCTCTTCACGGGCGATGCCGGGAGCGGCCCGAGCGAAATCCGCCGGTACATCCTCGAGAACGATCTCCTTGAGGCGCTGGTGGCGCTCCCAGAACAGCTGTTCTACAACACTGGCATCGCGACCTATATCTGGGTCGTAACCAACCGGAAGGCGAAGTCGCGGAAAGGCCTAGTCCAGCTCATCGATGCCACCTCCTTCTGGGTGCCAATGGGCAAGAGCCTCGGTGACAAGCGCCGGGAAATCCCGCTGGGGCGCTCCCAAGACCTCCTGCAGATCCTCTCGACCTTCAAGGACGGCGAAACGCGGGTGGTGGAGAAGGATGGCAAGGCCGAAGAAGTTGTGGTGAGCAAGGTCTTCCCGACCACCCACTTTGGCTTCCGGAAGATTACGGTGGAGCGGCCGCTTCGGCTCAACTTCCAGGCAAGCGAAGCGCGGATTGCTCGCCTCGAGGAGGAAAAGGGCTTCCAGGCTCTGGCGCGGTCGAAGAAGAAGGGTGCGGCGGCAGCGAAGGAGCAGGCTGAGGGACGGGCGCAGCAGGAGGCAATTCGAAAGCTCCTGCAAGGACTCTCCGATAAGCTCATTCAAGACCGCGTGGAGTTTGAACGCTTCCTCGGCGCCGCTGCCAAGAAGGCCGACGTGAAGCCCTCGGCACCTGTCAAGAAGGCCATCCTCTCGGCGCTCTCCGAGCGGGACGAGAAAGCGGCCATCTGCCTTGATAAGGATGGCCACCCGGAGCCCGATCCGGAATTGCGCGACACCGAGAGCGTGCCCCTCGCCGAAGGAATCGAAGACTTTTTCAAGCGTGAGGTGCTGCCCCACGTACCCGACGCCTGGATTGATAGGTCCAAATGCGACCTGAAGGACGGCCAGGTGGGCATTGTGGGCTACGAGATCAATTTCAATCGCTATTTCTATCGCTACACGCCGCCTCGTCCCCTCGAAGACATCCAGGCCGATATCAGCGCGATCGAGAGCGACATCCTCCGGCTGCTCGCGGAGGTGACGGGTTCGGGCTCCACGTAACAGATACCGTCGGCACACCCAGTTGATATGCCTGCATTATGTGTTGACAAATGGCCGTTGTGACGTATATTGCAGGCATGACAGAACGGTATGCCGACAAAATGAGTCACAGCGCTGAGGAGGGAATCCCAGTCGAGCAGCTCAGAGCGGCGGGGATCGGGGCATTCTTTCGCCCGAGCCAACTCCAGGAGGCTGGGCTGACGCGCGACCAGCTGCCGGCCCTGGTTCGATCGGGGGCGGTGGAACGGATTGCCCGCGGGCTCTACCGGCTCGTGGAAGCCGAGGCGACCGAGCACTACTCTCTTGGTATGGCATGCGCCCGGGTGCCGAACAGCATCGTCTGCCTGCTCTCGGCGCTGCGGGTCCACGGCATCGGCACCCAACTGCCGGCGGAGGTGTGGCTCGCCATCCCGCACAAGGCGCGCAAACCGCGTCTGGCCGAGCTCAAGCTACGGGTTGTGCGATTTTCCGGGCCTGCCTGGACATTTGGCGTGCAAGAGACGGCGTTTGAGGGGGTCCCGGCCCGGATCACTTCGCCTGCGCGGACGGTGGCGGATTGCTTCCGTTTCGAGCGCCTCGTGGGCGCCGAAGCGGCGGTGGAGGCCCTCCAGGATGCGCTCCGGCAACGAATGGTCACCATAGCCGAACTCTCACGCGTGGCAGAGGTCCTGCCGTCCCGTCGGCTCAGTGCCGCACTGGACACCAGAATGATATGAGCCCCGACGTGGCAGCGTCGGTCCGGGCTCGGCTGCTCAACCAGGCGAGGGCGAGCGGGGAGGAATTCGAACGCACCCTGGCGCGCTTCGCGGCCGAGCGGCTGCTCTTTCGCCTCGGCGCATCCGGGGTACGGGACCGTTGCATTCTCAAAGGAGCTAGCCTCCTTGCTGTCTGGCTGACCGACCCCTACCGGGCGACACGTGACGTGGATGTGCTCCTCGTCGGGCAGTCAGACGACGCGGCCATCCGGTCGCTGGTGGAAGAGATTTGTGCCATCGAGTGTCCGGAGGATGGACTGCGTTTCGATCTCTCCGAGCTGACCGTGGAGACGATTCGACCGGATGAAGAGTACTCGGGCAAGCGCGCGCGCTTTCGCGCCTTCCTGGGAGGGGCACGCATTGCGGTACAGCTTGACCTCGGTGTCGGCGATGCCCTGACGGTCCCAGCCGAACAGATCGTTTACCCCACGATGCTCGAAGGCCTGCCAACACCGCGGCTCAGGGCATACCCCCGTGAGGCCTCGGTCGCGGAGAAGTTTGAAGCGATGGTGAAGCTCGACACCCGGAACAGCCGAATGAAGGACTTCCACGATGTCTGGGCACTGGCAGGAGGATTCGAGTTTCAAGGCCCAGCGCTTCAGGAGACTGTGGCGGCGTGTTTCAATCGCCGGGCTACGCCGTGGACCGATGAAGTTCCTCGCGCGCTGACGCCGGCGTTCTACCGCATGTCCGAGCTGGAGGCGCGTTGGAATGGCTACCTCGCACGGGGTGGTGTCCTCGTCCCCCCGCCAGCGCAATTTGGGGTCGTAGGTGAGCGGATCATCCAGTTCCTCGGCCCGGTGCGTGAGAGCATCGTGGCGGGCCATACGTTCGAGAGAGAATGGACACCCAATGGTCAATGGTCGAACACAATGGCTAGATAGGAAACCATCAGATGACGCCAGCTCCTCCATCCCCTGGATTGGCCGCCAAGATGACTCAGGGACACAGACTTAATCCAGGACGGAAGAACCCCATCCTCATTTGTCGATGCAGGGATTCCGGCAGACGCGCTCTCCTGGTGGATAGCCCCCACGAGAGCGCCTACACCCACGAGAAGTGTTTCTGGCGTGTTTGGCGCAGGGAGGCCGCATGATGGCCGGGACCAACTGCTCAGCACGGATGGAGTCAAATCGCAGCTTCAAGGCGTACCCGGCCTACAAGGACTCTCACGTCGATTGGTTGGGCCTGATCCCTTCAAACTGGCACGTCAAGCGCCTCAGATACGTTGCCCCGATGGTGAATGAGCGCGTTGGTCCAGCGGGCTCGGACCTTCCGTACCTTGCGCTCGAACAAATTGAAGGCTGGACTGGGCGAGTCCTGGACTCCCCCAGGGGCGAGGGCTCTGACGATGACAACGCTCAGGCGGCTAGCTCTGTTTTTCGGGCCGGAGATGTGCTGTTCGGGAAGCTCCGGCCTTACCTGGCTAAGGTGGTCCTCGCGCAGGCGGATGGCCAGTGCTCCACGGAGCTTCTTGTACTTCGTAGCCGGGGCGCCGTCACGCCGGCGTACCTCGCGTACCAGGTCATCAGCCAGGGCTTCATCGACTGGATCAATGCAATGACCTATGGGACGAAGATGCCTCGGGCGAACCCAGCACAGGTAGCGGTCACAGGGGTCGTCACGCCACCACTATCCGACCAACGCGCCATCGCCGCCTTCCTCGACCGGGAGACGGCGCGCATTGACGCACTGGTAACTAAGAAGGAACGGTTGATTGAGCTGCTCCAGGAACAGCGGACGGGCTTGATCACCCGCGCCGTAACCAAAGGCCTCGATCCGAACGTTCCCATGAAGGACTCCGGCGTCGAGTGGGTGGACGAGGTTCCAGCCCATTGGAACGTGGTCCGGGCGGACGCGTTCGTCCGGTACGAGAAGAATCAAGTTGATCCTTCCACCATCTTGGATGAAGTCGTTTTCCACTATTCGATTCCCTCGGTGCAGGAGACTGGAGATGGCGCTCTCGAGCCACCTTCCGGGATTGACAGCGCCAAGCTCCGGATTGTGGGCGAGAGGCTGCTGGTCTCAAAGCTCAATCCGCGGAAGGGAGTGGTCCTTATAGCTTCTGAGAAGGAGGTCCCAACCCTTTGCTCGACCGAGTTTGTGCCGCTACTGGGTCAGGGTTGCGATCTGCGCTGGGCCTTCTACCTGTTCTTGGCGGAGTCCACACGGCAGAGACTTTCAGCCGTTGTCCGGTCGGCGACCAGAAGCCACCAGCGCGCCGAAGTCGCGGAAATCGTCAAAATGTGGCACGGTGTGCCACCGGTATCGGAGCAGCGGGACATCGCCGTCTTTCTTGACCGGAAGACGGCTCGGATCGACACGCTCGTCAACAAGATTCGCGACGCCATCGACCGTCTCAAGGAATTCCGCACTTCACTGATTGCTGCCGTAGTAACTGGCAAGATCGACGTGCGGGAGGAGGTCGCGTGAGCCCCGAGATCTCTGAGCGCTCGTTCGAGGAGGCTATAGAGTGCGGCCTCCTTCAATTCGGGCCGGACGCCTGCACGGGTGCCGTCGGCTTGGTGAGGGAGGCGCCGTCTCACTATGGTGACACTCCACCAGGTGGGTACCGCAAGCGTACGCCGCAGGACTACGACCGAGACCTCTGCCTGCTGCCGCGTGACGTAGTCGATTTTGTGCTTGCCACCCAGCCCACAGAGTGGAAGAAGCTCGAACAGCATCATGGTTCTGCCGTCAAGGAGCAATTTCTGAAGCGCCTGGCCGCCGAAATCGAGCGGCGGGGGACACTGGAGGTCTTGCGGACGGGTATCAAGGACTCGGGGTGCAAGTTTCAGCTCGCGTACTTCCGCCCGGCCAGTGGCCTGAACGAGGAGATCCGCAGGCTGCACGCGGCAAATCTCTTTGCCGTGGTTCGCCAGGTTCGCTACAGCACCAAGAATGAAAAGAGCCTCGACCTGGTGCTCTTCCTAAATGGCATCCCAATCTTCACCGCTGAGCTCAAGAATCCGCTGAATGGCCAGGATATCGAGGATGCGATCCGCCAGTACAAGACGGACCGCGATCCCCGAGAACCGCTCCTTGCCTATGGCCGCTGCCTGGCCCATTTCGCGGTGGACCCTGACCTCGTCTTTGTAACCACTCAGTTGGCAGGCCCCAAGACGCGCTTCCTGCCCTTCAACCAGGGCAAGTTCGGGGGGGCAGGAAACCCTCCGGTCTCGCCAACGCGAAGCGGCTACGCAACCGGATACCTATGGGAGGAAGCCTGGACACGGGACAGCGTGCTCGACCTGGTTCGCCAGTTCATCCACGAGGTGGAAGAAGAGGATGAGAAGGGACGCAAGACCGGCCGGCGCTTCCTGATCTTTCCACGGTACCAGCAGCTCGACTGTGTCCGGAAGCTTGTGGCTGACGCCCGGGGGCGCGGTGCGGGGCAGCGCTACCTCATCCAGCACTCCGCCGGGAGCGGAAAGAGTTTTACCATCGCCTGGTTGGCGCATCAACTGTCGACCCTCCACGATCAGAACGACCAGCGCGTCTTTGACTCGATTGTGGTCATCACGGACCGACGCGTGCTGGATCGCCAGCTTCAGGCGACGATGCGCCAATTTGAGCAGACGCTGGGGGTGGTGGAAAACATCGACTCCACCTCCCGCCAGCTCAAGGAGGCGCTGGAGTCGGGAAAGACGATCATTGTCACGACGCTCCAGAAATTCCCCGTTATCGCGAAAGAGATTGGCGAACTCCCGGGCAAGCGCTTTGCCATGATCGTCGACGAGGCGCACTCATCGCAATCGGGGGAAAGCACCAAGAGCGTCAAGGCTGTGCTCAGTGCGGAGTCTCTCGAGGCGGCGGCATCGGAGGAGGAGGCAGCGGCGACCCCGGAGGAGGCACTAGAGAGCGCCATTCTGGCCGAGATGGAAAAGCGGGGACGCCTCCCGAACGTGTCGACCTTTGCCTTCACGGCGACGCCGAAGTCCAAGACTCTGGAGCTCTTTGGCACAGGGCGTCCTGGCGGGAGGTTTGAGCCCTTTCACCTCTATAGCATGCGTCAGGCGATTGAGGAGGGCTTCATCCTCGACGTCCTCACCAACTATACGACCTACAAGGCCTATTGGCGGCTTCACAAGAAGATCGAAGGCGACCCCCGCTACGATAAGAAGAAGGCCGAATACCTGCTCAAGTCGTTCGTGGAACTACATCCTCACGCTATTGGTGAGAAGGTGAAGGTGTGCGTGGAGCACTTCGCCACCAAGGTGCAGGGAGAGATTGGGGGCAAGGCCAAGGCAATGATCGTCACTCGGTCACGGCTGCACGCGGTTCGCTTTCGGCTGGCTGTCGACAAGTATCTGGCTGCGCGTGGGTACCCGTTCAAAGCGCTCGTTGCCTTTTCAGGTACCGTGCAGGATGGTGGGCAATCGTATACGGAAGCGGGCATGAATGGCTTCTCGGAGGCCCAGACCGCGCAGATGTTTGAGCTGCCCGAGTATCGCATCCTGATCGTGGCAAACAAGTTCCAGACCGGTTTCGATCAGCCGCTACTCCACACGATGTATGTGGACAAGAAGCTCGGTGGGGTGAACGCTGTGCAGACGCTTTCCCGCCTCAACCGGACGCACCCGGAGAAGAAGGGCACGATGGTGCTCGACTTTGCCAATGAGGCGGCCGAGATCAAGGCCGCATTCGAGCCCTATTACGAGACGACGCTGCTCTCGGAAGCGACAGATCCCAACCTGCTGTATGAGATTCAGAGCCGGTTGAGTGGATTCCCGGTCTTTACGGACGACGAGGTGGATAGCTTCGCCAAGGTCTATTTTGACCCGAAGGCAACCCAGGACCGGCTCTATGCAGTGCTGGCCCCCGTCGTTGAGCGCTTCGGAGCGCTCTCGCCGGAGGAACAGCCAGACTTTCGGGGTCAGCTGACGGACTTCGTCCGGCTCTACGCCTTTCTCGCCCAGGTGCTCACCTTCGCCGATGCCGATCTCGAGAAGCTATACGTCTTTGCGCGGCACCTGCGGCGGCTCCTGCCAGGTGACCGGGACGAGCTGCCCCGTGAAGTGCAGCAGAATATCGACATGGAATCGTACCGGATTCAGGAAACCGGCGGTGGCAAGATTCCGCTGGACCGACAGCCCGGAGCGTTGGAGCCGGTGACCACGAAATCAGGGCATGGCGCGAGCGGGGAGGAGATGGAGACGCTCTCGCGGATCATTGCGGAGCTGAATGACCGGTTTGGGCTGAGCCTGGGTCCTGAGCACCGGGTCACCCTCAGCCAGATGATGGATAGGCTGGATGACGATGCGGGGCTCGATGCTGCCGCTCGGGCCAATACGCGGGAAAATGTGCGGCTGACCTTCGACCAGAAGGTCGAGCATGTGATCCAGGAGATCGTAGACTCCAATTTTGAGCTCTACAAGCGCATCACCGATGATCGGTCCTTTGGGGAGGCGATCAAGAACCTGCTCTTCGACCAGTACTTAAGAGCGCATCGGAGTGCCGAGGAGCTCATCCAAGCCGGAGAGTCAAAGACGTTGGAGTTCAAGTCGACCTTGCGCTGGAACCTGAGAGAAGAGCGACACGACGACAAAGCGGTGACCCACGCTGTGCTCAAGACTGTCGCGGCATTTCTGAACACGGAGGGAGGCGATCTCCTGATCGGGGTCGCGGATGACGGTTCAATCGTCGGGCTGGAGCCCGACCAGCTCGAGAACGACGACAAGTTCATGCGCCACTTGGCCCAGGTAGTGCGCAATGGGCTTGGCGACAGGGCTGGGACATGCATTGATCCGAAGATGCAGATTGTACAGGGGAAGAGTGTGTGCGTGGTGAGCTGCCAACGGAGTCCTGAGCCAGTGTTTCTGAAGTGGAAGGGTGTGGAGGCGACCCCGGAAGGGGACTTCTTTGTTCGAAGCGGTCCCGGGACGGTGCGGCTCTCTCCTGAGAGTGCCAAGGAATACATTCGGACGCGATTCCAATAGGTGGCCGCCGTCGGCCTGTGGTTGTGGCGAACAATGCGGTAGCTCGTGGCCAGTGGTGCTCTATTCTACTCTCGATCAACCCTTCTAGTTTCGAGGCCTATGGCCACTGTGAGTGATGAACTCGATGCCAAGGTCCGGTTGGCTGCGTTCTCGGCGCTGGAGAGGCTCACGGCGTCCACTGGTGGCGTGATGTCGCGCGAGGCCATGACCCAGGGTTTCACACTTGATGGGGAACGGATGCCGTTCGCGTTGAGAGCACGCGGAATCTGGAAGCCTAAACTGCTGGGGCCCCATGGCGCGGCCCTGTCGCTCACGACGGCGTCCATTCGAAAGGGAACCAAGCCAAGGTACGATGACCAGGTGGCGTCCGATGAGGGGTGGTTCGAGTACCGGTACCAGGGGACCGATCCGGATGCCGCGGATAATCGAGCTGTTCGGCAGGCGCTGGAGCGCCGGCTCCCTCTCATCTACTTCTACGGCGTTGGCCCCGGTCGGTATGAGGCTATATGGCCTGTCTATGCTGTCGGTGATGAGCCAGCGCGTCTTACGTTTCGAATCGCTGCCGATGCTGCCGGATTGGCTGAACCGCTGCTGCTCGGCGGCGGCACCGAGGCACCGTTTAAGCGGTATGCCACCAGCCTCGTGAAGCGACGGTTGCATCAGCATCGCTTCCGAGAGCTGGTCGTTGGTGCCTACCGCGAGCAGTGCACCGTGTGCCGCCTGCACCATTCCGAGCTTCTGGACGCCGCACACATTCTCGAGGACAAGGACGAGCGCGGCAAGCCCGAGGTCCCCAATGGACTCGCGTTGTGCAAGATCCATCATGGCGCATATGACGCGAATATCCTTGGCATTGCCCCTGACCTGCGCATTCAGGTTCGTGCGGACATCCTTGCAGAGATCGACGGCCCAATGTTGAAGCATGGGCTTCAGGAGATGCACGGACAGCTGATCACCGTGCCAAATCAGGCCTACATGAGGCCCCGAGTGGAATACTTGGCCGCGAGGTTTGAGCGGTTCAAGGCTGCGTGATGCGAAGTCGGCGGAGTAGGGTACGGAGCGGCTGTTTGCCAGCATCGGTGTGTAGATTGTGAATGCGGCCTACTTCGAGATCCGCTTCCGAGGCGTGGAGCCGACTCTCTTGTGGCCCGACTCGTTCATAATCGTATCCGCCTATGCAACGACCGGTGAGGAGTGGTCTCCTGAGCGGAATCAGGCTGCTGACGAGACGTTGGCAAGGGAGCTTGTGGAGCGTGGGGTATGGATGGCCCGAGTGATTGGGTACGCACCCTCCACAGGGCACTCGGAAGCCAGCTGGGCCGCGGAACTCAGCATTCAGGAAGGTCAGAGGCTCGCGCAACTGTTCCTGCAGGACGCCATATTCTTTGTCGCAGGAGATGAGCTAGTAGTCAGTTCATGTCGGGACGACCAGTCCGTGAATCTCGGCTCATTTCGGGCGCGGCTCGAGTGAGTGGTGTGGGGAGGCGCCGGGCGGAATCACACAACGTACTGTGCGGGGAGGTACGGGCGTGACCGATATCGGGATTGAGACGCTGCGCTCCATCCACAAGATGCTCTTGATTGACGAGCCGTGGACGGTGTGGGGCGAGCGGCGGTTCTCATGGATCGGGCATCGCCTGGCGGCTGACGTGGAGGCGAGCGAGCCGTTCATGAGCCGAGGCATGCTGGTGTGCCGCCTCACGACGACGATCCTGGTCGTTGAAGACGTCCGAGCTGCTCAGGATATGGCAGAAGCGGCAATGGCCGACCTGAACCAGTGGGCTTCCAATGGGACGTTTATCTATCTGGCAGACACACTGTCAGTGAGGATGATGTTCTCGAACATCGTACATTCTGAGACAACCGGCTGGCGACCTACCGAGCACGCCACCGCTCATATTCTTTCATTGGCGATCACCGAAAGAGAGGTTGATGCGCTTGCGGAGCGACTGGGAGGGAAGGTGGCGCAGTGGTCCCACCCATTGTCGGGACCAAGGCGGACGCCAGATGAGCTTCTGAATGTCGTGGAGCAGCTGTATGCCCCTGCCGGCGTCGAACCAAGCCGGTTCGCTGATGCGAACGAAATGCACGGTGTGGAGGAGATGGCTCGAGCAACCGGTGGTATCGGCGTCACTCTTGGGCGTTTTGCCGACGGCATCAGTATCGAGGTGGCATTTGGCAAAGCGGACACCACGCTCATCGACATGGTCACCAGTGTTATCCACCCGCTGCTCGGACACGGACTTTCCGTCCTCACTACGACCAGGATCGTGAAGTCCTACGCCGAGGCTTGTCGGATTGCCAACCAGTTGAATGTCATACAATTTGCACCTGGGAATGTGATGTCCGCCCTCGGGGCCTGGTACGTGAGAACCATCGGGGAGGATCATTACGTCGCTCATGTACGGTTTATTCCCAATCTGTACTTCACGCCTGGCTATGCCGTCACTTGCGGGACGGAAGCAATTGATCAGGCGATCTGGGTTGATCAAGTCATGCATCCGGACTTGCCAGAACGTTTCGCGCTCCCGGTGGTTAACGATCGGTTGAGGAGAAATGGACTGCCGGAGGTTTCGTGATGGGTGGGCTCGTTGGACGGGTCGATCTTGACTCTCAACGTAATTCTCCTCTAGATTTGTCCCACGCGGCGATTTCCTGACTTGATGGGCCGCGCACCGGATTCGTCCGGCCATACCATCTAAGTCGCGGCCCCGGCCTGCGACCTCTGTGTCACAGGCCGGTTGTAGTTTGCAGCGCAGTCCCCAGGCCACCCCCGTCTCGGTGGCCAGCATGACGAGTGACGGTGAGAGCTCCGGCTCGACGACCCGTCCGCCACCCGGACCCCGCGGTGGCCCAGCCGGCCGGCCCAATCCATCGGGCCGGACCCATGCGCGAATGAGACGAGGGACGCACTCCGGTGCGCCCCCCACCTCCACCGAAAGGGCCCACCATGCAGGTCAACAAGACGTTCGACGCCGTCCTCTACCACGAGCGCTTCCGGGTCACGGCCCGCGCCGCCGAGCCGTACACCGGCGACCCCCAGGTCCAGCTCCTGGTCGAAGACACCAAGTCCGGCGGCGCCATCACGCTCGGCCGCGCCGAGTTGACGCCGCTTCTCCGCGTGATCCGGGAGGTCGTCAAAGCGGTGGATGACGCCGCCGCCGGCCTCCCCAGCGATCCGGTCGAACGCGCCGCCCGCCGCGTCCCCCATAGCGGCAGGTACCACGGCCTCCAGCGCCAGCACATCATGAAGGCGTACGCCCAGGAGCTGGACGAACTGCGCGAGCGGTACGTCCAGCGCTTCGACGACTGGGCCGAAAAGGTCCGGAACCCTCCGCCCTACAAGCCGCCGGTGCCCGAAGGCCAATGGGACCTCGGCCAATGACCGAATACCCGTTCCTCAAGGGGTGGTTCGACCGGGTCGCCGGCCGGTCGGCCACCATCGACCTCGCGCACACGCCTGAACCCATCGATCCGCCGGTGAGTTCCTCGTGGACCGTCGAGCGCTCGATCGCCACCGTTCGCCTGCCGACCGCGCCTCCGCCCTTCGATGGGTACCCGTACCTCGTCTCCCGCATCGGGCATACCCCCCTGCGGCACCACGCCCTCCTGCCCGGCGACTGGACGCGGAGCCGGCTCCGGCACCTCGCCAGGCGGCAGGCCGAGGCGAACCGCCTGCAGACCTGCCTGGTGACGGGTCCCGCGGAAGCGGCCTATTTCGGGGAGAGTGGAGGGGTCCTCGACGCAGAGACACTCCCGACCGGCCACCCGCTTCATGGCCGCCTGGCGCTCGTGGAGCCGGTCACAGACAGCGAGGAGCTGGCAGCCCGCAGGCATGCCCTGCAGGCGTACTGCGACCTGCATCGGCCGGGGGGATACCTCGTCGGGGACGGCCTCGAGGCGGGCCGGTACGCGACGCCGGCGGACATGGACCGCTACCTCATCGGGCCGCTGGACGGCATGCCCAAGGGGCTAGCCCGCTGCCAGACCTGTAGTCACTTGGCTGGGGAGTACATCGCGTTCCGCGGGGAAGGGAACGGCGACACGGTGCCCCGGGTCATCCAGGTCCACTGCCCGTGCGAGAACCACAACCGTTGCGCCGGCTGCGGCAAGCCGCTCGCCATCCGCCGGCTCAGCTCCTATGGGTATGACGAAAACCGGAAATCGGTGATCTACTACGCGGCGTACATGGGGTTGGGGCACCGGTGCGCGTAGGCGTCCCCCCTCTCCACATCGTGGAGAGGGGGATAGGGGGTGAGGACGTTCATGGTCGAGGGGGACATGGGGTGAGGGCGAATAGGCGGGGCAGGGAGGCTTCGCGCCTTCGCGGCTTCGCGTGAGCCCATTGTCACACCCCGACTCCATGCTTGGTCGGCGCTGTGAACCGGAGTTTGAGCCTGAATGAGTGAAAGGAACTGCACATGTTCCATCCCGCTGGAGCCGCCAACCTGGGCGAGCAGTTCTGCAAGGACGGTTCGGTCAACATCTCCCGGAACCACTTGGTGCTGCTGCAGGGCCTCCTCGACCGCCCCAACGCCACCGCCGTCGGCCGCTGGGACTGGGTCCGCGCGGCCCGGCCCTACATCCGCCGCTACCGAGGAGACACCGAATCCAACTGGATCCTCTACCACGCCATCGGCTGGCTCCCCACCTGCTGGGTCGAGCGGAAGCGCCGGGGGCGGTACATGAGCTGCCGGCTGGTCGAGCGGGGACTGAAAATCGTGGAGGGTCGAGTGCGTATCAAGGTCAGTGGCCGATACGAGTATCTCCCAAAGGGAGCTGTATGAGCTGCTGCCAATCAGTGCAGCACGACGCGCCGCTGCCAGATGCATGCGCTGGTCAGAGAGTATCGATGGGCCTCGTGTACCGACACCGAGGGAACGACTGGCAGCCGAGAAATGGTGGCATGTCGCGCGACGATGACCTAGCACGTCGTTCGACAAGTCGCCCTCCGCATTTTGGGCAAATGGTGGGGTTAGCGAAGCGCTCCTGTAGAGCGAATACATGGGAGTTGATGGCATCTGGGGTCGAGGCGGCCTCTAGCTCCTCGACCACCTGGCAAACGCGCTGTGCCTCAGCATCCGTAAGTCGCACGCCTTTGGTATTCTCAATGAATTCCCGGTATCCGCCGACAACTACGTTCGACGGCATTGGCGTCTTTAGCTCGCAGTTGCCCGTGAAGACAACAAGCGAGTGGAACACTTCGAAGGGGAGGCCGGTCCGAGCCTCCAATGCCTTGACGTGTCGAAAGTTCTGACGAAGGGGGTTCTGGAACTGGTGCTTCGCGCCGTCGACGTAGCTCACGGTCCAGGTCTCAGCATCCGCTTCGCCAAAGATCCATCCGTTGTAGTGTTTGAGTTCAACGACGAAAACGCCTGAATTACCGACAACGATGACATCCACTTCCGTCGTACCGCGCGTGTCGGGAACGATGACGCTCGTGTAGGCGAAGAAGCGGAAGTACTTCGGCGCGGATAGAAAGCTGTGCTCCGATTCAGATGATGGCGTCCACGAGGCCGAATCACGCCGTCGCAAGAAGGCGACTACGACGACAATGGTCACGACCACCAAGACGATGACTAGAGGATCAGTCTTCATGTCCGCCTAGGAGGTGACGCACCAGGTGCGAGGGCGCTGGGCGGCTGGCGCCGCACAAGCGGACGGGGACAACCGCCGGCAGGTTTCGAGCTACGGATTGAACCCGACCGCTTGCTCCACCCGCACGCGCACCGGCTGCCCGCGCAGCCTGCCGGGCTTGAATACGCTCTTCATGATCATTTCCCGCGCCGGCTCGTTGAATGCCGGGTTCGTGCTACTCAGCACCGTGAAGCCCGCCGCCTCCGGGTGCCCGGTGGCGTCCACGACGAACTGGGCGACGACCCGGCCACCGATCCCGGCCCGCTCGAGCACTGGCGGGTAGCGCCGCGGACCCTGAGAAATCATGGCGGGCGGATCGTCCACCTGAGTCTCCAGATAGACCTTGTTGGCTTCTGGTGCCGCTACGACGACGGCTGACAGAAGTGGTTCCGACCAGCCTTCGACCTTGTTGTCAGAACCGAAGCTGACGCGGGCGATGCCTGGATACTCCCAATCAGTTGAGGAAGTAGAGGTTCGCACAGTCTGTGGATCACCGAGCAAGGCGCGCACCTGATCCATCTTCATCCCGCGGCTAAGGCGACGCCAATTCGCAACGTCTTGCGATGTGGGCTTCGCCGGGATTGCCAAGTTTGGAGGCGGCGCAACGCTGATGAGCTCCTCCATCTCACGTACGCGTTGCTCTAGGTCGGCAACTTTACGCTCCAGGATAACGACCCGGTGGCTCAGGCTGTCGACAGGCGTTCCCTGTCCTACCGCGACCGCCGGGGAGGTGGCTGCTACCGATGCGGCGACTAGTGCCGCACGGAGTGTCAGGGTCATCGTGGAGCTCCTTGGGCAGGTCACAGCGGCGCTGAGCCAGTTGGGATCAATGGAGTCGTCGGTTGTCGGCCCGACGAATGGCGCCTCAGCTGTCGCACATAGAGCGCGCTGTTGTCACCTGCATGCGTTGGCTAGGTGGCGTGCCGCTCGGCCCCTCAGCTTGTTGAATCCGGGCTCGTGTTCTCCGGAGTGGGCACGAAGCGAATGACTTGCACCGGAAGCTTCCGGTGTTCGATATCCTCGTACAGGAGCAGGAACTGCTCACCCGTCGTACGCCGGACGGCGTAGACCTTCACAAACGCGCGCCCACCCGTTTCGCTGGCAGTCGAGCCTCCGTGCCCTGAGACTTCCGAGAATGTTGTCGCCGCGAAATCTACTCCACGGATCTCAAGGTCCGGAGGAATCTGAAGGTCGTAGTATTGAATGGCAGCGGTCGGTGAGACTGGTTTAGGCACGGTGTTGACGGTGGAGCAGGAGATCGCGGACACGAGGACGATGAAAAGCCAAGGATTCTTGCGGTTAATCACACATCCTCCTGCACGCCGCCTAACGTCTAGTGGATTGGAAACCGGGAGGGCGAGGTACCCGGGCACTGCAACCACCAAAGTTATCGGCGGCCGGGGCGGATGCCAACTGGACTGTCCCCATTGCGAGCGCGGCTCGAACACCCAGCCCGCTCGCCCGAGATTGCTTCGTCAGCCCCTTCGGGGCCTCCTCGCAATGACAGAAGCTCTATCCGGGCCTCCCCCCTCTCCGCTTGCCGGAGAGGGGGACAGGGGGTGAGGACGATCATAGTCGAGGGGGGACAGGGGGTGAGGACGTCCATGGTCGAGGGGGACAGGGCGTGAGAACGCAGACGGCGGGGCAGGCGGGTCAGCAGGGCAGGGAGGCCGCATCGAAATTGCTTCGTCGGCCCCGGCATCTATACGGTCCGTCCGACAGCACTAGCGGTCACGCCATCGGGCAGGGGAGGGGCTAGCGTGGGGTTCCCGGCGACGCTCGGTCCGGTCTCCCGCCGGCTCGCGCAAAGCCAACGCTTGGGTTATATTCCCGGTGGCCACCATCCTGCGTGCTGGGCGCTTCCGGGTGGCCATCTACGGTCCGCCGCGCGAGCACCCTCCCCCTCATGTCCATGTGGAATGCGGGTCGGGTGTCGTCATCATCCGCCTCGGTGGACCCACCAGGCCGCCCGCCGTGTGGGCGGTGTACGACGTGAGTGACCGGGACGCGCTGCGCGCCTACCGCCTCGTCGAGGCGCATCACGCCCGGCTGCTCAGTGCATGGAGGGATATGCATGGATAGCCAGACTCTGTCGGATCGTCGTGTGCTCGAGCAAATGCGTGCGGCACGCATTCGCGCCGCCCGCATGGACCGAACCTCACCACGCGCGGAGACGGCGCGCTACGACTCCGCAACCGGTGTGCTGCGGATTCGGCTCACGAATGGTGCGGAAGTCAGCTTTCCAACCCGCCTCGTGGCCGGCCTGGCGGGCGTGAGCCCTCGGGTGCTTCGAACGGTGGCAGTCGGCCCCTCGGGCCTCGGCCTTCGGTGGGAGCGCCTCGACCTAGACCTCTCGGTCACTGCGTTGCTCCAACTGTGCTTTGGTGGCCGCACCCTTCTGCGCGCGGCGGGGGCCGCCGGCGGTTCCGCACGCTCCGTGGCCAAGGCACGCGCCGCCCGACTCAATGGCAAGAAGGGTGGGCGCCCCCCGCGGCGAAGTGTCGCATGAAGTCCTCCGTCCCCCCCTCTCCGCTTGCCGGAGAGGGGGACAGAGGGTGAGGACGAGGACGGCGGGGCAGCGGGGGCAGCGGGGGCAGCGGGCAGCGGGCAGCGGGGCAGGAGCGATCGAAGGGCTCGACCTACCTGGCCACCGACTTCTGCGCCTCCTCGTACAGCGTCTCGGGCGCCACGTCCGCGCCGTTCGGCCAGACGATCGTCTGGGCCTCGTGGTCCACCCAGACCTTCGCGAACAGGGCGGCGTCCCTCAACTCGGCGAAGACTCCCGTGTCGCGCTGGTACAGCCGCGCCCGGAAATCGATGTCGCCCGAAGAGCCGTCGGTGAAGGTGAGCCGCAGCCCGTAGGGGGGGATGACCTGGACCTTGGTGACGACCGGGTACATAGACTACTCCAATGGGGCAATTCGCCCTGGCGGCAAGTCCCTCTGGATGCGAAGCCAGCACTCCCTCAACTCCGCTTCATGTAGCCTAGCCCACAGCAGTACCAATGCCAAGTGACGCGGTGGGAGGTGACCCCCGAGGAGTTCGACGGGGCACACCCGGATCCTCGCCTCGGTCGACCCGAGGCGAGCATGGAAGTGCGGGGGGTCGTGATCGTCGAAATACATCTGGATCACGAGCCCGAAGAAGCGGGAGATTTCCGGCATGATGGCCAACGTGGCCGGTGACGGTCGGACGGTTGCAATCCAAGCTTCGCGCGGATGGGCGAAATCCTGCGGGCGCATCCCCCCTCTCCGCTTGCCGGAGAGGGGGACAGCGGGTGAGGACGAAGACGGTGGGGCAGCGGGGCAGCGGGGCAGTGTGACCGCTTGACGTCCCCCCTCTCCACATGGTGGAGAGGGGGAACGGGGGTGAGGACTTAGTGACAGAGGGGATCAGGAAGCTGCCGCAACCACGGCCACCTCCTGCACCAGCACCCTGTTCTTGCCCGAGTGCTTCACCTGGTACATCAGCTGGTCCGCGAATCGAATGGCGTCGTCGGGGGTGACCGGGGGAGGGTGGAAGACCCCCACACCGATGCTGATGCCGAGCGGCCAGCTGTGCTTGGCAGCCAGCGCGTTCAGGGCGTCGTGCAGCCGGCCGAAGAAGATCTGCGGGCCGTCGGGCGTGGTCTCCACCAGCAGCACCCCGAACTCGTCGCCCCCGAGCCGCCCGGCGAAGTCGGTGCCGCGGAGCAGCTTGGTAATGGCGCCGGCCACCTCCCGCAGCACCTGGTCGCCCAGGGCGTGCCCTGACTGATCGTTGATCCCCTTGAACCCGTCCAGGTCGATGTACCCGAGTGCCACGGTCCGGCGGTGCCGGGCGGCGAGTGCAAAGGCCGGGGCACACCGTTCCCGGAAGGTGCGGTCGTTGAGGAGGCCGGTCAGTCCGTCCCGCTGGGCCTGGGATGCCAGGGCCTCGAGCGCACGGTGGAGCGTGTCGAGCAGGGCGGTGATGATGAGGAAGAAGCCCAGGAAGACACCGGCGTTCCAAAAGGAGCTGGTGGTGCCGAAGGCCTGGTGGCCCCCCGCGGCGTCGACCCAGTAGAGGACGAGCGCCGAGAGGACGGAGAAGAGCAGGCCGAAGCGCCTCCCCAGATACCAGGCGCTCAGCCCGACGGGGATCGCGTAGAAGATTGAAAAGGAGAGATCCGCGGCGGTCGCGAAGTCGACCGTCCCGACCGCGCCAAGGAGGACGAGCGAGTAAATCCCAAGCTCGAAGTGGGATCGGGCCGAGAGATACCTGTCCACTGCAGCGAGCATGGGGCTCCCGGGTCACGGCTGCTGGCGGGGAATCGTTGCGGCGCACGCCGCCTGCGTACGTTACCAGCGCCCGCCCGCAACGCAAGCGGGCACGCCACGGGCAGGCGCTCGAATGCCCCTCTCGGCGCCGATTCGGTCCTCCGTGCCGAGTCGCTCGACCATACGTTGCGTGAGATGGCGGGCCGGGTTGCGGGTGATTACATTGTAATCACATCCGGAGGTACCCCATGAAGGCCCGCCTGATCCGAATCGGCAATTCCCGCGGGATCCGGTTCCCGAAGACTGTCATCGAGGAACTGGGCCTGACGGACGAGGTGGACATGCAGGTCCGAACCGACAGCATCGTCATCCGGCCCAGCCAGGGCACCCGCGCCGGGTGGGCTGAGGCCGCGGAGGCGCTGGCCGCCGAAAAGGGCGACGGGCTCCTCGATGCGCCGACCCCGACCAGGTTTGACGACGAGGAGTGGACGTGGTGACTCCAGCGGTGCGGCGGGGAGATGTCTTCCTCGTCGCACTCAACCCCACCCGCGGCCGGGAGATGCGCAAGACGCGCCCCTGCGTGGTCGTCTCCCCAAACGAGCTCAACGCCCACCTCCACACCTGCATCGTCGCGCCCCTCACCAGCGCCTCGAAGCCCTATCCCTTCCGGGTGCCTTGCCGCTTCGAGGGGAAGCAGGGGCAGGTCGTCCTCGACCAGCTCCGCACGGTGGACCGCGAACGCATGGTCCGTCGGCTTGGGCGGGTCAGCCCCAGCGTGGAGAGCCGGGTGCTGGCCACCCTTCAAGAATTGTTCGCGAACTAGACCCGCTTGCCCACCGTCCCCCTCTCCGCTTGCCGGAGAGGGGGCAGGGGGTGAGGTGAAGGCGGGGCAGCGGGGCAGCGGGGCAGCGGGGCAGGCTGGCAGTGGGGCAGGTGGGCAGCAGGGCAGTTATGCTTCATTTCATGATCCGTGTGCTGACCTTCCTGCTCTTCCTCGTGCTCGCCGCCCCAGCCGCCGCACAGGAAACCGTCTCCGCGGCCAAGCCGGTCTGGGTCAACCTCAGCTCCGGCGTGTACCACTGCCCGGGCACCGAGCACTACGGCAAGACGAGCCGGGGCGAGTATCTCCCCGAGGCGACCGCGCTCGCGCAGGGCTACAAGCCCAACGGCGGCCAGCGATGCAGCACCCCGGAGCCGATCGCCGCCGGCGAGCCGCTCGCCATCATCCTCCCGGATTCCGGCCCCCAGGCGCCCACCACTGGGCTCGCCGATTGCCTTGTGATGGTGCTCAAGGACGGCGACACGATCCAGTGCCAGGCGCAGGGCGCCGTCCGCCTCATCGGCATCGACACCCCCGAGCGCGATCAGACGCCGTTCGGGACCGCCGCCACCGCCGGCATGGCCGCCCTGATCCCCGCCGGCGCCACCGTCCAGATCAGCATGGACAAGACCGCGCGCGACCGCTACGGCCGGCTCCTGGGTTATGCCTGGTACGATGGCGCGTCCGTCAACTGGTTGATGATTCGCCTGGGCTGGGCGGTGAGCGTCAAGTACCCGCCGAACACCCGTTACGCCGAGTGGTTCGACCGGGCGGAGGCGCGCGCCAAGACGGAACAGCGCGGCCTCTGGCGCGTGGGCGGGTTCTCGTGCCGGCCGAGCCGGCACCGCGCAGGACAGTGCTAGGTCGTCCCCCCTCTCCACATGGTGGAGAGGGGGACAGGGGGTGAGGACTGGGAAGGCGGGGCAGCGGGGCAGCAGGGCAGTTGTCGTTCTGCAGGTTCTCCAACGGGAGATTGCTATGCATCGGCGAATCTTACCGCTCGCGTCCGTCGTTCTCGTGGCGCTCGCGACCGCCTGTGGCCTCCAAGTCAACTCCGGCGGCACGCCCCCCAGCTCGTACGCGCTCAACTACCCTGACAGCTCTCCGGTCACGTCGGGACGCGTGGTGCGCTTCGGCGCCAACTACGGCCTGACCGGCCCAAGCCCCGCCTTCGTCTACCGCGACGTGAACGGCCAGGTGACGGGGCAGATGATCGTCTGGTACCGTCGCTACGAGCCGGCCGACGCCGGCGGCCGAGCCGCCGCCGACAGCTCCACCGAATGGACCCGGATGCAGCAGGCCATGTCGGCGGACCGCGCGCGCCTCAACGGCCAGTACAAGTGCACTTCGTGGACCCGGGGATACCAGGAAGGCGCGGCATGGGTCTGCCGCGTGCCGGACCAGGGAGGCCGAGTGAACTGGGCGATCGAGCTCGCGCGGCTCGATTCACTGGTGCAGTCGCGGCCCATGGTGCCCGAGACGCCCGGCCGCCGGCCGAGCCCAGTGACCCCGCCACCGCCCGCCAACCCCGGCGTGGCCCAGCTCCGCCCCCGTGACGGCGCCTGCATGGACGGCGGCTCCTGGCGCGTGGACATCCGCGATTCCCGCGGCGCACGCGCCATCACGGCACCGCCGGGCGGCGGCGGCTGTCCCCAGCCCGACGGCCCCGCCAAGACCTACGACCAGGCCGGCTGGCGCCTCCTCCGCGAGTTCATCGCCGTCATGCGCTTCCCCACCTCCACGCTCCTCGGCCGCTGGCAAGGCAGCTCCATCTGCGTGCAGGCCACGTGGAACGCCGCCTGCAAGGACGAGGAGGTGGTGTACGACTTCGTCCTCGCCGCCAACCAGACGGAGCAGGCGACGCTCCACGCCTCGAAGCTCGTGTCCGGAGCGCCGCGGTGGATGTACGACCTCGACTTCGCCTACGACTCGACCGCGCGGCTCTGGTCCGCTGACATCCAGACCCGGCGGACCAGCGTCCGCTGGACCTATCGCGTGAAGGGCGATTCCCTGATCGGGCAGCTGGCGGAACTGCCGTCGGGGCGGGTGGCGCGGCGGGTGAATGCAGCGAGAGTGCCTTGAAGGCAGGGCGGCGGGGCAGGGGGGCAGCGGGGCAGCGGGTGGTCGTCGCGGTCCTGATGCTCCTCGCGGGTTGCTCTGCCGATCACAAGACCAGCACCGGCCGAACTGAGCGAGAAGCCGACAGCGTCATCGGGCAGTCGTCCATCCCCGGCGCCGGGGGCGTCAAGAAGGCGATGGACTCCCAGGACAGCGCGCGCGCCCGCGCCGCGGCGATCGATACGGTGGGCGCGGCAGAGTAGCGGACTCTCACTGCCGTTCCCCCTCTCCGCTTGCCGGAGAGGGGGACAGGGGGTGAGGACGTTCGCAGCCGAGGGGGACAGGGGGTGAGGTGAGGGCGGGGCAGCGGGGCAGCGGTGGCAGCTGGCAGGGGGGCCGTGACGGACTGCATCTCGAATTGACGCAATGAGAGGCATCCCCCACTCAGAGGCTGCCGGATGCCACGTGCCCTGCAACTACTCTTCACCGCCGCTGTCACCCTCGCCATCGCCCCCGCCTGTTCCGCCCAGAAACCCTCGCCCGGCGCCGCCATTCTCTTCGCGAAGGACGACGGTGGGTTGACCGTGGCCGAGCAGAACGTGATCTACGAATCGCTGGGCATGGCCGTGGACTCCGCCGGCACCGGCTTCACCATGTGCGATCAGCCGGCCGGCGCCGAGGTGTCGTTCTCCGACTGGAACAAGGACAGCCTCAAGGAGGTCCTGGTCATCTACGGCAACAGCTGCACCTCCGGCATGGCCGGCAGTTCGGTGGTGCTCTTCGTCAAGGACTCGGCCGCCGCCGGATACAGCACCAACCTCGGCTTCCCGGGCGCCTCCGCCGACCCGCAACCCACCACCAACCTCGGCTATCCCGATCTCCTCATCGGGCTCTCCGGCTTCTGCTTCCCGGTCTGGCGGTGGAACGGCACCGCGTACGACTTCCTGGAGAGCGTGCCGCAGAGTCCCGGAGGGTGTGATAACAGATAGGCGGGGCAGCGGGGCAGCGGGGCAGGGGGGCGGGCGCGGTAGGGGCGCACAGCTGTGCGCCCCTACCGCGCCGTATCCGCCAGCTCCTTCCTGAACCGCTCCGCCCGCTCCGGCTGCCCCAGGGTGTCGTAGATCGCCGCCAGGTCGATCCGCGCAGCGCGCAGGAAGCTGTTCCCCGGCGCGGCGGTGGCGCGGATCACCTCGTAGCCGGCCAGCGTTTCCGGCGCCGCCTCCGTGAACCGCCGCTGACGGAGCAGGGTCCGGCCGAGCTTGATGTGCGCGATCGCGGTGGTGGTGTGGTCGGCCGGCAGCGTCGCGTCGTACATCGCGATCGCCTCGCGGAACAGCGGCTCCGCCCTGGCGTACTGCTTGTCCCCGTTGTAGGCGCTGGCCAGGTTCGACAGCGCCACGCCGATCAGGTAGTGCTTCCCGCCGTACGCGGTGCGGTAGATCTCCACCATCCTGCTGAAGTGCGCCACCGCCTCGTCGTACCGGTCCTCCGCCACCGCGATGTTCCCCAGCTCGTTCGTGGTGGAGGCCACCGTCGGGTGCATCGGCCCGTACACCCGCTCCCGGATGGCCAGCGCTTCCTCGAGCAGCGTCTTGGCCTCGTCGTTCCGCTTCTGGTACACCATGGCCCGCGCCAGCAGCGTCAGCCCCGCCGCCGTCTTCGGGTGGTCCTCGCCGTACCAGGCCCGCGTGATCTCGAGCGCCTGCCGGTCGAACGCCTCCGCCGCCGGGTAGTCGCCGCGCTCCAGCTGGGTCGCGCCGAGGTTGATCAGGTCCTCCGCCACCATCGGGTGACGGTTGCCGTGGAGCCGGCGGTTCATCGCCAGCACGAGGGTGTTGAGCGAGTCGGCGGTGTCGTATTGCCCGGCGTAGAAGTGCGTGCTGGCCAGCGCGCTCATGTTGGCCGCCAGCTCGGGCGAGTCGCCGCCCGCCGCCATGCCCGTCAGCTCCCGCTGCACCGCGATCGCCTCGTCGTACCCGCCCCGCGACTGCAGCACCTGCCCCAGCGCCGCCAGCGCCTGTTGCACCGCGGGATGGTCGTCTGGGAGGGCGCGCCGCTCGATGGCGAGCGCCTCCCGGATCAGCCGCTCTCCTTCCTCGAACCGCGCCTGCTCGATCCTGAGTTCGCCCAGCGCCACCAGCCCTTCCGCTACTCCCGTCGCGTCGCCGCCGAGGAGGGCCTGGCGCCGTTCGAGTGACAGGGAAAGGAGCGAGTCGGCCTGGTCAAGGCGGCCGAGCTGCTGCGAGATCGTCCCCAGCGTCTGGTAGAGCTCGGCCTGCACCAGCGGCTCGTTGTCGAGGTTCCGCGCCTCCTCGATGCCGCGCTCGACCAGCGTCACGACGTGCAGGCTGTCGGCGGGCCCCACCGCGTCCTCGCCCCCCTGGAAGAGGTGCACCATGAAGTTCTGGATCCTCTGGGTGCGCGCCGCTTCCGCCACCGCCAGGTTGCGCGCCCGCGCGAGGCGCGCGGTGTAGAACACCACCGTCCCCAGCAGGAGCGCGCCCACCGTCGCCGTCGCCATGACCGCCACCCGGTTCCGCCGCACGAACTTGCCCGTCCGGTACCGGAGCGAGTCGGGGCGCGCCTCGAGCGGTGCGCCCTCCAGGTAGCGATCCACGTCCCGCACCAACCCCTCGACCGTCTGGTACCGCCGCGACGGCTCCTTGTGCATGGCGGTCAGGCAGAGCACGTCGAGGTCGCCCCACGAGGTGTGCCCCGACGCGCGTCCCTGCGGGCGGCGGGCCACCGCCGACGGTTTGGGCGGCTCGCGATCCACGACGATGGACATCGCCTCCGCCGGCGTCTTGCCCGTGAGGTCGAACGGGGGCTGGCCCGCCAGGAGCTCGTAGAGGATGACGCCGAGGGAGTAGACGTCGCTCTGGATGCCGACGCGCTCGCCGCGGATCTGCTCCGGCGCCGCATAGGCCGGCGTCATCAGCCGCAACCCGGTGCGGGTCTGGTCCACCGTCCCTTCCGCCTCCTCCAGGTGCTTCGCGATGCCGAAGTCGAGCAGCTTCACGCGGCCGTCGGCGGTCACCAGGATGTTGGACGGCTTGAGGTCGCGGTGGATGACGGCGTGGCCGTGTGCGTGCTGCACCGCCTCGCACACCGCGCGGAAGAGCTCGAGCCGGCCCTCGATGCTGGTGTCGCGCGCCCGGCAGTAGTCGGTGAGCGGCACCCCCTCGACGTACTCCATGACGAACCACGGGGTGCCGTCGGGAAGGGTGTCGGCGTCGTGCAGCTGGGCGATGGCGGGGTGGTGGAGCTGGGCCAGGGTGCGCTGCTCGGCGGCGAAGCGCTCCCGCCGCGCGGGAGAGAGCCAGGCGTCGCGGAGGATCTTGATGGCCGCCACGCTCCCCAGGTCCTCGCGCCGGGCCAGGTACACGACGCCCATGCCGCCTTCGCCCAGCAGGCGCGTGATGCGGTAGGGCCCGAAGTCGGTGAGGGGGAGTTCCGCGGTGTCGAGGTGGAGGACCTGCTCCGCTACCCGCGCGAGGTCCTGGTCGAGCGGCGAGTCGGGGGCGTCGTCGGCCTCGAGCAGCCGGAGGACGTCGGCCAGGAGGGCCGGGTCGCCGCCGCAGGCCCCCTGCAGGAAGGCCCGCCGCGCCGTCGCCGGCCGGTCAAGGGCGTCGTGGAAGAGCCGCTGCACACGCTCCCAGCGCCCGGCGTCCATGCTCAGCCGCCCTGGCCCAGCTCCACCGCCAGCCAGGCCCGGGCGGCGCGCCAATCCCGAAGCACCGTCGCCTCCGACACCTCCAGCAGCGCCGCCGTCTCGGCCACGTCGAGCCCGCCGAAGAAGCGGCACTCCACCATCATCGCCTGGCGGGGGTTGAGACGGGCCAGGTCCTCGAGCGCGGCGTCGAGGGCCAGGAGGTCGTCCGCGCCGGCCGGGGCGGACGCGAGCGCCTCGTCGAAGGTCACCCACGCCTTGCCATCGCCGCGCTTCTTCGCGTTCCGGCGCCGGGCAGCCTCGACGAGCACCTGACGCATGGCCCGCGCGGCGATCCGGGTGAAGTGGAGCCGCGACGTGACCCCCGCCGGCGGGGAGTCAGCCAGCTTGATCCACGCCTCGTTGACGAGCGCGGTGGGGCTCAGCGTCACGCCGGGGTCGTCCCGGCGCACGCCGGCGGCCAGCCGGCGGAGCTCCTCGTAGGTGGCGGTGAAGAGCCGGTCCAGCGCCTCCCGGTCGCCGGGGGGCAGGACCAGCGCCTCCTCGCCGACATCCAGCACCGCGCGGGGGTCGCGATGGGGCATGACGGTTTTTCCTCGCGGTCTGCGCAAGGGAAGGGGAGTACCAGACTCGGCAATGCTACCGCCCGGTCAGGCCTTGTCAAATGCCAGCCGTCCATCCCCCCCTCGGAGGTGCCCCATGGCGCTCGAACGCAGCCCCTTCCTGAAGCTGGACAAGTCGATGGTCATCGGCGAACTCAAGTCGGTCGGGTCGAAGGACCCCGACATGCTGCACACCCGCCTGGTGCATATCCGGACCATGGCGGCGTTCCCGAAGAACGTGGGTCTCTACATCATGGTCATGGGGGGGATGTGTACCGCGCTGATCCTGCTGGCCTTCATCGGCATCCCCCTGCTCATCTTCGGCTGGTGGCTGCGGAAGCGCGGCAAGGCCAACCTGCAGGTGGTTGAGGAGGCCTGGAACGACTTCAACGGGACGGCGAGGGTGGTCGGGGCGGTGCACGCGGCGTAAACTCGGCGGGAACGCGGGGAAGCGGGGAAGGGGGAGGGCTTCCCCGCTTCCCCGCATCCCCGCCATTACCTACCTTTGGGGGGTCCCTCCCCGCCACCAAAGGCAGGCCTCCGTGTCCCCAGCCGACCGCGCAGCCGAAGGCAAGACGCTTTCGCGCGAGCTGTCGGTGTTCCTGATCCAGTTGTCGGTCGGCCTGCACAAGTACGGGACCTATCCCAAGGGCCATCCCGTCATCGAGCACGCCGCGAGCGCGGTGTTCTCCGGGCTCTCGGCCCTCCTGCAGCAGCGGGACGGCCTGGCCATCGGCGTGGCGCGCGACCAGCTCATCGTCGAGGGGGCGGCCACTGACACGGAAAACGCCGTCCTCCGCGACCTCGCCTACCGGCTCCACCGTCACCAGATCGGCGTCATCCGGTTCCGGAAGTCGATCGCCCCGGAGGAGCTGCTGGAGTTCCTCCAGACGGTGAGCGCCGAGGCCAACCGGCAGGAGATGCCGTTCGGGCTCCGGCCCACCGAGGAGCTCGAGCGCTGGCCGAACATCGAGATCGTCCCCTTCACGTTCGAGCACCTCGAGATCGGTGCCGGGGACACGCAGGCGGAGCAGGGGCGGTCCTCCCAGCTCTGGCTGGGCCTCGCGTCGGCGGCACTCCGCCGGGGCCGCGCCGGCGACGTGGTCGACGACGCGCCCGACCAGATCGCCTCGGCCATCAACACCCATCGCGAGGACAAGGCGTACGACCAGATCATCGTCGGCTACCTGCAGGAGCTGGGGCGCGAGCTGCGGATGCGGGAGGGCGAGTCGTACCACCAGCTGCAGTCGCGGGTCTCGCAGCTGCTCTCCTCCCTCGACCAGGAGACCGTCACCCGCCTCCTGACGGTGGGCGGGGAGCTGGCCACCCGGCAGGACTTCGTGGCCGACTTCGCCTCGAGCCTCCCGGTCAAGGCGGTGCTCGACCTGGTGCAGGCGGCCGCCTCCGCCAAGCAGCAGACGATTTCCCACTCCCTCCTCCGCATGCTCACGAAGCTGGCGGACCACGCCGACCAGGGACAGACCTCTGTGCGCGCGAATGCCGACGAGACCTTTCGCAGCGCCGTCAACGATCTGCTGACCGATTGGACGCTCGAGGATCCGAACCCCGACACCTATACCATGGTGCTCGACCAGCTCTCACTGCCGTCGGAGTCGGCCCCGGCGGCCGGCGAGGCTCCGGATCACCTGTCGGAGGCGCCCCGCATCCTCCAGATGGCGCTCGAACTGGACGTCGTCGGCGAGGCGGTCTGGACTTCCCTGGCGCGCGTCGTCGAGGACGGGCGGCTCGACCTGCTGGTGGCGTCGCTCGACGCCGCACCGCACGACTCGATCGCGGCGGAGACGATCTGGGTCCGGCTGGCCGACCCGTCGCTCATGAGCGGCATCCTCGAGCACGGCGACGCGCACCTCGACGCGGTGGAGCGGATCCTCGACAGGGTGGGGCTGTTCGCCATCGGTCCCATGCTCGACGCGCTCGCCATCACCGATTCCCGCACCATGCGCCACCGCCTCCTGAACGCGCTCACGGCGCTCGGCGCCCCCGTGGGGCCGCCGGCGCTGGCCCGGCTGGACGGGGCGGAGTGGTTCGTGCAGCGGAACCTGCTCATCGTGCTGGGCGCGCTGCCGGAGTGGCCGGCGGAGTTTCATCCGGAGGAATTCGCCATCGCCGACGACCCGCGGGTCCGCCGCGAGGCGATCAAGCTGATGCTCCAGGGCCAACAGCGTGCCGACCTGCGGCCGCAGGGCATCGTGCTCAGCCTCGGGGACGCCGACGACGCCGTCATGCGCCTGGGGATCAACGCCGCGCTCGAGGGGTGCCCGCCCGCGGCCGAGCCGCTCCTCGCCAAGCTGCTCGACCACAAGGACGAGGAGGTGCGCGTGCTTGCCATCCGGGTGTTCGGCACCATGCGCAGCCGTCGGGCGCGAGACCTCCTCCTGCAGCAGGTCCTGGCGAAGAAGAAGTGGTGGCGGCGGACGCGGCTCAACCAGCCGTCGCCCGAAATGCTGGCGGCACTCCGCGGCCTGGCCGCCACCTGGGCCCGGCATCCCGACGTGCAGGTGGTCATGGGCCTGGCGGAGCGCAGCGGCGTGCATGACATCCGCCAGGCGGCGGGGCTCGCATGAGCAGCCCCGTCAAGTTCCTCACCTCGCTCGGCCAGGTCATGGCCACGATGGCCCTTTACAACCAGGGCCATCCCGCCCGCGAGCGGGCGCTCGACGACTCGTACCAGGAGCTGCAGGACGTGCTGGCCGGTCGCGACCGGCTCAAGTTCTCGTTCATCGGGGGCGACGTCGTCTTCGACCGGCGGGTGGTCCGCGAACTCAAGGAGTGGGACTGGGCCACCCGGCTCGCGGGGCTCGGCATCGAGCGGCTCGAAATCGACCCGGGGGTGACGCGGGAGGACTTCGAGCAGTTCCTCCGCGACACCTTCCAGCGAAGCCGCGGCGAGGCGATGGACACCGCCGAGGTGCGGCATCTCCGCGCCACCGGCATCCGCTACGGCACCCTGGCCCTCGACACCGGCGAGTCGCTGGACTCCGCCGAGGCCACGCTGGCCACCGCCACGATCGCCTACTCCCTGCGCGACGACGTCGAGGCGATCGAGTGGATGCACGGGCACGTCCAGGAAACCGGGGAGCTCCCGCTCCTCGAGGCGGAGACGGTGGTGCGCTCGCTGGCCATCGCCATGCACAGCCAGCCCGAGATCATCCTGCCGCTGCTGCAGCTCAAGGAATTCGACCAGTACACGACCACCCACTCCACCAACGTCTCGGTGCTCGCCATGGCCATCGGCGAGTACCTCGGCTTTGCCGGGCGCGAGCTCCGGGTGCTCGGCGTGTCCGGCCTCCTGCACGACCTCGGCAAGGTCAAGATTCCCCGCGAGATTCTCGTCAAGCCGGGCGGGTTCACCGACGAGGAGTTCGCCATCATGAAGGCCCACCCGAAGGAGGGGGCCAAGCTGATCCTCGACCGCGACGTGCGGCTGGAGGTGCCGGCGGTGGTGGCGTACGAGCATCACATCATGCTGAACGGCGGCGGATATCCCGCCTTCCACTTCGCGCGGGACACCCACTACGCCAGCCGCCTGGTGCACGTCTGCGACGTGTACGACGCCCTCTGCACCAACCGCCCCTACCGCGCCGCCTGGACCTCCACCAAGGCGCTCGAGTACCTCGAGGAGAAGTCCGGCACCGACTTCGACCCGGTGTTCAGCCTGCCGTTCATCAAGATGATGAAGGAACGGAGCGTGCAGCGGCTGTCGCTCGAGGATCCAGAAGTGACGCCAGGGGGGGCCGCGGGGCAGGGCGGCAGCGGGGCGGGAACGTGAACGGCGCGACGTTGATCGCGACCGGATTGGCGGCGAGCTTCTGCGTCCTGAGCCTGCTGCACATCGGCTGGGCGCTCGGGCCGCGGAGCGGCAGGGTGCAGGTGCTGCCCGAGCGCGACGGCGCGCCGCTCTTCCGGCCCGGGCCGCTCTCCACCCTGGCGGTGGCGGCGGTGCTCTTCCTCGCCGCCCTCCTCGTGACCCAGCGCGCCGGCCTCGGCCGGGAACTGCTCCCCCCCGCACTCGTGGCCCCGGGGTGCTGGGGGGTCTCCGTGGCGCTGGTGCTCCGCGCCGTCGGCGAGTTCCGGTACGTCGGCTTCTTCAAGCGGGTCCGCGACACCGCGTTCGCGCGGATGGACACGCGGTTGTATTCGCCGCTCGCGCTCCTGCTCGGCGTGGGAGCGGGCTACGTCGCGTCCACCGCCCCATGATCGAACTTCCCCGCTTTCCCGCGTCCCCGCCGTCGTGGCTCTCCGTCCCCTGACCCGACTCCGGAGGCTCTGCCTCCGGCTCCCCGAGGCCCACGAGGTCGAGGCGTGGGGTGCGCCGACGTTCCGGGTCAAGAACAAGCTCTTCGCCATGTACGCCGCCCCGGACAACCACCACGGCGGCGGCCGGCCAGGCGTGTGGGTCAAGGCGGCGCCCGGGAATCAGCAGCTGATGGTGCGGGCCCAGCCGACGCGGTTCTTCGTGCCGCCGTACGTGGGGCCGAGCGGGTGGGTGGGCGTCTGGCTGGACGGCAAGGTGGACTGGGAGGAGCTCGCCGGCCTGCTGGAGGACAGCTATCGGATGACGGCGCCGAAACGCCTGCTGAAGGAGCTGGAATGAACCTCCGCCCCATGACGCCGGCCGACTATCCCGCCGTGGCCGACATCTACCGCGAGGGAATCGCCACCGGGCACGCCACCTTCAACACCGACGCACCGGCTTGGGAGGCGTGGGACAAGGGACACCTGGCCGCCTGCCGCCTGGTGGCGGTGGGGGGGGAGCGTGTCCTCGGCTGGACCGCGCTCAGCCCTGTTTCCGATCGGTGCGTGTACGGTGGCGTGGCGGAATTGCAGGTGTACGTGTCGGCGGGCGGGCGGGGCAAGGGAAT
>Ga0116153_10000822_pt1 | contig 34122 bp, 27 predicted proteins | sample AD_UKC028_MetaG_FD_89896 | JGI IMG/M metagenome (GOLD analysis project Ga0116153, IMG submission 89896) | Active sludge microbial communities of municipal wastewater-treating anaerobic digesters from USA - AD_UKC028_MetaG | ecosystem: Engineered > Bioreactor > Anaerobic > Digestate | place: USA...
CAGATGCGGTTCGACGGCTTCGTGGTCGGGGCCGCGAACCGGCTCGCCGCCGCCGCGGCGCGCGCGGTGGCGGAGTCGCCGGGAACCGGGTACAACCCGCTCTTCATCTACGCCCGGCCCGGCCTCGGGAAGACGCACCTCCTGATGGCGATCGGCCACGCGGCGCAGGCCATCAATCCCGCCCTGGTCGTCGAGTACGTCACGCTCGACGACTTCGTCGAGGCGTTTCATACGGCCGTCGGCGCGGGGCAGGGCGACACCTACCGACGGCGGTTCGTGGAGGCCGATGTCCTGCTGCTCGACGACGTGCAGTTCGTGACGCACCGCCGCGAGACCCAGGCCGAGCTGCTCCGACTGGTGGACCAGATGCAGGCGGGGGGCCGCCAGATCGTCCTCACCAGCGACCGTCCGCCGGCCGACATCGAGGCGTTCGACGAGCGACTCCTCCGCCGGGTGGCGGGCGGTCTCGTGGTGGACATCGCCGCCCCGGACTACGAGACGCGCGTGGCGATCCTCCGCCGCAAGGCGGAGGAGCGGCAGGTCGTCTTCAAGGCCGGTGTCCTCGATACCGTCGCGACGCTCGCCCTCGACAGTGTCCGCGAACTGGTCGGCGCGCTCAACCGCCTCGTCGCCTTTCAGTCCGTCGGGAACGCCATGCTGGACGCGGAGCAGGCCAGGCTAGTGCTCGGCGTCCGCGCCACGGCGTCCGACGTTCCGCCCGCGCCGGCAACCACGGCGGCGATCCCCGCGCCCGAGGCGCCGGCCGACGAGTTCGGGGAGTTCCTCAGCGAGGTGGCGGAGACGCTCACCCGCCAGGTGGAGGGATGGCGCCGCCGGGTGGAGGAGGCCATGGCGCGGTGGGAGGGGCAGGGCTATCGCACGGCGCGCCTCGCCGGCCTGCTCGACCGCGGTGTGGACGGCGATCCGGCCGGAGCGCTCGCGTCGTTCGTGGCGGACATTGAGAGACTGCAGGCCCTCCAGGCCGAGGCGGCGGCACTCTCCGACGACCTCGCGTCCAATGCCGTCTTCCGGGACCCGGATGCGGTGGTGGCCGCCGAGGAATTCCTGGCCCGGGCAGTGGAAGGCGCCTCGCCACCTCCCCCGCCGGAGGGGATCTGGGTCTTCGACGACTTGGTGGAGTCGGAGGGCAACCGGGTGGCGCTCCGCTCGGCACGGGAGACGGCAGAGCGGCCGGGTGCCGCCTACAACCCCTTCGTCATCGTCGGCGGTGCAGGGGTCGGGAAGACCCACCTGCTCCATGCAGTCGGCAACCTGCTGGTCGCATCGCACGGGTCGGTGGTGGCCTGCCTGAACGCCCAGGATTTCTCCGAGGAGCTGATCGAGGCGCTCGAGCGGGACCGTGTCGGGGCCTGGCGGGCCCGCTACCGGCGCGTGCAGGCCCTGCTGCTCGACGACGTACAGCTGCTCGCCGGTCACGAGCGCACGCAGGAGGAGCTGTATCTCCTGTTCAACCACCTCGTCGAGCAGGGAGCCCAGCTCGCGTTCACCGCGTCGGCCGAGCCCGGCGAGATCGAGGGGCTCGCGGCGCGACTGGCCAGCCGGCTCGCCGGTGGCCTCGTGGTCCACCTGCCGCCACCGGAACGCGAGGTGCGCCAGGCGGTGATCGAGCGCCTGCTGGGGGCCCGCTATGACCGGGTCGACCCGGAGCTCGCGGGGTATCTCGCCGGCCGTCCGGCGGAATCGGTGCGGGCGGTGCAGGCGTTCGTGCAGCGGGTCGAGGCCGCCGCGGATGCCCGGCACGCCGAGCCCGACGTGGCGCTGGCGCGAGAGGTTCTGGAGGGCGCTGCGCCGCGCGCGCCGCGCCCCGCCGCGGGCGTGCGCACGAGCGGCGTCGGGGCGAGCGGGTTCCGAAGCCCCGAGAAGGCGGTCTGGGAATGGCCGGACATCGGCGAGCGCCTGATCGAGGAGTGGCGCTGATGGCCATCAAGGGCAGCCTGAAGGAGGCCAGCCTCCCGGACGTCATCCAGCTGCTGGCGCTCGGCCGGAAGACCGGATGCCTGGCGGTCGCGGATCGCCAGAACTTCGGGTACACCTACTTCGACGACGGCCGGATCATCTTCGCCTCGATCGTCAACCGGCGGGACCGGCTCGGCGACCTGCTGGTCCGGAGCGGCCGGATTTCGGACGCCCAGCTCCGGGCCGCGGTGGACCGTCAGGCCGGCGAACGGGACCGGAAGCTCGGGGAAATCCTGGTCGAGCTGGGGTACATCACCCGCGCGGAGCTGGAGGAACACATCCGGGTCCAGGTCGAGGAGGCGGTGTACTACCTGTTCACCTGGAGCAGCGGCACCTTCAACTTCGAGGCGGGGGTCCGTCCCGAGCGCGAGGATTTCCTCGTCTCCATCAACCCGGAGTCGCTCCTGCTGGAAGGGGCCCGCCGGGTGGACGAGTGGAGCCTCATCGCCAAGAAGATCCCCACGCTCGATATCGTCTTCGAGGCCGACCAGGCACGGCTCCATGCGGCGGGGGTACGGCTGAGCGACGAACAGGAGGTCATCCTCCCGCTGCTCAACGGACGGAACGACGTCCAGGACGTCGTGGACGCCTCCGGCCTGGTCGAGTTCGAGGTCGGCAAGGCCATTTACGGACTCCTGTCCGCGGGATTCGTCCGACGGGTCGGGACCTCGGCCACCCAGCAGTCGGAGCGCGTGAGCGACGCCCGGGTCGAGGAGCATCGAAACCTCGGCATCGCGTTCTACAAGACCGGCATGTTCGACGAGGCCGAGCGGGAGTTTCGGCGCGTCGCCGAGCTGCGGCCGGCCGAGGGCAACGCCGCCTTCTTCCTCGGGCTGATCGCCCTGCGGCAGGCGCGCTGGGGCGATGCGGTCGAATCGTTCCGGGGCGCGGTGGAGCAGGCTGGCGCCCGACCCGCCGCCCTTCATAACCTGGCGCTCGCGCTCGAACGGATGGGACGGCTCGCCGAGGCGGAAGCCGCCGGGGCCGAGGCGGTCTCGCGCGCGCGCGACGACGCCCGGCCGATGCTGCTCTGGGGCGTGGTGGCCCTGAAGCGCGAGGACCCGGAGGTCGCGGAGGGGCGGCTCGCCAAGGCCCGGGAGCTGTTCGGGACCCGGCCGGTGCCCCCGCTCTGGTTCTGGGCGGCGGCGCTCGCCGCCGGATCGGCCGGTGACATGGCGCGCGGCGTGGCCATCGCGCAGGAGGGCGCGGCCGCGTGGCCGCACCACCCGGTGCTGCGGAACAACCTGGCGGTGCTGCTGGAGGCCACCGGCGACGTGGCGGAGGCCGAACGGGTCCTGCGCGCCGCGCTGGCGGAGGAGCCCAGCCTCCCCCAGCTCTCCAAGAACCTCGGCGACCTGCACTACCGCGCCGGCCGGTACGAGGACGCCCAGGCGGCGTTCGACCGCGCCGCCAAACTGGCCCCCGACCTCGGCGACGACCTCTACTTCAAGCTGGGCAACCTCGCCTTCCGCCAGCGGGACCGGGACCGCGCGCGCGATTGCTGGCGGCGCGCCGCGGAGATTAACCCGGGGCACCAGTTGGCGCGCTCCAACCTCGAGATCCTGGACGTGCCCGCGTGATCGTGGACGACGAGGAGGGATTCAGGGCGCTGACGCGCCGCGTGTCGCGCGAGGCCGGGCTGACGCTCGACGCGTACAAGGACAAGTGCCTCCGGCGGCGCCTGCTGGTCAGGATGCGCGCGTGCAGCGTGCATACCTATGCCGAGTACATGGGCGTGCTCGACCGGAAGCCGGAGGAGTGGGAGAAGCTCAAGGACGCGCTCACGATCAACGTGACGCGATTCTACCGGAACGCCGAGACGTGGGACCGCCTGCGGCAGGAGCTCCTGCCGGGCCTCCTGCAGGCCCGGAACGGCCGGCTGGCGGCCTGGAGCGCCGGGTGTTCCTCGGGCGAGGAGCCGTACACCCTCGCGATGCTCTGCGCCGAGTCCGCCGCGGCCGCCGGCCATGCCGGGTGGACGGACCGGGTGCGCATCACGGCAACCGACATCGACCGGGAAAGTCTCGAGCGGGCGCGCAACGCGGTCTACCCCCAGGCGTCCTTCCTCGAGGCGCCCGCATGGGTCACCGGGAAGTACTGCGAGCGCGCGGGGGAGTCGTGGCGTGTGCGCGAAGACATCCGGCGCATGGTGACCATCAAGCGGCTGGACCTCACGCGCGAGGCGATCCCGGTCGCCGCCTACGACCTCATCTTCTGCCGCAACGTCGTCATCTACTTCGACCGCCCGATGCAGGAGCGGCTGTTCGCCCAGTTTGCGGAGGCGCTCCTGCCCGGCGGCATCCTGGTGCTCGGCAAGGTGGAGACGCTGCTGGGCGCCGCGCGCGAGAAGCTGACGCTCGTCGACGCGCGTGAACGGATCTTCCGGAGGGCGGCATGAGCGGCGGCGAAATCCTGGTCCACGTGGCGGAGTACAAGGTCGGCGGGGCAGGGGACGTCCTGCTCACGATCGGGCTGGGCAGCTGCGTCGCGGTGGCGCTCCACGACTCCCAGGCGCGTGTCGGCGGGCTGGCGCACATCCTGCTCCCCTCGCCGGCGCTGAGCCGGCGGGACCAGAGTCCCGGCAAGTTTCCCCAGACCGCCATCCCGCTCCTGATGCAAGACATGGTCGCCCGGGGGGCGGTGGCGTCCCGGATCACCGCGCGGATCGCCGGAGGCGCCTCCATGTTCGGCAACCTGCAGCCGGCGGGCACGATCCAGATGGGCGAGCGCAACCTCGTCGCGGTGCGCGCGGCCCTGACCCACCACTCCGTCCCGCTGGTGGGGAGCGCCGTGGGGGGTGACTTCGGGCGGACGGTGCGCCTCTTCGTGGAGGATGGGCGGATGGAAGTCTCCACGGTCCGCCAGGGAGTGACGCATCTCTAGCCTCCCGACGGTGCTGGTCGTCGACGACAGCGCCCTCATCCGCCGCCTGCTGACCGAGATCATCGACGGCTCCGGGGAGTTCCGCGTCGTGACCACGGCGCGCAACGGCCTCGACGCGCTCCGGAAGGTGCACGAGTACCAGCCCGACCTCGTGACGATGGACCTCGAGATGCCGGAGCTCGACGGCCTCGGCGCCATCGGCTACCTGATGTCGGAAGCGCCGCGGCCCGTCGTCGTCGTGAGTTCGTACGCCGGCCCCGGGACCGCGGGGGCAATCCGCGCGCTGGAACTCGGGGCGGTGGAGCTCGTGGCCAAGGAGGCGGGGCGGGACGAGGCCACCCGGGGCCGGTTCGCATCGCGTTTGCTCGAAGCACTCCGCGCCGCGCGCGCCGCCGACATCCACCGGCTGCCGGTGCTGGCGCGGCCGAACCGGCCGGACCTGCCGGCGGAGCAGTTCTCGCTGCCGGGCCGGGCGCGGTTCTGCGTGGCCATCGCCGCATCCACCGGCGGCCCGCGCGCGCTGGCCGAGGTGGTGCCGCGGATCGCCCGTGGGCACCACGCGGCGGTGGTGATCGTCCAGCACATGCCACCCCGGTTCACCCGGAGCCTGGCGGAGCGCCTCTCCGCGCAAAGCGAACTGTCGGTGGTTGAGGCGGAGCACGGGGCGCCGCTCGTGTCGGACACCGCCTACATCGCGCCGGGAGATTATCATATGCGAGTGACCGAGGGGCCGGACGGACTCGCGGTGGCGCTCGACCAGGGACCGCCGCTGTGGGGGGTGCGCCCCGCCGCCGACCCGCTCTTCCGGTCGGTGGCCGCCCTATTCGGCCGCCGAGCCATCGGCGTCGTGCTGACCGGACTCGGCCGGGACGGCGCCGAGGGGCTCCGGCAGATCCACGATGCGGGCGGAACGGGGATCGCCCAGGATCGGGAGAGTTCGACGATCTTCGGCATGCCGAAGGAAGCACAGGCCGCAGGCGGCGCGGATCTGGTGCTCCCGGTCTCCGAGGTGGGCGCACGGGTGTCCGTGCTGCTCGCGAGGATGAACGAGGCATGAGCGCCACCGGGACCTGCCAGTACCTGCTCGTCCGCGCGGGGGGCCGCGAGGTGGGCCTCGAGGTGGCGGAAGTCCTGGAGGTCGTGGACCTCGCGGACACGTTCGCCGTGCCCTCCACTGACGCCGCGATGCGCGGCGTCGTGGCCGTCCGCGAGCGGCTGGTCCCGGTCGTGAACCTCTCGGCGGTCCTCTGGGGCGGCGAGTGCCCCGCCTCGGTGGGAGCGGTGGGCGTCCTCGCGCGCGCGGGCCGACAGCGGATCTGCCTGGAGGTCGACGGGGCGGAGGCGGTCCTGGCCGAAGAGGTGGTGCCAGTGCCCGCCGGCGAGTCGCTGCCGTGGGCCCTCGGCGTGGCGCAGCGCGACGGAATGCTGGTTCCGATACTAGACCTCAAGGCCCTGGGGGCACGTCTCCTGGGAGGGAAGAGCGGTCCATGACGACCGGCGACGACATTCAGGTGGTGATCTTCCGGGGCGGGACACAGGAGTTCGCGCTCGAGATCTCCCAGGTGGATCGCATCCTCCGGTACCAGGCGCCCTCGCCGGTCCCGAGCGCCCCCGATTTCCTGGAAGGCGTCCTGCCTTATGGGGGGGGCGTCGTCCCTGTCGTGGATCTCCGCAAGCGGCTCGGGCTCCCCGCCGGCCAGGCGGAGGAGACCCGCGTCATGATCGTCACCATGGACGGCCAGCGGGTCGGGATGGTCGTCGACGGCGTGCGGGAGGTCCTTCGCGTGGACAGCCGGCGCATCGCCCCGCCCCCGCCGATGGTGCGGGGGCTCGCCGCCAAATACATCCTCGGCGTCCTGACGCTCGACGAGCGGACGGTGCTGTTGCTCCAGGCCGGCCGCCTCTTCAGCACCGAGGAGCGGCTGCAACTGGAGGCGGCCGCCACGTGACGGAGGACTGGCTCGCGGGGCTTGGCCGGGAGTTCGCGGCGCTCGTCGCCCGGGTGGACGGCGGGCCGACCGGCGCGGACCGCCAGGCGGTCAAGCGGGACATCATCGCCTACTTCAAGCGCGTGGACGGGGCGCTCGCCGAGCTGACCGCGCTGAAGGAACAGATCCGCGGCCTGGTGGACCGGTACAAGCAGCTCCCCGGGGACAGCGACGGCGGCGAGGCGCCGCAGTTCGCCGGCCCACGTCCCGTGGTGCAGGCCGACCATCTCGGCGCCTCCACCTTCATCGAGAAGGGATGGAGCCTCATCTCCCTCGGTGATTTCGCCGGGGCCGTGCAGTCGCTCGAGAAGGCGCTCGCGCTTTCCCCCGACGACATCCAGGCGCTCTCCCTGCTCGGATGGGCGCAGATGCTCTCGGAATCCTACGACGAGGCGCTCGGCACCTTCTCGAAGGTGTTGATGCGCGAGCCGGCGAACGCCCTGGCCCGGGTCAACGTCGGGTACATCTGCCTCAAGAAACAGATCTTCGGCGAGGCGATCGAGCATCTTTCCCGCGCCATTCGGCTCGACAACGACCGAAAGGCCACGCTCTACGCGCACTTCTACCTCGGGCTGGTCTACCTGGAGCGCGAGATGTTCGAGGACGCGGAGGCCTTCTTCCGGAAGGCGCTCGCGCTGGGGCCGAACCTGGTGGAGGCGTACTACGAACTGGGCCGGGCGCTGTGGCTCGCCGGGCGGCGGGACGAGGCGAAGCAAGTGTGGACCGACGGGCACAAGGCCAACAAGTTCAATCCCTGGGGCAAGCGCTGCCGCGAGCTGCTGGACCTCGTGGCGGCGGGCGGAGACCTCCCTCGACGTTCGCCAGCCTGATTTTCGCGTTCCTGCTCTGGCAGGGCGAGCCGACCGCGACCACCGTCGGGCGGGTGACCGTCGTGGCCTGGCCCGCGCAGGCGGCGATGGCGGTCGGGCTCGCCGAGATCGCCGACCGGCCCGGCGCATGGCCCGGCCTCGGCTCGCGTGACCTCGGAGAAATCCGCCTCGTCATCACGCCGGACTCGCAGGCGTTTCGTGACTTCACCCGGGGTCGTCTTCCGGGCTGGGGGGCCGGCGCGGCCTTTCCCGGCGGTCGCACCATCGTGTTGCGCGCCGACGCCGGGGACGTCGCCGGCACGCTCCGGCACGAGCTGGCTCACCTGGCGCTGCACCAGGCGGTCCGCGGGCGAGTTCCCCTCTGGTTCGACGAGGGATACGCCACGATGGCGAGCGGGCAGTGGGACCTCTTCGATCGGCTCGCCATCAACCTGGCGGTGGCGCGGGGCTCGATCCCGGGACTCCGCGCGCTCGACGCCGAGTTGCGCGCCTCCCAGGTCTCGGCCGACGCCGCCTACGCCCTCGCGGCCACCGCGGTCATGGAGCTTGCCCGCCGCAATCCCGCGGGGACCTTGGCGCCGCTCTTTGGGCGCTTGTCGGCCGGGGAGCGGTTCGACGACGCGATCGTCGCCACGACCGGCCTCACCCTCGACCGGTTCGACGAGGTCTGGCGCAAGAGCGTGCGGACCCGGTTCGGGATGGTCACCTGGGCGGTCGGCTCGGGGCTCTGGATCGGCCTGGCCATCCTCGTCGGCGTGGCCTACGAGGCGCGGCGCCGCCGTGACGTGCCCCGGCGAGCGGCGCTGGATCTCGGCTGGGTGATCCCACCGGAGGACCCGTCACCCGAGGCCGTTGCCGTCGAGGTACCAGAGGACGGAAGGGATGCCGACATGACCTCGGGAGAGGGCAGCGAACTTGACCGCCGTGGCCCACCCGGCTAGCGTTACTCGCTTATGCCTGAAAATTCCAGGTCCTCGAAGTCACGTGCTATCCCGCTGGGGCCGCGCAACTTGGCCCTCCTCGCCGCCGGGGCGATTTCCCTGGTGGCCGGGTACTTGCTCCTGTCTTCGGGGAGCACCAGCGCCGCGGCCGTGTTGCTGGTGCTGGGGTATTGCGTCCTTCTCCCCTTGGGGATCGCGCTCTAGCACTCGACCCCGCTGGGAGCCGGGCGAATAGCTCAGTTGGTTAGAGCGCCTGCCTTACACGCAGGATGTCGGGGGTTCGAGTCCCTCTTCGCCCATGGGTAGGGGACGCACCCGGCCCAACGCAGTTCGCATCGTCGTCTTGTTCCCAGGAGACCGCAGGAAATGCGCTTCAACCGACTCGCACCGATCGCCGCCCTCGCCCTGACCGTCGTGACGACCGTGAGCGCCCAGATTCCGTCCGGCGCCCGACGCCTCGGCGCGCCGGCCGTCGCGGCGCCGAAGCTGATGGTCGCGACGCCCTTCGCCTTCGTCGAAGGCGACTCGGTCATGGCCGTCCAGGTCGGCAACGCCATGCGGGTCCGCATGGATCGGGTGGCCGGCACCACGTACCGGGTCGTCCCGTTGGAGCAGATGCAGTCCGCACTGGTCCAGTTCGGCTACCCCGCCGACGCGATCCTGCCGCCGGTCGTCGCCCGGGTGCTCGCGCTCCAGCTTCAGTCGCGCGTGCTCCTCACCTCCTCGCTCGGCAAGAACGAATCCGGCGTGTACTCCGTCACCGCGCGCCTCGCCGGGGTCAACGACGACGCCGGCAACGTGGTCGTCGTTCGCCAGGCCCCGGGGCAGTCGGCCAAGCAGTTCGGCGAGGCCGTCGCGGACCAGTTCGTCCCGGCGGTCAAGTCCGCGGACGAGGCGAAGGAGTGCACCGACCTCCGCGCCTCGAAGCCGGACAAGGCCGCGGAGGCGGCCCGAAAGGCCATCGGGATCCTGCCCACGAACGGCCTCGCCCAGTACTGCCTGGCGATGCTCGCGCTCGACCGCAAGGCGCCGTCGAAGGAAGTGATCGCCAGCCTGCAGGAAGCCGTGAAGGGCGACCCGCAGAGCCTGCCGGCCTGGACGCAACTCGCCAAGGAGTACGAGGCCGAGGGCGACAGCGCCCAGGTCATCGAGGCGTTCCAGCGGATGCTGCTCGCGGCCCCGACCAACCAGCCGCTTCGCGAGGCCGCGTTCAAGCTCTTTCTCCAGTACGGTCACCCGGACGCCGCTGTGGATGTCGCCAAGGAAGGGCTCAAGCTCGATCCGTCCAACGCCGACCTCTGGGACCTCCTGAGCAACGCCTACGCCACCGCCGGCGACTACGGCCAGGCGATCCAGTCGCTCGAGCACGTCTACCTGGAGGCGCCGGACCGCGCCGACTCCACCTTCTTCCTGAAGGTCACGGTCTTCGCCGCCGTCCAGCCCGACACCGCCGCCCTCCTCAAGTGGGCGCGGCTCGGCGTGGACAAGTACCCGGACAACTCCACGCTCCTCGGCCAGCTGGTCACCGCCTACAGCCTCGCGGGGCCGACGGACAGCCTCGTCGCGGTGACGAGCCGCCTGATGGTGCTCGACACGACCGCCGTGGCGCCGGCCCTCGCGGCGGCCAAGGCACTTGCCGAGCAGAAGCGGGTCGCGGAATCGCTCATCTTCGCGGACTTTGTCATCAAGCACGGCGACGAGCAGGCGCGCGAGGCTGCCGCCGCGGTGCTTACCAACAGCGCCCTGCCGCTCCTGCAGGCCGAGGCGAAGAACCTGCCGCTGGCCGCGGATGTGCTCCGCCGGGCGGTGGCTGCCGCGAACCCCGCCGGTCCGGTCGCGCCGACCGCCAACTATGTGCTGGGCCTGGCCACCTTCCTCCAGATCCCGGACGTGGACAAGGACGCGGAGTTCAACAAGTCGTGCGAACTGGCCCGGAAGGAAGAGGGACTGCTGACCGAGGCGGAGACGGCCTTCCGTCTGGGCCAGTCGGCCAAGCCGGACGACGTCAATCGGTACCTCGGCTACGTCGCGCAGTACAAGCCACGCGTCGCCTCCATGATCAAGGCGTACTGCAAATAAGGACTACCACCCGGAGCCGCCTCCGGTTATTATGGTGCGCTGCATCGGGGGCTGTAGCTCAGCTTGGTTAGAGTGCCGCACTGTCACTGCGGAGGTCGCGGGTTCGAGCCCCGTCAGCCCCGCTCCCGGAACACCCGGCACCCCGTTCGCCTTGGCGGACGGGGTGTTCGCTTTACCCGCACCCTTCCAGGACCCCCGGTGACCGCATTCCACCTCCCCGTGCTGCTCGACGCCGTGCTGGAACTGGCCGCCGGCGCGCGGCGCGCGGTGGATTGCACGCTGGGGGACGGCGGGCACAGCGCGGCGCTCCGCGCCATGGGTGCATCGGTCCTCGGCATCGATCGGGACCCGGAGGCCATCGCCCGCGCCCGGTCACGCCTCGGGGTGGACGGCATCCGGTACCTCACCGCCCCGTACGCGTCGGCGGAGGCGCTCGCGGCGATCGACGAGTTCCGCCCCGACTTCATCCTCCTCGACCTCGGCGTTTCCTCGCGACAACTGGACGACGAAACGCTCGGATTCACGTTCCGGCGGGGCGCGACGCTCGACATGCGGATGTCCCGTTCGGGGCCCACCGCCGCCGACCTCCTGAACGAATCGCCCGCGGCCGAACTTGCCACGATCTTCAAGGAGTTCGGCGACGAGCCGCGCGCCAGGCGCCTGGCCGACGAAATCGTCGAACGTCGGGCGCAGGCGCCGTTCGCCACCAGCGACGACCTGGTCAACGCCGTCCGCAGGGTGCTCGGACCGCGCTCCGGACCCGGTGACTTCGCCCGGCTGTTCCAGGCGGTTCGCATCGCGGTGAACGACGAACTTCCCGGCCTCGCCCGCGCGCTTCCGGCGCTCCGCGACCGTCTCGTGCCCGGCGGACGTCTTGCCGTCATCAGTTATCATTCGGGCGAGGACCGGCTCGTGAAGCACGCGTTTCGCGAGTGGGCGGCGGCCTGCACCTGTCCCCCGATCCAGCCGGTCTGCACGTGCCGGGGCCGGGCGCTCGGCAGGCTCTCGCCGCGCAAGTCAGTCCTGCCGTCCGCCGAAGAGCTGACCCTCAACCCACGGGCGCGGAGCGCGAGGCTCCGCGGGTTCCAGGTCGCCGATGACGCTTAAGGGTCGCCACTGGGTCATGCTCTGGCTCGCGCTCTTCCTCCTCGTGGCCACGGTCGTGCAGGTGAGGCAGACCGCCAGCATCCGCATGGCGCGCCGGGTCGCCGGGCTGCGCCAGGAGCGGGCGAATCTCGAGGCCCGGCAGGCCGACTTCGAGCGCCGGATCCGTGACGCGTCGAGCCGGCCCGTCCTTGGCCGGAAGGCGCAGGCGGACCTCGGTCTCCACTTCCCGCGGGATTCGGAGCAGGCGCCCCTGCCGCTCCCGCCCGTCCCCGGGGAACGCTGATGGCGCGCGTGCAGGCGCGTCTCGGGCTCATCCAGGCCGTGCTGGCGCTCTGCCTGCTCGTCGTGTTGGGCCGGGCGGCCCAGGTGCAGATCGTGCGCGGCAGGGAGTACGCGAAGGAAGCGGCCAGCACGCGGACCGAGCTGCGGACGCTGGAGGCCCGGCGCGGGACGCTCTACGACCGGAGCGGCCTGACCCTGGCGGTGACGCAGGAACTCTACCGGGTCGGGATCGCGCCGAACGAGGTGGTGGAGCGGACGGCGCTCGTTCGGGTTGCGTCGCGCCAGCTGGACGTCTCCGCCGCCGCCTTGAAGCGAGACCTCGCCTCCGGCAAGCCGTACATCTACTTCTACGGGCCGTTCACGGCCACGGACGTCGAACCGCTCCGCGGGTTCAAGGGCGTGCACATCGAGGGGGTCTTTCTCCGGACCTATCCGTCACAGCGGCTGGCCGGCCGGGTGATCGGACGGATGGGTCCGGACGGACAGGCCGCCTCCGGGCTCGAGCGGGCGCTCGAGGGGCTGATCACCGGCACGCCGGGCGAACAGGTGGTGCTGAAAGACCGCCGGGGGCGCCGGTACGAGTCTCCCGGCAGGCTCCGGAAGGACCCGATCCCGGGGAACGACGTCGTGCTCACCATCGACGCCGAGCTCCAGGACATCGCGGAGCAGGCGCTGGCCGAGACGGTGGCCGAGTTCGACGCGCAGGGGGGCGACGTCGTCTTCCTTGATCCGCGGACGGGCGAGATCCTGGCGGTCGCGTCGCAGAAGAACGGCCAGCCCGACCTGATGGCGTTCACGGAACCGTTCGAGCCGGGGTCCACGGCCAAGCTCTTCACGGCCGCAGCGCTGCTGACGCACGAACGGATCGATTCGAGTGATCGGGTGAGCAACGAGGCCGGGACGTGGAAGATGCCGCTCCCCAACGGCCGCGTCCGTGAAATCGTCGATGAGCACGCGAAGCCCGGGATGCTCAACCTGGCGGAGGCCATCGAGGTTTCCAGCAACGTGGTCATGGCCAAGTTCTCCGAGCGGCTCAGCCCCGTGGAGCAGTACCAGCAGCTTCGGGACTTCGGGTTCGGCTCGCCCACGGGCGTGGAGTTGCCGTCCGAGTCCCGCGGGGTGGTGCATCGCCCGGAACGATGGCAGCCGGAGTTGAGCCGGGTGAGCGTCGCGATGGGCTACTATTTCGAGGTGACGGCGCTGCAGCTCGCGGCGGCGTACGCGGCCATCGCGAACGACGGCGTCCTCCTCACACCGACCCTGATCCGGGAAGTCCGTTCCCCGGACGGCACCGTGGTCTACCGCCACCAGCCGGAGCCCGTCCGGCGGGCGGTGTCTCCCGAAGTCGCGGCGCAGCTCCGGGAGTTCCTGCGCGGCGCGAGCGGGATCGGGGGCACCGGCAGCAGGGCCCAGGTGGGCGCCTACGGTGTGCTCGGCAAGACGGGCACCGCCCGGCGGGTGAGGAACGGCAGCTACGTGGACGAGTACGTGGCATCCTTCGCGTCGATGTTCCCGGCCGACGACCCCCAGCTGGTGGTGGTGGTCAAGATCGACGGGCCGAAGGGCGGGCTCTACTACGGCGGCGACGTCGCGGCGCCGGTGGTGCGCACGATGCTGGAACAGGCGCTGGCGTCCAGGCGAGTGTCGATCGACCGCGCGCGGCTGCTGGGCGGGCGCCCGGCCGAGGTGGCGACGACGGCCCCGAAGCGCGCGTCCGCCCAGCCTGTCACTTCACCCCGGATCGTGGTGTCGTGGCCGGTGCCGGCTGACAGCGGCGCACCCGAGCCCGTCGTGGTGCCCAAGGTGGCCGGGCTCAGCGTCCGTGCGGCGGCGGCGGCCCTGCACCGGCGGGGCTTCCAGGTGGCGGTCGCCGGGCCGGGCACGGTGAGCGGATCGGATCCTGCGGCGGGAACCAGCGCGAAGGTCGGGACAACGGTACGTCTTCAGGTGGAGTGAGCATCGTGGACTGGAAAGCACTGCTGACGGCGCTTCGGCGCGAAGGGCTGCTGGTCAGCGCGCCCGCCGAGGGCGTCGACCTGTCGGGACTCGGTATCGACACCCGCACCATCGGCCCAGGGCAACTCTACTGCGCCGTGCGGGGCACCACCTCCGACGGGCACAGCTTCGCCGCCGAGGCGGTCGGCAAGGGGGCGGCGGCGGTGATGGGTGAACGGACGATGGGCGCCGGCGTCCCGGAGATCCTCGTGACCGACGGGCGTCGCGCCGCCAGCGTCGCGGCCAGGGCATGGTACCGCGATCCGGCGGCCTCGATGACGCTGATCGGCATCACCGGCACCAACGGCAAGACGACGACCACCGGGCTGGTGCGCCACCTCTTCAACGCGCACGGCACCGCGGGGAGCATCGGGACGCTCGGCGCCTTCGACGGGGCGGGGCAGTCGGTCCCCTCCACGGCCGGCAGCCTCACCACGCCGGGCCCCGTGGATCTGCACGCGACCTTCGCCGAGCTTCAGCGGCGTGGAGTGACGCACGTCGCCATGGAGACCTCCTCGCACAGCCTCGACCAGGGGCGGCTCGACGGCCTGACCTTCGCGGCCGGCGTCTTCACCAACCTGACCCACGAGCATCTCGATTACCACCGCACGATGGAGGACTACCTCGCCGCGAAGATGCGGCTGAGTGCGCTTCTCGGTCCGGCCGGCGTCGAGATCGTAAACGCCGACGACCGCGCGTGGGACGCACTGCCGCCGTTCCCCCGCCGGGTCACCTTCGGCGAGTCACCCGACGCGACGGTGCGCGCCGAGGCGGTCCTCCTCGAGGCGGGCGGGAGCAGTTTCCGCCTTACGGGCCGGTTCGGGAACGCCGACGTGCGGATTCCCCTGATGGGGTCGTTCAACGTCTCCAACGCCCTTGCGGCCGCCGCCACCGCGCTGGCGCTCGACATGCCGCTCGCGGACGTCATCGCCCGCCTGGCCGCGTCGCCTCAGGTGCCGGGACGGATGGAGCGGCTGGCGGACGGCCCGATGGTGGTGCTCCGGGATTACGCCCACACGCCCGATGCGATGACCCGGGTGCTCGCCACCCTGCGCCCGTTGACCCCGGGGCGCCTCGTCCTGGTCTTCGGGTGCGGCGGGGACCGAGACCGCGCCAAACGCCCCGAGATGGCCCGGATCGCGGTCGAAGGGGCGGACCTCGTCGCCATCACCACGGACAATCCGCGCACTGAGGATCCCGAACGGATCATGGACGACATGGAGTCGGGGATGGGCGGCGCCCATCATCTGCGGATCTCGGACCGGGAGGAGGCCATCCATCGCGTCCTCGCCGAGACCGGACCGGGCGACACGGTGCTGCTGGCCGGGAAGGGTCACGAGACCTACCAGATCATCGGGAAGACGAAGCACCACTTCGACGAGAGAACGATCGTGCGCGCGGCGCTGGAGGGTCGGCAGTGACGTGGACGAGCTCGAGCATACGCGCCGCGCTCGGCCTGTCGCCGCGCCCCGGTGCCGAGCTGAGCTATTCCGGCGTGTCCACCGACACGCGTTCGCTCCCGGCTGGTGCGCTCTTCGTGGCGATCGCCGGGGAGTTTTTCGACGGGCACACCCATCTCGAGGAGGCGGCGGCCCGCGGGGCGGTCGGCGCCGTGGTCCGGGACGGCACGCCGGCGGTCCCCGGGCTGGAGCTCTTCGAGGTGCCCGACACGGTGGAGGCGCTTGGCTGGCTCGCCCGGGCCAGGCGTCGCGAAATCGGCGGCCCGGTCGTGGCCGTGACCGGCACCAACGGCAAGACGAGCACCAAGGAGATGCTGGCGCTCGCGCTCGGGACCCGGTTCCGGGTCCACGCGACGCGCGCCAACCTGAACAATCTCATCGGCGTGCCGCTCACCATCCTCGAGGCCCCGGCCGACACGGAGGCGCTGGTCATCGAGGCGGGGGCGAGCGTCCCAGGGGAGATTGCCCGGTACCGGCAGATCATCGAGCCGACGGTGGCCGTGGTCACCAACGTGGCGGCGGGGCACCTGGAAGGATTCGGCACGCTGGAGGGGGTCCTGCGCGAGAAACTCTCCCTGGTCGAAGGCGCGCCGCTCGCCGTGGTGGGGACCGATCCGCCGGCGTTGGCCGCGGGCGCGCGGCAATTGGCGCGACGGGTAGTGACGGCGGGGCTCGAGGGGGCGGAACTCCGTCCCGAGTCGGTCACGATCGACCTGACGGGCCGGGCGACGGTGGTCACCGAGCAGTCGCGCTTCACGCTTCCGCTTCCGGGGCGGCACCTGGCGGCGAACGCGATGCTCGCGATGGCGGTCGGGCGGCATCTCGGCCTCGATCCGCGGGCAGTGGGGCGGGCGCTGGAACGGCTGGCATTGCCCGGCGGGCGGGGCCAGGTGGTCGAGTCGGACGGGCTCACGATCCTCAACGACTGCTACAACGCCAATCCGCTGTCGTTCCGGGCCGCCGTCGCGACGGCGCAGGCGATGCGAGGCGGGCGGCGCCTGGTGTTCGTGGCCGGGACGATGCGCGAACTCGGCGAGGAGTCCGCGGCGCTCCACGCCGCGGTCGCCCGGGAGCTGGTGGCCCTGAAGCCCGACGTGCTGGCGGCGGTCGGGGAGTTCGCCCCGGCGCTCGAAGCTCACCGTGGCGAGCTCGGCGACCGGCTCATCCTGGCCGAGGATGTCCCTGCGCTCGGGCAGGCGCTCGCGCGGCGGCTCGCGGGGAACGAGTTCGTGGTGCTCAAGGCGTCCCGCGGCGTGGCGCTTGAGCGTATTATTCCCCTGCTCACCCCCCGTACCGCCCACGGATCCTGAGGCGAGATGTTCTACTACTGGCTGGCCCCGCTCGGCAAGCAGTTCATCCTTTTCAACCTGTTCAATTATATCGCCTTTCGCGCGGCCGGCGCGGGCGTGACGGCGCTCGTGCTCTGCTTCGTGGTGGGGCCGGCCGTCATCCGGCGGCTGCGCGCCCACAAGATCGGCCAGATCATCCGGGCGGAGGGCCCCGCGAGCCACCAGGGGAAGCGCGGAACGCCGACGATGGGCGGGCTCGTCATCATCTTCGCGACCCTCGTCCCGACGCTGCTCTGGGCGCGGGTGGACAACCGGATGGTCATGGTGGCCATGCTCGCCACGCTCTGGATGGGGGCCATCGGATTCCTCGACGATTACCTGAAGATCGTGCAGGGAAAGTCACGAGGCCTTGTAGCCAAATGGAAGCTCGTGGGGCAGTGCACCTTCGGCCTGGTGCTCGGCCTGTACCTGCTGTTCTTCCCCGTCGTGCCCGCCACGATCATCCCCGCCACGGCCACGACGGTCCCCTTCTTCAAGTATCTCGTCGTGAATTTCGCGCCGCTGCTCTTCGTCGGGTTCGTCGTCTTCGTCATCACCGCCTGGAGCAACGCGGTCAACCTGACGGACGGGCTCGACGGGCTGGCGGCCGGGCTCACCGCGGTCGCCGCGGCCGCCTTCGCGGTATTCGCCTATCTCTTCGGCCGTGTCGATTTCACCTCGTACCTCAACCTGATCTACCTTCCGGGCGCCGGGGAGCTGGCGGTCTTCTGCGCCGCCCTCATGGGCGCGGCGCTGGGCTTTCTCTGGTTCAATGCCCATCCCGCCGAGGTGTTCATGGGCGACACCGGTAGCCTGGCGATCGGCGGGGCGTTCGGCACGGTGGCGATCCTGCTGAAGGCGGAGTTCCTGCTGGTGCTGATCGGCGGGGTGTTCGTGGCCGAGGCGGTCTCGGTCATGCTGCAAACCTCCGTGTACAAGTGGTTCAAGCGGACCCGCGGCCGGGAATACGCCGACGCGCACAAGGTGTTCCGGATGGCGCCGCTCCACCACCACTTCGAGAAACACGGGTGGGCGGAGACCACGGTGGTCACCCGCTTCTGGATCCTTGGCATCCTGTGCGGGCTCGTGGCCCTGGCCACGCTGAAGGTGCGCTGATGTTCGAGGAGTGGCGCGGGCCTGGGCGGGAAGTGGCGGTCATCGGCCTCGGCAAGAGCGGCGTCGCGGCCTCCCGGCTCCTCCGGCGCCACGGCGTGTCGGTCTACGCCTCCGATGGAGGGGCGGGGGTCGCGCTCGCCGACCAGGCGACGGGGCTCGGTGCCGAGGGCGTCCAGGTGGACGTCGGGCGCCACGACTTGGCGAGGATCGGCCGGGCGGCCGCGGTCATCGTGTCGCCGGGGGTGCCTCCCGAAGCGGCCGCGCTCCGGGCCGCGAAGGACGCGGGCGTCCCGGTGCTGGCCGAGGCGGAGCTCGGACTCCGGTGCCTTGCGGGATCACGGGTGCTGGCGATCACCGGGACGAACGGGAAGACGACGACCACTGCCCTCACGGCGCACCTCCTGATTGCCGCCGGCCTGAGGGCCGCGTCGGCAGGCAACATCGGGCGGCCGCTCTCGGCGGTGGCGCTCGAGGACGATCCTCCAGACTGGCTCGCCGTCGAGCTCTCGTCGTTCCAGCTCCACGACATGCCCGGCCTCGCCCCGACGGCCGGCGTCCTCACCAATCTCTCGCCGGACCACCTCGACCGATACGCGACGCTCGCCGACTATTACGCCGACAAGGCGCAGCTCTTCCGAAACGCCGCCGACGCATCCATCTGGATCACGAACGGTGACGATCCGGAGGTGCAGCGGATGGCGGCGCCGGTGGCGGGCGTCCACCGGCGCTTCTCCACCACGCGAGTGGCCGATGGGTGGTACGACCGCCGTGGCCAGGCGCTGATGCTCGGCCGGGAGACGTTGCTGCCCCGCCGGGAGCTGCTCCTGCTGGGCGACCACAACGTGGCGAACGCCCTCGCGGCGGCGATGGCGGCGCGCGTGGCGGGGGTCGGCCTGGTGGCGCTCGCGGACGGCCTCCGCACCTTCCGCGCGCTGCCGCACCGACTCGAGCCCGTGCGCGAGGTCGGCGGCGTGCTCTGGATCAACGACAGCAAGGCGACCAACATCGCCTCGACCGAGGTGGCGCTGAGCGCGCTCGACCGCCCCTACGTCCTGCTGCTCGGTGGGAGGCACAAAGGGGAGGCCTACACGCGGCTCGCGCCGCTGCTGGCCAAGGGGTGCCGGGGCGTGGTGGCGTACGGCGAGGCGGGGCCGCTCGTGCAGGCGGACCTCGGGGGCAGCGTCCGGGTGGTGGCCGCCGGCGACTTTGCCGACGTGCTCTCCACCGCCGGCCGGCTGGCGCAGGCGGGTGACGCCGTGCTGCTCTCGCCAGCCTGCTCGAGCTACGACATGTTCCGGAACTACGAGGAGCGCGGGGCGCAGTTCCGCGCGGCGGTGGAGTCGTTGTGAGCGCGCCAGTCGCGCGCCACCCCGGCGAGCTACGCTGGGAGACGCGCCTCCTCACCGTGGTGACCGCCACGATGGTGGTGTTCGGGATCGCGAACACGTACGGGGCGCTCAGCCTGCAGACGGCGAGCTCCGGCGGCGCCGGCTTTGCCCTGAGGCAGCTGGTCGGCGCGCTGCTGGGGCTGCTGGGGCTGAGCATCGTCTCCCGGGTCGACTACCACATCTGGCGTCGGCTCGCCTGGCCGCTCCTCTTCGCCACGATCGCCGTGCTGCTCATCCCGCTGCTTCCCGGTACCGAGTCGATCGCGCCCAGGATCAACGGGGCACGCCGGTGGGTGGACATCGGTCCGCTGAATTTCCAGCCCTCGGAAATCGCGCGGCTCGCCATCATCGTCTGGTGCGCCGCGCTGGCGGCCAAGAAGGGGACGCAGGTGCGGGAGTTCAAGAAAGGGGTGATGCCCTTCCTGGTCGGGATCGGTGTCGTGTCGCTTCTCATCCTCGGCCAACCCAACCTCTCCATGGCGACCCTGGTTGCGCTCCTCGGCTTGATCGTCCTCTTCTCGGCCGGCGCCAAGATCGGGCATTTCATCCTGCTCGGCTTCGCGGGTCTGATCCTCCTCTTCGAGAAGATTCAGAACGTCCAGTATCGCGCCGCGCGCCTCACCACCTTCCTCAATCCCGGCGAGGCGACCGACGCCGCCGGGATGCAGATCCACCAGTCGCTCGTGGGGATCGGCTCCGGCCGGCTCCTCGGCGTCGGCTTCGGCGAGGGACAGCAGAAGCTCTTCCTGCCGTACGCGTACTCGGACTTCATCTTCAGCACCATCGGGGAGGAGTGGGGATTCCTCGGCGTCGTCCTGGTCGTCCTGCTGTTCGGGATCTTCCTCTGGCTGGGCTTTCGGATCGCGCGCAGCGCTCCGGATCCCTTCGGGCAGTTCCTGGCGGTCGGCATCACGGCCATGATCGGGATCACCGCCGTGATGCACATGGCGGTGTCGCTCTCCCTGATGCCGACGACGGGCCTGACCCTGCCGTTCATGTCCTACGGCCGCTCGAGCCTGGTGATCTCCCTGGCCGCCACCGGCATCCTCGTCAACATCGGTCGAATGCGCGGGCGCCCGGCGCGGGAAACCACCGCCAAGTGAGCACCGTCCTCATCGCCGGCGGGGGCACCGGCGGGCACCTGATGCCCGCGCTCGCGATCGCCGCCGAACTGCGGCGGCGGCGCCCGGATCTCGAACCGGTGCTCGTGGGGGCGGAGCGCGGGATCGAGAAGACCCTCCTGCCGACCAGGGAATTCCGCCACGTCCTGCTGCCGGCCGAGCCGCTGTACCGCCGGCAGTGGTGGAAGAACTGGCGCTGGCCCATCGTCGCCAGGCGTCTGCTCAAGGGCACCGGTCGGCTCCTCGACCAGGAACGGCCGCTCGCCGTCCTGGGCACCGGCGGCTACGCTTCCGCGCCGGTCGTGTATCTCGCGGCCCGCCGTGGCATCCCGACCGCAATCCTGGAGCAGGATGCGTTTCCCGGACTCGCCACGCGACTGCTCGGCAGCCGCGTTCGGCACATCTATCTCGGGGCCCCCGAGGCCAAGGTGCACCTCCGCCTGGGGGCGACGACCGCGGTCTTCGACACAGGCAGCCCGATCAATCCTCCCGATCCACAGCGTGCCGCCGCTGCACGCCGGCGATTCGGCCTGTCAGATGACCGGCCGGTGGTGCTGATAACGGGGGGCAGCCAAGGGGCGGTCGCGCTTAACGAGGCCACGGCCGGCTGGCTAGGGAGCGGCGGCGGCGCCGGGATCCACGTGCTCTGGGCCACCGGAAGGGGGTCGTACGCGAGGTTCGCGTCCCACCACCGGCCGCCGGATGTGCAGGTCTTCGATTTTCTCGACCCTATCGCCGACGCCTTTGCGGTGGCCAGCCTCGTGGTGGGCAGGGCAGGGATGATGACCTGCGCTGAGCTCTGTGCGTGGGGCCTGCCCAGCATCCTCGTCCCGCTGCCAACGGCGGCGGCCGACCACCAGACAGCCAACGCCCTCGCGCTCGAGGCGTCGGGTGCCTCCGAGGTCTTGCTGCAGTCCTCGCTGACGCCTCGCTCGCTTGGCGCCGCCATCTCGAGCCTGGTTGCGGACACGAACCGGAGGACCGCCATGGCTGAGGCGGCCCGGAAACGGGGCCGCCCGACCGCATCGGCCGACATCGTGTCGCATCTTTTGACGCTTTTGGTGTAGCCCCGCTCTTTCGCAACTCTTGATAAGATTTTACATTAGCTCAATTCCAATGGACTTATTCAACCCCTCGGACCCCCGGCCTGTGCACTTCGTCGGCATCGGCGGGGCCGGGATGAGCGCTCTGGCCCTCATCGCTCGCCGCCGGGGTGTCGCGGTGAGCGGATGCGACCCGGACCCGAGCGGCGCTATCGACGTGGCCGCGCTCGGCGCCGAGGTCTCAAGCGCCCACGATCCGGCGCACGCCGTCGGGGCACGTGCCTTGGTCTATACCGCGGCCGTTCCGGCGGACCACGCGGAATTGGTCCGGGCACGCGAGTTGGGCGTTCCGGTCGTTCCGCGGAAGGAGGCCCTGGCCCAGCTGGTGGCCGGTGGCACCGTGGTCGGGATCGCGGGAACGCACGGCAAGACCACCACCACCGTGATGACCACGGAGGCGCTCGCCGCCGCAGGGCTGGCGCCGACCGGGCTCGCGGGCGGCCGGGTCGGGCAGTGGGGGGGCAATGCGCGGCTCGACGGCGACGCGCTCTTCGTCGTCGAGGCCGACGAGTACGACAAGGCTTTCCTCGCGCTGCACCCGGCGGTGGCGGTCGTCAATAACGTCGAAGCGGACCACCTGGAGTGCTACGGCTCCTTCGAGGCGCTCGAGGAGGCGTTCGCCACCTTCGCGGGCCGCGCGCGGATCCGCCTCGTCGGGGTGGATGACCCCGGCGCCGCCCGGCTGGCGGCGCGGCTTGGGCCTGGCACCCTGCGGTTCGGTGCGGCGAAGGACGCGGAACTCAGGATCTCGGCGGTTCGGCAGGAGGAGGAGTGGACCTCGGCCACGGTGCGGCTCCCGGGTCGGGACGGCGTGACGCTCCGCCTTCGGGTGCCGGGTCTCCACAACCTGCGTAACGCGACGGCGGCCCTTGGGGTGGTTCACGCGCTTGGCGGGTCCGTCGAGGCTGCCCTCGGCGCCCTGGCGGAGTTCCGGGGAGTCGGGCGGAGGTTCGAGCGCCTCGGAGATGCGGGCGGCGTGACACTCGTGGACGACTACGCCCACCACCCGACCGAGCTGGTCGCCACGCTCGAAGCGGCGCGGCAGGCGTTTCCGGGGCGGAGGCTGGTGGCGGTCTTCCAGCCCCATCTCTTCAGCCGCACCCAGGCCCACAGCGCGGCCATGGGCCGGGCGCTGGCCGCGGCCGACGTCGCGGTGGTCACCGAGGTCTACGCTGCGCGGGAGAAGCCGGTCCCGGGCGTCAGCGGGTCGCTGGTGGTGGAGGCGGCCCGCGCCGCGGGCGCCGACGTTCATTTTGCGCCGGTTCGGTCGGCGGTCGCAGATGTGGTGCGGCGGCTGCTCGTGCCCGGAGACGTCCTCCTGACGCTGGGTGCCGGCGACATCACCAGACTGGGTCCCGAACTGGCCATCGGGCTGCGCGCCGGATGAAGCCGTGGACCCGCCCCGCACTGATGGGGCTTGCACTTCTCGCGGCAGGGTCGGCGGTCTGGTTCGGCGGCCCGGTGCTCCTCCGGCAGGTCGGCTTCTTCAAGGTCCGACGGGTCGAACTGGTAGGGGTGACGGCGGCGACGCCGGCCGAGATCGTGGCGGCCATGCGGATTCCTCCGCGGGGGAATCTCTTCGACGACCTCGACCCCTATGCGGCGCGGGTGCTGGCGATCCCGGGCATCCGGACCGCGGAAGTGCACCGCCGGCTGCCGGGGACGCTGGTGGTGACGGTTACGGAAGCGCGGGCGGTGGCGCTGGCGCCTCGAAATGGCCGGCTGCGGATGGTCGGACGGAACGGAAAGTTCCTTCCGTTCGACCCGGCGGTGGCCGCGGCCGACCTGCCGGTCATCGACGAGCCGGACGCGACGGTCGCCAGGGTGCTCGGGCGCCTGCAAGAAATCGATCCGGAGTTATTTTCGAGAGTGGTCACGGCCACCGCTGAGCGCGGGGACGTGGTGGTGGACCTGGGCGGGCGCCGACTGTGGCTCCGTCCCGACGTGACAGCGGAGGTCATTCGCGCGGTGATGGCAGCGGAACAGGTACTCGGCCGACAGGGCCGCGCATGGTCGGAACTCGATGGTCGGTTCGCCGGACAGGTCGTCGTCCGCGGGCGGGGGCGTCCGGGATGAGCGCCTCTCCCCAGCGGCTCATCGCCGCGCTGGACCTCGGGTCGACCCGGACGGTCGCCGTCATCGCCGAGGCCACCGGCGATTCCCGCGACCCGCTCGCCCGCATCCTCGGGGTCGGGGTGGAGCGGACCGCCGGCGTGCGCCGGGGGGTGGTGCGGGATCTCGAGGAGACGACCCGGGCCATCGCCAAGGCCATGGCAGACGCGCAGCGGATGGCCGGCGTCGAAGTCGGGACGGTGTACTGCGGCATCGCCGGTGAGCACGTCGCGGGGCGCAGCTCGCACGGGATGGTGTCCGTCACCGGCGACGAGATCCGCACCGGCGACGTGGCCCGGGTCAACGACATGGCCAGCAACGTCTCCTTCGGCCGGGACCACGAGCTCCTGCACGCCATTCCACAGGACTACATCATCGACCAGCAGCCCGGCATCAGCGAGCCGATCGGGATGACAGGGTCACGGCTCGAGGCGGAGGTGTACCTGGTCACCGTGCTCTCGAGCGTGCTCCAGAACCTCCGACGGGCCGTGGAGCGGGCGGGGTTCAGCGTCGGGGAGTTCGTGCTCGAGCCGCTGGCGGCCTCCCTCGCGGTGCTGACCCCCGACGAGCGCGAGCTCGGCTGCGCCATCGTGGAGCTCGGCGGCGGATCCACCAACGTCTCGATCTTTCACGGCGGCAAGATCCGCCATACCGCATCGCTGCTCTGCGCCGGGGGCCACGTCACCGCCGACCTGGTGCACGGGCTCCAGGTGACGCAGCAGGACGCCGAGCGGATCAAGGAACGGTTCGGGGCGGCGTACGAGCCGCTGGTGCCCGAGGACGACGTGATCCAGCTGCCGAGCACCCCCGGCCAGGGGGCGCGGAGCGCGCACCGAAGGGTGCTCGCGCATATTATGCATATGCGCTTGCAAGAAGTGCTGGAGTACGCCCTCGACGAGATCACCCGCGCGGGCTACCACCAGCGGTTGCCGGCCGGTGTGATCCTGACCGGCGGCGGCGCGCAGGCCACCGGCATCGTGGAGCTGGGCCGGGAGGTGTTCGCCATGCCGGTGCGGGTGGGCGTGCCGCGGCAGGGGCTCACCGGGCTGGCGGACAGCGTGGAAACGCCGCGGATGGTCGTCCCGGCCGGACTCGCCCTGTACGGCGCAAGGCAACTCGCGCTCGGCAGCGGCTTCGGCAGCGGCACGCGCCGCGGGACGCAGGTGGAAAAGTATCTCGCTCCAGTCAAGCGTTGGCTGCAGGACTTCTTCTGATCCGGGCCTGAGAGGACACACCCATGATCTTCGAGCTCGAAGAAACGGTCACCCAAAGCGCCAAGATGAAGGTGATCGGCGTCGGCGGCGGTGGCGGCAACGCCGTCAACCGCATGATCGAGGAGCGCCTGCTGGGCGTGGAGTTCATCTCGGTCAACACCGACGCCCAGGCCCTGACGGCCTCCCGCTCGGACCTCAAGGTCCAGATCGGGAAGAAGCTGACACGCGGGCTCGGGGCCGGCGCGCGGCCCGAGATCGGCCGGCAGGCGGTCGAGGAGAACCGCGATGAAATCATCGCCGCGGTCCAGGGGGCGGACCTCGTCTTCGTGACCTGCGGCATGGGCGGGGGCACCGGCACCGGCGCGGCGCCGATCGTGGCCCAGGTGGCGCGGGACATCGGCGCGCTCACCGTCGGCATCGTGACCAAGCCCTTCCTCTTCGAGGGCCGGAAGCGGATGCGGCAGGCGGAAATGGGGATCGCGGAGCTGCGCAACAACGTGGACACGATGATCGTCGTGCCGAACGAGCGCCTGCTGGCGGTGGTGGGGAAGGGGATCCCGTTCCAGGACGCGCTCAAGAAGGCCGACGAGGTCCTCCTGCACGCCACGCAGGGCATCGCCGGCCTCATCACCTCGACCGGCATCATCAACGTGGACTTCGCCGACGTGCGCACCATCATGCAGAACGGCGGCGCGGCGCTGATGGGCACCGGGACCGGCCGCGGCGACAACCGCGCCATGGAAGCCGCCCAGCAGGCCATCTCCAGCCCGCTGCTCGACAACGTCTCGATCGCCGGCGCCACGGGGGTGCTCATCAACATCACCGGCGGCAACGACCTGACGCTCGGCGAAGCCAGCACCATCAACCAGATCATCCACGACGCGGCCGGAGACGACGCCGAGATCATCTTTGGCGCCCACAACGATCCGGCCATGCAGGGCGAGGTGCGGGTCACGGTCATCGCGACGGGCTTCGACCGCGCGATGTCGCACGACGCTGGCCGCTCGGCCCCCGGGATCCTGCCGTTCCCGACCCCGCGTCGCGCGGCGACTCCCGCGCCGCTGTCGGCGCCGGCGCCGGCCGCGCGGACGGAGCCGCGCCGGGCGTCGTCGTCCTCCGAGGTGCCGGACATGGAAATCCCGACCTTCATCCGCCGCCAGATGGACTGATGAAGGTTCCGCGCTTCCTGGTCGCGCTCGCGATCGTGCTGCTCGGGGCCTGGGCCTCGCTCACCGGCTCCTGGCCGTGGAAGCGCATGATGGTGGCCCCACCCATCGTGGTGGGCAACGCATGGGCCGAAAGCGCCGATACCTTGCGCCGCGGGGAGACCGTCTCCGAGCTGCTGGCGCGCCAGGGCATCGTGGGGCTCAACCTCCAGGAAATCGCCGCGCGCTCCAACTTCGATCCCCGCCGCATGCGCTCCGGCCTCGTCTTCAATTTTCGGCGTCCGCGGCTCGACTCCCTCCCCTCCGCCTTCTCCGTTCGCACCGGCGATGCGCAGCGGCTCCAGTTCGAGCGGGCCGACAGCGGGTGGACCACCCAGGTCCAGCCGATCATGTGGTATCCCGAGGTGGTGCAGGTCGGGGGCCCGATCGACAACTCGTTGTACGTCGCGCTCGACAACGGGGTGGACGACCGGCTCCTCGGGCGGGGCGAGCGGGAGCGGCTGGCGTGGGACCTGGCCGACGTCTACGCCTGGTCGGTGGACTTCACCCGGGACATCCGCGCCGGAGACCGCTTCCAGGTGCTCATCGAGCGGCTGGTGTCGGAAGAGGGCGAGGTCCGGTTCGGACGGATTTTGGCCAGCGACCTCACGGTCAACGGCAAGAGCCTGACCGCGTACCGGTTCGAGACCGCCGACGGGAAGGCCTCGTTCTACGATGCCGACGGGCAGTCCCTGAAGCGCGCCTTCCTGCGGGCGCCGCTCCAGTTTCGGCGGATCTCGTCCAGCTTCAACCGCTCCCGCCGCCACCCGGTCCTCGGCTTCGCCCGTCGGCACGAGGGCACCGACTACGCGGCGGACTACGGCACCCCCGTGCTCGCGGCCGGCGACGGCGTCGTGATCAAGGCTGGGTACTCCGGCGGGTACGGCAACCTGGTGGAGGTGCGTCACGCGAACGGGATCACCACCCGCTACGGCCACCTCAGCGCCATCCTGGCCCGCTCCGGCGCACGAGTCGAGCAGGGGCAGGTCATCGGCCGGGTCGGCGCGACGGGCCTCGCCACCGGTTCGCACCTGCACTACGAATTCCGGGTGAACGGCGTCGCCCGCGACGCGCGCCGCCTCGACCTGGGCAACGGGCAGCCGGTGGCGGCCGCCGACCGTCCCGCGTTCGACACGGAGCGGAGCCGGCTGACCGCGCTGCTCTATCCCACCCCCGTTTCACCGCTCGCGCAGCTCGGCGACTGACGTCGCCTCGCCGGCCCGCCTCGGCCGAATCCTGACGCCGCCGCGCGCGTAGGACTTCGCAGACCTCCATGCTGACCCTCCTCCTGGTTCCCCTGGCGACGTCCATCGCACTCCTGACGTATCTGCGCCTGGAGCCCAGGGGGCCGCGGCGCTGGGTGCCGATGCTTTGCCGCGCCGTGGCGTGGGGCGGGCTCGGCGCCCTGGTGGGGAATCCGGGCTGCCCCGGCCCGGCGGATTCCCGGCCTCCGCTCGTGCTGCTGGACGCCTCGCTCAGCATGACCGCCGATTCCGGGCAGTGGCAGGCCGCGTCCGACAGCGCGGCCGCGCTCGGGCGGGTGCGCTGGTTCGGGGATGCGCGTCCGTGGACCGATTCCGTCCCCGGTCGGGGGCGGAGCGACCTCGGGCCCGCGCTGGCCGCCGCGGCGGCGATCGGCCGACGGATCGTCGTCGTCACCGACGGGGAACTCGGCGACGTCCCTGACATCCCTGCGGAACTGCTCGCCTCCACCGGGATCGCCGTGCTCCCGCGTCCGCGCGGTCGGGACCTGGCCATCACCGAGGTGAGCGCCCCGGCCCGCGCCACGATCGGCGACACCATCGCCGTGACGGCCGATGTGCAGCTGAGCGGGGCCGACTCGGCGGAATCCGCCGTGGTCGTCCTCCTGTCCGGGACGCGCGTCCTCGCGCGCGAGGACGCGACAGTGGCTCCGGGCGCGACGGTGCCGGTCCGGTTCGTGTCGGGAACGCGGGGCCTCGCCGTGGGCACGCAGCTGCTCCGGGTGCGCATCGAGAACGCGGCGGACCGCGAGCCCCGGGACGACGCCCGGACCGTGGCGGTGGAGCTGAGCGGCACGCCGGGCGTCGTCATGCTGGCGAGCCCGGGGGACTGGGACGCACGGTTTCTATACCGGACCCTGCGCGAGGTGGCCGACCTCCCGGTCAGGGGCTACGTCCGCCTCGATGGCGAACGGTGGCGGGACATGGATGGACTTCGGGAGGTTCCCGCGGCGACGGTGCGCGCGGCGGCCCGGGGCGCGGACCTGCTGGTGGTCCGGGGCGCGGCGCGCGGCATGGACGAGGGCACGGCGGCTCGCGGGCTCCTGCGCTGGCCCGACGCCGGCGGGCCAGCCGGCGAGTGGTACGCCTCCGCGGCACCGATCTCGCCGATCGGCCTGGCCTTCCTGGGCGTGCCCGTCGATTCCCTCCCCCCAGTGACGGACGCGGAGGCACTCGCGGCCGGCAGCGGAGACTGGGTCGGTCTTTCCGTCCAGGCCGGGCGTCGCGGCGCCGCAAGGCCGGTCATCCTTGGTCGCCAGGTCGGTCGCCGACGCGAGGTGACGATTGGCGCCGACGGATTCTGGCGCTGGGCGTTCCGTGGCGGGCCGAGTGGCGACGTGTACCGCGCCATGATGGCGGCCACGGTGTCGTGGTTGCTGGCCGAGCCGGATCGAGGAAGCGCCGAGGCGCGGGCGGTCCGCAGGGTGGTGGACCACGGGCTGCCCGTCACGTTCGAGCGGACCAGCGATTCCAGCTTGTCCGTTCCCGTGTCGTTGGAGTCGGCTGGGATAGTGCGGCAGGACACGCTCCGCTTCGGCGGCGACGGGCGCGCGTCGCTCTGGCTGCCCCCGGGTGCGTACCGGTATCGGCTCGGGGGGGCTCGCGGCGGGACCGGGACCGTCGCAGTGGACACCTGGTCTCGGGAGTGGCTCCCGCAACCGATTGCCGTCGAGCCGCGCGCCATGACCGCGGCCGCCGCCGCGGGGCGCACCAGCGCCCGCCAGTGGCCATGGCTTTACGCGCTCGTGCTGCTGTCGCTGTCCGCCGAGTGGTTCGCGCGCCGCCGGCTCGGGCTGCGCTGAGTCCCCGCGTTAGATTCCCCCCATGAAACGCGACCGCGTCACCGAACAGAAGAAGCTCGGCCTCTGGGGCCGGCTGAAGCGGCTGGCGCTGACCGACGTCGGCGCCATGGTCCGTGGGTTCAACGCCGCCGATCTCGAAGCGGTCGAACGGTTGTTGCTCGAGGCCGACTTTGGCGTCCCGGCCACCATGGACCTCATGGCGGTGCTGGAGGACGGCGTCCGCCGGGGCCGGTGGAAGTCGGAGGCCGATCTCCGCGAAGCACTCATCGACCGGATCGCGGAGCTCCTCGCCCCCCCGGTTGGGTCCGGGGAGATCGTGCGCGCCGCGGCGGGGCCGACGGTGGTGCTGGTCATGGGGGTGAACGGCGTGGGGAAGACCACGACCGTCGCCAAGCTCGCGCACCGGTTGCAGGGGCAGGGGAGAACGGTCCTGCTCGCCGCGGCCGACACCTGGCGCGCCGGCGCCATCGCGCAACTCGAGGTCTGGGCGGCGCGCCTCGGCGTGCACTGCGTGTCCGGCGCCGCCGGAGGCGATCCGGCGGCGGTCGCCTTCGACGCGTTGGAGGCAGCCATCGCCCGCGGGACGGACACGGTCCTGGTGGACACCGCGGGCCGCCTGCACACGCAGGAGGGCCTGATGGAAGAGCTGCGGAAGGTGGCGCGCGTCGTCGGCCGCCGCGCACCGGGCGCGCCGCACGAGGCGCTCCTGGTTCTCGACGGGACGGTGGGCCAGAACGCGGTGCAGCAGGGACGGCTCTTCGCCGAGGCGGTGCAGCCGACCGGCCTCATCGTGACCAAGCTCGACGGCACGGCGAGAGGCGGCGCCGTGGTGGCGTTGCGACGCGAACTGGGCGTCCCGATCCGGTTCCTGGGACGGGGAGAGGGTGTCGATGACCTCGTCCCGTTCGACCCCCGGGACTTCGCCAGGCACCTCCTTGCCGACGAGGGATAGCGCTTCTCCCGCGCTCCGGCTGGACACCCCCGTGAAGTTCCTCAAGGGGGTGGGTGAACGACGCGCCGACGCCTTTGCGCGGCTCGGCGTCGTCACCACGCAGGACCTGCTCTGGCACCTCCCCCATCGCTACCTCGACGCCTCCTCAGTGAGCCCGCTCGCACAGGCGCGGGTGGGTGAGGAGGTCGCGTGCATCGGGAAGGTGGTGGACAAGGGGATTGTCCCGACCCGTCGGGGGCTCAGGATCTTCCGGGCGGTGCTGCGCGACGCCTCGGGGGTGCTCGAGTGCGCGTGGCCGGGGCAGGCGTTCCTCGACCGGACGATCCAGGTCGGCCAGACGCTGCTCGTGGCGGGGACTGTCCGTTTCTACCACGGGCGGCAACTCGCGCCCAGCGAGTTCCTGGTGCTGGCGGACGAGGACGAGACGATGGCGCCGGAGAGCGGGCGGGTGCTGCCGGTCTACCCGGCCACCGAGGGGATGAGCCACAAGCTCATCCGTGCCCTGGTCGACCGGCACCTCGACCAGCTGTTGCCCCTCGTCCGCGACGTCCTTCCCGAGCCGCTCCGGCGGGAGCTGGGACTCCCGCCGCTGGCGGAGGCGCTGCGCCAGGTGCACCGGCCGGCGACGATCGCGGAGGCCGAGGTCGGGCGCCGGCGGCTGGCGTTCGACGAGCTCTTCGACCTGCAGCTCATGCTGGTTCGCGCGCGGACGCTCGCGAAGCGGCAGCGGAGCGGCATCGCGTTCGAGGTGCGTCGCGACCTCACCACGGCGCTCAAGGCGGCGCTCCCGTACCAGCTGACCGGCGACCAGAAACAGGCCATCAGGGAGATCACCGCCGACATGACGGCGCCGGAGCGGATGCACCGGCTGCTGATGGGCGATGTGGGGACCGGCAAGACGGTCGTGGCGCTGTTCGCCATGCTGCTTGCGGTGGAGAACGACTTCCAGGCCGCGCTGATGGCGCCGACCGAGCTGCTCGCCGAACAGCACGCCCGCACGCTCGGCGGGCTCCTGGCGCCCCTCGGCATCGTGCCAGAACTCCTGCTTGGCAAGATGCCCGCGGCCGCCAAGAAGGCGGCGAAGGCCCGGCTGGGCCAGGGCGGCGCCCGCATCGCCGTCGGCACGCACGCCCTCATGCAGGAAAGCGTGGCGTTCCGGCGCCTTGGCCTGGTGGTCATCGACGAGCAGCACCGATTCGGCGTGGAGCAGCGGGCGGCGCTCATCGGGAAGGGATCGGCGCCTGACGTCCTGCTCCTGTCCGCCACGCCGATCCCGCGTTCACTGGCCCTGACGCTCTACGGCGACCTCGACCAGTCGATGCTGCGCGAGCGCCCCCCGGGGCGGGGAACCGTCCGGACCGAAATCCGCGGCGAGCAGCACCGCGAGCGGGTGCTGGCCTTCGTGGAGGCGGAATGTCGGGCGGGCCGGCAGGCCTACGTGGTGCTCCCCATCATCGAGGAATCGGAGAAGGCCGATTTGCGCGCCGCGACGACGATGGCCGAGATGCTCACCGCCCGGTGGCCAGACCTGTCGGTGGCGCTCGTGCACGGCCGTCTCAAGGCGGAGGAGCGGGACCGGGTCATGCGCCGGTTCCGCGACGGGACGGTGCAAGTGCTCGTGGCCACTACCGTGATCGAGGTGGGGATCGACGTGCCGAACGCGACGGTCATGGTGATCGAGCACCCGGAGCGGTTCGGCCTGGCGCAGCTGCACCAGCTGCGGGGGCGCATCGGCCGCGGGGCGGGGGACAGTCACTGCATCCTCCTGCCCGGCGGGCGGACCCTCGACCGCCTGAAGGCGTTCGCCGCCACGAACGACGGCTTCGCGATCGCCGAGCTCGACCTCCGCGAGCGGGGCATGGGCGACCTGATCGGCGCTCGGCAGTCGGGCGGGATCGAGGTGCGGCACGCGCGGCTCCCCGAGGACACCGACCTCCTGCTGCGGGCCCGCGAGCTGGCGGGACAGGTGCTCGCCGCCGATCCGATGCTGCAGCGCACGGCGAACCAGCCGATTCGGGCCCGCGCACTGGCGCGCTTTCCGCGGGCCACGGAGTTGTTCCGCGTCGGGTAGCGGGTGTAGAATGCTACCCTCTTCGACCCTTACCGCAGCCGAGTCCCATGCCCTACGCGCGCGTCAACGAACTGCATCGTCACATCGGTGAGTCGGTCACCGTCCGCGGCTGGGTCACGACGACCCGGTCCAGCGGGAAGATCGCCTTCGTCGTCCTGCGCGACGGGTCGGGGTACCTGCAGGCGGTGTTCTCGAAGCGGGACGTGCCGGACGCGACCTGGGCGCGCGTGGCCGAGCTGAGCCTCGAGACTTCCGTCGCCGTGACGGGCGTGGTGCGCGCGGACGCCCGCGCGACCGGCGGCCACGAGTTGACCGCCACCGACGTCGAGGTGCTCGGGGCGAGCCCCGATTTCCCGATCTCGCCCAAGGAACACGGCAGCACCTTCCTCTTCGAACACCGCCATCTCTGGCTGCGGAGCCGGCGCCAGGTGGCCATCGCCAAGGTGCGCAACGAGGTCGTCCAGGCCATCCGGGATTTCTTCTACGAGCGCGACTTCGTGCTGGTGGACACCCCGATCCTGACCGGCTCCATCGGGGAGGAGGCCGGCAACCTCTTCAGCACCGATTATTTCGACCTCGGCAAGGCGTACCTCGCGCAGACGGGGCAGCTGTACGTCGAGGCGGCCGCGGCCGCGCTCGGCAAGGTGTACTGCTTCGGGCCGACCTTTCGGGCGGAAAAGTCGAAGACCCGGCGTCACCTCACCGAATTCTGGATGGTGGAGCCGGAGGTGGCCTGGAACGACTCCGATGCGAACATGCGGCTCCAGGAGGAGTTCATTGCCGCCATCGTGGCGCGAGTGCTGGACCGCCGCCTGGAGGAACTGAAGGAACTCGAGCGCGACACCGCGCCGCTGGAACGGGTGGTGGGGCCGTTCCCGCGCATCAGCTACACCGACGCGGTGGCCAAGCTCAACGCGCTCGGGTCGGACATGGAGTGGGGGAACGACCTGGGCGGCGACGACGAGACGTTGCTGGCGAGGGAATACGACCGGCCCATCTTCGTGTACAACTACCCGAAGGGGGTCAAGGCCTTCTACATGAAGGAGAACCCCGAGGATCCGCGCACGGTGCTCAACAACGACTGCCTGGCACCGGAGGGCTACGGGGAGATCATCGGCGGCTCACAGCGCGAGGACGACCACGACCGGCTCCTGGCCAGGATCGTGGCGCAGGGGCTCGACCCCGAGGCGTATCGCTGGTACCTCGACTTGCGGAAGTACGGCACCTTCGTGCACAGCGGGTTCGGGCTGGGCGTCGAGCGCACCATTGCCTGGATCTGCGGCAACCCGCACATCAGGGAGTCGATCGCGTTTCCGAGGCAGATCCATAGGCTGTACCCGTAGCCCGATCTCAGTCCTCAGTCCCCAGTCCCCAGTCCTCGTTCCTCCGTCCCTTGACCTCGTCCCACAGTTCGTCGAGCTTCGCCAACCCCGCCGAGTGCAGGTCCAGGCCGCGCTCGGCGGCGAGACGCTCGACCCCACGAAATCGTTCCGTGAACTTCCGGTTGGCGCGGTCCAGCGCGACACCCGGCGCCACGCCCGCCTTCCGCGCCAGGTTGACCACCGCGAAGAAGAGGTCTCCAAGCTCGTCCACGAGTTCGCTCGATGCGAGGGGCGGAGGACGATGCTCGGTGTACGCCGTTCCTTCGCCGCTTCCCCGCGTTCCCGCCGTTTGCAACTCTTCCTCCACCTCTGCCAGTTCCTCGCGCACCTTGTCCAGCGGCCCCTGCACGTCGTCCCAGTCGAAGCCGACCGAGGCCGCCCGCTCCTGGAGCCGGAAGGCGCGAAGCAGTGGCGGCAGAGTGGGAGGCAGGCCCTCCAGAGTGCCTCGGGGGCGCTCGCGGCGCTTGAGTTGTTCCCAGGGCTCGGCCGGTCCCAAGTCGAAGAGGTGGGGATGCCGGCGTCGC
>Ga0116153_10000844_pt1 | contig 33487 bp, 24 predicted proteins | sample AD_UKC028_MetaG_FD_89896 | JGI IMG/M metagenome (GOLD analysis project Ga0116153, IMG submission 89896) | Active sludge microbial communities of municipal wastewater-treating anaerobic digesters from USA - AD_UKC028_MetaG | ecosystem: Engineered > Bioreactor > Anaerobic > Digestate | place: USA...
ACCGCCGCCGATCTCCCTTGGTTGCCTTCCCATTGCCTTCGGCGATGTTCAACGGGATGGCTTGAAAGGCCCCTAACAACTGATCCTTCGCGTTTCGATGGCCCTTCAAACCTTCGCAGAATCGGCAAGCCCACCCGACGTCATCGATAGCCGCGCGATAAACATTTGGATCGGAAGCCGATCTCTCTTGAACAGTGACGATTATTTTTCAAGGCGAAGTGAAGAATAAATGTCATTGACCACTCTCTCCCATCGCTTGGTGCAAGCGCGGATTGGCACTCGTGGAAGCCCCCATCCGCGCTCGCGCGGGTATCGCCAAGATTGACAGCGTCGTCTCGCTCCGCAGCCGGGAAGCTATCACCGGCTTTTCCGGAGTGCCCTAACTGCTGTGGAAAATGGCGGAGGAATTTTTTCGTCTACCTTAGGCGAAGGGCGTTTTACCAGGCATGGCCATCGGACGAATGGGCAGTTTCATGTTCCAGTCCATCGACTCAGGCACTAACCGATCCTGAGAATTCAGCAGTTCTTCCCAGGTGATTTCCTTGCCTGTGTAGGCCGACATGCGGCCGCCAATCGCCATGAGGGTGCTCTGGACCATCCAGTCGCCGTCATTGATCGGTTCGCCTTTGCGAATCGAGGCGAAGAGCTCGTTGTGTTCCTGCTGGTACATGTTGGTGGTGCGGCCCTGATACTTCCATGCTTGGGGACCGGTAATTTCGGGTGCGCTCCAGCCCTTGATCGTGCCGGTGCCCTTGGCGCCCATGAGGTAGTCGGAATTATCGCCGTAACAGTTGGCAATCTGGCGTTGCGCCATGAAGGCCCTCACCCCATTGGGATATTCGTAAAACACATCGATATGATCAAAGATATTGCCCTCGTGATTGGGCGTCTGCCGGCCGCCGTTGCCCACAATCTTGATCGGCATGACTCCGTTCATTCCCCAGGCGATCTTATCAATGCTATGGCACGCCTGCTCGACCAATCCGTCGCCCGACAGCCAGGTGAAATTATACCAGTTCCGGATCTGCCACTCGACGTCGCTCATGCCGGAGGGACGTTCGCTAGCCGGCGGCATCGGCTTCACCGGTCCGGTCAGGTAAGTCGCGTAAATCGCCCGAATATCGCCAATGGCTCCGTCATGGATGCGCCGATAAAACTCGCGCCGGGCCAATTCATACCGCCAGCAGAAACCCGCCACCAGGGCGGTCTTCTTCTGCCGCGCAGCCGCCACCGATTCCTGGACCGACCGCGCCCCGGGAACGTCTGTCGCCATGGGTTTCTCGCAGAAGACATGTTTGCCGGCCGCGACGGCCGCCTTCAGATGCTGAGGGCGAAATCCTGGAGGCGACGCCAAAAGCACCACATCCACGCCACTGTCAATCACTTTCTGGAACGCATCCAGGCCGCTGAAACAATGGTCCGGACTCACCTTGACCCGATCCCCGACCTCCTTGTTGTTCTGCAAATTCTTCAAACCGGACTTGGCGTGGTCTTCCAGCGCGTCTCCGACCGCGGTCAAAATCGCATTCTTGTCCGCGCTCAATGCGTCCACTGCCGCTCCGCTTCCCCGCCCGCCGCAACCCACCAATCCTACGCGCAATGTGTCGCTGTTGGCGGCAAACGCTGTGCCGCCCATTTCGAGATTTCCGACAATGGCTCCTCCAATCACCGCCGCGCTTGAGGTTTTCAGGAATTGCCGACGGGAACTGGCCCCAGAGATGGATGATGTGTCATTCATAATTTGAGTCTTAACAAACGAGTTTGTGTTCCAGGACTATCTTGCCCGAATCCCCAAAGTCAAGCTTGGACACATCGTTCACAGGCCCTGTCTTGGGTGAGACGCTGATTCATCCGAGTGCGCGCCCAACTCGCGGGCCAGGAGCCTAGTGAACAGATCCCTGCCCGTCGCATTAAGATGCGTCGTACTGGCAAAAAGGACATCCGGCAGGATTGCCGGGAGATTGGTCAGCGTAACATCTGCTTTAAGCCATTGAGCCCAAGTTGTTAACAGCGCGCGATGTCTTGCAGGATGGTCCGGCTGAACAAAGGACGCAGGCGATGGCGTCAGTCCGATCACCCATCGAACCTGAGCGGGCGCCTGGGCGCGAAAACCGGCGCTGGCGCGCTCCAACACTTTCGCGAGGCGATATTCGGCGTTCCCACTTGCCGAATCACGGTCGTAAAGGTTCGGATCGGCCAGGCTCCCCTGCCCTTCCCACAAACGCCGGCAGAGATCGACGGTAAATCCGTATCTTGGTCCGTATTGGCTTGGCAGGGGAAAGGGCAATATTCGAGCCAAAATCCGATCTCGAAAAACATCCAATCCCATCATGCGTTCCCATCGCCCCCTGAAGCCTTCCGGTTTTGGGAGGGGCTGTGACGTCAACAAGCCTTCCAGGAAACGCTGGTGAAAAGCGGATGGCTCCTCCCGGCGCAAGGCTTCGGGATGCATGAGCAAGATGACCGTCCGCAATTTCCCGGGATTGGCTTCGATCCAACGGCTCAGCATCATACCGTGCGCCTGAAGATCCACATAGCTGAGCGTGGCAAGACTGAGCGCTTTGAGGCCCAAATTCTTTTCCAAATCGGGAACGGATAAGCCGGTCAGACACGATGAGTCTCCCAACAACAAGACCTCAGCGGAATTCGGCATCCGCGCAACCTCCGCCTGATAGGTCAGGACGGCGCGGTCCATGTCGAGGATCGGCCATCGCGCTGGAAACCATCCGAGGGTTTGGCCGCCATGCATGGCCAAGGCAATGAAGACAACCGGCAGAAGCGGCAGCAACACGATCCGCGCCAGGTCGCGAACTCCAAATTGGCATTGATGAGAACTCAAAGACTATATCGAGGCTAGAACCCCACGCCTGAGTGTCAAGCCTCGTTAGAACTGGAAATAAATGAACGCCGTCGATTCCTGTTCCCAAAAAACCAGAATGGCCCACAGCAGGACGCCCTCGAGAATCGATCGCGTCCAGACGCTCCATCTCATGGGAGCCAGGAGATCTGCGGTGCGCGCCTGCCAGATTTGCATCAGAACCAGCGGCAAAGCCACCACTGCCAAGCGCATGGCGTAACTCCAAAGCCAATCGGGACACCGCCAGTCTCCAAAAGCCAGGGTCAGAGATGCCACCTCACTCATGGAACCCGCCCGAAACAGGAGCCAGCCATAAAAAACAAAGATCATTGTCAACACCCAGGAGAATATCGTCTTGAGGCGGTTCGGGAACCGCCCTTCCTTTTCGGTGTTCTCAAACGCCAACCCGGGCGCATGAAAGCCAGGACGTTGAGGATTGCCGGCAATTCCATGCGGGAACGGATCGCGCAATCGGGATTCGCGGCGCTGGATCCAGACGCGACAAATCAAAAGGCCCAGGCCGTGCCAGGCGCCCCAAACCACGAAATGCCAGGACGCCCCATGCCACAATCCTCCCAACAACATGGTGGCCAGCAGATTGATCCCCGTCCGTCCCGGTCCCCGGCGATTTCCGCCCAAAGGACGATAAAGATAGTCTCGAAGCCAGGTCGACAGACTGATGTGCCACCGGTGCCAAAAGTCGCGGATATTGGTGGCCAGGTAAGGCAAATTGAAGTTCACCATGATGTCGAAGCCGAACATCAAAGCCAATCCCCGGGCGATGTCCGAATATCCGGAAAAATCGCCATAGATTTGCAGTCCAAAAGCCACCGTCCCCAACAGCACCACTGGACCGGTGGATTCGCCGGGCCGATAGGCCAGGTCCACCAGGGGCGCCAGATTGTCCGCCACCACCACTTTTTTGAACATGCCCCAGAGCACCAGCCAAAGGCCTTCCTCAAGCATTGCGCGAGTAATCACTCGCGTTTGCTCCATCTGCGGCAACAGGTGGCTGGCTCGTTCGATGGGTCCGGCCACCAATTGCGGAAAAAAGGAAACGTAAGCCAGAAAACTGACCAGGTTCCGTGTGGGCTTTAACTGACGCCGGTAGACATCCAGCGTGTAACTCAGGGTCTGGAATGTGTAAAAAGATATCCCCACCGGCAACACGATGTTCAAGGCCATCGGCGAAATCCGCATTCCCCACCCCTCCATTAGGGCAGCCAGGGATTCCGCAAAAAAGCCGTAATACTTGAAAAAACCCAGCATCCCAAGATTTCCGGTCAGGCTCGCCATCAGCCAAATTCGGCGGCGCGATTCCGAAACCGTCCCCTCCAAACGAAGCCCCACCCAGAAATCCAGAAGGCTGGAAAGAAATAGGAGCGAGAGAAATCGATAGTCCCACCAACCGTAAAACAAATAGCTCCCAGCCACAATCAGCCAGTTCCGAGCCGTCAAACTGCGACGAACCAGGAAAAACAGCAGTATGAACGCCGCGAAAAATTGGAGAAATACGTTGGAATTAAAGAGCATGTGCGATGGGGCCAGCCAGCCAGTTCATAAATTCACCGACGTTTGTTACCCGCAATTGTTCCCCTGTCAAGCGGCGAGCGAAGACCCAAAACCGCACAGAAGATGCTCCGAAAAAATCTAACCGCGAATGCACGCCAATGGACGCGAATCAAATCGGAGGTCGCCTGTTGGCGAAATCGCTCTGCGGAATGAATTCCGCGCCCCGATCCTTCCCGGCTCCGAACCGAGAGTCACTCGGCAGGTTGGACCGCGGGATTTATCCCGCAGCGGCGGTCGACACGAGACGCTTCTGCGGAATGAATTCTGCGCGACCGCTGGAACGGAGCGCGGATTTATCCACAGTGCTGTTTGTCGCGGGATCTCAGACGTTCGATCGATGCTTCCACCCCTTCAGGACCTTCGGTTTTGGCCGGTCTTTATTGGCGTTTATTAGCATCGATTAGCGGTTAAGTTCTTTGATTCGCGGTTTTCGGAGGATCATCCTCGCTGGACAATCGACCTTTCGAATGACATGTTCATCGCCAGATGGTTTGAACATGGACCGACGTCGCTATTTAGGTTTCACGCTGATTGAGCTGCTGGTGGTCATCGCGATCATCGGGATCCTGGCCAGCTTGCTGACGCCCGCCGTCAGCCAGGCTCGGGGACGGGCCAAACAGATGCAGTGCCTGAACAACTTGAAACAAATCGGGGTAGCCACGCTGATCTACGCCCAGGATAATCAGGGCTTAATCCAGATCAATAGTCCCCTGAAGCCCGAAATCACCTGGGCCGCCCTCTTAAGCACCAACCAAAACCTTCATGCCCGGGAACTTTTTCTCTGCCCATCGTATCCTCCACGGCAGTTTACCAACTGGTTTCGCACCTACGGCGTGCGCCTGGATCCACCAACCAATTACGCCCGGGGTTCTTTTCAGGAGTTCCTTTACCTCGATGGCATCCCGAATCCCTTGGAATACCTGCACGCCGCCGATACCACCAGCCGGGGACGCCAGGGCATTGGGGCTCAGCAATTCTACTATTTCCGCGCCCAGAACGAAAAGGAAGTCCACGGCCGTCATCATCTTAAGGCCAATGGGCTTTTCCTGGACGGCCACGTCGAGAGTTGTCCGCGAAAACGCCTCGAAGGCCTGGGGATCACCGCGCTGTTCGAGACCGATACCGTGCCGGCTTATTTTCAGTAGACTGTATGGATACGCTGACAGGCCCCGATTAGAATGAACACCTGGCTTAAATGGGCTGGAATCCTAATCCTCGCGTCCGGGGCGATCTGGTTCGGATGGCGTCACTTCTCCATCATGGGTCATCCGCAAAACAAAGCGTTGGCCCGGCGCGAGATTGCGCTTCGGGTGCTGGCCGACCACCTGGCCGCCCAACAGGCGGGTAAAACGGCGTGGATCGTGTCCAATCCTTTTACCCAGCGCGCAGGTCAACCCCCTGCCGTTTATGCCTTCGAAGAAGCGGGGATTCGCGGACTGCAAAAAGGCTGGGAAGGCAAAATAAAACTAGGTGGAATATCCTTTCCTACCTTGCTTGGCGGCGCAATCGAGAATCCCCAACAATTTCTCATCGATCCCCAAACAAAGACTCCCCTGAGCTACCTGACCGCGCCCGGCGCCTGGGATGCCCTGATTCCTGCCCATACCAATGTTGACTTGATCGTTAGCTTGGTTGGTTTGCCTTTGGATGTTCGTAACCTGAACCTCTGGCGCCAACCGAAACCTCAATGGGTCCTGCTCCTGCCTGATCTCAGGATGCTGGGCGACTTGGATGCCGTGCGCTCGGCGTTTCGTTCAGGCAAGCTGGCCGCCCTCATTTTGGACCGGCCCGGAGCCCCCCAGGAATCCACGGCCGTTTCCGCGGATTACCGCCAGGAGTTCGATCGCTTTTTCCTTCTCGTCACCCGCCAAAACCTTGAACAAATGACGGCCAATTGGCCCCAGGCGTTCTATTAGCGAGCGAGGCTAAACCTCCCACCGGATGCCGTCTGGCTGTCTCCTGCGAAATCGTCGGCCTCGATGAATTTTTCTTAAAAGGGTGTAAGCTGTGCTGATAACGCCGCATAGAAGATGGCGGCGATGATATGACAAGAATCCGTCAGGAAAAATGGGATTAATCGCAAAAACAACCGGTTTTGTGCTGGCCGGCCTTGTTTTGACCGGCTGCAGAGGCATCCCCACACCCAGCGAACATGCAGCGCGGGACAACTTTCAGGATGTAAGAAATCGTTACCGCTCCGGGGATCGCCACGCGACGTTGCCGGTCCTCGACACGAATGCCACCCTCGAAATACTGATGGCCTATGCCATGCTCAATCAGCCTAAGGTTGAAGCCGCCTATTACGATTACGCCGCGGCCGTCGAGCGGATCACCACGGAACGATCCCTCCCCGATCCGCGGCTGACCCTCGAACTCGATATCCAGGATGTGGTGACGGCGGTCATGCCCGGGCTCATGAGCGATGTGCCTTGGCTTAAGAAACTCCGAATTCGAGCCGACGTGGCCTCGGCGGAGAGCGAGGCGAAGTTTTACGCCTTTGAATCGCTCGTCCTGCAAACCGCCTACGAGGTCAAACGTGCCTATTACCAGCTCTGGTTTCTGGATGACCGGATTCGAATTAACCGCGAAACGCTGGCCCTGTTGAATGAATTGGAGCAGATCGCCCGCGTCCGGAGCGAAGCCGGCCAGGTGACGCTTCAGGATGTCTTGCGGGCGCAAATCGAACAGGAACGACTCCGGACCGAGATTGCCAACCTGGAGGACTCGCGCAATCCGCTGCTCGCCCAGTTCAAGGGCGCTCTCGGTCTGCGATCCGATCAGCCGGATCCACCCATGCCACGGGAATTTGAGTCCACCCCACTGGATTTGTCTCCCGAACAGCTTTTACACTACGCCCTTGCCCGCAATCCGCGCCTCAAACAGATCGAAGCCGAAGTGCGCATGGCCGAATCCGGCATCCGACTGGCTCGCCAAAGCAAGCTGCCGGACTTCAATGTTGGCGTGGAAGCCGATGTCAAAGCTTCGCCCGTGATGTGGAGGCCATCGGTGGGAGTCACGCTGCCGGTATGGCGGGACAAAATTGCCGCGGAGATCGCCGCGGCGCAGGCCCGTAAAAATGCCGCCCAGGCCCGGCTCTCCGCCGAGCAAATCCAGCTCGCCGTCGAATTCGCCGACCGATCTTTCACCTTGCGCGAGACAACGCGTAACCTGGCCTTGCTGACCGACACGTTGCTGCCCAAAGCCAGGCAATCGCTCGAAATTGCCCGGGCAGCCTATGGGACCGCCAAGACCGATTTCATCAATTTGCTCGATGCCGAACGTTCTCTTCTCGAGTTCCAACTCGCTCAAGTCGATGCCCGCACCCAGCGCGAGCTCGCTTTGGCCGAACTCTCCCTCCTGATCGTCGGGCTCCAACCGACAGGCGCTTCCTTGCTCGGAACCCCAGTCGCAGACAAACCGTCCAAAGATAACCCTGTCAAATGAACCTGACTCCAGTCCTATCCGAAAAGCCGGCCCGTGGGAACAATTCTCTCCGCCTCTTGTGCGTAATCTTTCTCTCGCTCGCGCTTGCCATTACACTTGGCACTGTCACCGCCGGTTGTGGCAGGTCCGGCGCTCCTCACGCAAATCACTCAGCCTCGGCCCAACAGAAATATCATTGTCCGATGCATCCGACTTATGTGAGCGATCGGCTGGGCGATTGCCCGATCTGCAACATGAAGCTTGTCCCCATCAAGGACGATGCCCCCGCCGCCAAACCCGCCGCGCCAACAACCGACGACAAAACCGCCCACATCAAACTGGGCCAGTATTACTGCCCAATGGATCTCCATGTGATCAGCAACACCCCGGGCATCTGCCCGGAGTGCGAAATGGACCTGGTGCGAAAAACCGAAGATTCTGAGGTCCACGAGGCCCACGCGGATTCCACTCCGGCCGCCTCCGTGCCCGGCCGAGTCAGCATCAGGATCGCGCCCGAGAAACGGCAGCTGATTGGGCTTACCCTGTCCAAAGTGGAAAAACGCAACCTCAATCGCACCCTGCGCACCGCCGCCCTGGTGGAACACGATGAAACCCGATATGCAAAAATCGCGCCGCGCTTCGCCGGTTGGGTTCGCAAACTCCATGTCAGCTTCACCGGCGCCCCCGTTGAGAAAGGCCAGCCGCTGTTTACGGTCTACAGCCCGGAACTCTTTTCGACGGAAAATGAATACCTGATTGCCTTGCGCGGCCTCCGCCAATTGAAAGAAGAGGCCCCGGCTTCACAAAAGGACGCTGCCAAAGCCCTGCTGGAATCCGCCCGCCTGCGGCTTGCCCTGTTCGAAATTGACGACGAGGAGATCCGCGGGCTCGAACAACGGGATAAGGCCAGCGCCGAACTCCTGATTCGCGCCCCCTTCTCCGGTCATGTGCTGACAAAGAACGTTGTCGATGGCAAGGCTTTTGCGGCCGGCGAGGCCCTTTTCGAAATTGCCGACCTCTCGCATCTCTGGCTCCGCGCCTATATCTATGAATCCGAACTGCCCTTCATCCGCCAAGGACAAGACGCGGTGATCGCTTTTCCGTTTCTCAACAACGAATCGTATCCGGCAAAGATCACGTTCATCTATCCCCATATTCAACCGCAGACCCGCCGCGCCGAAATCCGGCTCGAACTCGATAATCCCCAACAACGCCTCCGTCCCGACATGTGGGCGAATGTCGAACTCGAGGTCCAGGTCGGCGAAAAACTCTCGGCGCCCCCCAGCGCGTTGATCGACACCGGACTCCGATACATCGCCTTTGTCGAAGGACCGGACGCTCATCTGGAGCCGCGGGAAGTCAAAATCGGCGCCAGAACCGATGATTTCTACGAGGTCGTCTCCGGCCTGAACGAGGGGGAACAGGTGGTCACCCGGGCCCTCTTCCTGGTGGATTCCGAAAGCCAGCTTAAGGCGGCCATTGCCAGCATGATCTCCCCCGAAGCACACCCGCACTAACCCTTCGCCAAGAGAATTTTTCTATGGCCGACCTCGCCGCCCCCCCCACGCCTGCGTCCCACCGGGACTCTCTTATCGAGCGTATCATCGAGTGGAGCGCCCGCAACCGATTCATGGTCTTCATGATGATCGGCGCCCTCACCCTGGCTGGGATTTACACGATGCGCCACACTCCCCTCGATGCCATCCCCGACCTTTCTGACACGCAGGTGATCGTCTTCACCTCCTGGGAAGGCCGCAGCCCAAATCTCGTCGAGGACCAGATCACTTATCCGATCGTCACCAAACTGATCTCCGCCCCGAAAGTCAAAGTGGTTCGCGGTTACTCGTTCTTCGGCTATTCCTTTGTCTACGCCGTATTCGATGACGGCACCGATATTTATTGGGCGCGTTCCCGCGTCCTGGAATACCTTCAGGGGCTGACCGATGGTTTGCCGCCCGGCGTTACGCCCACCTTGGGGCCCGATGCCACGGGCGTAGGCTGGGGTTTTCAATACGCCCTGGTCGATCGCAGCGGCAAGCATGACCTGGCCGATCTGCGTTCCTTCCAGGACTGGCACCTCCGCTACTGGATCCAAAGCGTCGAGGGCGTGGCCGAGGTCGCCACATTCGGCGGATTCCAGAAACAATACCAGGTCGAAATCGATCCCAACAAACTCCTCGCTTACAATATCCCCATCACCAGGGTTTTCTCCGCCATCCGCGCGGCAAACAACGACGTCGGCGGACGCGAACTCGAACGGTTTGGCACCACCTACCTCGTCCGCGGTCAGGGCTACATCCAGTCCCTCGATGACCTCCGTCTCGTTGTCGTCGGCACGGACGCCAAAGGCACCCCCATTCTCCTTCGGGACGTGGCCAGAAACATCGCCCTCGGCCCGGAAATGCGGCGCGGCGCCGGCGATTTCAATGGTGAAGGCGAAGTGGTGGGCGGAATTGTCGTGGTCCGATTCGGGCAGAACGTGCTTCAGGTCATCGACGGCATCCAATCGAAACTCAAGGAGATCCAGCCCTCCTTGCCCGAGGGTGTCGAGATTGTGACCACCTACGATCGATCCGATCTCATCCACCGGTCGATCCAAACCCTCACCCGGACCATCCTCGAGGAAGCCATCATTGTCTCGATCATTGTCGTGATCTTCCTGCTCGATTTCGGCGGGGCTTTGCGGGCGATCATCACGCTCCCGATTGCGGTCGCTCTGGCCTTTATCCCGATGTATTACCTCGGGCTGACGGCGAATGTCATGTCGCTCGCCGGCATCGCCATTGCGATCGGCGCCATCTGCGATGAGGCGGTGGTCATGGTCGAGAATGTCCATAAACACCTCGAACATGCTCCCCCCGGCCTGAGCCGAAGGGAAAGACAGGAAATCATCATCCGGGCCTGCAAACAACTGGGGAAACCGCTTTTCTTCGCCCTCCTCGTCATCACCGTCAGCTTCATGCCTGTCTTCACCCTCGAGTCCCAGGAAGGCCGATTGTTTAAACCGCTCGCCTACACCAAGACCTTTACCATGGCATGGGCCGCCTTTCTATCGATCACGATCGGTCCAGCCCTCATTGTGTTGATGACCGCGGCCAAGGTCGTTCCCGAGCACAAGCATCCGATCAGCCGTCTCTTGCACCGCCTCTATTATCCCTGGGTCAGCCTCCTGATGACCCGAAGGTTTCTCTCGATCGCCATCGCGATCCTTGCCGTGGGTTCCTCGATTCCTATCTACAAGAAGCTGGGATCCGAGTTTATGCCTCCCCTCAACGAAGGCACCATCCTCTACATGCCCACCACCCTGCCCACTATCTCGATTACCGAGGCCACACGCCTGATGCAAATCCAGGATCGTGTCCTCAAGCAGTTCCCCGAGGTCGCCACGGTCCATGGAAAAGCCGGACGCGCCGAAACCGCCACCGATCCCGCACCCCTCGAAATGTTCGAGACGGTCGTCGTTCTCAAGCCGGAACAGGAATGGCGTCAAGTGTCCCAAAAACGGTGGTACTCCAACTGGGCCCCCGAATGGATTCAGACCGGTCTCCGCCGGATCTGGCCCGACACTCGTCCCCTCTCCTGGGATGAATTGATCGCCGAAATGGACGAGGCCCTCCAAATCCCCGGCCAGGTCAATGCATGGACAATGCCCATCAAAGCTCGCATCGATATGCTCACCACCGGCATCCGCACGCCCATCGGCATCAAAATCTTCGGACCCAATCTGGCGCAAATCAACAAACTCGGCGAGCATCTCGAGTCCGTGATCCGCCAGGTGCCCGGCACCCGCAGCGTCTACGCGGAACGCACTACCGGCGGTTATTACCTCGATATCATTCCCCAACGCGAAGCCATCGCTCGTTATGGTTTGAATGTCGAGGATGTCCTGATGCTGGTCGAAACCGCCATCGGCGGCATGCCGATCGAGCGCACCATCGAAGGACGAGAACGTTATTCCATCAATGTCCGCTATAGCCGCGAGTTGCGCGATGACCTCGAGAAACTCGAGCGCGTCCTGGTGCCCGTGGATTCCGGCATGGACACGGTGGTAAACGGCGAGATTAATGCCGGAATGTCTTTCGCTGACAATCTCCCCTCCTCTTCAGGGATCCGTCAAATTCCCCTCGGACAACTCGCCGAAATACGCACCACCATCGGCCCCCCCGTCATCCGCAATGAAGACGGCGCTTTGACCGGCTGGGTCTATATCGACATGGCCGGACGCGATATCGGCGGCTATGTGGAGGAAGCCAAGAAAGCAGTCGAAACTCACATCCTTAACAAAGGGCTCCTGCCCTCGGGTTATCGCCTCGAGTGGTCGGGCCAATACGAGCACATGCTCCGCGTCCGGGAACGGCTCAAGGTCATCGTGCCCGTAACCCTCGTATTGATCTTTGTGTTGCTCTATCTCAATTTCAAGAGCGTTCCCGAAACCCTCATCATCCTGCTTTCCATCCCCTTTGCCATGACCGGAAGCATCTGGTTGATCTGGCTGCTGAATTACAACCTGAGCATCGCCGTCTGGGTGGGCATCATCGCCCTCGCCGGCCTCGCTGCTCAAACCGGCACCGTCATGATTATTTACCTCGACGAAGCCTTTCATGCCTACCAAAAGGCGGGCCGAATGAAGACCCAGCACGATCTTTTCGAGGCCATCACCTACGGGGCCGTCCAACGCGTGCGCCCCAAACTCATGACCGTGGCCATGATCACCCTTGGACTTCTGCCCGCCCTTTGGGCCCATGGCGCCGGTGCCGAAGCCATCCAGCGCATCGCCGCCCCCATGATCGGCGGCCTCATCACCAGCACGATCCTCACCCTCGAAATCGTCCCAGCCATCTACTCGATCTGGCGCGGACGTCAGGTCCAATGGATCCAAGGCCCCAGACCGACCCGCAGGAAATGGGAAGATCTTAGCCACCAGTTTGTCGAGTGGGAAAAGCAAAAGCGCTAGCAGAACGCACTCCGCCGCCTCGGAGTCAAACGGGGCGCAGAATTCATTCCGCATCGGTCTATCAAGCGGATCGACGCCTGAGCACGGAAAAACCTTTCCCTTCGGCGATCCCCTGCTAATTTCTCACCCAAGCCGATCTCCATGAAAGCATTGCTCACAACTCACAGTATCGCGCGCAGACTCCAGCTGGGTGTTGGGATTGCGGCCGGGCTCGTGCTCGGGTTGACGGTCTGGTTCAACTACGGCCTGAGCCGGGAGGAATTGGAGCGTCAGACCAACGCCAAGGCCATCACCGAGATTCAATCCGCCGCCAGACGCCTGGATGATTTCATTACACGCATCGGGATGGTGCCCCGTCACATCGCCATTCGCCAACAGGCCTTCGGACGCGATCCCGATCCCGGGATGGTGTCCTTCCTGCGGGAACTCCTCGGCCAAACCCCGGTCGAGGAGCTCTACGGTTTGTATATCGCCTACGAACATCTGGATTGGAGGGACCGCGGGGGATGTCTTGCGTTGCATCGAAAAAACTGGCCGGCCCTGACTCCCGTCGACTACGACTACCATGATCCCCAACAAGAGTGGTATCACGGCCCGAAAACATCGCGCGCCTTCTATGTGACGGAACCTTACTTTGATGAAGGCGCCGGCAATATCAGCATGGTCAGCCTCACCTTCCCGGTATTTGACCCGGCGACCAACTTTATCGGCGTGGCCGGAGCCGACCTGGCCTTGGACCGGATTCGCGAAATCATCCGCGAATCCCGCCCGATACAAAGCAGACCCGGCAGCACGAGCGCATTTGCCTATCTTGTCAGTCGAACCGGAAAAATCATCGCCCATCCCAATGAAGAGCTGATGCTCCGCAAAGGCTTTCCGGGCGCCGACCTGACGACACAACCCGCCGGACAGCAGATCACGGCGACACCCGAGGGCTTTGCAGCGATCAGGATCGATGACCACCGCAGGCGTCTTTACTGGGCGACATCACCCCTCAGCCGATGGAAAATCGTGCTGAACATCCCCGAGGACGAAATCCTCACTCCGGTGAGGAAACTGACGTTTCGATCGGGCCTGGTCGGCCTGGGCGGGTTGCTGGGGTTGTTCATCCTGCTCACCGGCATTGCCCGGCGCTTTACGCAGCCGTTGTTCAATCTGACCCGCACTGCCGCCGCCATCGAACAGGGCAAATATCGGGAGGAAATGCTCGGCAATCTGCCGGAACACCGCGATGAAATGGGCGAACTGGCGCGCAGTTTCCAAAAAATGGCCCTGGAAATCCAGACTCGCGAGCACAGCCTGGCCGAACTCAACCAAAACCTCGAGCGTACCGTCGCCCAACGCACCTCGGAACTGACCGCGCGGGCGGGCGAACTGGAGAATTTGACGCGACAGTCCCAGGAAAAGGCCGTCCTGGAATCAAGCCTCTCGGCCCTTAACACCGCCCTGCGCGGCAACCTCACCGCCTCTCAAGTGGCTGAAAAAGGTTTGTCTGTCGCCATCGAATTCCTGGGTGCGCCCGCCGGCGCCCTTTTCGTGGCAGACGCCGAGGGGATTTACAGTCGCCTCGCGGCGCACGCCTATCCAACCGACTCGAACCTCCCCAAATCCTTTGCCCTTGGCAGCGGCATCGTGGGGCAGGCGGCGCAGTCTCGACGCCCGATCTTCACAGAGGCCGCCGACGGCAAGCTCCAGGTCCACTTCGGTTTCGGCGCGGTCTCTCCCACCCAGGTCGCGGCCTATCCCCTCCTGGCCAATGACTCTTCGGTCGGTGTCCTCGAGCTCTGTTTATTCAAACCCTTGACATCCGCCCAGACTTGGTGGCTCGAAAAGGCGGCCGATGCCATGGCCAACGCCTTGCGCTTTGCCCTCGAAAGCGAAGAACGCCAGATCGCCGAAGAACGCGTCAAAGCCTGCTTCGACAGCACGAGCGACGGCTTGCTCATCCTTGCCCCCGACCGCGGTTTCATCCATACCAATCAAGCGGCGGCGACCCTGTTTGGCTTCGACCGGATCGCGGACTTGCTCAAATGCGGTCCCGTGGACCTTTCCCCGGAACGCCAACCCGATGGCACTCTCTCGAGCGAAGCGGCCTCCAACCATATGCAAACCGCCATGCAGATGGGGACCTCCTTGCGTTTTGATTGGGTCCATAAACGCCGAGACGGAACAGAGTTCCCCTGCGAAGTGACCTTGATCCGCATCTCCCTGGGAGGCAAAAACGCCTTGCTCACCAGCATCCGCGATATCACCGAACGCAAACGCAACGAGCAAGCCCTCGCGGCCAGCGAACGCCAGGTCCGCCGAATTCTGGCCACCTGCACCGAAGGTTTCTGCATGGTCGATCCTCAAGGCACTCTGATCGAAGTCAACGAGGCCATGTGCCAGATCCTCGCAAGAACCCGGGAGCAGCTCATCGGCCGCCACATCTACGAATTCACCGACGAGGAAAACACCCGAGTTTTCAAGGAGAACATCGCCCGGCGAGCGAAAGGCGAGCGGGGTTCCTACGAAGTCTCCCTCCTCCGGCCTGACCGCTCGCTTGTCCCCTGCCGCGTCAACGCCACTCCCCTCATCGACGAGCACGACGTCAAACATGGCTCTTTCGGCATGTTCACCGACATCACCGAACAGAAACGGGCCGAGGCCGAACTGAAGGCCGCCATGCTCAAGGCCGAGGAAGCCACCGAGATGAAGTCCTTGTTCCTCGCCAACATGAGCCACGAAATCCGCACGCCGATGAATGCCGTCATCGGCCTGTCGCACCTCGCCCTCAGAACCCAACTCACCCCCAAACAACGCGATTACATCAGCAAGGTGCACAATGCCGGCACCTCCCTGCTCGCGATCATCAACGATATCCTTGACTTTTCCAAGATCGAGGCCGGCAAGCTGGACCTCGAAACCACTGATTTCAAGCTCGATGAGGTCATCAGTTCTGTCACCACCCTCACCGCTCAGAAGGCCCACGAAAAAGGTTTGGAGTTCCTGGCTCATGTGGCCCCGGGTATTCCCGAATACCTCCTCGGGGATCCCCTCCGACTCGGCCAGATCCTCACCAATTTCGTCAATAACGCCGTCAAGTTTACCGAACAGGGCGAAATCCGCCTCAATATCGAGCTGCTCCAACAGACCGGCGAAAAGGTGCAGCTCAAATTCTCCGTGCGCGACACCGGCATCGGCATGAGCCGCGAGCAATCGGCCAGGCTCTTTCAGCCGTTCATGCAGGCCGATATGTCCACGACCCGCAAACACGGCGGCACCGGCCTCGGGCTGACGATCTGCCGGCGCCTGGTCGAGTTGATGGGCGGACGCATCTGGCTCGAGAGTGAACCCGGACGGGGCACGACCTTTTTCTTTACGGTCTGGCTCGGGGTCGGCGCCGAAAAAGGATCGGGCAAGATAATCCCTGAACGACTCGCCCATCTTCGCGTCCTCGTGGTCGACGACAATCCCGCGGCCTGTGAGATTCTCCAGGAACCCCTGGCCGCCGTCGTCCACAGTGTGGATATCGTTGCTTCGGGGCCGGCGGCAATCGCCGCGGTCAAGAAGCACGATGCCCAGGATCCTTATGACATTATTTTTATGGACTGGCGCATGCCATCAATGGACGGCCTGCAAACCAGCCGCCACATCCAGAGCGACGAAACCTTGCGGCATCAGCCAGCCATCGTCCTCGTCACCGCCTTCGGACGCGAGGACGTGCGCGAGGAAGCGGAACGGCTTCACTTGGACGGATTCCTGGTCAAGCCGGTGACCAAGTCCATGATCGTCGATACGCTCGTGAGCATCTTCGCCGAACTGGAGGATCGCGGCATGACAGCTGAGCACTCAGCCTCAGACCATGCCCGCCACCTCGACGGAGCGCGCATCCTCCTGGTCGAAGACAACGATATCAACCAACAAATCGCCTCAGAACTCCTCGAAGGCGCCGGGGCCGCCGTCAAGACTGCCAACAACGGCAAAGAGGCCGTCGAAATCCTCGAAAAATCACCCCACCCACTCCCCTACGATGTTGTCTTGATGGATATTCAAATGCCCGTGATGGACGGCTACCAGGCGACCGCCAAACTCAGAAGCAATCCCCGGTTCGACACGCTGCCCATTATCGCTATGACCGCCCACGCCACCCTCGAGGAACGGCAGCGTTGCCTGGGCGCCGGCATGAATGATCACCTCTCAAAACCGATCGATCCCACCGCGCTCTTCGAGACGCTCAGCCGTTATTACAATCCCGGCCCAAATCTTGCCACCGCTCGAGAAAAACCCGCCTCTACCCCTCGCCCATCTCTCGATGTCGCCCCCGAAAACGCCGATTCCCCTGCCCCGGATCAATTGACCGCCATCGAGGGGCTCAACTCAGCCGAAGGACTCCAGCGCGTCGCAGGCAATCAAAAGCTCTACCTCAAGCTCCTTCGCCAGTTCCTCGATCAACAGAGCGCTGCAATCGACCAGATCACCGCCGCGCTGGCCCAGGGCAACCCGTCCCTCGCCGAACGACTGGCCCACACGCTCAAAGGCGTCGCCGGCAATATCGGCGCAAAACCCGTCCACAGCTCCGCAGGCATCCTGGAAAAACTCATTCGCAACCATGCCCCCGCGGCCGAGGTGGATGCCGCAATCCGCGATCTCTCAACGGTCCTGTCTCCCTTGCTCGCCCAGTTGGATGCGTTCTTGAACTCGAACCGATCGGCGCCCTCTGCCCCTGCCCCTGCCCCAGCCGCAACAGCCGTGCCCCCCTCGGATCCCGCCCAGGTCCGCACAGCCGCCTCCCAGCTGGCCCAACTCCTTGCCGCATTCGATCCCGGCGCGCTCGAATTCATCGAAACCCATCGGATCCTCCTGCAATCGCTCTTTTCCACCGAAACGTGGGGATCCTTTGAGAAACTCGTCCAAAGCTACGCCTTTGCCGACGCCCAGGCCCAATTGACCGAAGCCTTGGAGAAACTTCCGGCTGTATAAAACCTGCCAACCCTAATTCTTGTGTTCAGCCGTCTCGACAGAGATAAGCTCATCAATATCATTTGTCGCTAGTCTGGTGTTTGCAAAATACGATGCCTTCTGTTGCGCCCAAAATGGCCCGATGACGAGGCACGCGGAGGGCGCATCCCCTTCGGGGGGCTGTAACCGACGCGTAACGAAGTCAGCGGGCCATTTTCGGCGCAATCCTCTGGGCGGCCGTTCTTTTGGGCAGGCACTTCGTTGCGCCTCCCTTACAGATCCATTCCGGATATGCGCGGTCGGCGCGCCTCGCTCCTGACTAAAACTCCTGGCCGCAGAATGCAGCGTATTTCGCAAACACCACACTAGGTGCGGATCCTGGACCCATTTCCGCTCTTGACGTACGACCAGCCGCTGAGCCAGACTTGCTACACGGTTTCCACCGGTTTTTCGGTGATGCTTCGATTGCCCAAAAACCATGGCGTGGAGAGGTGGCCGAGTGGCTGAAGGCGGCGGTTTGCTAAACCGTTGTACGGTCAAAAGCCGTACCGGGGGTTCGAATCCCCCCCTCTCCGCCAGTTTTTTTTCCAAAATTCCTCTTGTTGAATCGCTTTGGAATGAGGGTAATATTTTCATAGCCAAAAGTCGTCTTAATCAGGCCAGTGGCTGATGTTGGGGCCAAAGGCATGGTGTCTGCAGCATTTTACAGATGCTGAACTTTGATCATTTCACCAGCTTGAGCATTGAGCTGGACGATTTCGATGAGGCGCCGGTCAGCCAACGCGGCGGACTCGGCAAAGCGCATCGATTGTTTGGTGAAAGGGATCCGGGATTGATCGAAAAGTTAAAAATCGTCCTTGCGGCATAACATCTGCCCATGCCTGATCGAAAGGAACATGAGACCAATAAAACCAAGGTGACTGATGCCAGACATCGGTTACCTCCGTCCCATTGGTCACACCTGGAAGGTTTTATTCCCCCGCACGGCGGCTACCAAAAACTCTTTTCCTATCCGAAAACCCAGATCATCTACGATGCCACCGTGCGCTTCTGCGACCGCTTCATTGACCGGAAATCCCGCACCACTGATCAGATCCGGTGGCAACCGTCGCCAACATCGTTATTTGCCTGATTCACCAAGCCAACTACCTGCTCGACCAGCAACTGCGGCGCTTGGAACAGGATTTCCTGTAGGAAGGTGGCCTGCCCGTAGTCATCAAGGATTCGTTGGCCCGGAAACATGGCGAGTATGACAGTACGCATCGAATATCCTGAAGTGGTTGCTGCATCTGGAGGCTCAGAATCCATGATCCAAGGCGGCCGGTGAAACTGCGGCTCAACGGCTTGCCAGAGCATGGAAAGCTCCCAGAGTTTCCCCGCCCTGAAGGTGAGCGATCCGTTCGCAAGGTTCTTAGCCCCTGCAATGCGCTAAATCGGAAATCGCTGTTGGCCGAATCACGCTTGTATCATTTGCAGGCCAAGGTTCCGGATCTGCATGGCGGCGTCGAATAATCCCGGCAATTCCCACCCCAGGTTCATGCCGCTGACTTTGTAGTCTGCGTCGTTCCTGGATTCGGCGAGGAATCCGCGGGTCCTGGCTCTGTCAAGGCCCCGATGAATATGGGGAAGTAAGTCGATGTCCGTGCGGATCCACTGGAGGTCATGGGCGCTTTCAGAGGAGACAGTTTTGCCGTCAATAGTGAAGATAAACATATTCGTGCCCGCAGTGTCGCGCGCGGCAAACTCGGGAACGAATCGATGCCGATCGTCGTAAAACGGAACCCCGAACCAAAGCAGTTTTCCGTAACCCACGGACGCAGAATTCAGGTTTTGGATCTGGAGGAAAAGCTGGAATTGCGCGGCATGACGGTCTCGCGAGTAATCCGGGGTATCGAATCGTCGGCAATGAAGCAAACGGCATTCGAGTCGGAGCCGCAGGTGTTTGAGTTGATCGAGACGGGGGGGCTGGGTGAATTGTTGTTCCACGAGCAGGTGCGGCCATGGCTCCCCGTCGCGCCTGGCACGTCGGCCGTATTCGTTCCCCCCGCGGATTTCCAGGGTCAAGTCACCGCGGGGTTTTTGACGCGGAGCCACCACCACTCGCTTGCCCTCATTTTCTGATTCCCAGCCCCCCGCCTGAAGCCGGCTGGCAACGCCAGATTTCAGTGGGAAGCGGCTGGACCACTGATCAAGGTCCCAGGCGGGCGGCAGATCAGGACGCGCCTCCGGCCAGGTCCCGTAAACCAACCGCTTTCCCGGCGCGGGCTCGATCAGGCGGAATCCCCGTTCGAAGCGCGGATCGGTAATCATCTCACGGGAGTCCGGATGGCCGTTTTTTCCCCACCCACGGTTTGTTCCCTTCCATGCCCCGAAAATAGCGAGGATCCCACTTGCGAGGAGTTTTCGACGGGAGATGCGGCGGCAGTTATTCATGAATTTCGACGATGTCTCGGTCCCGTAACACTTCAGTCCGATGAACCTGTTGGCCTTCGAAACGGCCATGTCCCCAAAGCCGGGCAAATTTCATGTGATCAGGCAAGTCCCGATGGATCATTCGAGCCAAGTCGGCGACGGTCGAGCCGGCGGACAAAAGGAATGGTTTCTTCAGATCGGGGGGATGCCCGGGTTGTTTGGCGAACACTCGAATCATGACCAGCAGCTCCCACAATCGCTGGAACCACTCGTCCAAGCCCTGACGGGTACGGGCGCTCACAGCGCGGCAATCCAACTGTGGGCCATATAGATCCTGGACTTCCTCCAACATCCCCGGGGGAGCAATGTCCATTTTGTTGATCACAATCAAGGCCGGTTTCGGTTGGGGATCGAGAGGCAGCAACTGGTTGCGCGGACGGGTGCGCAACGTCAACTCCCGTGCCGCCAGCGCGGCCAGCACTGATTCGACCTGCTCACATACATTGTCGGCCGCCTCGGTCACCAGACAGATAATATCGGCTGAGCGGATCGTGCCCATAAGCCCCGTGGGAACGTGTTCTGGTGTGAGAGGAGGGGTGTCCACCAGTTCAATCGGAATTTCATCCTGGATCCATAAGCCCGGATGAGGCGTCACCGTGGTAAAGGGATAGTCGGCAACTTTCACATCGGCATGCGTGGTTGCCGCCACCAAACTGCTCTTGCCCGTGTTCGGCAATCCGACGAGCACCACCTGCCCCGCCCCGCTGCGCGGCACGTAGAAAGGATCAGGGCCTTTGCCGACGCCTGATTTCTGATGCTCACGCCGCAATTGACTGAGCCGGCGCTTCAGGTCGGCCTGCATCTTCTCGGTCCCCTTGTGCTTGGGAATGGCGCTGAGCATTTCCTGCAAAGCCGCAATCCGCGCCTCATCGGTTACCGCCTCACGGAAACGCTGCTCCGCCTTCTCGTATTCAGGTGTTAGATTGGCCGGCATGGATCCCTCGACACCATCTGACGGTGAGTTTAACAAAATCAGCCGGTTCTGTCATGCGAATAGGATGCAAAACGGCCATCCGGAATTGCGCCAAAAGTTTTGTTACCCGGAGGGTGACGACAATTCTGCTCTGTTTCTCCTTGAATCACGACTTCTGGCCCGATAGATACCAGCCAACTCGAAAAAGCAAATGCCTGTCGGCAAGAAAGACCCATCATGTCCAATCCTCGAGCACAAGAAATTCCAAATCCAGAAGCCGGGGTTAGTCGTCGTAGTTTCATACGCAAGGGCGGAGCCGCCCTCGCCGCTGAGCTCACGATGCCCGCGATTCCAGTTGAAGCCGCCAGCCAAGGTCATCCAAATCCAAAGCCCGGTCGTCATCCAAATTTAAAGCCCAGCCCAACGCGTCCCAACTTACTCATCCTCATCACCGACCAGGAACGCTTTCCGCAGCACTGGCCCGAAGGATGGGCCGATAGGAACCTGCTCAACCGCAAGCGGCTTGAACGGCACGGGCTGACTTTCACGAGGGCCTACTGCAACGCAGCGATGTGCTCGCCCAGCCGGGCCACACTTTTCACCGGCCTTTACGATCCCCAACACGGCGTGCTGGAGGTGCTCGAAACCGGGAGCGCCACCAACACCTACCCCTACGGCCAAATGACGCTGCGGACCGGCCTAATGAACATGGCCAAGATGCTGGAGAACGCGGGCTATGACGTCCAGTTCCGAGGCAAATGGCACATGAGCCGGGATCGACAGTCCGATCGACTTGGAGCAGTTTGGATTTAAGGGATGGGTTCCGCCCGATGCTTCGGACCACATCCTGCCTTACCAGGGTGGTGGTGAGGTCGTGCAGAATGATGCCCTCTACGCCAAGCAAGCGGCTGAGTTTCTCACGCAAGTTCATCCCTGCGCGCCCCAACCTTTTGCCTTGATCGTCTGCCTGGTCAACCCCCATGACATCATGGGTTATTGGAAGCAGACCTCCATCCCAGCAATAGGGTCAGTTCTTAGTATTGACATATTATGGCGGGGGAATAGTCTGGCGGGGATGGCGCGGAAGTTGAGAGTGGAATATCCCGGCGCGGTGTATCACGTGATGAATCGCGGGGACCGGTGCGAGCCCATTTTCCGAGACGACGAGGATCGGCAGCGTTTTTTTACCACGCTGGGGGAGGCCTGTGCCAAGACGGGTTGGCAGGTGCATGCGCTCTGCCTGATGCCCAATCACTTTCATCTGGTAATGGAAACGCCACGCGGGAACCTGGTGGCGGGGATGAAGTGGTTTCTGGGCACCTACACGGGGCGGTTCAACCGGCGGCACAAGCTTTTCGGGCATTTGTTCAGCGGGCGTTACAAGGCGCTGGTGGTGGACGGCAGCGGCAACGGGTATTTGCGGACGGTGTGCGATTACGTGCATTTGAACCCGGCGAGGGCGAAGTTGCTGAAGCCGGAGCAACGCCTGCGGGAGTATGCGTGGAGCAGTTGGCCGGAGTATTTGAAGCGGCCGGGGAAGCGGTGGCCGTGGCTGCGAGTGGACCGGCTGCTGGGGGAGTATCGAATCCCGCGGGACAGTGCGGCGGGGCGGCGAGAATTGGAGCGCGGGCTGGAGGAGCGGCGTGCGGCCGAAACGGGAGCCGACTACCAGAAATTGCGCCGCGGATGGTGCCTGGGAACGGAAGCGTTTCGGAAGGAATTGCTGGGGCAGATGAAGGAGCGACTGGGGGCGGAGCATTACGGAGCGGAACGGCAGGAAACGGTGGAAGAGCACGCGGAAACCATCGTGGTGGCCGAAATGAAACGGCGGCGCTGGGATGAGGTGGGATTGGCGCGACGTTCCAAGGGGGATCAGCAGAAGCTGGCCATCGCGGTGCGGTTGCGGGCAGAAACGGCGGTGACAGTGAAGTGGATTGCGGAGCGGTTGCGAATGGGCTCATCAGGATATGTGAATCATCTGCTGTATCACCAGCCGAAGGGAGATGGAAAGTGACATATAAAAACCAAGAACTGACCCCTTTGTTGTTGTTTGCCGGGCTGTTTGTGTCTCTGAGCCTGGCCGGGACTGAACTCAGGGTGGACTTCTCACAGGTTCGAGGGACGATCCGCCCGTTGCACGGCGTCAACATGGGGCCGTTGTGCTATCGGGGCACGGTGGATCTTTCGGATTATCACCGGGAATTGGGTGTGCCGCTGACACGCCTTCACGATGTAGTATGGGTGAACTACGATGCGGTTGACATCAGCACGGTCTTTCGAGAGTTCCGCAACGACCCGACACAACCTGACAGCTACACCTTTGGCCCCACAGATGATTACCTGGCATCGATCGTGAACGTGGGTTCATCAATGGTCTATCGTCTGGGGGAAAGCATCGAGCACACGCCCCGCAAGCACAGGGTCCATCCTCCGAAAGACCCCGCGAAGTGGGCCGAGATCTGCTGCGGCATCATCCGGCATTACAACGAGGGCTGGGCGGAGGGCTTTCGTCACGACATCCGTTATTGGGAGATCTGGAACGAACCCGAGAATCAGCCGGCGATGTGGACAGGAACCGACGGGCAATATTTCGAGCTCTACGAGGTAACCGCACGAGCCATCAAGGCGCGATGGCCGGACTTGAAGGTCGGTGGTCCATCGCTCGGGAACACAGGCGAATTCACGGATGGCGTTTTCAAGGCCAGCAGTTTTCTGTTAAGTTTTCTGAAGCATTGCCAGACACGGCAAGTGCCGTTGGACTTCTTTTCCTGGCATCGCTATTCCCAGGATCCGTCAGACTACGGCCGCCGGGCTCGCGCCCTCCGGGAGTTGCTCGATGCCCATGGCTTTTCCCGGACCGAAAGCCACTGCAATGAATGGAACTACCTGCCCCGGGAAGACTGGCGTCCCATGTTGCGCGAGGGTCAAGGCCTGATGCGCGAACAATGGAGTGCTGAGTTGGGAGGTCCGCGCGGGGCAGCCTTTGCCGCGTGGGTGCTGATGTCGATTCAAGACGCGCCCGTAAACGCCGCCAATTTCTATACCGGTGAAATCCAGGCTTTTGGGCTGTTCAATCTGAATGGAGTGCCCCGGAAAACCTATTATGCCTTTAAGGCGTTCCGCCGCCTGCTTGATACGCCGCGCCGCGTCGAAACGCCATCCTGCGAGCCCGGTCAGGTGGCGGTCTGCGCGGGGTTGAATTCCGACAACACTGAGGGCGCAGTGTTATTGAGCAATTTCGACACCGCCGGGGCCCCAACCCATTTGATCCTTCGTAAAACACCTTGGAGCTTCCCCACCTGTTACAGACTCTATCTCTTGGACGGCGAACACGATCTTCAGCTCGTGCGGCAGGGCATTCTCGAAAAAGACGGCCGCTTATCCCTGGCAGAGCTTAGATCGCCATCCGTGTTGCTACTTCAACTCAAATCCCAGAATCAAGCGGCGGGCAGTTCAAATTCGCGATTTACTCGATCCGCGGGGTTTGCTCAAATGAGGGGGATTTAAATGGCGACGGGCAATTTTCGGATTTTTTGTCCCAGATGATTCAGCCAGGCCGATGATGACCCAATCCAGTTCAAGGACCATGCGCTTGTTGTTTCCATTTTCAGCGATTGTCGGCCAGGAGGCCATGAAAGCGGCCCTCTTGCTGAATGCGGTGGATCCGTCGTTGGGGGGTGTTTTGATTCGGGGACAGAAAGGCACGGGCAAATCGACGGCGGTCCGGGCCCTGGCCCCTTTGCTGCCCGAGATTGAGGCCATCAAGGATTGCCCATACAACTCGGAGCCCTCCGAGCCCGCCGGATTTTCTGTCTCTGGGCGGGAATCGTCGTCCCCTGCTCGGCCCATCGAAATTGTCCGAAAGCGGATGCCGTTTGTGGAACTGCCGTTGAATGCCACGGAAGATCGTCTGGCCGGGACACTGCACCTGGAGAAGGTGCTGCAGACGGGGGAGCGCCAATTTGAGCCGGGCTTGTTGGCGGCCGCGAACCGGGGCGTGCTTTACGTGGACGAGGTCAATCTGCTGGACGACCATCTGGTGGACATGCTTCTGGACGCGGCGGCGTCGGGCGTGAACCTCGTGGAGCGGGAAGGCATTTCGATCAGTCATCCGTCGCGGTTTGCGCTGATCGGAACCATGAATCCGGAGGAAGGCGAGTTGCGTCCGCAGTTGCTGGATCGATTTGGGCTGTGCGCCAGTGTGGATCCTTTGGCCAATGAGACGGACCGGGAGCGGGTGATCCGAAACCACCTCGATTTCCAGGCGGATGGGAACCGTTTTCTGGCTGAATGGAAGGAGTCGCAGCTCTTGATCGCGGATCAAATCCAATGGGCCCGTCTTCATCTGGCAGAGGTGGCGGTGCCCGATCGGGTCATCTCGGCGACGGCCCGGTTGACCGCCGCACTGCAGATTCCAGGGCATCGGGCTGAGATTTCAATTGTGAAAGCCGCAAGGGCGCACGCCGCCCTGCTCGAAACCCAGACGGTCACCGATGAAGATCTGAGAACCGCCGCCCACCTGGTATTGTTCCATCGCCTGCCGGCCTCGCCTCTGGACACTCCGGAAGCGCTTCGGGACAAGATTGACAAAGCCCTGGCCCGCATAACGGTTCCGGGGCTTCCGAACGATCGTGAAACCGGCCGGGAAGCGGATGTCCCCCTGATTGACGACTTCGATGAAGCCGCCGAAAACATGCAGATTCCTGGCGCCCATGCCGCGGGAAGCATCCTGTTCTCTTTCTTAAAAAAAAAGAGTCTGAAGAAGTCTTTCCAGCCGACCAACGCCTCAGCGCGTTAACCCTGGACCTCGAGGACCTTGCCGTCACCGGATGCGAGCCCGAGCGGGGTAAACGGAAGCAGATCTCCGCCAGAACGGGTCGTCATGTGAAGACCGTTCCCGTGACCCCGGGCGAAAAAAGTTTCGAACTGGCATGGGATGCGACTTTAAGAAAGGCGGCAATCCTGGCTGGAAGCCGTCGCAGGGCGGAAAGCCGATCCATTCCCGGGCTGCAACGATTTTTTCCGCTGCCGCGCGAGAGTTGGCACCGCAAGTTGCGATGCCGTCCGTGCAACCGGCTGATCGTGCTCCTGGTGGACAGTTCGGAATCGATGGGCAGCGGGCTGGAGGCGCGCATGAAGGCCGCCAAGGGAGCGGCCTTGGGGATCTTACGGAGGGCTTACCAGAATCGGAACCAGGCGGCCCTGATCGCTTTCGGGGGGGATCGGGCCAAAGTCGTCCTGTCTCCGACAACGAGCATAGACCGGGCGCGTCATCAGTTGGAGCGATTGCCCACGGGGGGCGCCACGCCTTTTGCCGACGGCCTCTATCAAGCCTGGCAACTCATCCGCCAGGCGCGTCAACGGCATCCGGGGCTTCGACCCATTCTGCTGATCCTATCGGATGGCGAGGCCAATGTTCCTCTGGTGGCAGGCGCCCCCATACAGGGCGAACTGCTTGATCTGGCGGAACGCGTGCGCCGCGATCGAATCGCCTGCATCCTGATTAATGTCCAGGAACCCACTGCAACCGGGATCGATATGGTCCGGCTGGCGGATGCCCTGGGGGGACCGTGCGTCGAAATCCGGGACCTGTCCGCCCGCAGAATTCTGGCGGTTTACGCGCGTTTTGGGGATTCGAGATCCTTTCGCGGGAACAAGGGGGTCGGCGTGCCAATCCGGTGAGCGGCCGTCATTCCTCCCCACGCGGCCCGTTGGAAATCGGCTGGCACCTCACCGAGGCCCAATTGCTGATACATCTTAATTGATGTATCCGGCAGAAAGGGATTCAGCAGAATGGCCAGAATCCGGCAGACCTCGACGAGGTTGTAAAGGACCTGATCCAGGCGTTCCGACTGGGCGGGATCCTTGGCCAACTTGAAGGGGGCGGTCTGATCGACATATTGGTTGGCCCGGGTGATCAATCCGCCGATGGACAGCAAGGCGGCTTGCAGCCCGAATTGTTCCAGGTGCTGACGGGTATCCTGGACGGCTCTGGCGGCATCGGCCGCCAGTTCGTCGGAGCGCGCCGGGACAAGGCCCTGACGATATCGAGTGAGCATCGAAAGAGAACGGTTGACAAGATTCCCCAGTCCGTTGGCGAGCTCGGCCTGGTATCGCGACCGGAAACCGGCATCCGTCCAGTTGCCATCGGGCCCCACGGCCAGCTCCCGAACAACATAGTAACGGAAAGCGTCCACTCCCCATTCCTGAATAACCTGGATGGGATCGACCACGTTCCCGACGCTCTTGCTCATTTTCTGACCGTCCTTTTGCCACCAACCATGAACCACGATCTGGCGGGGCAACTCGATGCCCATGGCCTTGAGCATGATCGGCCAAAAAACCGCGTGAAACTTGAGAATGTCCTTGCCAATAACCTGAGCATCCGCCGGCCACAACGACAGTCGCGGCGCTCCGTCAGGAATGGGAATTTCGAGAGGACCGCAAATTGCGGGATCCCCGCAGGCGGCAGGGATCGTGATGTAATTGCTCAGGGCATCAAACCAGACATAGGTCACAAACTCCGGATCGAAGGGCAAGGGAATTCCCCAATTCAGGCGGGAAGCCGGACGGGTAATGCAAAGGTCTTCCAGGACGTTGTTCTTCAGAAAACCCAGGACCTCGTTCCGTCGGTAGTCCGGAAAGATGAAATCCGGGTTGCGTTCGATATACTCAATCAGCCAGGCCTGGTGTCGTTGCAGCTTGAAGTAATAATTGTCTTCTGTCAGCTCAATCACCTCGCCGAACATGGGATCGAACGTGCCATCGGGGCGGCGATCCTTTTCAGTCAGAAACGTTTCTTCTTTAGTGGAATAGAATCCGTGATAAGACGCCTTGTAGAAGTGGTCTTCGCGGTGGAGTTTGGCCAGGATGGCCTGGACCACCTGCTTGTGACGCGGCTCGGTGGTGCGGACATAATCGTTATTGGAAAGGTTCAGTTTTTCGGCAAAGGCCTTCCAGATCACCGCCAGTTTGTCGCAATAATGCTGCGGCGTTTTCCCCTCAGCCATGGCCGCCTGCTGCACCTTCTGTCCATGCTCATCGTTGCCGGTCAGAAAAAACACCGTCCTGCCCAGACTGCGGTTAGCCCGGGCCATGACGTCGGTGATGATCTTCTCATAGGCGTGGCCCAGGTGCGGCTGTCCGTTGACATAATCGATGGCCGTAGTCAGGTAAAACTGTTTGTTCATTGCGGCGGGCAGTGTGGGGGAAATTGTTGCGCTTGGCAATGGCCGTATCGAGAGGCCTGGCGGGTGGGGCAAGCTCCGGGTGTGACTCGAAAGGCACACCGTGTGCGCTGAAACGCACACTTTTCGCACAAACCGAACAGCTTAGGATAGATCGGATTCGGTTAAAAAAACCGGATTTCAGATTGGCAAAGGAATAATGTACCGCTACTGTATGGGGCTTATTTGACTGGCATGAGACAGCTGGTTTCCATCGCCATGAACGCCTTCATGGAGTTGATCCGGCAGCCCATCTATTTGATTTTGATGAGCTGTTCGGCGGGATTTATTGTGTTTTTGTCTTGCGTGCCCTATTTCGGATTTGGCGACGATCCCAAGCTGGTGAAAGACAGCGTGCTGGCAGTGATGATGCTGGTGGGGCTCTTTGGGGCGGTGATGAGCGCAGCAGCGTCGGTGAGCCATGAAATCCGGACGGGAACCGCATTGGCGGTGCTTTCGAAGCCGGTGGGCCGGGTCCAATTTTTGTTGGCCAAGTACCTCGGGGTATTCGCCGCCTTGGTTCTGCTGACATTCGTGAACATGGTCGCCTCGCTTCTGGCCAGCCGGATGGCCTACGACGCGTATGGGGATGTGGATACGCGGTCGCTGGCCATTTTTACGCTGGCCCTTGTCTTGGGCTACGGGGTGGCCGGCTTCAGCAATTTCTTCCTGCGCCGCCCGTTTGTGGCCGACGCGGTCTTCTGCCTGGTGGGCTTCGAGTTGATGGCTTTTGTTGCGATCAACTTTCTGGACAAGGAAGGCAACCTCCAGACCTTTGCCACGGGCGTGGACTGGAGACTGGTCCCGGCGTCGGTGTTGATCCTATTTGCTTTGAGCCTGTTGGCCGGGCTGGCGATTGCGTGCGCCACCCGTCTGGATCTCATTCCCACGCTGGCGATCTGCACGGGATTTTTCTTGCTCGGGTTAATGTCGGACTATCTATTGGGTCGTCCCGCGGCGGCGGGAGATTGGTGGGCCAAAACGCTGTATGCGATGGTGCCGAACTGGCAGTTATTTTGGCTGACGGACGCCCTGGAGGGCGGCAAGGCCATTCCCTGGAGTTATGTGGGCAAGGCGTTGGTGTATGTGGCCGGATATCTCGGGGCCACGCTGGCGCTGGCATTGGTATTTTTTGAAGATCGTGAATTGAGCTGAACATCCCATGGATCGGAACATACTCAAAACCGGAATTATCAACCTGGTCGCCTTGTTGGCAATCGCGGTGGCCAGTCAGTTTGTCGCCCAATTCTCCGGTTGCCTCACCGCTCAGATCAGCGTGTTTTATCTGACGGTAGGGGTCTTGGTCGCGGCCGTGAGCGCCTTCCAAATGCGGCTGGCCAACCGGGAGCGGATCGAGCAACTGGAGCTGTCCGAACTGAAGAGGTCCGCTTCGGCCGCGGCTTTGTTTGACTCAACCGAGGCGGAGCTTTATCCGGCGCGGCGCGCCCGCGAGCAGTTCGATCGGTTTTTTGTTCCCGGCTTTGCCCTGCTGTTGTTGATTTTGCTGGGGCTTGCGGTGTATGTGAGCTGGCCATGGACCGGCAAGTCACTCGGCCCGCAGATTCCCAAAGCCACCATCACCATGGCGCTGACGGCTTTGTTCTCTCTGATCCTGTTTTTACTGGGCAAGTATTCTGCCGGGGTGGCCCGGTTGGAGGGACAGCGGCTGCTCCAGCCCAGCGCCAGCGCTCTGTTAATGGGATCGGTCTGCTGCCTTTTGATCACCCTGGCGGAGGCGGCGGCGTGGTTCGGCTTTCCCCTGGTCGACCGTTGGACCTCCCGACTCCTGATTTTAATACTCGGTTTGGTCGCTTTGGAAATGGCCGTCAGCCTGATTCTGGAAATCTATCGTCCGCGGGTCAAAGGCCAGGCGACCCGCCTGCTGTATGAGAGCCGTCTGATTGGATTGCTGGGCCAGCCGGGAGGGCTGATAACCACGGCGGCGCAAGCCTTGGACTACCAGTTCGGTTTCAAGGTTTCGGAAACCTGGTTTTATCAGTTCCTGGAAAAGGCGTTGGCCTGGCTCATTCTGCTCCAACTGGGAGTGCTGGCCTTGTCCACCACCATTGTCATTGTCGAACCCAATGAACAAGCCTTGCTCGAGCGGTTGGGCAAGCCTGTGGCCGGCCGCAATGTGCTTGAGTCGGGCCTTCATTTTAAATGGCTCTGGCCGATCGACATCGCTTACAAATACAGCACCCGCGAGGTGCACACTTTCTATGTCGGATTTGTCCCGGACCCGGAGGCCGACAAGGAACGCCTGCTCCTCTGGACCCGGCCTCATTACGAGCAGGAATTCAATCTGTTGGTGGCCAGCCGCGAAACCGTGGCCTCTTCGAGCACTTCTCCTCAGACGGATCAAGCCGTGCCGGTCAATCTGCTGGCCGTCAATATCCCCATCCAATACCAGATCCGCGACCTGGTTTCCTGGGCTTACCAGCACTCGAATGGAGCGGATTTACTCGACAAAATCGCCAATCGCGAAGTGGTTCGGTATCTTGTGAACGTCGACATCGAGGCGATCATGACCACGGGCCGGCTGAAGGCGGCCGATGCGATCCGGGAGCGGATCCAGGCGCAGGTGGATCAGAACAAGCTCGGAGTGGAGATTCTTTTCGTGGGTTTGCAGAGCATTCACCCTCCGGTGGCAGTGGCGCCGGCCTATGAAGAAGTCATCGGCGCGCTTCAGGAAAAGGAAACCAACATTCTGGGCGCGCAAGCTTATTGGATTGAAAAAATACCTTTGGCCTATGCCGATGCCACCAACCTTGTCACGCGCGCGAAAAGCGATGGGCTGACCAAGGTGACCACCGCCGCAGCGGACGCCGGTCAATTCCGCAATCAGATGCTGGCCTATTCCGCGTCCCCGCAGGTCTTTCGGCAACGGTCTTATCTGGAGACATTGGTCCAGGCGGTGCGCCCCGCCCGGAAATACGTCCTCGCCACAACCAATACGACGGAAATTATCTGGCTAAACCTCGAGGATAAACTGCGCACGGACCTCCTCGACGTGACCGTGCCCAAGCCACGCTAAACTCTTCAACAAACGCTATGAAACGAAATCCCATCACTCTGGTCACCGCCGGAATTCTCGCCCTGATTTTCGCGCTGATGCTTTTCACCTTTCAGGTGCGTCAGACCGAAATCGCCGTGGTGACAACCTTTGGCAAATTCTCCCGCGACATCACCGCGCCGGGATTCAACTGGCGCCTCCCCTGGCCCATCCAACGGATCTATAAGTTCGACAACCGAATTCAGAACTTCGAAAAGAAATTCGAGCAGACCACCACGCACGACGCGATCAACATCCTGATCACGGTTTATGCGGGCTGGCGCGTGGTCAATCCCCGGCTCTACCTGGAAAGCCTCAACGGCGATTCGGTCAAAGCCGAGCAGACCCTCGAGCCGCTGATCCGGAATGCAAAAAACGGCGTGATCAGCCAATACCGCTTTGGCGAGCTCATTTCCACGAACCAAGCCGATCTGAAGTTCGACCAAATTGAAACCAACATGCTGGCGACCGTGCGTCCGGCCGCCTCGTCCACTTACGGGATCGAGGTCGCTTTTGTCGGAATCAAGCAAGTCGGTTTGCCGGAAAGCATCACCACCAAGGTATTTGACCGCATGAAGGCCGAGCGCCAGACCCGGGTCAAGCAATATCAGACCGACGGCGAAAAGGCCGCCCGTATTATTCGCGCGGAGGCCGACAGCCAAGCCAATCAAATCATGGCTGACGCCAAGGCCAAGGTCATCGAGATCACGGGCAATGCCGAAGCCCGGGCATCCGAATACTACAAGGTCTTGGATCAAAACCCCGAGCTGGCAAACTTCCTTTTCCAGCGGAACGCCCTGGAACAGTCGCTCAAGGAAAAAGCCACTCTGATCCTGGACCAGCAAACTCCACCCTTCAACATGATGGGCGGCCAGGGGGCCGGGATCACTCATAGCAGTCCTTTGAAGTGAATTGCTCTCGATCATGGCTACTCAAAGCAATAATTCCAATCGCGGACCGGAGCCGAAGCCGAGGCCGCTTTCGCCTCCACCCGGCCAGCCCCCCCTGTTGGAGGATGCGGGCGCCTTGGCCTTGGAAGAGGCCCTGAAGACGAGCTTCCGGATCATTAAAGTCTTGATGGCGGCTCTCGTGATTATCTTCCTCTTCTCGGGTGTCTTTACGGTGAAGCCCAACGAACTGGCCGTGCGTTTGCATTTTGGGCGTCCTGTCGGCATGGGAACCGAGCAATTGCTGAAGCCGGGTCTCCACTGGGCCTATCCCTATCCCATCGACGAGATCGTCCGAATCCCGGTGGGTCAGAGTCACACGTTGGTCTCGAAAACCGGCTGGTATGCCATTACCCCGGAGCAGGAACTGTCCGGACAACAGCCGACTCCCCTGCACTTCCTGCAAGCGGGCGTCGATGGATACACCCTGACGGGCGACGGCAATATCATCCACGCCAAGGCCACCTTGAAATACCGTTTAGATCCCACTCGGGCCGTTTCCTACACGTTTAACTTCGCCCAGGTCACCAACCTGATTCAGAACCTGCTGGATAATTCCCTGATTTACGCCTCGTCCAAGTTCACCGCCGAACGCGCCCTTTACCTGGACTTAAACGCCTTTCGCGAACAAGTGGCGCAACGGTTTAACCGCCACCTCGATGACCTGCAAGTGGGAGTCCTCGTCGAAACGATCGAAGTCCAAACCACAGCCCCTCTCAGCGTCAAACCCGCCTTTGACGACGTCATCACCGCTTTTCAAGCGGCCAACACGAACATCAGCCAGGCGGAAATTTACGCCCGAATCGCCACCAACGCCGCTATCGCGCAAGCCACGCGCCTGGTCAACGACGGGCTCACGCGCAGCAATGAGTTGGTCAAAACGGTCGCTTCCGACGTCAGCATGTTTACGCAGTTGCAGCCTTATTTCCGAAATGATCCTCAGCTTTTCAAACAGCGGCTTCTCACCGAAACGATGGAGCGGGTTCTGACCAACGCCCAGGAGAAGTTTTTCGTCCCAGCCCGCACCGATGGCAAAACCCGCGAGTTGAGGCTGCAGCTCAGCCGCGAACCTCTCCGGATTCAACCCCCCGAGTAATCCGCCATGCAAGTCACCTCTTTAATCAGCCGAA
>Ga0116153_10000845_pt1 | contig 33452 bp, 37 predicted proteins | sample AD_UKC028_MetaG_FD_89896 | JGI IMG/M metagenome (GOLD analysis project Ga0116153, IMG submission 89896) | Active sludge microbial communities of municipal wastewater-treating anaerobic digesters from USA - AD_UKC028_MetaG | ecosystem: Engineered > Bioreactor > Anaerobic > Digestate | place: USA...
CCGACCCGGCAGAACGCGCTGCGCGGCCGCATCGACCGCTGGATCGAAAGCTGCGGCATCCGCCCGCGCATCGTCGGCGAATTCCAGGACAGCGCCCTGCTGACCACGTTCGGGCGTGCCGGCCTCGGCTTTTTCCCTGCCCCGCTGGTCCTCGCCGGGCAGGTTGCCAGCCAGCTCGATGCCCTGCCGCTCGGCGAGATGAGCGGGGTCAGCGAGCAGATATACGCCATCTCCAACGACCGGCGCATCCGTCATCCGGCCATCGAGGTCCTCTGTGCCTCGGCACCGCAGGGCGCCTCCGGGCACGGGGTATAATTTCGCTTCCCCAATGTAATGAGAAGCCAAAAATTCATGTCACTGTTTCGCCAAATCGTCGTCTTTTCCCTTGCCCTTGTCTGCACCGCGCCGCTTCTTGCCCAGCAGGCACCGGTACCGCCCACGCTCGCCGCCAAGTCCTGGCTGCTGTTGGAAATGGGCTCCGGACAGGTGTTGACCGCAGAAAAGCCCGACGAAAGGATCGAACCCGCGTCGCTGACCAAGCTGATGACCGCGTATCTAACCTTCGCCGCGTTGCACAAGAAGACAATCGCCTTGGAACAGCCGATCACGGTGTCGGAAAAAGCGTGGCGAACCGGCGGCTCCAAGATGTTCATCCGGGTCGACACACAGGTTACGGTCGATGACCTGATCAAGGGCATGATCGTCCAGTCCGGCAACGATGCCTGCGTCGCGCTGGCCGAGGCAATCGCCGGCAGCGAAGAAAGTTTCGCCCAGATGATGAACCGCGAGGCCAAGCGCCTCGGCATGACCTCCTCAAGCTTCACCAACGCGACCGGCCTGCCCGACCCGCAGCTGTACACCACGGCACGCGACCTGGCGACGCTGGCCGACGCGCTGATTCGCGACTTTCCCGAGGAATACAAGCGTTATTACTCGATGAAGGAATTCCGCTACAACAACATCACCCAGCCCAACCGTAACCGCCTGTTGTTCATCGATTCCTCGGTCGACGGGGTCAAGACCGGCCATACCGAAGCCGCCGGCTACTGCCTGATCTCTTCCGCACTGCGCGACAACCGGCGCCTGCTGGCCGTCGTCCTCGGCACCAAGTCCGACGCCACGCGGGCCAACGAGTCGCTCAAGCTGCTCAACTGGGGCTTCCAGTCCTACGACGCAGTCACCCTGTTTCCCAAGGAACAGCCGGTCGCCACGCTGCGCGTCTGGAAAGGCACGCAAAAGACGGTCAAGGCCGGTTTCGACAAAAACCTCATGATTGCCGTACCGCGCGGCTACGCCGACAAGGTCAAGAGCGAATTCACGCCGCAACCGCGGCTGGTGGCGCCGATTACTGCCGGCCAGCAACTCGGTACCCTGAAGGTCAACATCGACGGCAAGCTGTATGGCGAATATCCTGTGCTGGCTATTGAAAGCGTCGGCGCCGGCGGCTTTGTCGGACGCACCATCGACAGCGTCATGCTCTGGTTCCAGTAAGCGCATGAGTCCCTACGTCGCCGACCCGATCTATCTGAATGGCCAATTCCTGCCGCTCGCCGAGGCCGGCATCTCGCCGCTCGACCGCGGCTTTCTCTACGGCGACGGGGTCTATGAACTGATCCCCGTCTATTCCCGCCATCCGTTCCGCCTCGATGAGCACCTGAAGCGCCTGCAGGCGACTCTGGACGGCATCCATCTGGCCAACCCGCTCGACATCGACGGCTGGAGAACCGTGGTCGGACAATTGATCGTCAGCGCCCCGTGGGAAGACCAGTCGATCTACCTGCAGGTCACGCGCGGCGCCGACAACAAGCGCGACCACGCCTTCCCGCCGGCCAGCGTCCGCCCGACCGCCTTCGCCTTCAGCGCGCCGCTGGTCACGACCGCAGCCGACGTGCGCGCCCGCGGGGTCGCCGCGATCACCGTCGCCGACGACCGCTGGGCGCATTGCAACCTCAAGGTCATCTCGCTGCTCGCCAACATCCTGGCCCGGCAGCAGGCGGTCGATGCCGGCTGCGCCGAGGCGCTGCTAATCCGCGACGGCTTTCTGAAGGAAGGCGCCGCATCGAACATTTTCGTCGTCAGGGACGGCGTGCTGCTCGCGCCGCCGAAGACTTCGTTCATGCTGCCCGGCATCACCTACGACATCGTCATCGAACTGGCGAAACGTCACGGTCAACCGCTGGAAGTGCGCGAAATTCACGAAAATGAACTTCGCGCTGCCGACGAGGTCTGGATGACCTCATCGACCAAGGAAGTTCTGGCCATCACCACGCTGGACGGCAAGCGGGTCGGCAACGGCCCGGCCGCCGGCAAGCCCGGCCCGCTTGGCGAACGGATGTGGCAGTGGTATCAGGATTTCAAGAACACGGTAATGCGCAAGGACTGAAATGGCTTCGTACAAGGACACCCTGCTCGAATTCCCCTGCCCCTTTCCCCTGAAGATCATGGGCAAGGCGGAGGGCGAGTTCGCCCAGGCCGTTCTCGAGGTCGTCACCCGCCACGCCCCGGATTTCGACGGGGCCAGCATGGAAATGCGCGCCAGTTCCGGCGGCAATTACCTGAGCCTGACGTGCACCGTGGTCGCTACCTCCAAGCCCCAACTCGACGCGCTGTACACCGAACTCAGCGCGCACCCGCTGATCAAGGTCGTGCTTTAACGATGGAAATCCGCCGCCTGGGCCGGGTCGAGTACGAACCAACCTGGCGCGCGATGCAGGAATTCACGCTCCAGCGGACGCCGGAAACCGCCGATGAACTGTGGATCGTCGAACACCCGCCGGTCTACACGCTGGGCCAGGCCGGCAAGCCCGAACACATCCTGCGCGAAGTCGGCATTCCCGTGGTCAAGATCGACCGTGGCGGCCAGGTTACCTACCATGGCCCCGGCCAGGTCGTGATCTACCTGCTGCTCGACCTGCAGCGCCTGAAATTCAAGGTCCGCGAACTGGTCACGGCAATCGAGCAGGCCCTGATCGATTTTCTCGCCGACCATGGTGTCACGGCTGAGCGTCGTGCCGGCGCACCTGGCGTCTATGTCGGCGCTGCAAAAATCGCCGCCCTCGGCCTCAAGATCAAAAATAGCTGCAGCTATCACGGCGTGTCGCTCAATGTCGACATGGACCTTTCCCCGTTTGCCGCGATCAACCCCTGCGGCTATGCCGGCCTCGCGGTCACGCAGACTACCGACCTCGGCATCCCGCTCACCCCCGACCAGGCCGGCGAACTTCTCTGCCGGCACCTGAAGCAACAACTGGAAAAACCCCATGGCTGAAAACAACGGCAGCGCCAAACAAAAAGGCGTCAAACAAAAAGGCGAACTGAAAACGGCGCGCATCCCGATCAAGATCGTGCCGCTCGACACGCCGCTGAAAAAACCCGAGTGGATTCGCGTCAAGGCCGGCAACAGCGCCGGGCGCTTCGGCGAAATCAAGTCCATGTTGCGCGAGCGCAAGCTGCATACCGTCTGCGAGGAAGCCACCTGCCCCAACATCGGCGAATGCTTCGGACGCGGCACGGCCACCTTCATGATCCTCGGCGACATCTGCACCCGGCGCTGCCCGTTCTGCGACGTCGGCCACGGCCAGCCATTGCCGCCCAACCCGGACGAACCGCGCGAACTGGCCGAATCGGTCGCCGCCCTCAAGCTCAAATATGTGGTCATTACCAGCGTCGACCGCGACGATCTGCGCGACGGCGGCGCCCAGCACTTCGTCGATGTCATCCGCTACACGCGCGAACTGTCGCCAGCCACCACCATCGAAACGCTGGTGCCCGACTTCCGCGGGCGCATGGACATCGCGCTCGATGTGCTCGGCCTGTCGCTGCCGGACGTGCTCAACCACAACCTGGAAACCGTGCCGCGCCTCTACAAGCAGGCCCGCCCCGGCGCCGACTACCAGCACTCGCTGGACTTCCTCAAGCAGTTCAAGGCGCGCTACCCTCAGGTCTCCAGCAAATCCGGCCTGATGGTCGGCCTCGGCGAGACTGACGAGGAAATCCTCGACGTCATGCGCGACCTGCGCGCCCACGGTGTCGAAATGCTGACCATCGGCCAGTATCTCGCGCCGAGCGGCCACCACCTGCCGGTCACGCGTTACGTCCACCCCGACACCTTCAGGATGTTCGAAGCCGAAGCAAAAACAATGGGCTTCACCGGCGCCGCCTGCGCGCCGATGGTCAGATCATCGTATTGGGCAGACCAACAGGCACATTCGGCGGGACTGGGCTAACGAACAGGCGGTGGCGGGGGTTCGCCCGGCGGGGGCGGCGGAATACTGGCGCTCTGGGGGCTGCTGATGACCCGCGGATAGGCCATGTTGGCCGGCACCGGAACCCGGTGCCCCTTGATATACATGCACTGGATGTACGCGTTGTCATACTGGCGCTGGGTAGCATAGCCCGAAGCATAAGCCGAATTTGTACCGACCGCACTGCCGCCTACCAGACCGACCCCGGCACCGACCGCAGCACCCTGGCTGCCGCCGATCGCTGCGCCAGCCAGCGCGCCAATGGCGGTGCCGACCACGGCGCTGCCGACCGCTGCCTGGTTCGCCGCATCCTGCGTAGTCACACCGCCAATCTGGACGTAGGCGAACTGGCGGCACTCGTTGTCGTCGTAGCGGAACTGGGTCATCGTCATGCCTGTGCCAGGCAGCACCATCGCGCTCGGACCGGTCGGCATTACCGTACACGCGCCAAGCAAAGCCGCACTTGCGACCGCAGCGACACTGACAACAATGCTTTTCTGATTTCTCATGGCTTATTGTGCCGGTTGCGGCAGAACTTTCTGCCACCCGCCCGGACACTCCTTCGCATAGGGATAATATTTTTTCGAACTGCTACAGTAATACCAGTATTGCCGATCGGCATCCGGTGCCGGCGCGACCACAGCACCCTGCTGCTCGATGTAGACCGGGGGCGCCGAAGGTACGACGACCACCGGCGCAGGCGTGTAGTACGGGTCTGAATAAAGGTATGGCCCCGGATAACCGTATGGACGTGGGTAATAATAGGGGCGTGCATAACCCGGCCCCCAGTAGGCGCCCGGACCGACATAGACGCCGACGCTGCCATAGACACGCCGGTCCGCCCAAGCATTTCCTGCGCCGGCAACCAGCAACGCGACAAGTACGAACAACAGTTTTTTCGCTTTCATTCAATCACCTTCCATGCATTCTTCCATGCACCGGCTAACACGATAGCGAATAATCCGGCGCGCTACTGCAACAAATTGCTACAAGATGTAATGGACTGCCGTGCAGCGCTCACAGCAACTTCATCCGCTTCGCCATGTCGCGCAGTTCGCCACGGAAATCGGGATGCGCGATGCCGATCAGCGACGCGCAGCGCTGCTTGGCCGTTTTGCCGCGCAACTGGGCGACGCCGTACTCGGTGACCACGTAATTGATGTCGTTCTTGCCGGTCGACACGTGCGTACCGGGCGAAAGCGTCGGGACGATGCGCGAGATGGAGTCGCTCCTGGCCGTCGACGGCAGGACGATGAAGGCCTTGCCGCCGTTAGAGCGGTTGGCGGCACGAACGAAGTCGGTCTGGCCGCCGGTACCCGAATACGGGGCGTAGCCGAGGCTCTCCGAGCCGCACTGGCCCATAAAATCGATCTGCATGGTGGCGTTGATCGCATGCAGGTTGTCGTTCTGGCCAGCCAGATAAGGGTCGTTGGTGAAATCGACCGGATGCATCTCGAGCGCCGGGTTACGGTGCATGAACTGGTAGAGCTTCTTCGAGCCCAGTGCGAAGGTCGCCAGCATCTTGCCGTGGTGGTAGTTCTTCTTGCGGTTGGTGATGACGCCGGCCTCGACCAGGGTCATGATGCCGTCGCCGACCATTTCGGTATGGATGCCGAGGTCGCGCTTGTCGGTGAGCTGCATGACCACGGCGTCCGGGATGCCGCCGAAACCGATCTGCAGCGTGGCGCCATCGGGGATCATGTCGGCGACGTACTTGCCGATGGCTTCCTGCACCGGCCCGATCTTCGGCAGGCCGACTTCGAGAATGGGCTCGTCGCTCTCGGTCAGCGCCGTCACCTGCGAAATGTGGATGTAGCAATCGCCATTGGCGAAGGGCACGTTGGGATTGACCTCAAGGACCACTGCGTCCGCCTTGTCGATCGCCGCCATGGTGTAGTCGGCGGCCAACGCCAGCGAGAAGAAGCCGTGTTCGTCCATCGGCGACGCCATGCTGAAGACGACGTCGGCGGGAATCATGCCGCGCTGGATCAGCACCGGCAGTTCCGAAAAATAGGCCGGCGTGTAGTCGATCCAGCCATCCTGCCCGCCGCTGCGCGACGCGCCGCTGAAGAAATAGGCCTCGTGGCGGACATGGTCGACCGTCTCGTGGTCGAAATAACCGTACTTGCGCACGGCGAGTATCTGCGCCACCCGGACATCGCGGAAATCGCGGCGCTGCTCGGAAAGGGTGGTCAGTAGCGTAGGCGGTTCGCCGACCGCGGTAGGCACGATGATGGTGTCACCATTCCTGACCACGCGGACGGCGTCGGCGGCGGACATCCGTTTCTGCTGGTAAAGCGACTGCATGGTCATGGCTTCTCCTTGAAACGATTGCTTCAGGCCTTGCGGTTGCTACCAGCCACCATGCGGATCTCGAACAGGCGGCATTCGAGCGGTCCGTTGAACAGCGGTGTCTTACGGCTCGGCTTGAGTCCAACCAGTTTGGGCAGGCGCAAGTCGGCGGTGAAGAAGAAACAGTTCCAGCCCGCCCAGTGTTTTTTCAGCGCCGAACCGAGTTGCGGATAGAAGGCCGCCAGTTCTTCCTGTTCGCCGATGCGTTCGCCATAGGGCGGATTGGCGACCATGATGCCGGTCTCGGTCAGCGGCTGGACCTCCAGCAGATCGGCTTGGTCGACCGTGACAATGCCGCCGAATCCCGCCTCCTGCAGATTGCGCCGGGTGGCGCGCACGGCCTTGTCGTCGATGTCGTAGCCGCGGATATCGAGCGGCTCGGGTTCCTTGCAGCGCGCCTCGGCCGCCTGCCGGATTTTCGCCCAGTTCATGGCCTCGAAACTGGCGAGCAGTTCGAAGGCAAAGCCGCGGTCGAGGCCGGGCGCCCGGTCAAGCGCGATCTGCACGGCTTCGAGCAGGAAGGTGCCGCTGCCGCACATCGGGTCGACCAGCGGCGTCCCCGGCTGCCAGCCGGTCAGCTTCAGGATGCCGGCCGCCAGGTTTTCCTTCAGCGGCGCATCGACGCTGGCCTTGCGCAGGCCGCGCTGCCACAGCGGCTGGCCCGAGGTATCGAGATATAGCGTGCACTCGCTTTCGCTGAGGAAAACATGGATGCTGACATCCGGATTGCGCGTTTCGATATTCGGCCGCTCGCCGCGGTCCTCGCGGAAACGGTCGCAGACGGCATCCTTGACGCGCAGCGTGACGAAGTCCAGCGACTTGAGCGGGCACTTGATCGCCGTCGTCACCACCCGCATGGTCCGCGACACGGCGAAATGGTTCGGCCACAATTGGCGCACGGCAAGGCGATAGATATCCTCCTCCTTGACGTAGGGTCCCTTGACGATGTGCCAGAGGATGCGCGTCGCGATCCGCGATTCCAGGTTGGCTCGATAGCAGGTGCTCCAGTCGCCGGAAAAAAAGACGCCGCCGTGCGTCGACCGCAACGTTTCCGCACCGATCGCGCGCAGTTCGTCGCTCAGCAGTTCTTCCAGCCCGCGCGGGCAGATGGCGAAATAAGTGTTCATCAGAAAGGCTTCAGGACGACGAGATAAAGGACGACGAGGAGGACGATAACCGGCAACTCGTTGTAGAAGCGGAACCAGACATGCGACTTGCTGTTGCCGCCGCTCCGGAATTCACCGAGCACGCGGCCGCAATGCCAGTGATAGAGGGCCAGCAGGGCGACCAGCGCCAGCTTGGCATGGAGCCAGCCGCCGGCAAAGCCGTAGCCCAGCCACAGCCAGAGACCGGTCGCCACGGCCAGCACGCCGAGCGGGGTCATGAAGCGGTACAGCTTACCGGCCATCAGCAGCAGGCGGTCGCGCTCGGCGACGCTGTCTGCCGGCACCATGGCCAGATTGACGAAAATGCGCGGCAGGTAGAACAGACCGGCGAACCACGAGATGACCATCCAGAGGTGCAGGGTTTTCACGACGAGCATGCGTTTCTCCTGGTGAGCGCGTCGGCTATCCCGTCGTCGACCGTCGGGTAGGTGAGGCGCAGTTTCAATTCTTCCTTGAGCCGCCGGTTGCCGATGCGCCGCGATTCGCGCATGAACGACATTTGCATAGGCGATAGGCGCTGTTCGGCATCGGCACGGGTGAGCCGCTCCGGAGGCGCAAGTCTGTAAGCAGCAGCGACGCGGTCGAAATATTCAGCCATCCTGAGGTCGGAATCATCGACCACATTGTAGGCGCGGTTGCTGCGCCCGTAACGCAGCGCCGCAACGCAGGCCGCCGCCAGATCGTCGGCATGGATGTGGTTGGTGAATACATCGTCGGCGTCGATCAGCGCCGGCAGGCCCTTGCGCAACCGTTCCACCGGCAGGCGGTCGGCGGCGTAGATGCCGGGCGCCCGCAGGATAGTGACCGTCACGCCGGTCCGCCGTCCCCAGGCGCGCAGGCAGCGTTCGGCATCGACCCGGCGGCCGGCGCGCGGGCTCTCGGCATTGATACGGCGCGTCTCGTCGATGCGCGCCCCGCCACAATCGCCGTAGATGCCGGAGGTACTAACGTAGATCAGGCGTCGTGGTAGACTTTCGCCATTGCCCAATGCCGCCAGCAGATTGCGCGTGCGCTGGTCGCGCTGCCCGTCACCTGGCGGCGGCGCCAGATGCAGCACGCAGTCGGCGATGCCAGCCAGGCGCTGCAGGCTGGCGCGATCGTCGAGGTCAGCCAGCACCGGCTGCGCTCCGGCAGCACGCCAGGCTGGCGCCCGACCGGCATCGCGCAGCATGGCGAAAACGCGATAATGGCGGGGAAGACGGGCAAGAATACGGCGGGCCACGTCCCCGCTGCCGACAATCAGGATTTTTTGCACGCCGGCATTGTAGCCGACGACGATGAGGAAGAGATGAGCCACCAGATTACCGTCCTGCCAAGCGGCCGCCAGTTTGTCGCGGAGAATGACGAACCGATCCTTGATGCCGCGCTGCGCCAGGGCCTGACCATGCCCTACGGCTGCCGCGATGGCGCCTGCGGCTCGTGCAAGGGGAAAGTACTCGCCGGCAGCGTGGACTACGGCAAGGCTCAGGCGGACGCCCTGAGCGACGACGAAAAGGCCGCCGGCATGGCGCTCTTCTGCTGTGCCACGGCGCACTCCGACCTGATGCTGGAATGCCGCCAGCTCGGTTCGACCAGCGACATCCCGGTCAAGACGCTGCCTTCGCGCATCGAGACAATAGAGCAAGTGGCACCGGACGTCATGATCATCCAATTGAAGCTGCCAGCCAGCGAGCGCCTGCAGTTCCTCGCCGGCCAATACGTCGAGGTCCTGCTCAAGGACGGCAAGCGACGCAGCTTTTCGCTGGCCAATGCACCGCACGACGACGCGCTGCTGCAACTGCACGTCCGCCATATCCCCGGCGGGCTGTTCACCGACCAGGTTTTCTCGTCGCTGAAGGTCCGCGACATCCTGCGCATCAATGGCCCGCACGGCAGCTTCTATCTGCGCGAGGAGTCGCCCAAGCCGATGATCCTGCTCGCCAGCGGCACCGGTTTCGCGCCGATCAAGGCCATCGTCGAACACGCCATCGCCGAGAAATGCGCGCGCCCGATGCACATTTACTGGGGCGCCCGGACCCGGGCCGACCTCTACCAGAACGCCCTGCCCGAACAATGGGCTGCGCAACATGCCAACATCAGCTACGTGCCGGTGCTTTCCGAAGCGACAGCCGACGACCGCTGGTCGGGGCGCAGCGGCTTCGTGCATCAGGCGGTCATGGCTGACTTTCCGGATCTTTCCGCGCATCAGGTCTACGCCTGCGGCGCACCGGTCATGGTCGATGCGGCGCGCCGCGAATTCGTCAGGGACTGCAAATTGCCGGAAGAAGAGTTCTTCGCCGACGCCTTCACGCTGGCGGCCAACTGACTCCTTAACCAGATGCCCCGCTCACCTCGCTCGACACTGCTGGCGCTGAGCGCGCTGTTGCTCGCTGCCTGTGCGTCGCCGCCACCGCCGGCCTACAACACGGAAACCTTCGACGCCGACGCGCCGTTCCGTTACTGGAGCACCAAGGAGCCGGCGGTCGCCTGCGAACTTGCCCGCCGTGCGCTGCTCAGCCAGGGCTATCTGGTCGACGATTCAAAGCCGCAGACCATACGCGGCGAAAAGCTGTTCCAGCCGCAGGCCGATTATGTGATGAAGATCAACATTACGCTGGTCTGCCTGCCCAGCAGCCTCGGCACGGGCTTCTACGTCAATGCGCTGCAAACGCGCTATGAGCTCAAATCGACCGGCAACAGCGCCGGCGTCAGTGTCGCCGGCATCGGCTCGATATCGCTGCCATGGAAGGGCGACAAGGACGTGCTGGTCAAGGTCGGCGAAGAAACCGTCGCCGATCCCGACTTCTATCGCCGGCTGTTCGCGCTGATCGATACCCTCGGCGGCTGAAAGCAGCCTAGCGCTGCCAGGCGCAGCCCTTGAGCGTCTGGCCGCCTACCTCGACCGTCGCGGTCCATCCGAAAACCGAATTGGCCGCCGCGTCATGGCAGAGTACATTATCAAATTGTATTGCCAGCTTGGCAGACTCGGTGACGAGCTTGAATTTCGTCACCCCGCCTTCGCTGGTCGGCGGCGCGTAGGGGGTCATGACATCCGGCTTGCCCTCGCGCTTTAGCGCCACCGATTCATTGCCGATGGCCAGCAACCAGCCCGGTTCTTTGCCGGCGGCCCGCCACGATTCCCGGTTGCCGCCAGGGAGCTGGCAGTGCCCCTCGGTACGCGCCTGATTGACGGCGGACGCCTTGATCACGCCGCCTTCGATGACTGCCAGCAACTCGACGTAGAGCTTCTTGCCGGCTTCGAGACCAACGCTGTTCAAAGCCTTGGTCACCGCACGATCCTGCGATACGTCTTCCATCGTTGAATAGCTGGGATCGCGACAGGGCGAGAAGAGCAGTTTGCCGTCGTACTTCATCAACTGGCCATAAGCCAGTTTGGGCGAGTTGTCTTGCGGCTTGTTGTCGGCTGCCTGCAACCCGTGAGTCAAAAAGGCCGCCAGCAGCGCAACGAGTGAATGACGAATGTTCATGGTATCCCGAATTTACAGAGCTTGAAGGCCGCCATTGTCGCGCGATTCGCCGGCGAAGTTCTTGATCCAGTTGAAACAAACGCACCCTGATCACTCGCCGAGATAGGCGGCACGCACTTTCGGATCGTCGAGCAGTTGCGCCGCTTCCCCGCTCAGCGTGATTTCACCGCTTTCCATGACATAGCCGCGCTGGCTGGTCTGCAGGGCAAGCTTGGCGTTCTGCTCAACCAGGAGAATGGTGATCCCCTGGCTGGCGACGGCGCGAATGACCTCGAAAATCTTGTGGACCATGAGCGGCGCCAGGCCCATCGACGGCTCGTCGAGCAGGAGCAGCCGCGGACGGCTCATCAACGCGCGGCCGATGGCGAGCATCTGCTGTTCGCCGCCGGAAAGGGTGCCAGCAAGCTGGGCGATGCGTTCCTTCAGGCGCGGGAAGTAGCCATAGACCATTTCCATGTCATCGGCGATAGCGCCCTTGTCGTTGCGCACGAAGGCGCCCATCGCAAGATTTTCGGCGACGCTCAGGCGGGGAAAGACACCGCGCCCTTCGGGTACCAGCGCGATGCCCTGGCGAATAATGTCATGGGCTGCAAGGCGGGTAATCTTCTCGCCGCAGAAATGAACGTCGCCGCCGACGGCATCGATGACCCGGGATATGGCCTTGAGCGTACTTGTCTTGCCGGCGCCGTTGGCGCCGATCAGGGCGACGGTTTCGCCTTCGTTGACGTGGAAGGTAATGCTGCGCACGGCCTGGATTCCGCCATACGCGACATGGAGTCCGGTAACTTCAAGCACCGAGGTAGGCCTCTATCACGCGTTGATCCTTCTGGACGACGGTCGGCACGTCCTCAATGACGAGCGCCCCGTAATCGAGGACGGCAACCCGGTCGCACAGGCCCATGACCAGCTTGACATCATGCTCGATGAGCAGGATGGTCGTACCGTCGTTACGAATGCCATCGATCAGGCTGCGCAATTCCTCGGTTTCGGTCGCGTTCATGCCTGCCGCCGGCTCATCCAGGCAAAGCAGGCTGGGTTCGGTGGCCAGTGCGCGGGCAATTTCCAGACGGCGCTGATCGCCATAGGAGAGGTTTTTCGCCAGGTCGTCGGCACGATCCTCGATACGGACGTAGTGCAACAATTCCTCGGCGCGCCGCCGGATCGCCGCTTCCTCGTCACGGGTTGCAGCAGTGCGAAATATCGCACCGAAAACACCGCCTCGGGTGCGCACGTGGCGGCCGACCATGACGTTTTCCCGCGCCGTCATGTTGCCGAACAGGCGGATATTCTGGAAAGTGCGGGCGATGCCGCGCGCCGCCGCCTGATGAGGCGCATCGGCGAGCAGCGGTGCGCCAGCGAATTCGAATCCGCCGCCATCGGGGATGTAGAGCCCGGTCATGCAGTTGAAAAACGTGGTTTTTCCGGCGCCGTTGGGGCCGATCAAGCCGTATATTTCGCCGCGCCGGATGGACAGCGAAACGTCGCACAAGGCCTTGACGCCGCCAAAATTCTTGGCGACTGCCTTCGCAGCGAGCAGTGTTTCGGCCATCAGCCGCCCTCCTGGAGTTCGCGCCTGCGCTCGGGCGACGGCCACAGGCCGGCCGGCTTGAAGCGCATGACGAGCACCAGCGCCAGCCCGAAAATCAGCATGCGCAGGCTTTCCGGATCGATCAGCATGGTCCCGAAGAGCGCCGTCTGGAGCGGCCCGACGCCGTAGCGCAGCACTTCCGGCAAGACCGTCAGCAGCACAGCGCCGAGGATGACGCCCGGAATGTGGCCCATGCCGCCGAGGACGACCATGGCGAGGATCATGATCGACTCGATCAGCGAAAAACTCTCCGGCGAGACGAATCCTTGCGTCGCCGAGAAGATGCCGCCGGCGATGCCGCCGAAACTGGCGCCCATGGCGAAAGCCAGCAGTTTGATGTTGCGGGTGTTGATGCCGATCGCCTTGGCAGCAACCTCGTCCTCGCGGATCGCCTGCCAGGCGCGCCCGATCCGCGAATGCTGCAGGCGCAGATTGACGATGATGACGAAGATCGCCAGCACGATCAGCAGAAAATAATATTTCTGCGGTCCACTGATCGCGAAGCCCAGAATTTCACTGGTTTTCGAGAAATCCAATGGGCCAATGGAGACCGGGTCGATCAGCGTAATGCCTTGCGGCCCGTTGGTGATATTGATCGGCGCATTCAGGTTGTTCATGAAGATGCGGACGATTTCACCGAAGCCGAGCGTGACGATGGCCAGATAGTCGCCACGCAACTTGAGCGTCGGCGAGCCGAGCAGCACCCCGAAGACACAGGCGACGGCCGCGCAGATGGGCAGGATGACCCAGAACGGCCAATGCAGCCCGAAGTGCGGGCTGGCCAGCAGCGCGTAAACATAGGCGCCGACTGCATAGAAGGCGACATAGCCGAGATCGAGCAAACCGGCAAACCCAACGACGATATTGAGGCCGAGCGCCAGGAAAACGTAGAGGATCGCGAAATTGAGGATGCGTACCCAGGCCTGGCCGCCCATCGCGGCAACGAAAGGCAGGGCAAACAGGGCCGCCGTGATCACGGCGATGCCCAATGCGGAACGCGGATTCAGCCACTTGCTCATGCCCGGTCTCCCGACTTTTCGCCAAACAACCCGGAGGGCTTGAACATCAGCACGACGATCAGCACGACGAAGGCGAAAATGTCCTGATAATGGCTGCCCAGGAAGCCGCCGGTCAGGTCGCCGATGTACCCGGCGCCCAGCGCTTCGATGATACCGAGCAGGATGCCGCCGGCCATCGCGCCGGCAAGATTGCCAATGCCGCCGAGGACCGCAGCGGTAAAAGCCTTGAGGCCGAGCATGAAGCCCATCTGGTAGTGGGCGATTTCATAATAGCTGCCGACCAGGACGCCGGCCAGCGCCGCCAGCGCCGAGCCGATGACGAAGGCCGCGGATATCACGCGGTTGCTGTTGACGCCCATCAGGCTGGCCACCTGCGGATTCTGGGCGGTGGCCCGCATGGCCATGCCAAGCTTGGTACGGTAGACGAGCAGGACGAGGCCGCCCATGGTCAGCGCGGAAACCACGACGATGACGACCTGGACCACCGTGAAGTGGGCGCCGGCCACCTCGAAATTAAGCTTGGGCAGCAGTGGCGGGAAAGTCATGTAGTTGCGCCCCCAGACGATCATCGCCAGATTTTGCAGGACGATCGACATGCCGATTGCCGTGATCAGCGGGGTGAGCCGTGGCGAACCGCGCAGCGGCCGATAGGCGAGGCGTTCCAGGCTCCAGCCAAGCGCCATGCATGCCAGCACCGCGGCACCCAGGCCGCCGAGTCCGGCCACCGCCACGGGAATGCCCGCCTTGATGAGAAAGCTGGCGACCGTGATCGCCACCAGCGTACCGATCATGACGACTTCGCCATGGGCGAAATTGATCAACCCCATGATGCCGTACACCATGGTGTAGCCGAGCGCGACGAGGGCGTAAATGCTGCCCTGGACGAGACCGTTGATGATCTGCTGGAGAAAAATATCCATTATGTGTAAGTCGACCGCAACATGAACAAACGGCACCTTGCGGTGCCGTTTGTTCAGCCTGAGCGGACGTTACTTCTTCTCGACCGCTGCCTTGGTCGCATCGGCAGCTTCCTTCACTGCTTCTGCACCAGACTTGATGGCGCCCTTGCTGGCATCGGAGACATCCTTCATCGCTTCCTTGCCAGCATCGGTCGCTGCAGTGGCTACCGCCTTGGCCGCATCGCCGGTTGCCTGTGCCGCTTCCGCGACGGCACCGGTCACACTGCCGCCTCCGAGCGTCTCGACATACTCGAGCTTACCGCCCTTGTACTGATAGACGGAAATCGCGCCGCCCTTGAGATCGCCGAACTCGTCGAACTGGATCAACGCGGTCACACCGTCATATTTGGTCTTGCCGACTTCCGGCAGGTAGGTACCCGGCTCGACCGAATTGGCACGCTGCATCGAATCGGCCATCACCATCACGGCATCGTAGACGTACGGCGCGTAGAGCTGTATTTCGCCACCGAATTTCTTGGAGAACTTATCCCGGAATTCCGGACCCTTGGCCAGCTTCTCGAGCGGCATGCCCGGCAGCGAACAGTAGTTGCCCTCGGTTGCCTCACCACCCAGCTTCATGAACTCCGGCGTACAGACGCCGTCGCCACCGAGGAATTTGGCCTTGATGCCAAGCTCGTTAAGCTGCTTGACCATCGGCCCGCCCTGGGCATCCATGCCACCGTAGAAAACGAGGTCAGGCTTGGTAGACTTGATCTTGGTCAGGATAGCCTTGAAGTCGGTTGCCTTGTCGTTGGTGTACTCGGTCGCCACAACCTTGATGCCGGCAGCCTCGGCAGCCTTGCGGAACTCGTCGGCGAGTCCCTGGCCATAGGCCGTGCGATCATCGACGATGGCCACCGTCTTGACGCCCTGAGTGGCGGCGAAATCGCCAAGTGCCTTGCCTTGCTGGACATCGTTGGCCATTACGCGGAAGGCTGTCTTGAAGCCCTGCTGGGTATATTTCGGATTGGTGGCGGAGCCGGAAATCTGCGGGATGCCAGCATCGAAGTACAGTTTTGAGGCGGGGATGGTAGTACCGGAATTCAGGTGGCCAATGACGCCATTGACCTTGGCATCGACCAGCTTCTGGGCAACGATGGAACCCTGTTTCGGGTCGGCCTGATCATCTTCCGCGAGCAGTTCGAACTTGACCACCGCTCCCCCAATTTCCATTCCTTTGGAATTAAGTTCGTCGATCGCCAGCAATGCGCCCTGCTCGTTGTCCTTGCCGAGGTGTGCCTGTGGGCCGGTCATTGGTGCCACATGGCCGAGCTTGACGACAACGACCGGCTTAGCGGCCGGTGCCGCTGGAGCAGCCGGTGCGGCCGGTGCAGCAACGGTTTTCGGTTCGTCTTTCTTGCCGCAAGCGCCCATGGCAAGGGCAGTGGCAACAGAAAGCGCAACGACAGAATATTTGGCGTGCATTGATGTTTTCTCCTGGTTTGTCGGGGGATGGTACGGGGTTTGCTGTTTGATTGTCCGGAGCAACCGGAGTCCTGTCAATAACAAGGTGTTATGATGGTTTCAGGGCGCCCAACCATTCCGGCATTCGCAATGAGGCCAATACAGTTCGTCAAGAATATGATTTACCGGTCGGCGCGTGAAGCCTTGATGGTACTTCCGCGCCGCAAGCGCTACCGCGTCTTTCGCTTCTTCGCCGACTATGATCCGGCACCCAGCCCACGCCTGACCTTCAAGATCGCCGAAACCCGGGAAGAACTCGAAGCCTGTTTCCGCCTGTTGCACGACGTTTATGTCAGGCAGGGCTTCATGGAACCCGACCCATCGGGCATGCGCGTGACGATCTACCACGCGCTGCCGACGACGACGACGCTGTGCGCAATGTTCGACGGCAAGGTGGTCGGAACCCTGTCGCTGATTCGCGAAAGCGCCATCGGTTTCCCGCTGCAACGGATTTTTGACCTGACCAGCGTCCGCGCCAAGCGCGGCAATATCGCCGAGGTGTCCGCGCTCGCCATTCATCCCGCCTTCCAGGGCTTCGGCGGCATGGTGCTGCTGCCGCTGCTCAAGTTCCTGTACGAATATTGCACCGGCCTCTTCGATACCCGGCATCTGGTCATCGCGGTTCACCCGCGGCATATCGAAACCTACGAATCGCTGCTGTTTTTCCGCCGCCTGTCGGGCAAGGTCGTTCCCAGCTACGATTTCGTCAATGGCGCACCGGCGGTAGGCGCCACGCTCGACCTCAAGCATGCGCCGGAAATCCTGCGCAAGTACTACGGCCATCGACCGCTGCGGCGCAACCTTCACCATTATTTCGTGGCCATGCGCCTGCCTAACATCGAGTTGCCGAACCGGCGTTTCTACACGACCAACGATCCGGTCATGACGCCCCAACTGATCGACTATTTCTTCAACCGGAAAACCGAGGTCTTCGCCAACCTGAGTCCGCGCAAGAAAACGCTGATGAACATGATCTACGACCTTCCGGAATACCAGCGCGTGCTGCCGCCGCTGCCGCAGCAGGAGCGCGAGCGGGTCGTGCGCCAGCACCGGCGTTTTTCGGTCAAGTGTCCGGGACGCCTTTCACCCACCGATGATTCCGGAGCGGCGATCGCCATGGAAATCACCGAGGTTTCGCGCTATGGCTTCCGTGCCGGAACCCGCCAGCCGGTGCCGGCAGACACCTGGCTGAACGCGGTGATCCAGCTCGGCCGCCAGGAAACCGCCCTGCTTCAGGTCCGCTGCGTCCAGGACACGGTATTCACCGGCAACCATCGCTACGGTTTCCAGATCGGCGAACCTGACCTGGTCTGGCGCAAGTTCGTCAACGCGCTCTACGACGGCCGCACTCAGGGCGACCTCGACCAGGCCACCCGCTTCCTTTCAAATGCCTGAGCGCGAGCACGCCCATACCTTGCCGGATGCGCTGCGCCGGGCGCTGAGCGAGCATTTCGGCGCGCGTTTTTCGTGCGGCGATTCGATCCGCCTGCAGCACGGACGCGATGAATCGGTCCATCAGCCTGCGCTGCCTGACGGTGTCGTCATGGCTGAAAGCACCGAAGAGGTTGCGATGGTCGTGCGGCTCTGCGCCGAACATGGCGTGCCGGTCATTCCCTACGGTGTCGGCAGTTCGGTCGAGGGCCACGTGCTGGCGCCGGGCGGCGGGATCTCGCTCGATCTTTCGGGCATGAACCGGATTATCGCCATCCACAGCGAAGACGGCGATGCAGTAGTCGAGGCCGGCGTCACGCGCAAGCAGCTCAACGAGGCGCTCAAGGGCAGCGGCCTGTTCTTTCCCATCGACCCCGGCGCCGACGCGACGCTCGGCGGCATGGCCGCGACGCGCGCCTCGGGCACCAACGCCGTGCGCTATGGCACGATGAAGGACAACGTGCTGGCGACGACGACCGTACTCGCCGACGGCCGTGTCATGAAAACCGGCGGCCGCGCCCGCAAATCGTCGGCCGGTTACGACCTCACCCGGCTACTGGTCGGTTCGGAAGGCACGCTCGGCATCATGAGCGAGCTGACGGTCAGGCTCTATCCGATTCCCGAAGCCATCTCGGCCGCCGTCTGCACTTTCCCCGATATTGACGCCGCCGTGCAGACGGTCATCCAGACCATCCAGCTCGGTGTACCGGTAGCGCGCATCGAATTGCTCGACGCGCTGTCCCTGAAGGCGATCAACCAGTTCAGCAAGACCACGCTGGCCGAAGCGCCGACGCTCTTTTTCGAATTCCACGGCAGCCCGGCTTCGGTCGCCGAACAGGCGGAAACCGTGCAGGCCATCGCCGACGAACTGGGCGGCGCCAATTTCGCCTGGGCGACCCACCCGGAGGACCGTAGCCGCCTGTGGCAGGCCCGCCATGACGCCTACTTCGCCTGCCTGCAATTGAAGCCAGGCAGCCGCGCATTCCCGACCGACGTCTGCGTGCCAATCTCGCGCCTTGCCGAATGCATCGCCGCGACCAACGAGGATATTTCCAGGGTCACTATTCCGATCGCCCTGTTCGGCCATGTCGGCGACGGCAATTTTCACCTCGTCGTACTGGTCGACTGCGACAATCCGCAGGACATGGCCGACGCGGCCTGGATCAGCGGCCGTGTCGTCGAGCGCGCGATCGCCATGGAAGGCACCTGCAGCGGCGAGCATGGCATCGGCCTCGGCAAGCGTCACTACATGATCCCTGAGCACGGAAACGTTGCGGTCGACGTGATGCGGGCGGTGAAAATCGCGCTCGACCCGCAAAACCTGCTCAACCCGGGAAAAATACTGCCCGCGCCGTGATGGCATAGAATCGCGGGATGCCCTTGACGCCCTATCGCCAACTGGCCCTGCAGGGGGCGGCGATCATCCTCGTGCTTTCGCTGGCCTGGCCCTACTTCGGCTGGACAGCAGAGGCCATGCCGTGGCGCGAAACGGCGCTCGCCATCGGCGGCGTCGCCCTCGTGTTCGCCACACTGACCCGCCAACCGTGGCCGTGGCGCATCATGCACGCCATCGTTATGCCAATGGCCTGGTACCTGTATCCGTTTCCGGGATGATCCAGCGCCGCCCCGACCTCGCCGTCCTGCTCGTCGTCCTGATCGGCGCGCTCGCCGTGGTCGGCGCCTATGTTGGCGACCTGATCGTTTCCCGCGAACGCGAGCTCACGCTTGGCGAGCGCCGGGTCGAGCACTTTGGCATCATGATCGGCGAACACACGGCGCGCAGCTTCGAGTCGGTCGACATCCTGCTGCGCGAGATCGCGACCGACCTCTCCGAGGACCTGCATGACTGGAGCAGCTGGCAGCCCAGCCAGGGCTGGAGTTATCTGGCGACCCGCCACTCGGACACCTTGCCGCAGCTGCGCGACCTGATCCTTTTCGATCACGAGGGACAGCAACGGTATATTTCGACCTATTTTCCGACCCCGAACATCAACGTCCGCGACCGGCCCTACTTTGCCACGCTCGAAAGGGGGCAGAAAAGCACCACCTTCGGCCCCTACATCGGACGCAATTCGGGGCGCTACACCTACGCGCTGGCGCGGCGCATCGACAATAAGAAGGGCGGCTTCTCGGGTATCGTATTCGCCGCCATCGAACCCGGCTATTTTCAGGACTTCTGCTGGTCCAACCGCCTCGCCGACGATTTCGAATCGGTGATCGTCAACGCCAGGGAGCAGATCGTCGCCACCTGTCGGCCGACCGACCTCAGCAAACAGTCACCGACCCTCGGCGGCGCCGCGCGCGACGTGCTCTACGGCGGCAAACTGCACGGCTGGCTGCCGGCAGCCGGCGTCATGCGCAACAACGGTTTGATCGCCTCGCTGTCGCCGGTGCCCGGTTTCAGCGACCTGCGGGTACTCACCGTCCTGCCCGAAGCGAGCCTGCTCGCCGGCTGGCGCTTGCGCGCCGAACAGTTGGGTGCCCTGGTGATCGTCGTCGCGCTGCTCCTTGTCCTCGGCGCCTGGCTCGCCAGGCGCCAGGTCCTGAGGATGCTGGCGATGACCAGCGAACTGGCCGCCAGCCACGAACAGATCACCGACCGGATCACGGAAGCGACCAACGAGCTGGCGGCACGAAAGGACGAGGCAGAGCGGGCCAACCGCGCCAAGAGTCGTTTTCTCGCGGCTGCCAGCCACGACCTGCGGCAACCGATGCATGCGCTGGCACTGTTCGCCACCGACCTGCAGCGCCAGGTCCAGCACGGCAAAACGGACCAGTTGGAGCGCCTGTCCGGACAGATCGCCGCGTCAATCCGTCTGCTCGGTGAAATGCTCGATTCCCTGCTCGACATTTCGCGCCTCGACGTCGCCGGGATCAACCCGCAGATCAGGGCGTTCGCGCTGCAGCCGCTGTTCGAGCGCCTGGCCGCGTCGTTCCGGCGCTCCGCGGCCGACCGCAATCAGACGCTGATTTTCCGCCCCACCGGACTGTGGGTCGATTCGGATTCGCAGATGGTTGAACGCATGGTCGCCAATCTGCTTTCCAATGCGCTCCGCTACACCCCGAACAGCGGCCGTATCCTCGTCGCCGCGCGGCGCCGTGGCACCGATGTACTGATCGAAGTGCGCGACAATGGCCGCGGCATCGCCAGCGAGGACCAGGCGGCCATCTTCACCGAGTTCTACCAGGTCGGCAACCCGGCACGTGAGCCGAGCAAGGGCCTTGGCCTCGGGCTCTCGATCATCGACCGCCTGGCGCGCGCCCTGAATATCGAGATCTGCCTGCGTTCGGCGAGCGGCCGCGGAACAGTGTTCGGACTGCTGCTCAAGGCACGCCCGGATGCCGGAACCATCTCGCCGGTGCCCGCCGGGAACGCAGTGGCAATTCACTTCATCGGTTCTGGCGACGCGCTGCAAGCGGCGATCGGGCTGGTTCGCAGTTGGGATTACGCGGTCAGCTGGCAACCTTCCTCCGCTACCCCGCTGCCTGTTATCCAGCGCCCCATGGTCGCCGTCACGCTGGCCAGCCTGGCTGGAGCGGCACATGCGATCTGCCCGCCGACGACTCCAATGATCGCCCTTGTCGACCTCCCGGAAACCGCCTTGCCGGAGGGTGTCTTCCCGCTCTCAATGCCGCTGCGCCCGGCCAAGTTGCGGGCGTTGCTCGGGCAGATTCAGAAAACCTTGCCGAAATCGATGCCGTAGCGGGCGACCGCCACCAGCGCCTGGGTCCGGCTGGTCACGCCGAGCGTCTTGAAGATGGCGGTGACGTGAATCTTGACCGTCCCTTCGGAAAGTTCGAGACGCTCGCTGATCTCGCGATTGGAAAATCCGCGCACCATCAGCGCCAGAACCTGCGCCTGACGCTCGGTCAGCCCGATCTCGCCGGCCGTGACGCCCTTGCTGGACGGCGGCACCGGCGGCGCGTCGTCGAGTCGTGCGCCATGTCTGACGCCATCAGGGCGGAAGATGCTGCCGGCCAATACCTGCTGCAGGGCCGCCAGCAGGGCCTCGCCGGAAAAGGCTTTGGGGATGAAGCCGGAAGCGCCGAGATTCATGACCCGGGCAATCGTCGGCATATCGTCGAAGGCGGAAACCACGACGACCGGAATCGCCGGATAGCGGCGGCGCAGGATGTCGAGACCGACAAAGCCGTCGATCCCCGGCAATGCCAGGTCGAGCACGACGAGATCGACCTCATCCTCGGCTTCGAGCAGGCTCAGCGCCGCTTCGAAATCGCAGCAATCACGGACCACGACACCCGTCTCCATCTGCGCCAGCAGCCGCACCAGACCTTCACGCACCAGGGCGTGGTCTTCGACTACCAGTATTTTCAGCATTGCGCACGCCCCCTCGGAACCTCATATTGCTGCACCCACCAATTTATCATCGATGCAGCGAAAGTGGTTTAAGATGCAACGCAGACAATCGCTCGGAGAAAAACATGTCTAACGACAACCAGAACATGAACGACCCGCTGGCTTTTTTGCGCAGCATGTGGAGCGGCATGGGCGTTTCGATGCCTGGCATGGTGACGCCGACTTTCGATGTCGACGAACTCGAAAAGCGCATCACCGACATGAAGGCGGTCGAGGGCTGGCTGCGCATGAACCTGTCGATGCTGCAGATGACCATCCAGGGTCTTGAAATGCAGCGCACGACGCTCGGCGCGGTGCAGGCCATGAGCAAGATGGCCTCCGAATCGGCGCGTTCGATGGCGCCTGAACCCGCTCCAAAATCCACCCCCGAACCCGCTCAGGCTGCGCCTGCCGCCGCTGTGGCAGAGCCGGAAAAAAATGCGCTTTCCGATGCCGCGATGTGGCCCTGGCAGATGATGCAGCAGATCCGGGAGCAGATGCAGCAGTCCGCCGAAGCCGTCGAGCAGGCGGCCAGCGAGAAAAAGCCGGCGGCTAAAAAAGCACCGGCCCGGCGCACCACCAAGTAATCAGTGGCTCAGCCACGCTGCCCACAGCGGCAGCGTGAGCATTGACCCCAGCGTGGTCGCCGAAATCAGCCACGCCACGCTACGCCCGTCGCCCCCCATGCGCATGGCCAGGATATAGGCCGAAGACGCCGTCGGCAGGGCAGCAAACAGCACGACGACCTGATAGTTCATGGCGTCGAGCCCGAGCAGCAGGCCGACGCTCGCCGCGACCAGAGGCAGCGCAATCAGCTTGACGCCAAGCAACCACAGCGAATAGCCGCGCACGCCTTGTGTTCCGTCCAGACGCAACGCGGCGCCGACGGTGATCAGGCCAAGGGCGATCGCCGCATCGGCCAGCCGGCCGAGGAAGGACTGGAGCGGCGGCGGTGGCACGAAGCCGGCCAGGTTCAGGATGAACCCGGCTGCGGTGCCCCAGATCAGCGGATTGCGCGCCACTTCGCGCCACAGGCCGACTTCGCCGTGGCGCGCCAGCATCCACACCGAGACCAGATTGGCCAGCGGCACCGCGGCGCCGACGATCAGCCCCATGGTGGCGATGCCCGGGGCGCCGTAAAGCATGCCGGCGACCGCCAGCGCGATGTAGGAATTGAAACGGTAGCCGCACTGGAACAGCGATGCGAAGCTCAACGGCGGGATCTTGATGAACGGACGCGGCAGCAGCGCGAGCAGCATGCCGGCCAGCATCGCGGCAAAGGCAGTGGCCAGCAGCGGCAGTGCCGCCCCCAGGTCGAGACGGGTCTTGACGATGGCGTTGATCAGCAGGGCCGGAAAGAGGATGAAGTAAACGAGCTTCTCGACCCCGGTCCAGAAATGGTCGCCGAGATGCATCCAGCGCCGGATTCCCACACCGAGCAGGATCAGGGCGAAATCGGGCAGGAGCTGGAGCGCGGTATTCATCGCCGTATTCTATAGCCGGCGCCCGCCCGCACGCTCGCGGTGCGTTGCGGTCGACAGCAAAAAACCAGGGAAAATGGCGTTCCGCCTTGACCCTGCCACGCAAACCCGAAATACTCGGCGCATCAAGGAGAAATAAATGCATCCCGAATGGTGGCACTGGATCGTTGGCGGCATTGTGCTGGTGCTTGCCGAATTGCTCATCCCCTCGTTCTTCATCGTCTGGTTCGGCCTCGGCGCGCTGTTCGTCGGACTGCTGGCGCTCGCCTTCGACCTGTCGCTGACGGCGCAACTGGCGATCTGGACGCTGGCTTCGCTGGCCATGGTCTTCCTGTGGTTCCGCATTTTCAAGCAGAGCTTCGTCAAGACCCGTGCCGGCACGGCCGACGGCGAGGTGATCGGTGAAATCGGCCTGCTGGTCAGCCCGGTCGCCCCTTTCCAGCGCGGCAAGGTACGCTTTCAACGGCCGCTGCTCGGCTCCGAGGAGTGGGTTTGCATGTCCGACACGGCGATCGCGGCCGGCGACCGGGTCAAGGTGGTGGCGGTCGAAGGCAGTTTTCTGAAAATCAGCAAGACATAGGGAGTTTGAAGAGATGGGTATGGATTCCGGCTTGATCGTCACCGCGGCGATCCTCGTCTTCGTCATCGTCACCGTCGCCAAGGGCGTGCGCATCGTGCCGCAGGGCATGGAATGGATCGTCGAACGCCTCGGCAAATATCACGGGACGCTGAAGCCGGGGCTCAACATCGTCATTCCCTATCTCGACCGTGTGGCCTACCAGCTGGTGACCAAGGACCTTATCCTCGACGTCCAGGAGCAGGAAGTGATCACGCGTGACAACGCCGTGATCCTGACCAACGCCATCGCCTTCATCAAGATCACCGATCCGGTCAAGGCGGTCTATGGCGTAACCGACTTCTCCGAGGCGATCCGCAATCTGATCATGACCACGCTGCGTTCGATCGTCGGCGAAATGGAGCTCGACGAAGCGCTGTCGTCGCGCGACAAGATCAAGGCCCGGTTGCGCGAAAGCATTGCCGACGAGGCGGTCGACTGGGGCTTGAGCGTCAAATCCGTCGAAATCCAGGACATCAAGCCTTCACAGTCGATGCAGAAGGCGATGGAGATGCAGGCCGCAGCCGAACGCGAACGGAAAGCCGTGGTGACCCGCGCCGAAGGCGCCAAGCAGTCGGCCATTCTCGAAGCCGAGGCGCGCCTCGAATCGGCGAAACGCGACGCCAACGCCCAGGTCATGCTGGCCGAAGCCTCGGCCGAAGCGATCCGCCGCATCACCGCCGCCATCGGCGAGCAGACCGGGCCGATGTCCTACATGCTCGGTGAGAAATACATCGCCGCGCTTGAGCGCCTGGGCGAAAGGGACAACGCCAAGTTGGTCGTCCTGCCGGCCGACCTGCAGGAGGCCGTGCGCGGCCTGTTTGGCCGCAAGACCTGAACGTCGCGTTACTTCAGGTAGACCAGTTCGACGCGCCGCATCAGGCTGCGGCATTCAGCAGAACGGCAGCCCTTGCGCGCTTTTTCGCCGCCGACGCTCTGGCGCCGTAATTGCCGCGAGCGGACGCCGTAATCACGCAGAATCTCGTATGCGGCCAGCACCCGCTTTTCGGCAATTGCCAGGTTGTACGAGCGACTGCCCTGATCGTCGGTGTAACCGATCAGCTTGACGTGCAGCTTGGGATCGGCCTTCAGGCGTTCGGCATGCTCACGCAGTTTCGCCTTGCCGGCCGCATCGATTTTGGTCATGCCAGTCTCGAAAAAAAGGCTATTTTCCATGTCGACCGCAGCGATGACCTGCGCCTCGCTCAAAGCCGGCGGCCCGGGCGGCTGTGGCTCGGCAACGGGCGCTGCCGCAACCGGCGCCGCTTCTGGCGCCGGAGAATTGGCGGCACAGCCGGCGACGATAAGCGCTGCCAGCGCGACCACCAGCAACCGGCGGCTAATCATTGGGCAGTTCTCCACCTTCGATAATTTCGGCGAGCGGCGTGCCGGTACAGGAATCATCCTTGCCCGGCAAATGCCGAATCAATTCATCAAGATTGATATGCAATGTTTTCAATACCACCTCGGGCAATTCAGCCAGGGCCGCCGGCAAAATACCCTCGGCCGGCCCCGGCAGTGCGGCCAGCGCTTCCCGGCCGCGTTCGGTCAGGCACAGCCCGACCCGCCGCAAGTCGGTGCTCTGGCGATTCTTGCTGACGTAGCCCTGGCCAACCAGCTTGTCGACCAGCAGGCTGGCCGTTGATTGATGCACGCCTGTGCGCACCGCCAGTTCGCTGACGCCGATTTCCGGGCTGCGCTGTACTTCCTGCAGGACCCACATCTGCGAACCCGGCATGCCGCAGCGCTCTTCGACCAGCCGGAAGTATTGCCGCATCGAGCCATAAATCAGGCGAAACTGCTGCAGCACTTCCATCGCCAGCAGGGGATGAACTGCCTCTTTCGTGGTTTTCATGATGTATTCGAACAACAATGGGACGATGCAAATCGCGAGCGCCGATTATATTGCCTGCAAATGTAATTTGCAGCACTTCTTTGCGATTTTTGCCAATTGCGCCAGCGCCATCCCCGCAGCGCCGGTCGCGTCCTTTCAGGCAATATCGCCGTATTGTTCGCGCAGCCGATCCAGCCCGCGCTTGAAGGCCTCGGCATCACCGTAATCGAAGAATTTCGGGTAGCGCTCGTGTGCCGCCATGACCCGCTGTGCGTGCTTGATCGGGCACCAGTATTGCTCGGTGCGCGCCGCCACTTCGCGCGCATAGGCCGCCACACCGTTGCCGTAGGAGCAGTACAGGCAGTTGAATTTCTCGATGATGTTGAGGTAAGGCAGGTGTTCGCGGCCGAAGACCAGGTAATCGGCCCGCCGGACTCTGGGAATACGGTAGATCGGAAAACAGATGGCTTGGTACAGCGTGACGAAGGCATCGAGCAGCAGGAAAGGAATCCATCCCGCATAGATCACCGGAGCAGTCAGGGCGACAAGCAGACGGCTGCGCAGCAGGAAGCGGAACAGGCCGGTCTTGTAGCGGCGCTGCTGACGCAACAGTTCCTCGGCAAGCTGGAGTTTCTTCTCGGCCCACTCGTCGCGTGTCCGGCGATATTCGTCCTCGAGCTCGTCCTGAAGCTCGCGGATGCGCGCCACGAGTTCGTCGATGTTACTGTTCATGATTCCCCGCCCTTTCGCTGACCGTCGGCACGGAGAATCCCGCACTTCTGCCAGTGTGCCCGATCGCCGGGCCGCAGTCACGCTTCAGCCGAGCGCGCCGCCGGCCTTCAAGCGCTCGATCTCGGTAACGGAATAGCCTGCCTCACGCAGTATTTCGTCATTGTGCTCCCCGGCTTTCGGCGCTGGATGGCGGATGGCAAATTGATGGCCCGAGAACTTAAGCGGTGGCGCAAACTGCGTCAGGCCATCGACGCTCTGCACCATGTCGCGGGCGACGATCTGCGCGTCCTGCAAGGCCTCTTCCGGCGTCAAGACCGGCGTCACACAACAGTCGACCGCAGCGAACGCTGCAGTCCACGCATCTCGTGGCCGGGTCGCAAACAGCGCGGCCATCTCGGCGCGCAAAGCGGCATCCCACTGCCGGACGATCCATGCCGGCCGCTCGAGAAGCACGCAACAGGTTTTCCAGAACTTGCCTTCCAGGGCACCGACCGCCATGTATCCGCCATCGGCACAGCGATAGGTGGCGTAGCACGGCAGGCCGCCCGTTAGCAGATCGCTGCCGCGCGGCGCCGAGCGGCCGCCATCGTTCAGGCGCAACATCGTGAAATAAGTATGCGCCAGCACGCTGTCGGTCATCGATACGTCGATATATCGGCCCTTGCCGCTGCGCTGCGCTTCGATCACGGCGGCCAGAATACCCATGGCTGCGGTCATGGCCCCGCCGAGCAGGTCGGCGATCTGAAAATTGGGCAGCGCCGGATCACCGCCCGCATTGCCGATCTGGTCGAGTACGCCGGCATAGCCGAGGTAATTGATGTCATGCCCGGCCAGGTCGCGGTAGGGACCATCCTGACCATAGCCGCTGATCGAACAATAGGCGATCTTCGGGTTGGCCGCGGCAACCGCGGCGTAGCCGATGCCGAGTTTGTCGACCACCCCGGGACGGAAACTTTCGACGATGACGTCGGCCTCGCGTGCCAGGCGCAGGAAGATCTCGACGCCCTGCGCCAACTTCAGATCAAGGCGCAAGCCCCGCTTGTTGCGGTTGATCATCCGGAAATAGGCACTGTCATCGCCCTGCCCGGTACCCAGCGTGCGCGCGTAATCGCCGACTTGCGGATCCTCGATCTTGATCACGTCGGCCCCGAGGTCGGCCAGATGCAGCGTGGCGACCGGCCCCGGCAGCAGGCGGGTCAGGTCGAGGATGCGGATGCCGGCCAGCGGCCCGGGGGCGCTCATTGCTCGCAGGCGCCGAGCAGGTCGGCTTCGAGTTCGATTTCCATGCCAGCTTCCAGCTTCTGCGCGATGAACATGCCGCGATAAAGACGCCCGCCATTGGCAGCGCGCCGCGCATGCGGCGTTTCCCATTCCGCGACCTGCAGGCGAACCAGCCCCAGCTTGACGTCACGGGCATAGCGGTCCGCCGACACGCAAGGCTGGGCCAGCACCAGGCGATTGAATTCCTCGCGACTGTAATTCTCGATGCCCCTGCCCACCACCTCCGGGCAGCGTGCAAGGCGCCGCTCCACGACCCGGGCATCAAGCACTTTACCGCGAACGAAATATTCGGGGACGGTCGCCACCAGCGTGGCATCGCTTTCAGCGTAGGCCACGCAACGACCCGGCAGCAGGTACTCAGGTTGCGCTTCGACGACGCGGGCCGAGGGCCGCAGTTCAACGGCGCCGGCAGCCACCTGCCCGACGATCAGCAGTAGCAGCACTGGCAGGAATCGCATCTGATGACGGCGCCGGATCAATAGATCCGACTGTCTTCGATCACCTTCCCGTCGTTGGGCAAGCTGCCTGGGGCACAGAAGGCCACCTCGCCGCGCAGCTTGGTGAGGTCGCGCAGGCTGGCGGCCATTGCCGTGGCGAGCGCCGGGCTGCCGGCTTCGCTGCCGCCCCCGATTTCGCAATGCAGCACCATGCGGTCCTGGCCACCGGGGTTATCGACGACCAGCCGCAGGCGAAGAATTTCCGGGTGACGCCGGGCAAGATCGTCCAGCTGTTCGGGATGGACGAACATGCCCTTGACCTTGGTCGTCTGATCGGCCCGTCCAAGCCAGCCCTTGAGCAGCATGTTGGTGCGCCCGCAGCGCGAGCGGCCGGGCAGGACGGCGGAAAGGTCGCCGGTGGCGAAACGGACCAGCGGGTAATCGGCGTTGAAGCTGGTGACGACCACCTCGCCGACCTCGCCCGGCGCCACCGGATCGCCGGTTCCCGGGCGGACGATTTCGACCAGCAACTCCTCTTCGACGACCAGGCCGTCTTCGGCATCGGTTTCGTAGGCGATGGCGCCGATGTCCGCGGTGGCATAACACTGGCGGACCGTGATGCCGCGTTCGCGCAACCAGTCACGCGTGACGGCAGGCAAGGCTTCGCCCGAAACACAGGCCTTGCGCAAGGCACTGATGTCAGCCCGCAGTTCCTCCGCCTTCTCGACGATGATGCGCAGGAAAGACGGCGTTCCAACGTAGCCGCGCGGCCGCAGGTCGGCGATGGCATGCACCTGCTGTTCGGTCTGGCCGGTACCGCCGGGGAAAACCGAACAGCCCAGCTTGCGGGCGCCGCCCTCGAACATGAAGGCTCCCGGCGTGAAGTGATAGGAAAAACAGTTGTGGATCAGGTCGCCGTGGCGAAAACCGGCGGCATAGAGCACGCGGGCCATGCGCCAAGGATCGATGTCCTTCCCCTGCATCTCGTAAATCGGACCGGGCGACGCGAACACCCGCGTGGCGCTGCGCGGCGGCAGCGAATTCAGTCCGCCGAATGGCGGCGACTTCTTCTGCAAGTCGACCAGGTCGCGCTTGCGGGTCAGCGGCAGGCGCGCCAACGCCTCGCGCGTCACGACGCCGAACGGATTGATCCCGGCCAGCGCATGGAAGTAATGGGTCGTCGTTTCCTTGGCATGCGCCACCTGGCGGGCCAGCTTGTCCATCAAATCCCGCTCGCGCTCTTCGGCATCCCGGGTTTCGAGAGGGTCGTAAAAGCTCATCTGATTTTTCTCCGTTTTTTCCGGTTGACCGCAACGGCTCAATGGAAGGCATTGGCGAAGCGGCAAAGTAGCCGGTCAGAGCAAGGCGAAGCGAGGCGCCGTTTGCTATTGCAAACAAGCCTCGCGACAACGCGGCTCTGGCCGGCGCACTGCCGCTACGAAAGCCAGCGCTTGCGACGACGGTAATGCTTTACGTCTTTGAAGGACTTTCTGCCGGCCGAACTCAGCCCGAGGTAGAACTCCTTGACGTCCTCATTCGTTCGCAAATCCTCGGCATCGCCCTCCATGACAACGCGGCCGTTCTCGAGAATATAGCCGAAATCGGCATAACGCAGGGCGACCATGGTGTTTTGTTCAGCGAGCAAAAAACTGACCTGCTCGCGCGTGTTCAGGTCGCGCACGATCTCGAAGATTTCCTCGACGATCTGCGGCGCCAGGCCCATCGACGGCTCGTCGAGCAGGATCATTTCCGGTTTGGCCATCAGCGCACGACCGATGGCGCACATCTGCTGCTCGCCGCCGGAGGTGTAGCCGGCCTGCGAACTGCGCCGCGTCTTGAGGCGCGGAAAATAGTGATAGACCTTCTCCAGGCTCTCCTTCAGCTCGCCGCGCGAAATCCGGCGGGTAAAGGCGCCGGCCAGCAGGTTTTCCTCGATCGTCAGGTGGCCGAAGCAATGGCGGCCTTCCATGACCTGGATGACGCCGCGCCGGACCAGATCATTCGGTGTCAACTGGTCGATGCGCTGGCCCTTGTACTCGACCAGACCCTTGGTCACGTCGCCGCGTTCGGCGCGCAACAGGTTGGAAATTGCCTTCAGCGTCGTCGATTTGCCGGCGCCGTTGGCGCCGAGCAGCGCGACGATCTTGCCCTTCGGCACGTTCAGCGAAACGCCCTTGAGCACCAGAATCACGTGGTCGTAGATGACCTCGATGTTATTGACGCTCAGATAGTTGTCGACCCTGGGGCCAGCCTTTGTTTCTATGGTCGCAGCAGGTTCACTCATAGCCGTTCCCGAAGCATGAAAGCCAGAAATGGCGAGGGGTTCGCCCCCTCGCCTTCGCTTCCTTTCGCCTTACTTTTCCTTGGCGCAATCACGCGGCGTGATGCCTTTTTCCTTGGCGTACTGCTTGGCGGAAGCCTGGAAGAGCGGGTGGATCAGCGCCTTGTTGCCCTCGATCCAGCCTGATATCGGCACCCACTTGCTACCATCCCACTGCTGGATCCGAACCTTGCCGGAACCTTCGTGGTTGTCGCATGAGGTCTTGATTTCCGGCAACAGGTCGGTGGCGCCCAGCGCCTTCAGGCGGGCATCGGTGATGTTCAGGTTTTCCAGTGCCCAGCGGGTCTGCTCGCCGTTCAGCGCCTTGCCCTTGCCATATTTTTCCTGCCCCTTGCGGATCGCCTCGACCGACAGCACGGCGGCGGAAACCCCACGGTTGTAGAGCACGGTACCGATCTTGGAGGCATCCTGCAGGTTGCCCTTGCCGGCACCGTAGACAACCTTCTCGATGTCGGCGATCAGCGGCACCTGCTTGCCGGAAACGTTCCAGGTCGCCGCCATGTAGCCCTTGGCGGCGTCGCCAGCCGGGATCACGTCTTCCTCGGAACCTGTCCACCACGAGCCAATCATCCTGTCGCGCGGGAAACCGACCTTCTGGGCAGCCTTCAGCGCCGTCTGGTTCATCACGCCCCAACCCCAGAAGACGACATAATCGGGCTTTTCCTGGCGGATCCTCAGCCACTGCGCGCCCTGCTCGTTGCCCGGGTGAGCGACCGGAATCTGCACCAGATCGAACTTGTTCAGCTTGGCCTCCGCCTCCATCGCGATGATGGCCTCCTTGCCATAGGCCGAGTCGTGATACAGGTAAACGATCTTCTTGCCTGCCAGGCTGCCGGCGTTCTTGTCCTTGAGGAACTTGACGATGGCCGATGCCTGCATCTGATAGGTGGTGACCAGCGGGAAGGCATACGGGAAGACAGAGCCATCCACCGCATCGGTGCGGCCGTAGCCCATCATGGCAAGCGGCAGCTTGTCCTGGGCAGATTTGTCGATCAGCGCGTAGGAAATGCCGGTGGACATCGTGTGGATCGGACCGGACGACTTGGCCGCCTTGCTCTTCAGGCGCTCGTAGCACTCGACGCCCTTGGCGTTGTTGTATTCGGTTTCGCATTCCTCGTAGGTCATCTCGACGCCATTGACCCCCTTTTCCTTCAGGTTGACGTAGTTCAGGTAATCGATGAAGCCCCCGTAGAAAGCCTGGCCGTTGGAACCGTAGGGGCCGACGCGGTAGTCGATGAGCGGGAAGAATTGCTCTTCGGCTGCCACGGCATGCTGGCCCAGCACGGCCAGCGAAAGCGCGGCAGCGGCGAGGGCGGGTTTGATGATTCTGATCATTGGATGTCTCCTCCTGATTTATAGAATAACGACGGGGCTGCCGCCGCTTGGACAATCACCGTTCCTAGTGCGGGAACGGCCACAGACGTAGCTTCTCCTTGGCAATCTGCCACAAACGGGCCAACCCGTGTGGCTCGACGATCAGGAAGAACATGATCAGCGCACCGAACAGCGCAATCTGGATGTGCGATACGGTGGCGCTGGCAAAAGGCAGGCCGAACAGGTCGGCGATGAAAGGCAGCGCCACATCGAGAAAGATGGGGAGCAGCAGAATGAAGGCGGCGCCGAGGAAACTGCCCATGATCGACCCGACACCGCCGATGATGATCATGAACAGGATCTTGAACGACATGTCGAGCGAGAAGCCGTCCGGCTCGACCGAGCCGAGGTAACAGAAGGCATAGAGCGCGCCGGCCACGCCGCAGTAGAACGAACTGACGGCGAAGGCGAGCAGCTTGGCCGGCATCAGGCGGATGCCGATCACCGAGGCCGCCACATCCATGTCACGCACCGCCATCCAGGCCCGCCCGGTGGCCGAACGCACCATGTTCTTGGCGGCCAGCGCCAGGACGACGACGATCGACAGCACGAGCAGATACTTCTCGACCGGCTCCGTCAGTTCGTGGCCGAAGATGATCAGCCGCTGCGTCGAGATGACGCCGGAAGAAGAATTGTTCGACAGCCAGGGGAACTTGGTCAGGCACCAGATGATGAAAAATTGCGCCGCCAGCGTCGCTACCGCCAGGTAAAAGCCCTTGATGCGCAACGACGGCAACCCGAACAGGATGCCGACGCCGGCTGCGGTCAACCCGGCAAGAATGAAGGAAAGCAGCAACGGAATACCCTCGACGCGCAGCTCGAAATTGTAGGCCGCATACGCGCCGACCGCCATGAAGGCGGCCGAGCCAAGCGACAGCTGGCCGGCGTAGCCGGTCAGGATGTTGAGCCCGAGCGCCGCCAGGGCAAAAATCAGGAAGGGAATCAGGATCGCCGAAAACCAGTACTCGCTGGCCAGCAACGGCACACCGACGAATGCCACGACCAGCAAGGCGACGATGGCGATGCGGTCCTGACGGATCGGGAACAGTTGCTGGTCGGCAGCGTAGGTCGTCTTGAACTGGCCGGCTTCGCGATAAAGCATTTTTGCTATCCCCTTTTATACGCGGTCGATGTGGCGTTCGCCGAACAGCCCTTCGGGACGAACCAGCAGGAACACGAGCGCCAGCATGTACGGAAACCAGCCCTCGATGCCGCCAAAATTGCCGCCAAACAGGTCCTGCATGACCGGCGGGATGTAGATCTCGGCCAGCTTTTCCGAGGCGCCGATGATCAGCCCGCCGACGATCGC
>Ga0116153_10000847_pt1 | contig 33381 bp, 33 predicted proteins | sample AD_UKC028_MetaG_FD_89896 | JGI IMG/M metagenome (GOLD analysis project Ga0116153, IMG submission 89896) | Active sludge microbial communities of municipal wastewater-treating anaerobic digesters from USA - AD_UKC028_MetaG | ecosystem: Engineered > Bioreactor > Anaerobic > Digestate | place: USA...
AGGTGATCGCCTCCTCCCCCGACGGCTCGCGGGCCTACGTCTCGAACTGGGTGAGCGAGGATGTCTGCGTCATCGAGACCGCGAGCCGGAGGGTCCTCGCCCGGATCAAGACCGGGGGCACGCCCCGGGGCCTGGCCCCGAGCCTCGACGGGCGCTGGCTCTACATAGCCCGCTTCTCGGACGGGGCCATCCTCCGCCTCTACCTCGCCTCGATGGAGCTCGCGACCTTCCACGCCCCCGACGGGGGAGCCAAGCGCCACCTCGTCCTCGACCCCGACCGCGGCCGGCTCTACGCCACCGACATGGGCCGAGGCTCCCTCTTCGCCTTCGACTGCGCGCGGGGCAGGCTCCTCGCGGAGCTCCGCCTCGGCCCCAACCCCAACGGCTGCGCCCTCTCCCCCGACGGCCGCCTGATCTACGCCTGCACGCGGGGGCCCGACGGCGAGGAGGGCTACGAGCGCAAGGGCCCGGTCGCCGGGGAGCTCATCGCGATCGACGCCCGGCGCCTCGCCGTGGTCGCCCGCCAGTGGGGCGGGGCCCAGCCCACCGGCCTCGCCGTCTCGCCCGACGGGAGCCGGATCCTCTTCACCGACTTCCTCGACCATCGCGTCGAATCCTATCGCGCCTCGGGCTTCGGCTCCCTTCCGCGCGACCGCTTCGCCCCGCCCTCGGCGCGGGCCGTAGCTTCGGCCCGCTAGCCTCCCTCTTTTTTGCAAGTTTCTCTTGACAGCGGCAGAGGTGTATGTACAATACGTTTAAATACGTCTTAAGATGTATTAAGATGTTATATCGGAGGTATTCATGGCCCCTACCCATGCCCAGATGCTCTCGACCGCGATAGCCGCGATCAAGAACCGTACACCTCGAAATATTTTCTTCGTCGCCTGCGGCGGCTCGCTCGCCTATATGTACAACCAGCAGTACGCCTTCGATGTCGAGACCGGGATCCCGACCGCCGTCGTGAGCTCCAACGAATTCATCCACCGCGGGTACAAGGGCCTGGGCAAGGATTCCCTCGTCGTGCTCTGCTCCCACTCGGGGAACACCCCCGAGACCGTGGCCGCCGCCGAGTACGCGCGCAAGAAGGGAGCCCTCACCGTCGCCTACGCCCACCTCGTGGACTCGCCCCTCTGGAAGGCCGCGGAATACGGCCTCCAGTACGACTGGGGCCCGGAGACAGACGCCTACGAGCATCGCGCCGGCATGGCGCTCCGCTTCACCTTCGGCTGCCTCGAGGCCCTCGCCCCCAGCCCGAAATACCAGGCGGCCCTCGAGGCGGTCAAGGGCCTCAACGACATCTTCGCGCGCAACAAGGCCAAGTTCGCCGCCGCGGCCGACGAGTTCGGCTCCTCCCACAAGCGCGAGCGGCTCATCTACACCATGGGCTCGGGCCCCGTCTACGGGGAGGCCTACTCCCTCTCCATCTGCCTTTTCCAAGAGATGCAGTGGATACACTCCTCGGCGATCCACTCGGGCGAGTATTTCCACGGCCCCTTCGAGATCACCGACTACGACGTGCCCTTCGTCATGCTGAAGACCGTCGGCGACACCCGGCCCCTCGACGAGCGGGCCCACGCCTTCCTCAAGCGCTACTGCCGGAAGATCACCCTGATCGACGCGGCCGACTTCGACTGGGAGGGCGTGCCCGCGGAGCTCAAGACCAGCTTCGCCGCGCCCATCTTCGGCGCCGTGATCCGCTGCTACGCGGAGCGGATCGCCGAGCACCGCGGCCATCCCCTCTCCGTTCGCCGCTACATGTGGAAGATGGAGTACTGATCGAGCCCAGGCTTTCCCTCGGCGGCCGCCGGATGGCGGCCGCCCAGTTCAGCACTAGGAGGCTTTCATGTCCAAAAGAATCCAGGCCTTGCTCGCGGTCCTCGTGATCGCGACCTCGATCGCCGCGGCCCAAGGGGCGAAGACGACGATCCGCTTCTTCCACCGATGGCCCCTCGAGCCGAGGAAGAGCTACTTCGACGCCCTCGTCGCCGAGTTCGAGCGGCGGAACCCCGACATCGAGATCGAGATGGACAGCGTGATAAACGACGCCTACAAGGAGAAGATCCGCGTCCTCGTCTCGTCGAACGATATCCCCGACGTCTTCTGCTCCTGGTCCGACAGCTTCGCCTACAACCTCGTGAAGTCCGGCAGGATCAAGCCCCTCAACGACCTGCTCGCCAGGGACAAGGCCTTCGCCGCGAGCTTCATCCAGTCCCAGGTCAAGCCTTTCACCTTCGACGGCAAGGTCTACGGCATGCCCCAGACCATCGACGGCAAGGTCTTCGCCTACAACAAGGCGATCTTCGCCAAGGCCGGGATTACCAAGGAGCCGAAGGACTTCGACGAGCTGCTCGCGACCTTCGCGACCCTCAAGAAGAAAGGCTACCCGACCCCGATCATCGAGGGCCTCGCCGACCCCTGGACGATCTCCCACTACCTCGGCACCATGTTCCAGCGCTACCTGTCCCCCGCGGTGACCGCGAAGGACTACAACGAGGCCACGGGCGAGTTCACCGATCCCGGGTACCGCGTCGTCCTCGAGCGCTTCCAGAAGATCGTGGACTTCATGGGACCGAACGCGACCTCCATCACCCACACCGACGCCCGCGCCCTCTTCGCCGCGGGCAAGCTTCCCGTCATCTACATCCAGCTCGCCGAGTTCGGCCTCATCCGGAAGAGCAACCCCGACATCCAGTACGGCTACTTCAATTTCCCGGCCTTCAAGGACGGCAAGGGCGATCCCGGGCTACTCACCGGGGCCCCCGAGGGCTTCATGCTCTCCTCGACGAGCAAGAATCCCGAGGCGGCCGAGAGGTTCTTCAAGTTCATCTACGAGAAGCAGAACGCGGCCCAGTTCGTGAAGGCCGTCGGGGCCCCGGTCGCCGTCATCGGCGCCATGACCCCGGACAACTCCTTCCCCGAGCTGATCGGCGCGGTGGAGCTGATCAACGGCGTCGAGGGCTCGGCCCCCTGGTTCGACAACGCGGTCAACATCAAGATAGCAGACGCCTTCATGCGCGGCGCCCAGGCCGTGGCCACCAAGGACAAGACCATCGACCAGGTCATGGCCGAGGTGCAGGCCGCCGCCAAGATCGTGCGGAGCGAGGCTAAGAAGTAATCGAGGATCGCTCGCAGCGAGAGGGCCACCCGGGCCCGCTACGGCGCCCGGACGGCCCTCGATCGCGCGGAGGATCCGGGAGGCCAGCAGAAATGAGGCGCAACAACGTGAGAGCCGCGGCCGAGCCGCTCCTATTCATCATGCCCTGCATCCTGGTCCTGGGGGCCTTCGTGTATTACCCCCTCGTCCAGAACCTGGCCTTCAGCTTCTTCCGCTTCTCCGCGTTCTCCCCCGAGAAGGTCTTCGTGGGCTTCGGGAATTACGCGAACCTCTTTCTCGACAAGACCGTCGGGACCGCCTTGCGCAACAACGCCCGCTACGCGGTGATATCGGTCCTTTGCCAGGTATGCTTCGGCCTCGTCCTGGCCGCTATCCTCGAAGATCGATCCTTCCGCCGCGTGGGCCAGCTCTTCAGGACCACCTTCTTCCTCCCGGTCGTCATCTCGATATCGGTCATCTGCCTCCTGTTCGGCTTCATCTACCGGCCGATGGACGGCCTCCTCAACGGCTTCCTCGAGCTCGTGGGCCTGGGCTCCCTGGCGAGGCCCTGGCTGGGCTCCTCGAAGACCGCCATCTTCGCCACGATCGCGGTTTCGCAATGGCAGAGCACGGGCTACGTGATGATGCTCTTCATCGTCGCCATCCAGAAGATCCCCGAGGAGCTCTACGAGGCGGCGGAGATCGACGGGGCGAGCAAGCTGCGGAGGTTCTTCGTCATCACCCTGCCCCAGGTCAGGGAGATGTTCTTCGTCACCTCGGTGATCACCGTCACCGGCTCGGTCATGGTCTTCAACGAGCCCTATATCCTGACGCAGGGAGGAGGCCCCGGCACGAGCTCCATCACCATCGCCGTCCACATGTACCAATCCGGCTTCTTCAAGGACATGATGGGCTACGCCTCGACTCTAGCGGTGCTCATCTTCGGGATCTCGGCGGCCCTCGCGGTCCTGCAGCTGCGGTCCTTCAGGACCGGGGAGGAGTGAGGGATGCGCCCGTACAGCCAGCGCCGCCCGGGCAGGGACTCCCTGGGCCCGGCCCAGCTCCCCGTCCTCGCCCTCCTCCTCGTCGGCTTCGCCATGGTGGCCTATCCCCTGTTCTGGATCATGATGTCCTCCCTCAAGACCTCGGACGAGATATCCCTGTCCATGTGGTCCCTCCCGAGGGTCCCGCAGTGGCGGAACTACGCCAACGCCTGGAAGTTCGGTATCTCCGGCTACTTCGTGAACAGCCTTGTCGTCACCCTCACCACGATAGCCGGCGTCATCGCCCTGGCCTCGCTCTGCGCCTACGGCCTATCGCGCTTCCGGACCCGATGGACCAGGTCCGCCCTGGTCTTCGTGATGGGCGGCATGATGCTCAATCCCCAGGTCTGCCTCATCCCCCTGTACGGCCTCCTGACCAGGCTCGGCATCCGCAACGGCTACCTCGCCATGATCATCCCCTACATCGCCTTCCGCCTCCCCTTGAACACCCTCCTCATCCGCTCCTTCTTCCTGGCGATCCCGAAGGAGATCGAGGAATCCGCCATCATCGACGGCTGCACGAGCTTCCAGGCCTACGGCCGGATCTTCATGCCGATGTCGCGTCCCATACTCTTCACGAGCGCGATCCTCATCGCGTACTACGCCTGGAACGAGTTCCTCTTCGCCATCATCTTCATCGACTCGAACAAGTACCGGACCATACCCGCCGGACTCATGAGCTTCCGCGACGCGCTCCAGGTGGACTGGGGGCCCCTCATCGCCGGCATGGCCATCTCGGCGCTCCCGCTGATCCTCTTCTTCATCGCGGCCCAGAAGCAGTTCATCCGCGGCATGACCGCGGGCTCCGTCAAGGGCTGAAAGGCAAGGCAGCATGAGACTCATAGGCTTGGGCGACAACGTCGTGGACTGCTACCTCGACCAGGGGCTGTACTATCCCGGCGGCAACGCGGTCAACGTCGCCGTCAACTGCATGCGCGACGGGGCCCGGGCCGCCGCCTACCTCGGCGTCTTCGGCGACGACGGGGCCGCCAAGCACATCAAGAGCTGCCTCGCGGCGGAGGGAGTAAGCTTCGAACGCTCGCGAAGGGCCTACGGGCGGAGCGGCCATCCCGGGGTCAACCTGAATCCCGACGGCGACCGCGTCTTCGTCGGGGGCCCGCGCGACACGGTCCAGCACGTCCTCCGCCTGCGGCTCGTCCCCCCCGACCTCGACTACGTACGGAGCTTCGACTGCTGCCACACGAGCTGCTTCTCGAGCGTCGAGCCCGAGCTCGAGAAGCTCGCCGAGGCCTGCGACCTCTCCTTCGACTTCTCCACGAAGGCCGAAGACGGGTACATCGACGAGGTCTGCCCCCACCTGCGCTTCGCCTTCTTCTCGGGCGCCGCATTGACAGAGGAACGGCTTGGCTCTATCATTTCGCGTTGCCACGAGCGCGGCGCCGAGATCGTCGGCATCACGCTGGGAGGGCGCGGCGCCCTTTTCTCGCGGGAAGGGAAGCGCTTCTACCAGCCGGTCAAGCCGGCTCCCGCGGTGATCGACACGATGGGCGCCGGCGACAGCTTCATCGCGGGTTTCCTGACCCGCTTCTACGATTCGGGAGATATGGCCGGCGCGCTCGACTACGCGGCGGGGCGGGCGGCGCTGACCTGCGGCTTCTACGGGGCCTTCGGCTACCCGCATCCCCTGGACGACAGGTAAGAGGGAAGAGCGCGACGGATGTTGATGCCCGACAGTTCTCGCCCGCTTTACGAGCAGCTCAAGCAGACCGTCATACACGACATCGTCTCGGGGAGGTACAAGCACGGCGAGCGCCTGCCGAGCGAGATCGCCCTCGCCGCGGCCTACAATATCAGCCGAATCACGGTCCGGAGGGCGATCTCGGAGCTGGTCGCGGAGGGCTATCTCTCCTCCCAGCAGGGCAAGGGCACCTTCGTCGATTACATCAAAGGCGAGAACCGGCTCCTCTCCTTCGGCGCCTTCAGCGAAGGCGCCACCGGCCAGAGCTCGTCGAAGACGACCAGGATCCTCTCCAAGGAGATGGTCCTGGCGGACGAGGACATAGCGGCCAACCTCCGCGTGGCCCCGGGGACCGAGCTCATCAGGCTCCACCGCCTCGTGTCCGAGGACGGCACGCCCTACAGCATCGATACCGCCTATTTCCCGACGGAGCGCTACCCCGGCATCTTCGACCTCATGCAGGACAACGTATCGACCTTCGCGATCATGAAGGAGCGTTACGGCATCGTCTTCGCGAAGGCGGTAAAGGCCCTGAGCGTGATCCGCGCCGGGCTGGCGGAGTCCGAGCTCCTCCACTGCGTGCCGGGGGATCCCCTCTTCTCGATCTCCAAGGTGATCTACGACCGCGGCGACGTCCCCGTCCACTACTCCCACTACCTCGTAGTGGGGGACCGCTGCGTCTACACGCTCACGGTCGTCGACGAGACGGCCGACATGCATATCCACTATCGCGGCGAGCATCCCTCGCCCTAGGCTTCCGCGGGACTCGCCTCGGCCTCCCCATCCGGGGTAGCATGGCGAGACCATGGAAGCAGCTCCTACGCCGCCGACGGCCTTGGCCTTCTCAGGCCAGGATATCCTCCTGCCCGGAGCCGGGGCGCCGGGCCTCCTCGAGGGCGGGCCGGCCGCGGCCCTGAGCCGGGACTTCGCGTGGGAGGGCCGGAGCTACCGGGCCTTTCTTTTCGGCGAGGCGGAGGCCGCGGCCCTCGAGGCGGGGGGCGCGAGCCGCCTCCCGGTCCGGCAGGCCCTGGCGGAGCTCGGCCAGGAGGAGGCGCGGCCCCTCCTGCGGGGCCTGGCCCTCCTGCGCTGGCTCGAGACCGCCCGGCACTGCGGCGCCTGCGGCGGCCTCCTCGAGGACTGCCCTCCCGAGGGCGAGGAGCCGGGCGGCCGCCGCTGCCCGGCCTGCGGCAGGGTCTTCTTCCCCCGCATCTCCCCGGCCGTGATACTCCTCATCACGAAGGGCGGGAAAATCCTCCTCGCGCACAACGCGCGCTTTCCCGCGGGGCGCTTCGGCCTCATCGCGGGCTTCGTCGAGGCCGGCGAGACGCTCGAGGAGACCGCCATCCGCGAGGCGCGCGAGGAGGCGGGCATCGAGATAGGCGGCCTGCGCTACCTCCGCTCCCAGCCCTGGCCCTTCCCCGACTCGCTCATGTTCGCCTTCCGGGCCGAGTGGCGCTCGGGCGAGGCCCGCCCCGACGGCCGCGAGATCGCGGAGCTCCGCTGGTGCGGGCCCGACGAGCTGCCGACCATCCCCCCCTCGGGAAGCATAGCCCGCGCCCTCATCGACGAGTTCGAGGCCGAGGCCCGCGGCCGGGCCTGAAAGGGCCCCGCTATTCTAGGGCCACGGCCTACTCAGCCGCGCGGGCATAGGCTACACTGGCAGGACAAGGGGGACGCATGAATTTTTCCTGGAAGATCGTCATCGACGCCGGCGCCATCGCCCTCGCCATACTCCTGGCCACCCTCCTGCGGGCCAAGATCCGCTTTTTCCAGAAATACCTCATACCGAACGCCCTGACCGCGGGCTTCATCCTCCTGCCGATCTACAACTTCGTCTTCCCGGCCCTGGGCTACTCCGCCCACCGCCTCGGCGAGCTGGTCTACCACCTCCTCAACGTCTCCTTCATCGCCATGACCCTCCGCTCGGCCCCGCCCAAGATCCGCGGCCACAAGGGCGGCGGCGTCCTGGGCATGGCCGGGGGGATCCTCTCCGGCTACGCCCTCCAGGCCCTCCTCGGCCTCACGGTCACCCTCTTCTTCCTGCCGCGGATATTCCCCTCCTTCGGCCTCTTCCTCCCCCTGGGCTTCGCCTCGGGCCCCGGCCAGTCCTTCGCCATCGGCAAGGGCTGGGAGGCCATGGGCTTCGAGGGAGCCTCGACCGTCGGCCTCACCGTCGCCTCGATCGGCTACATCTGGGGCTGCTTCGGCGGCATCTGGCTCATCAACTTCGGGCGCAAGCGGGGCTGGCTCGAGGGCCAGGGGCTCGAGTCGCTCAAGGACAGGGCCATCCTGACGGGCATCGTGCCCCGCGGCTCCGAGCGGCCGGTCGGCGCGAGGCTGACCACCGACTCGGACTCCATCGACTCCTTCAGCTTCCACGCCTCAGCCGTCGTCTTCGCCTACCTCCTGTCCTACCTCTTCCTCCGCGGCCTCACCTGGCTCCTCCACTTCGCCGGCGAGACCGGGATGCAGCTGGCCTCCAACCTCTGGGGCCTCAACTTCATCTTCTCCGCCATCATCGCCATCGTCGTGCGCCGCCTCGTCGAGGCGGCGAAGCTCGACCACCTCCTCGACGACGATACCCTCTCCCGCCTCACGGGCTTCTCCGTCGATTTCATGCTCGCCGGCTCGGTGGCGGCCATCTCCCTCGCCTTCGTGCTCCACTACTGGTTCCCCATCCTCCTCATGACGACGATCTGCGGCGTCATGACCCTCGTGGTCACGCCCTGGATGTGCTCCCGCATGTTCCACGACAACCGCTTCGAGCGCATGCTGATGATCTACGGCGTCAACACGGGGACCCTCTCAACGGGCCTCGCACTCCTCCGCGTGACCGACCCCGAGTTCAAGACTTCGGTCGCCTCGGACTACATGCTCTCGGCCGGCCTGACCTTCGCCCTCGCCATACCCTTCGTCATGACCATCAACTTCCCGGCCTGGGCCTACACGAGGAACGACATGAACTGGTACTGGGCCGAGTTCGGGGTCGCCGCCGTCTACCTGGTCGTGGTCCTCGGCATCTACCTCGCCCTCGCCCGCAAGCGGGCCTTCGCCAAGCCCCTGAGCTTGTGGTACCGGGAGTAGGCCTGGCCGCGGCCGCGCGATCCGCGCTATGCTCCGCCCCATGAACGAGCGCGAGCGGCTACCCGCGTCGGCCATAGGCGAGGCCCTCCTCATCGCCGCGGCCTGGGGCTTCAACTTCATCGTGATCAAGGTCGGGGTGGCGGGGATGCCGCCCCTCATGCTGGCCGCCCTCCGCTTCGCCCTGAGCGCCTTCCCCGCCGTCCTCTTCATCCCCAGGCCGCGGGCCCCCCTCTCCAGGGTCGCGGCCTACGGGATCGCGCTGGGGCTGGGACAGTTCGGCTTCCTATTCTCGGCTATCAAGCTCGGGGCCCCGGCCGGGCTCTCCTCCATCCTCCTCCAGTCCCAAGCCTTCCTCACGGCCCTCCTCGCCGCCCTTTTCCTCAAGGAGCGGCTCAGGCCGAGGAGCCTCGCGGGCATGGTCCTGGCGGCGGGCGGCCTCGCCATCTTCGCCTCGGCCGGCCAGGGGGGCGGGGGCCTCTCGGCCCTCCTCCTCGCCCTGATCCTCCTCGCGGCCCTGGGCTGGGCGGGGGCCAACATCATCGCGAGGACCATGCCCGGGGAGAGCGCCCTCTCCCTCGTGGCCTGGTCGAGCCTCTTCTCGCCCCTCCCCCTCGCCCTCCTCTCCCTCGCCCTCGAGGGCCCCGCGGCGATCGGGGCGGCCTTCTCCTCCCTGTCCTGGAAGACGGGGGCGGCCCTCCTCTACCTCGTCCTCATGGCCACCTACCTCGGCTACGGCCTGTGGAACCGCCTGATCATGCGGCACGGGGCGGCGCGGATCGCCCCCTTCTCCCTCCTCGTGCCCCTCTTCGGCGTCGCCTCGGCGACCCTGGTCCTCGGCGAGCGCTTCCGGGCCCTCGACGCGGCGGGGGCGGCCCTCGTGCTCTGCGGCCTCCTCGTCCACGCCTCGGGCGGCAGGCGATGAGCGAGGAGGAGCCCTTCGACACGGCGGCCCTCGAGCGCCTGGCCGCGGCGCGCATGCCCTTCGGCAAGTACGCCGGCCGCCTCCTCATCGACCTCCCCGAGGCCTACGTCCTCTGGTTCGAGCGGCAGGGCTTCCCCCAAGGCGAGCTCGGCGAGCAGCTGGCCTCCCTCCTGGCGATCAAGGCCAACGGCCTCGAGACGCTCCTACGCCCCCTCGCGACCCGGCCCTAGGGCCTCGGGCGGCAGCGAGAGGCGCCAGCGGGATCCGCCGCCCGAGGCGCCCCCGGCCTCGAGCCGGGCCCCGACCTGGGCCGCGAGATGCTCGACCAGGAGGGAGCCGAAGCCCCGCTCCGCGGCGCAGGCCATGCCGACCCCGTCGTCCAGGACCTCGATCTCGATCCCCCCTCCCTCCCCCGCCGCCGCGCGGATGCGTATCCGGCCCCGCTGGCTGGGGAAGGCGTGCTTGCTCGCGTTCGTGACGAGCTCGGTCACGATGAGGGCCACGGGCAGCGCGCTGTTGATGCCGAGGACGAGGCCCTCCTCGGCTTCGGCCTCGATGCCGATCGACCGGGAGGCGTAGGACTCGGCCAGGAGCCGGGCAAGGTCGGCGAGGTAGGCCCCCAAGTCGACCGCGGCGAAGGAGGAGTGCTTGTACAGCTGCTCGTGGAGCATGGACATGGAGAGGATCTTGTCCCGGGCGTCGCGGAGGACCTCGGCCGCCATGAGGGCCTTCTCCTCGTCGGGCGCGTCGAGGACGGCCGACTCGCCCAGGCCGATGATGCTCCCGGCCACGGAGAGGTTGTTCTTCACGCGATGGTTGACCTCGCCCAGGAGGAGGACCTTGGCGGCCAGCTCCTGGTCGAGGCGGTCGGCCATGGCCGCGCGCCGCTCGAGGCGGAGGGCGTAGGCGAAGAGGAGGAGGGCGGCCGCGGCGCTGACGAGGGCGAGGGGCATGAAGGCCCGGGTCCGCTGCGCGGAGGGGCCGAGCATGGTCTCCCGGTCGGCCTCGACCCGTACCTGGAGGGGATAATTCGAGAGGGCGAAGGAGGCCGCCAGGGAGGCTCGCCCGGAGCGCTCTACCTTCGGGGCGAGGAGCTCGAGGCTCAGCCCCTCGGCGTCCACGAGCTCTACCTTCCCGATGGCGGGATCCATGAGGAGGGAGAGGCGGACGCCGAGGAGGGAGGAGCGGAAGAGGGCGGCGAAGGAGGCTCCGCCGGCGGCCGGCCTGAGGCTGACCAGGCAGGGCCCTCCCTCGGCGGGGGCATCGGCCAGGAAGACCGCCCCTCCCGGGCTCAGGCCGGCCCGGCCCAGCATCCCGGGGGAAGCCCTGAGCAGGGGGGCTTCTCGGGCGCTGGCCGCGGCGACCACGTCGAAGTCCCGGTCGAGGTAGTAGACGTTGTCCGCCTCGGGGAGGGCCAGGGCGGCGAAGGCGAGGGCGGACTGGAGCGAGGAGCCCGAGCGCGCCTTGGCCCCGGCCTCGTCGAGGACGGCTTCCGAGAGGCGGAGGCTGCCATCCATGGCGCGGGCGAGGAGCATGGCGTCGGAGAGGAGGCGCCGCTCGGAGGACTGGAGGGCGAGGCGGCCCAGCGAGGCCATCGAGGCGAAGGAGAGGGCTGCGAGGGCCAGGACCGCCGCGAAGACGCCTCCCGCGATGGCGTAGAAGACCCAGCGCCGGGCGGGGGGGCGGCTCACCTCCTCTCCCCGGGGAAGGCCGAGCGCAGGAGGGCGAGGGCCTCGTCGGAGACGCCCAGGCGCCTGGCTATGCCCCCCTCCTCGGCGAGGAGCTGGGAGCGGGTCCTCCTGGATTCGGAGGAGCCCGGGACCACGATCGTCATGCCGGCCGCGACCAGGGCGGCCTTGGCCGCCTCCTGGGAGCGGGCCGAGGCCTCGCGGCCCTCCGGCAGGAGCTCCTCCCACAGGCTCGCGACCAGGCTCCTCATCCGCTCGGGCAGGCGCTCCCAGGCCGCCCGGGAGACGACGGGGACATAGAAGGGATAGTACTCCCCATCCTCGTAGGCCAGCTCGAGGCCGCGCGCGGCGAAGCCGGCGGTGGCTACCGTCTCGTAGGTGCTCAGGATGCCGTCGACGAGGCCCCGCTCGAGGTAGGCGGCGAGGTCGGGCGAGGGGATGGAGACCAAGCTGCCGCCCAGGGCGCGGATCCGCTCCTCGTTGCCCCGGCCTCCAGCGACCCGAATGCGCCTGCCCGCGATGTCGGCGGCCGAGCGTATGCCCCGGCCCGAGGAGAAGAGGTGGGCGTAGCCGAGGTCCAGCCAGGGGCCCAGGGGCTTCACCGGGAGGGCTCCCTCGATCCGGCCCGCGAGGAAGGAGCCGAGGGGGCCGTCGACCGCCCGGCGCAGGGCCCCGCGCTCGGCCCCATAGGCGGAGGGGAGCATGAGGATGGCCGTGTCCGGGACGAGGCGGTCGAACTGCCAGATGCCGGGCGCGGCCATCTCGGCCGAGCCGCGGGCGAGGGCCGCGAGCACGTCCGCGTCGCGCGAGAGGGAGGCCCCGTCGTAGAACTCCACCTTGAGGGCCGGTCCCGCCCGCAGCGCGAGCTCCTGGGCGTAGCGCCTGAGGTGCATGGCTTGGAAATGGGTCGAGACGTTCTCGACGGAGATGCGGAAGAGGATCGGCTCCGCTGCCCGGGCGGCGCAGAGCGCGAGCGAGGCGATCAAGGGGGCGAGCCAGGCCTTGCTTCCCACGGAACCTCCGATTTCCCGGGGCCGGCGGCCGGTCCCCGTCGGCTTCAAGGATAGCCGGAGCCCGGCGCGGCGTCCATGCTCCGCGCCCGGGCGCCTTACAGCTCGAGGACGCCCTCGAGCTTCGCCGCCGCGCCGCCGACCGAGACCTCGACGGGCGGGCCCGAGGCCAGCTCGAGGCGGGTCGCGACCCCGCCCCCCGGGCGCCGCGCGGAGCGGAGGCGGATCGAGCTCCCGCGGTAGCGGATCCGGAACGAGATCGCGTCCCAGGCCCGGGGCAGGACCGGGTCGAAGGTTATGCGATCTCCTTCGGGCCGGAAGCCGCCGAAGCCGAGGGCGAGGGCCAGCCAGGAGCCCCCCATGTTGGCCAGGTGGAGGCCGTCGCGGGAGTTGCCGTGGCTGTCGTCGAGATCGAGGCGCAGGGCCTTCGAGAAGTAGCGGTAGGCCTTCTCGGGCTCGCCCAGCCGCGCGGCCATCGCGCTGAAGGCCGCGTAGGAGAGGGAGGAATCGTGGGTCGTGATCCCCTCGTAGTACGCGAAGCTCGCCCGCTTGGTGCTCTCGGCCGCGGACTCCGGCAGAAGGAGGTGGGCGAGGACGGCGTCGGCCTGCTTGCAGACCTGGCGGCGGATGATGGCGAGGTGGTGGTAGTGGAGGAGGAGGGGGAAGTCCCCCGGGGGCGTGGCGTCGAGGTCCCAGCGGGCCTTGCGCAGGAAGCCGTCGTCCTGGGGCGTGATGTCGCGCGACGCGTCGTAGGGCAGGTACATCGCCTCGGCCGCGCGCAGCCAGAGGCCGGGCTCCTCGGGGCCGAGGCCGATCCGCGCCTCGAGCCGGGCGAGCTCCGCGGGCGCCCTGGCCGCCAGGAGCTCCCGGGCCCGCGCGGCGGCCCGCAGGTTGAAGGCGGCCATCGCGTTCGTGTAGAAGTTGTTGTCGACGAGGCAGGAGTACTCGTCGGGCCCGGTGACGGACTCGATGCGGAACTCGCCTTGGCCGAAGTGCCCGATCTCGAGCCAGGTGCGGGCGGTCTCGAAGAGGAGCTCGGCCCCGGCCCCGGCCAGGAAGGGCAGGTCCAGGCTGGCCTCCCAGTAGGCCCAGACGGCGTAGGCTATGTCGGCGTCGATGTGGTACTGGGCGCTGCCCGAGGGGTAGTAGGCCGAGCATTCCCGGCCGGCGATCGTGCGCCAGGGGAAGGCCGCCCCCCGCGCCTGCCCCATCTCGCAGGCGTGCGAGCGCGCGCCGTCCAGGGTGGCGTGCCGGTACAGGAGCATGCTCCGCGCGAGCTCCGGCTGCGTGTAGGCGAAGAAGGGGAGCATGTAGATCTCGGAGTCCCAGAAGTAGTGGCCCTCGTAGCCCTCGCCCGACAGGCCCTTGGCCGGGATGCTGGCGCGTCCGTCGCGGGGCGCGGCCTGGAAGAGCTGGAAGAGGCTGAACTGGAGGGCCTCGTCGGCCGCGGGATCCCCCTCGATCCGCGCCTCCGCAGCCTCCCAGAAGGCGCCGAGGCAGGCCTCCTGCTCGGCGGCCAGGGCCGCGAAGCCGAGCTTGCCCGCGGCCTCGAGGGCCTCGGCGGCGGCGGCCTCGGGTTCGGGGCAACGGATCGAGTCGGCGTAGGCGCTCCGCCTGACGAAGACGAGCTCCTCCCCGGCCCGGGCCTCGCGCTCGAGCTCGAGGGCGGCCCCCGAGGCCTCGGCGCGGGAGCTCCCCCGCGAGAGGGGGGGCCCCTCGAGCTCGCTCCGGAGGGCGAGGAGGAAGCCGGTGCCGCGGGTCCTCGAGCGGAGGCCCGCGGCGACGCAGGCCCTGCCGCCCGGGCCCTCCCGCGCCGGGAGCGCCCGGGCCCCGAGGAGCTCGAGGGGCTTCCAGGCCTCCCCGGCGACCCGGGGATCGGCGGGGTCGTGGAAATTCCCGACCCCGCCCTCGAGCCGCGCGACGAGGCGGATCGAGGCGGCCTGGCCGCAGGCGACCCGGTACTCGACCGCGAGGATGGAGGGGCGCTCGAAGGAGCACAGGCGCGTTATGCGAATCTCGAAGCGCTTGCCCGAGGCGGTCCGCCAGGCGAACTCGCGCGAGGCCAGCCCCCGGTCCATGTCCAGCTCGCGCGCGAAGCCCTCGGCCTCCCCCTCGCGGAGGGCCAGCCGCTCGCCGTCGGCGTAGAGCTCGATCGTCTGGGCGTCGGGCAGGTTGACGATGCGCTCCCCGGTCTCGGGGAAGCCGTGGAGGAGCTCGGGATGCCGTATGGGATGGGTGTCGTAGAAGCCGTTGATATACGTCCCGCGGATCGAGGCGGCCGGCCCCCCGGGGCCCGAGGGCGGGCCCTCCTCGAAGGAGGCGCGGACCCCGAGGTAGCCGTTGGCCGTGTGGAAGAGGGACTCCTCGACGGCGTGGCGCCGCGCGTCGAGGCCGGAGGACGAGATGGAGCGGGGCATGGGATCTCCTTGGTCGGCGCCCGGCCGGGCCCCGGCCTCAGCCCTTCACCGAGCCGGCCATGAGCCCGCGCACGAAGTAGCGCTGCAGGGCGAAGAAGACGGCGAGGGGAAGGATCATGCTGAGGAAGGCGCCGGAGGTGAGGAAGTGCCAGTCCTGCCCCTTCTCCCCGACCATGGCCGCGAGGGCGCTCGTCACCACGCGGTTCTTGTCGCCGAGGAAGATGAGGGCCACGAGGTAGTCGTTCCAGACCCAGAGGAACTGGAAGATGGCGAAGGAGGCCAGGGCGGGGATCGAGAGGGGGATCACGAGGAGGCGGAACATAGAGAAGGGCGTGGCCCCGTCGAGGAAGGCCGACTCGAAGATGTCCCGCGGGAGCTGGCTTATGTAGTTGAAGAGGATGTAGACCGCGAGCGGCAGGCCGAAGCCCGTGTGGGCGAGCCACATGGCGAGGTAGCTGCCGTTGAGGCCGAGCTTGGTGAAGTCGCGCAGCACCGGGATGAGGGCGATCTGCAGGGGCACGACGAGGAGGGCGACGACGATGACGAAGAGTCCCTTGCGCCCCGGGAACTCCATCCAGGCGAAGGCGTAGGCGGCGAAGGCGGCTATGAGGATGGGGATGACCGTGGAGGGCACGGCCACGGCGAGGGAGTTGAGCACGGCGTCGGAGAAGTTGTTGCCTCGCCGCGTGATGGTGTTGCCGTTCCCGTCGCGGAAGGACACCTCTCCCCCGGAGAGGACGCCCTCGTAGTTCTCCAGGGTCAGCTTGGGGCTGAAGCCGACCCAGCGCAGCTCCTGGGCGTGGAGGGTGCGGGTGCGCTTGTTGCCGTACCACTGGAGCTTGCGGGAGGCGGAGACCTGGACGCCCTCGCGCCACTCGGCGAAGGTCGCGGTGGCCCCCTCGAGCGTCATGGGCCCGTCGACGTCGATCCCGGGCTCGAGCTTGAGCTCGCCGACCTTGACCCAGGACCTATGCGGGAAGACCGTCCACCAGCCGGAGTTGAAGATGTCCCGCGAGTCGCGGAAGGAGGTCACGAGGACGCCGAGGGTGGGGAGGGTCCAGGCGAGGCAGATCGCGGCGAGGACGGCGTTGACCAGGAGGCCGGAGCGCCGCGGCTCGAGGCTCTTGCGGCGCGTTGCGCGAACTCGAGAAGCCACGCCCCTCATTTGAAGGCCCTCCGCTCGCCGAACTGGCGCAGGTTGTAGGCCATGACCGGCACGACGGCGACGAGGAGGACGATGGCGATGGCGCTGGCGCGGCCCGACTGGCCGTAGGTGAACTGCTGCATGTAGAACTCGTTCGCGATGACGTTGGTGCCGTAGTTGCCCCCCGTCATGACGCGCACGATGTCGAAGAGCTTCAGGCTGAAGATGACGATGGTGGTGGACACGGTGACGAGGCTGCCCTCGATGGCGGGGATGATGATGCGGAAGAAGATCTGCAGCTCGTCCGCCCCGTCGATGCGCGCCGCCTCGAGGAGCTCGGCGGGTATGCCCTTGATGGAGGAGGAGAGGATGACCATGGCGTAGCCGGTCTGGAGCCAGACCATGATGGCGATGAGGAGGAAGTTGTTCCAGAAGGGCACGAGGAGCCAGGCCTGGGCCTTGCCGCCCAGGGCCACGACCGCCGCGTTCAAGAGGCCGATTTCCTGGATCCCGGTGCCCTCGCCCTTGTAGGCGTACATGAACTTCCAGATCACGCCGGCCCCCACGAAGGAGATGGCCATGGGCATGAAGACGAGGGACTTGTAGAGCTTCTCGAGGCGGCTTCGGTCGGCGAGCACCGCTATCACGAGGCCGAGCCCGACGCAGAGGAGGGTCCCGAAGACCATCCACAGGAGGTTGTTCCGGAAGGACTCGAGCATGATGCGGTCGGCGAAGGCGAAGCGGTAGTTCGCGAGGGCCACGAAGCGGGTCCCCGTCTCGTCGAAGAAGGAGAGCCAGAGGCTCCGCAGGGTCGGGAAGACGAGGAACCAGAACAGGAGGGCGAGGGCCGGCCCGGCGAAGACCAGGGGCAGGGCCAGGGCGCGGGCCGGGCGCGGGAGGCTCTCGGCCATCGCGTTGAGGACGGCGTAGAGCAGGGCGACCGAGCCAAGGCCCCAGGCTATGGCGACGAGGACGACGACGAGCTTGGGGCCCTTGAAGTCGCGCAGGAAGGCGTAGCCGCCGTAGAGCAGGGCCACGGTGGCCGCGAGGAGGAGGACGAGTCCCGCCGCCCTGAGAAGCTTGCTACCCTTCGCCACGCTCGCCTCCTCTATCGAGAATGATCAGGACGAAACGCAGAGGGCGCAGAGGACGCGGAGGGAGAGAAGGGAAAGAGTAGGAGAGGAAAGCGAATGCCGATATTCCTCCACGTATTCCTCGATCCTCATGCTCTCTTCCCTCTGCGTTCCTCCGCGCCCTCCGCGTTTATCCTCTCCTATCCGTCCTCTCCGTCACTTGGGCCAGGAGGCGTCGATGGCCTTGAGGGCCTGGTCGAGGGTCTCGGCCCCGGAGACGTAGGCGGTCATGTGCTTCCAGAAGGAGCCCGCGCCCACGGCGCCCGGCATGAGGTCGGAGCCGTCGAAGCGGACGGCGGTGGCGTTCTGGATGGTCTCGGCGACCTTGCGGTCCACGGCGTTCGAGTACCACTCGAGCTTGGCGTCCTTGTGGGGGGAGATGGCCCCGCCCGACTTGACCCAGGCCTCGACGGAGGCGCCGGTGGCGAAGAACTGCATCACCGCGCGGACCTCGGGGCGGTCGTTGAACATGGCGTAGATGTCGCCGGCGACGAGGACGGGCTTGCCGTACTTGGGATCGAGGCCGGGGAGGTAGAAGAAGTCGTAGTCGACGCCCGCGGCCTTGTCGTTCGGGAAGAAGGCGGTGATGAAGTTGCCCTGCTTGTGGAGCCAGGCCTTGGGGGGCTGGTCGAACATCACCTTGGGCGCGTCGCCGAAGGAGGTGGTGGCGATGGCCTTGCGGCCGCCGTAGACGTTGCCCTCGGCGAACCAGATGTCGGCCATGGCCTGGACGGCCTTGCGGACCTCGGGGCTGTCGAACTTGAGCTCGCCCTTGACCCACTTGTCGTAGTTGGCGGGGCTCGTGGTGCGGAGCATGAGCTCCTCGATCCAGTCGGTGGCGGCCCAGCCGGTGGCGGCGCCGGACTCGATGCCGACCGCCCAGGGCGTGTCGCCGTCCTTGCGGATCTGGTCCTGGAGCTTCACGAGCTCGGCCCAGGTGGTCGGGACCTTGTAGCCGGCGGCGTCGAACTCCTTCTTGGGATACCAGACCAGGCTCTTGCCGTTGACCCGGCCCCAGACGCCGGCCATGATCGGGCCCTTGGGGCCCTTCATCGTGGCCATGTCGAGCCAGCTCTGGAGGTAGTTGGCCTTGACCTTCTTCATATCGAGGGCCTTGTTGAGGTCGACGACCTTGCCCTTCTTGACGAAGTTCTCGAGCAGGCCCGGCTGGGGGAAGTCGGCGATGTCGGGAGGGTTGCCGCCGTCGACGCGGATGGCGATCGAGGCCTCGAACTCCTTCGACCCGTTGTACTGGATCTTGATGCCGGTCTTCTCCTCGAAGGCCTTCACCGACATCTCGAACTTCACCGCGTCGTTGTCGGTGAAGGGGCCGTCCATGGTGACGACCTTGCCCTTGAACTTCCCGGCGTAGGCGTCGGAAAGGGGATCGGCCCCGGCCGCGAAGGCGGCGAGGAGGATCATGGCGAGGGCTGCCGCGAGAACCCGTTTATTCATGGAAGCCTCCTAAGGAAGGATTTGCTCTTCCCGTCGATTCTACGGCTTCCCCTGAAAAGCGTTTGCACTTCTTTCTTCTTTTTTGCACTTTTTTCGTGTAGAATAGGCCCCGTGAGCGTTGAACGGTCGGCTTCCCAGGCCCGGGGCCCGGCCCCGGGCGGCGAGGCCCCCCTCATCCCGGAACGGGCGCGCAACCTCGAGCGCCGCTACGTCCACCCGCCCTACCTCCTCGAGCGCCGGCTCGGGGAGCGGCTCGCCGCCGGCGACTGCGAGGGGGCCCTCGCCCTCCTCGCCGAGACGAACCGCCTGGCGCGGGCCCGCCTCGCGGGGGACAGCCTCCGCTCCCTCAAGAACTCCCTCATCGCCTCCTGCACCATCTACACCCGCTCGGCCATCGAGGGCGGGGGCGTGGACGCCGAGCTCGCCTTCACCTTGAGCGACGCCTGCATCAAGGCGATCGAGCGCCTGCGCGAGGAGGGGGAGCTCGTCGCCTACGAGCGGACCATGCTCCGCGAGTTCGTCGACCTCGTGCGGCGGCACCGCTCCGAGCGGGGCGACGTCCTGGTCTGGCGGGCGGCCAAGCGCGTCCAGTCGATGCTGGACCGCGAGGTGACCCTGCGCGACACCGCGAGGGCCCTCGGCGTGAGCGAGCAGCACCTCTCAGCCCAGTTCTCCAAGTCGATGGGCATGGGCTTCGTGGAGTTCGTGCGCAGGGCCAAGGTCGCCGAGGCCCAGTACCACCTGCGCTCCACGAGGCTGGGGATCATGGAGGTGGCCCAGATGCTCGGCTTCTCGGACCAGGCCTATTTCTGCCGGGTCTTCAAGGCGGTGGCGGGCATGCCGCCCTCGGCCTACCGGCGCCTCCACTTCCAGGGCTAGGGCGCCCGGGCGCGCGCCGCCCGCCGGGGCCCCGATCGGCTAACGCCAGCGGCGGGCGAAGAAGGAGCGCTGGAGGGCGGGCCTGGGCATGGGCCGCTGGAAGAGGCCGCGGCGGGGCGGCTCGCCGGGGAGGGGCGCGGGGCGGAAGACGCTGACCCCCGTCACCTCGCGCACCCGGGCCGCCGTCCTGCCGAACTGCTGGACGAGGCAGGCGCCCATCCAGAGGCAGGCGACCGAGGCGGCGGCGGCCGAGGAGCCCGGCGGGAGGCCGGGCGAGAGGGCGGCGAAGAGGACGCAGGCGTCGACGAACAGGACGTCGGGCAGGATGGCCTGGTACTCGAGGCCGACGAGCCGGTCGCGGAGCACATCGCCGGCGAAGCGGGCCCCGGTGAAGCAGATGAGCAGGCCCCCGAGGATCAGGGCGGTCCGCCCCTGCGCCGGAAGGGAGAGGAGGGTCCAGGCGAGGGGCGGGAGGCAGCTCGCCATGGCGAGGGCGTACTCGGAGAAGCCCGAGACCGAGGCCGCCGAGGAGATCGAGGCGAAGGCCAGGAGGAGGGGCACGAGCGCGTAGAAGAGGACCACGGGAGCGAGGCCGAGGGGGCCCGGCGTCGCCCAGAAATCGTAGCCGAGGGCCCAGACCGAGAGGAGGAAGAGGTAGGTGAGGGAAAGGACCTCCTCTCCCGAGACGGGCCCGAAGAGCATGACCCCCTTGTCGCGCACGGCGCGGCCGCTGAGCCAGCCCGCGGAGGCCACGAGGAAGAGGGAGACCACGGCCATCTGGGGCGGGACGGCGGGGAAGGCCAGGGCTATGCCGAGGGGGAGGATATAGGCGTTGATGGAATCGAACCAGTGGTCGATGTACTCGCCCAGGGGGCCCGAGGCCCCCGTGCGGCGGGCCTGGATGCCGTCCAGGGAGTCCAGGGTCTGGTAGAGGAAGAGGAAGAGGGCGGCCAGCCCGAAGAGCCAGGGGCGCGAGCGCGCGACGAGGTGGAGGGGCCCGGTGAAGGCTCCCGCCAGGACGAGGAAGCAGGCCCAGCAGAATAGGCTGCCGACGATGCTCACGAGGTTGGCGGAGGCGTTGGGCGGAATCGCCTTGATCGCGACGGGCCACCAATGGTTGAGGACGTAGTTGTCGAGGATGGACTTGTTGACGCTCTGGTACTTGTAGTTCAGAGGCCGATCGGGGTCGTAGTACTTCTCTCTCATGGGCAATCCCGCTCCGGTCCGGGGGGGCCGCCGGGCTCCCCGCGTTTCCATACAGTATACTGAACGGAGGCCCGAGAAGGGAAGCCGCCCAGGAGGCGGGCCTAGAGGTTGGTGATCCGGGAGGAGAGGTTCCGGCGCCACTCGCGCTTCTCCCCCTCCTTCTCCCACTGGATCCGGCGCTTGACCGCGAAGGCGGTCTCGGAGCGGTCCTTGAACTCGACGACGCCGAAGGCGCCCGAGCCGAGGTAGACGATCTTCTCGCCGGGGCCGAGGGACTCGGCCGCGATCACCCGCTCGAGGACGCAGTCGAAGTGGGCCGGCTCCCCGCCCTCCTTGCTCGCCGAGAGGGCCGTGGAGAGATCGTACAGGGGCCTGCCGCAGAGGGGGCAGACCGAGAGCTCGCGCTTGTCCTCGGGCCGCGGGGGCTCGGGCTCGATCGGGAGCGGGCGCCGCGCGGCCTCGCCCTCGGGGGCCTGGCGCCCGTCCTGGGCCGGGCGGCCGCCGGGCCCTTGCCGGCCCGGCCTGCCGCGGAAGCCCCGCCTCCTGCCCGAGCGGCGGCGGCCCTCGTCGGGGCGCCCGCCTCCCTGCCCATCGGGACCGCGCCGAGCGCCGTCCCCCCTGCCGTCATCGCGCCTTTCTTCCGCCATCGAGGTATCCTTCCGTCAGTCGCGCGCTGAGCACCGTGGCGATCCTGAGGATGGCCCCGGACATGTAGGCGTCGTCGCCCAGCTTGGCGCGCAGTTCCGCGATCCGCCCTTCGTTGGATCGCGCCGCCCTCCCGTAGGGGGCGGCCATGTATCGCGATGATCCTCGGCCCGTCATAGGTCTCCCGTGAACGCCGCTTCGTAGCGCTCCAGCGCTCGGCCGTCCCTGACCAGGATTACGTCGTAGCGGACATGCCAGCTACTATATTCTCGATGCCGGGCGAGGAAGATTTTAGACGTTTCTACAATTCGACGTCGCTTGGCGGGCCCGATGGCCTCGCCGAGGGCCTCCGAACCGAGGCCCGACCAGTTTTTCACCTCCACGAAGGCCAGGATCCCCTCCCGGGCGGCCACGATATCGACCTCGCCGCCCGGCCAGCGGAAGTTGCGGGCGAGGATCGCCCAGCCCTCGGCCTCGAGGAGGGCCGCCGCCGCGGCCTCCCCCTCCCTGCCGGCGCGGGCCCGGTCCGGGCCGCCCCGCGGGCCCGCGGATCCCGGGGCCTCACTCACTGGCCGGCCAGCTCCTTCGGGTCCAGGGCCCGGGCTATGAAGAGGGTCTTCTCGGCGATGAGGTCGACGAGATCGCCCTCGTCGCGCTCGTAGCGCTTGCCGAACTCGTCGACGAGGACGCGGAGCTTCGGGCGCAGGGGGGCCTCCGGGTGGGTCTCGACGACCCGCGCTATGGCGGCGTTGTTGAGCAGGACCAGGGAGCCGAGGGGATAGATGCCCATGCTCTTGATGAAGGCCTTGAGGATGTCCGGGTCGAAGCGCCGCGAGTTGTCCGAGAGGAGGGCCTTCATGGCGGCGTAGCCGATCATCGAGTTGCGGTAGGGCTTGGAGCTCACCATGGCCTCGAAGGCGTCGGCCACGGAGACGATGCGGGCGAGGACGTCGACCTCCTTGCCCGGGGTGCGGCGGGGGTAGCCCTCGCTGTCCCAGCGCTCGTGGTGCTGGAGGCCGATGACCCCGACGTCGTCGGGGTACATGAGCTCCTTGGTGATGATCCGGTACGAGAGCAGGGGATGGGCGCGGACCTTCTGGGCCTCGTCCTCGCTCAGGGAGCCCTTCTTCTTGACGATGGAGTCGGGGATGCGGAGCATGCCGACGTCGTGGAGGAGGGCCCCGGTGGCCAGGTAGGAGAGGCGGTAGGGAGGGAGCTTCAGGGTGACGCCGATGACCGTCGCGAGGATGGCCGCGTTGACCGATTCCCGGGCGAGCTCGTTGCCGGGAGTCTCGGAGCCCAGGATGGCCGCTATGGCCGCGTCCTGCTCCTCGCGCACGAGGGCGATGACGCCCTGGGCGATGACGTCCACCGACTTGGACTCGACCGCCTCGTTCTTCCTGATCGCCCCGAGGACCTGGGCCAGGCGGTCGACGAGCTCGGTGTAGCGGAGGTAGAGCTCGCGCTTGCCGGCGAAGCCCTGGGCGGCGGGGAGATCGGCCGCCTGGGCCGCGGCGGCTTCCTCCTCGACCAGGGAGCCGGAGGTGATGACGTAGGCCACGCCCCAGCGCTTGAGGACGTCGATGTCCTTCTGCTTGACCGGGATGTTCGCCGGCACGAGGAGGTTCTTGTCGTCGATGAAGACGTCCTCGGAGAAGCGGGAGCCGGGCTGGATCTGGTCGAGCGCGATGCGTTTCTTCATGTACTTTCCTCTACGGCCTTCACGAAGGCGAAGGCTTTCGCGACGATCTCGAAGCATTCCTCGGGCACGAGGGCGCCCAGGTCGAGGGGATAGAGTACCCCGGCCAGGGCCTCGTCCTCTAGTATCGGCACGCCCGCCTCGCGGGCTATCTCCTCGAGCCTCCGCGCCATCCGCCCCGAGGCCTTGGCCGCGAGGAAGGGAGCCGGCAGGCTCGGAACGTACTTGAGGGCCACGGCCTTCGCGCCCTCGGGCCGCGAGCCGCCCCGGGCCTTAGGCTTCAAGGTCGAGGCCCCCGGCCCGGGGAGCGCCGCGCGCGGGGCCCTCCGCCTCGAGCGAGACCGAGGCGCCTCGGCCGATGGCGGCGAGCTCGGCGGCGAGCTCGGGCAGGAGCCGCCGCGAGGCCTTGGCCGAGCCCTCGTCCCCGCAGCCGATGGCCAGGGAGCCGGCCTCCCGGCCCGGGCCGAAATCGAGGCCGAAGGACCAGGTCTTCTCCTCGCCCGGCGCCGGCGCGGCGCGGCGCGCGGTGAAGCCCGCCTCGATGCGTCCCGGCCCTCCCGCGAGCTGGGGCGATTGTATCCTGATCGTCCCTTCGAATGCAATCGAATCGAGCTCGAAGGCGAAAGGCGCGTAGCTCCAGGAAGCCTCGGGCCCCCTGCGGTGGTTGAAGAGGCTCAAGAGCGAGCCCTCCCCTCCCGAGCGGAAGGAGATGGCCCGGAGGAGGGAGCCCAGGAAGGCGGGGAGGGATGCCTCGGGGAGCTCGAGGGCGAAGGGCCCCTCTAGGTCGAGGGCCGCCGGGCCGAGCTCGGTCGCCGCCGATCCGGCGCCGGGCTCGACGGCCTCGGTCGAGGCCTCCTCGCCGGAGGCTTCCTCGGCCTCGCCGGCGGCCCCGCGCCCCTCCTCGGAGCCGGGCCGGGGATGCCGCCCCCCCGCGCCCCGGGCCTCGGCGTGGATGGCGTCGAGGGGGGCCTCCTCGGCGGGGATGCCCGCGGCCTCGAGGCGGGCGGCCAGCTCGGCCCGGTCCCAGGCCTCCCCGCCCTCGGCCTCGGCCCGGGCGAAGGCCCGGCGCACCCGGGCCAGTGAGTCGGGCCGCGGCGAGATGCCCTCGCGGAGGAGGGCGGACGCGGCTAGGGCGGCGCTCCGCTCCGCTCCGGAGGGCGGGACGGGGAGGGGAAGGGAGGCGTTCGCGAGGGGCTTGAGGGAGAGGCGGCCCTCCTTCGCCTCGACGCGGGCGGAGAAGAGGCTGCCGGGCTGCAGGGGGCGGTCGGAGCGCGCCGTCAGGAGGGCCGCGCCCGCGGATACGCGGTACAGGCCCCCGCCGAGCTCGGCGAGGACCCGCACGGAAACGAGGGCGCCGGCCGCGAGGCCCTGGCTCTCGGCGCCAGGGCGCCCTAGGCCGGCGCCGACAGCAAGCAAGTTCCCCGGAAGGGGACTAGCGGCCCGCATGGGGGGCCTGATCCGGGCGAAGCCCTCAGGCCTGGGCTTCGGTCCCTTCCTTCCTGGCGGCGATGAGCTCCTTGACCTTGGACTTCTTGCCGACCTTGCCGCGGATGTAGTAGAGCTTGGCGCGGCGCACCTTGCCGGGGCGGACGACCTCGACCTTCTCGACGCGGGGGGAGTTGAGGGGGAAGACGCGCTCGACGCCGACCCCGTAGGAGTTCTTGCGGACCATGAAGGTCTTGCCGATGCCGGCGTTCTTCATGGCGATGACGAGGCCCTCGTAGATCTGGATGCGCTCGGTCTTGCCCTCGACGATCTTGAAGTGGACCTTCACGGTGTCGCCGACGTTGAAGCCGGCCTCGGCCGGCTTAATCTGCTCGGCCTGGATCTTCTGTATCAGGTTCATAGCTGCTCCCTTCGGCGCATAGTTTACGCAAAAGCCGCCTGACTTCTTCGGGTAGCCCGGCGGCTGGCGCGAGGAGCTCGGGGCGGTAAGCAATCGTCTTGGCCAAGCTGGCCTCGAGCCGCCATCGAGCTATGTTCGCGTGATGCCCCGACGTGAGGACCTCGGGGACCCGCATCGTAGCATATTCCGCGGGGCGTGTATACTGGGGATACTCGAGAAGCCCGGCCCCGCCCTCAGCCATCGGCGAGAAGCTCTCCTCGGCCAGGCTCTCGCCCTTGATGACGCCGGGCACGAGGCGGTAGATCGCGTCGACGAGGACGAGGGCGGCCACCTCGCCCGAGGAGAGCACGTAGTCGCCGATCGATATCTCGTCCGTGACGTACTTCTCGATGATCCGCTGGTCGAGGCCCTCGTAGCGGCCGCAGAACAGGACGAGCTCCTCCTCGCGGGCGAGCTCGGCCGCGTAGGCCTGGTTGAAGAGCCGGCCCGAGGGGGTCACGAAGACCGTGCGCGCGCCGGGGGAGCCGTCGGGCCGCCTGCCCGAGCCCGCCGCCTCGAGGGCCGCGCCGGCCGGGCCGGGCAGCATGAGCATGCCCGCCCCGCCCCCGAAGACCTCGTCGTCGCACTTGCGGTGCTTGTCCGTCGCGTAGCCGCGGATATCGACGAGCTCGTAGGACATGAGGCCCCGCTCCACCGCCTTGGCCATGATGGAGCTCTCGAAGAAGCCCCGGAGTATCTCGGGGAAGAGGCTGAGGACGGTGATCTTCACTCGAGGATCCAGGGGGCGAGGAGCTCGATCTCGCCGGCCTCGAGGTCGACCGCGCCGACGAACTGGGAGCGGAAGGGGACGATGGCCTTGGCCCCGCCGGGGAGGCGCGCCTCGAGCCAGGGCTCGGGCCCCCCCTCGAGGACGGACTCGACCCTCGCGAGCTCCCGTCCCTCGGCCTTCAGGGCGAGGCCGACCAGGTCCCCGACGTACCACTCGTTCTCGCGCAGGGGGGCGGCCTCGGAGCGGGGGGCGAGGATGTCCAGGCCCGTGAGCCTCCGGGCCGCCTCGGGGCTCTCGTAGCCCGCGAAGGCCATCTCGAGGCCGCCCGCCTGGACCTGGGCCCGGAGCACCGGGAGCCGGAGGCGGCGGCGCTCGGGGGGGGCCGAGGCGGGCAGGGAGCGCGCGAGGAGCTTGCGCGAGGCGGCCGACATGCGCAGCCCGCCCGACTCGGGCCGGGAGACCGCGGCCGTGGGAAGCTCGCCCTCCAGGATGGCGGTCCTCAGCTTGAGGAAATGGTCGTACTCTCCCGAGTACGAGTGGATCTTGAGGTCGCCGCGGACGCCCTTGGGGGAGCCGACGCGGCCGATGACCATGAGGGGCTCGTCCTGCGCCGCATCTGACCTTATCGCCATCTGCTCACCCGATGCGCCTAGGAAAAATCGAACGCAGAGGACGCGGGGTTTCGCGGAGGGGGGAAAAACCGAGGAATCCGATCCTTCCCAATTCCACTTCTCCTCTGCGTTACTCTGCGCCCTCTGCGGTAATGAATCCGAAAGGCTTCAGTCGAGGATCTCGAGGACGACCCGCTTGTCCGCGGCCTGGGAGGAGGCGGAGAGGATGGTGCGGATGGCCTTCGCGATGCGGCCGTGCTTGCCGATCACCTTGCCGATGTCGTCGGCGGCGACGCGGAGCTCGAGGACCGTCGACTTGTCGCCCTCGACGACGGCCACCGAGACGGAGGCCGGATCGTCCACGAGGGACTTGGCAATGTACTCGACGAGATCGCGTTCCAAAATGCTCTCCTCGCGCCCGGCCCCGGGAGAACGGCGGCGGCGCTTCCGCGCGTCCGCCGGCCCTCGGGCCCAGGCGCCTGGCTGTCGAAGCTTACTTTACGTGGATGTTCTTGCGGTTCAAGAGGCCGCGGACGGTGTCGGAGGGCTGGGCTCCCTTGGAGAGCCAGTCCTTGACCCGGGCCTCGTCGATGACGATCTGCTTCTCGGCGCTCTCGATGGGGTGGTAGAGGCCGACCTCCTCGAGGGTGATGCCGTCGCGGGGCTTGCGCGAATCCATGACGACGATGCGGTAGAAGGGACGCATCTTGGAACCGAACCTCTTAAGCCTGATCTTGACGCTCATGTGTCCTCCGAATAGTGTGGGTCCCCCTTACGACCGACCGATAGCCAGGCGGGGAATGCTCGCCTGATCGGTTCCCCGGACGGGGGGCCCGGAGCGGGGTGTCCGGCTTTTATACACTTTTCCCCCGCCGATGGTCAATGCGCGGGGGAGCAGGGCAGCTCCAGGACGAAGCGGGCTCCCGGCCGGGCCAGCTCGGCCCGCACCGAGCCGCCCCAGGCCTCGGCCAGGGAGCGCACGATGGCCAGGCCGAGGCCCGTGTGGAGGCCGTCGGCCTTGCGGGTCGAGTAGAAGCGCTCGAAGAGCCGCTCCTCCTCCCCGGGGGGGAAGCCCGGGCCCCGGTCGCGCAGCCCGACGACCCAGCGCCGCCTGAGGCCCTCGCCTGCCAGCTCCAGGGAAAGCTCCACCGCCGAGCCGGGCGGGGCGAAGGAAGCCGCGTTCTCGAGGAGGTTGTCGAGGGCCTGGACGAAGCGCCGCGGATCGGCCGCGGCCTCGGGCCCTCCCTCGGCCCCGGGCCCGAGGCGGAGCTCGAGGCCGAGGCCGGGGTGCCGGGAGGCGAAGCCCTCGGCGAGGCCCCGGGCCAGCTCGAGGGGGCGGCAGGGGCCGGAGGGCGGGCCCGGCTCCTCGGAGTCGAGGCTCGCCAGCTCCCTGATGTCCCCGACCAGGTGGTTGATGCGCTCGAGGTCGGAGCGGGCCCGGCCGAAGAGGCGGCGGCGGCCCTCCTCGGCCTCCCCCTCCTCGAGGAGCTCGAGGCTGGCCCGCACCGAGGCCAGCGGATTGCGGATCTCGTGGGCCAGGTCCTGGGAGAAGCTCTCGAGGAAGGCGGTCCGGCGCTCGAGCTTGGATCCCATGTCCGCGAGGGCCCGCGAGAGGACCCCCACCTCGCCGGGGGCCCGGAGCCGGGGGAAGCTGCCCCGGAGGCGGCCCTTCCGGTCGAGGATGCCGGCGGCCCGGGCGGCTAGGGCGCGGAGGGGCCGGCCGAGGAGGAGGTCCGACACGAGGGAGAGGATCACGGCCACGAAGGCGGAGAGGAGGAAGATGCGGAAGATATCGATCCGCATCGAGTCGAGCTCGCCGAGGATGCGGAGGGTGGACTGGGATACGAGGACGAGGCCGGCTATCCCCTCGGGGTTCCGCGTCCCGCCCGAGCGGATCGGGAGGGCCGAGTAGAGCCTGACGGTCGAGCCCTCGGCCCCGGGCAGTATCCTCGTCGTCGAGCCGTAGCGCCCGGCCAGGGCCGCCGCTATTTCCGGGGCCTCGGCGAAGGAGCCGCTCCGGTCGAAGAGGTCGCTCCCGTCCCCCCCGCCCGAGGGAGCGCGGAAGATGCGCCGGTAGGCTCGGACGGGGAGGGAGCCGAGGCGGTAGAGGAGGCTGTCCCTCCCGGGCTCCTCCCGCTGCGGGGCGGACTTGGCCCGGGGCTCGGCGCCGGGGGCCGCGGCGGCGCGCTCGGCCGGGATCGCGGCCGGGATGGTCCCGATCCGGGCCGAGTCGGCGAGGACCGAGCCCTGGGCCGAGAAGACCCGGATCCGCGCCTCGTGGCCCCGCCCCAGGCTCTCCACGAAAAAGGCCGCCCGCTCCGCGAGGCTCCCCGCATCCCCGCGGAGGGCGGTAGCGGCCAGGAGGGCCTGCTCGGACATGGTCCGCTCGAGGTCGCGGAGGAGCTGCTTCTCGAAGCTGTCGAGGAAGTAGAAGGCGGCCACCGGCAAGAAGACCAGGAGGATGTTGAACACGAGGATGAGGAAGCCGATGGAGCCGAGGAAGCGCGGCCTGGCCGCCGGCCGGCGGGGATGCCGGCCTTTCACGGCCGGGACCCGGCGGGGAGGGCCTCGGGACAGAGCCGGTAGCCCGCGCCGTAGACGGTCTCGAGCCCCTCGAAGCCCGGGTCGAGGGCCGAGAGCTTGCGCCTGATCCGCTTGATGTGGCAGTCGACGCTCCGCTCGTTGACGTAGTTGTCCTCGGGGTAGGCGGCCTTCTGGAGCCGCTCCCGGGTCCGGACCGCGCCCGGGGCCGAGGCCAGGCAGGCGAGGATCCTGAGCTCGCTCACCGTCAGGCCCAGCTCCCTGCCCTTCCACCAGGCCCGGAAGCCTTCGGTATCGAGGACGAGGCTTCCCGCGCGCAGGGCCTCGGCGCTTTCCGGGCGCGGGACCTGGGCGGGGCGGCCGGGGGCCCTCCCCGAGGCCCGCGCGTGGAGGATGCGGATCCGCGCGAGGAGCTCGCGTACGGAGAAGGGCTTGCAGAGGTAGTCGTCGGCTCCCGACTCCAGGCCGAGGACCCGGTCCATCTCCTCGTCCCGGGAGGAGAGGAAGAGGAGGGGGAGCTCGAGGCCGGCCTCCCTGACCAGGCGGCAGAGCTCGAGGCCGTCCATGCGGGGCATGACGATGTCCAGGACGAGGACCCGGCCCTCGGCCGAGGGCGGGGCCTTCTGCAGGTACTCCCAGGCGGCGAGCCCGTCCTCGAAGTCGCGGACCGACCAGGACTCCCGCCGGAAGGCCCAGGCCAGGGTGCCGCGGAGGTTCGCTTCGTCTTCGGCGAGGAGCACTTCCATGGGGGAGTTCATATACCGAAACGCCCCTTCTGTCAAAGGAAGGCCCTACCCGCCCCCTGGCCGGGGCCCCATTGCCGCGATCTTGCCGCAATCGCGCCGCGGCCCGGCCCAGCTCGCGCGATAGGCTTGGGGCACCAAGGAGGCGCATATGCCGATGAACGCGAAAGGATCGAGGGAAGAAGGCGATGCCGGGAGGGCGGAGGCCCCGATGCTCCAGCGCCGCGGCCGCGGCTTCCGCGGCTCCCCGACGGGGCTCAAGCTGGCGCTGATAGCCTTCCTCAGCCTGGCCCTCCTCATCCCCCTCTCCATGCTCTCCGGCGTCGCCCGGGAGCGGCGGGAGCGGCAGGCCCAGGCCATCGAGGAGACCTCGGCCTCCTGGGCGGGGGAGCTCGAGCTCCTCTCCCCCGTCCTCGTCATGCCCCTGGTCTACGAGTACCGCAACGCCAAGAACGAGGTGGAGCTGGGCAAGCGCCAGGTGATCCTCTACCCCGAGGAGCTCGCCGTGAAGGCCCGGGTCCAGCCCGAGCTCCGGAAACGGGGCATCTTCACCGTGCCCCTGTACTCCTGCGAGGCGGCGGTCTCCGGCCGCTTCGTCCTCCCGCCCCTCGAGGAGTTCGGGACCGACGCGGTCCGCCTCCTGTGGGAGCAGGCCTCCTTCGCCCTGCCCCTCTCGAGCTATCAGGGCCTGCGCGAGGCGCCCTCCCTCGACTGGGCGGGGAGGAGCCTCGAGCTCGACGCGCCCAAGCCCGACATGGACTACGGCGGCCAGGTCCTCGCGGCCAGGCTCGGGCCCGGGGCCTGGAAGGAGGGCGGCTTCGAGCTCGGCCTCTCGCTCCGGGGCAGCGGGAGCCTGGGCTTCAAGCCCGAGGCCAAGTCGGCGCGGGTCGAGCTCGAGTCCAGCTGGACGAGCCCCTCCTTCTTCGGCAGCGCCCTCCCCGATGCCCGCAGCTTCGGCGAGGGGGGCATGGAGGCGAGCTGGAGGACGGCGCGCTTCGGCCTCGGCCCGCGGATCCTCGCCGAGGAGGAGCTCGGGGAGGCCGTGGACTACGAGCCGGCCTTCGGCTTCAGCCTCTTCCAGCCCCAAGGCGTCTACCAGAAGACCGACCGGGCCCTGAAGTACGGCCTCCTCTTCGTCATCATCCCCTTCGCCGCCCTCTTCCTCTTCGAGTCGCTCAAGGGCAGCCGGATCCACGCCATCCAGTACCTCTTCATCGGCCTGGCCAACTGCCTCTTCTTCCTCCTCCTCCTGGCCCTCTCGGAGCACCTCGCCTTCGACGCGGCCTTCGTCCTCGCCGCAGGGGCCGTCACCTGCCTCTGCTCCGGCTACTCGGCCTTCGTGCTGCCGCGGAGACGGGACGGCCTTGCCATGGCGGGCCTCTTCGCCGCCCTCTACGCCTACATGTTCGCCGCCCTGAAGTCCGAGGACTACGCCCTCCTTATCGGGGCCGTCGGCCTCCTGGCCATACTCGCCCTCGTCATGATCGCGACGAGGAAGCTCGACTGGTACCGCCTCGACCGCAGGGAAAGCGAGGATGCTTGAGGCGACGGCGGGGAGGACGGGCATGGGCAGGGATCGGGGCTTCGGTGTAGACTGCCCCGCCTATGCCCCCGCCCTTCCCGCCCGGCTCCCTCTTCCTCGCCCCCATGGTGGCCCTGAGCCACCGCCCCCTGCGCACGCTGACCCGCGAGTTCGGCGGCCTGGACTACGCCTGCACCGAGATGGCGAGCGCGGCCGCCTTGGTCTCCGGCTCGCCCTACGACGAGTGGTACCTCGATCCGGAGCCCTGCCCCGAGCGGACCATCCTCCAGTTCTACACGGTCAAGCCCGAGCGCCTGGTCGAGGCCCTCGAGCGCTGCGCCTCCCTGCCCGTCTTCGGCGCCGACATCAACTTCGGCTGCTCGGCGCCCCACATCGAGCGCGCGGGCGGTGGCGTCGCCTGGATGGCCGATCCCTCCCGGGCCGCCGAGCTCGTCCGGCTGGCCCGGGCCGCCTGGCCCAAGCCCCTCTCGGCCAAGCTCCGCATCGGGCCCGAGGAGGACTACACAGCCCTCCGGGACTTTTGCCTCCGCCTCGTCGGGGCCGGCCTCGATTTCCTGACCCTCCACCCCCGCCTCAAGAGCGAGAAGCTCCGCCGCTCGAGCCGCTGGGACTACGTCGCCTCCCTCGCGCGGGAGCTCCCGATCCCGGTGATCGGCAACGGCGACGTGCGCAGCTACGCGGACTACCGGGACAAGCTCGAGGCCTGCCGCCCGGCGGGCATCATGATCGGCCGCGAGGCCGTCAGGCGTCCCTGGATCTTCGCCCTGATCCGCGGCCGGGAGGCGGACCCGGCCTTCGAGCTCGAGGTCGACCTCGAGGCCACGGCCTACCGCATGCTCGAGCTCATCGAGGGCCAGCTCCCCCCCGACTTCCACCTCACCCGGGCGCGGCGTTTCTTCTTCTACTACTGCGACAACTTCAGCTTCGCCCACCACATCAAGTGGAAGACCCAGAACGCCCCGAACCTCGAGGCCATCCGCGCCGAGCTCGCCGCCTACTTCGTCGAGGTTCCCGCCGACCGCCGGAAGCGCCAACAATCTTAAGGTCACTCCGGCCGCCGGAGCTGCGCAGCTGCGCGGCCTCCCCGGGCCTAGACGAACTTGAACAGTTTTACAACATTAGTTATTATGTAAAATACCTAAGGAGGCCCTCCATGGCCCAGACCGTCCCCCTTCTCTTCCTCGAGCAGGCGAAGGCCCATCCCGACATCGTCGCCCAGTACGTCAAAGACGGGAGCGGGGAGTTCCAGCCGATCAGCTACGCCGAGCTGGCCGAGGGCGTGAAGCGCTTCGCCGCCGGCCTCCTCGAGCTCGGGCTCGAGCGGGGCGACCGGGTCGGCCTGATCTCGGACAACCGCCGCGAGTGGATGGTCTCGGACCTGGCCATCCTCGGGCTCGGCGCCGCCGACGTGCCCCGGGGCTGCGACGCCACCGAGGGTGAGATCGCCTACATCCTCGGCTTCAGCGAGTGCCGCCTCGCCCTCCTCGAGAACGAGAAGCAGCTGCGGAAAATCATCGCCCGCAAGGCCGAGATGCCCCTGCTCAGGACCGCCGTCCTCTTCGATCCGCCCGCCGATGGGGCCAAGCGCGAGGCCGAGGCCGCGGGCGTCGCGATCAGGAGCTTCGCCGAGGTCGACGGCCTCGGGGTGAAACGGGCGGGACGGAATCCCGGCGAGTACGAGGCGGAGGCTGCCAAGGGCCGGCGCGATGACAGAGCCACCCTCATCTTCACCTCGGGCACGACCGGGGAGCCCAAGGGCGTCTCCCTGAGCCACGGGAACTTCCTCCACCAGATCGAGCAGATCCCCCGCCTCCTCATGATCAAGCCCCGGGACATCTGGCTCTCGGTCCTCCCCGTCTGGCACTCCTTCGAGCGCATCCTCCAGTACGTGCCCATGGCCTCGGCCTCGAGCATCGCCTACTCCAAGCCCATAGGCTCGGTGATGCTCGCCGACATGCAGGCGATCCGGCCCCAGTGGCTGGCCTCCGTGCCGCGGATCTGGGAGTCGGTCAAGGACGGGGTCTACCGGAGCATCAAGTCCCAGGGCGGGGCCAAGGCCGCCCTCTTCGGCTTCTTCGTCGGGGTCGGCGAGAGCTTCGCCTTCTTCCGAAACCACCTCCTGGGCAGGATGCCCGACTTCGACCACCGCTCGCGGGCCCTCGAGGTCGCGGCCTCCCTCCTGCCCTTCCTCCTCCTCGCCCCCCTCTACG
>Ga0116153_10000856_pt1 | contig 33069 bp, 33 predicted proteins | sample AD_UKC028_MetaG_FD_89896 | JGI IMG/M metagenome (GOLD analysis project Ga0116153, IMG submission 89896) | Active sludge microbial communities of municipal wastewater-treating anaerobic digesters from USA - AD_UKC028_MetaG | ecosystem: Engineered > Bioreactor > Anaerobic > Digestate | place: USA...
CCCGAGTCGCCCAGGCCGGCGCGGTCATCCAGGGCGACGACCGCCACCCGGGCGTCGGGCCTGCCCTGGAAGAATGCCGCCAGATAGGCGGCGCATTCGTCGACCAGGGCTTCGGCCCCCTGCTGCTGGGCGCCGAGGGCGCCGCCCAGGGCAATGAGCGTCAGCAGGAGGGCGGCGGCCTTTTTCATCGCGGCAGGGCTACTTCTTCTTCAGGGTGATCTTCAGGGTGACGTGCAGCTGCATGCCGTCGGGTCCGTCGGGGATCTCCAGCGTGATGGGCAGCTCGTAGGACTGGACGGCGGGGGAGGCGGCCGCCGGCTGGGCCGGCATCTCGCCGGTATCCTCATCGGCCTGGCGCGGCCGGCGGGGGCGCGGCGGTTCGGCCGGGCGGGGCTCCTCTTCCGCGAAGGCGATCTCCGGCAGGTCGAAGTCCGACTTGTCGGGCCGCACTTCCTGGATCTCCTCCAGGTTGAAGATGTCCTCGTCGTTCCCGCCGCGGGCGGAATCGACGGCGTCCACCATGGGCGAGGAGAGCTCGAACACCTCCTCCTCCTCGGTGTCGGCCGGATGGCTGTCCTCGGCCAGGTCCTTGAAGAAGACCTCCTTCTCCTCGGCCTTGGGCGTGGAGGAGGTGATCTCCTCGCGGGAGAACATGACCGTCTTGTCCTTCTGGAAGATGGAGAGCTGGTTCTTCAGGTGCAGGATGACCAGCTTGATGATGGCGTGCAGCCCCTCGAGCACGTTCTCGCCGCCGGTGGCCACGGTGGGGAAGAAGGCGCGGTTGTCGGGGTTCAGGTCGCCGTTGAGGGCGCCGATAGGCAGGATCTCCTTCAGGTCGCGCTTGTTGAACTGGAAGACCAGCGGGATCTTGTCGTACAGCAGGTTGTTCAGGCGCAGGTTCTTCTTGAGGTTGGTGAAGCTCTCGACGTTCTGCTCGCGCATGACGACCTGGGAGTCGGCGACGAAGACCACGCCGTCGGCCCCCTGCAGCACCAGCTTGCGGGTGGTGTCGTAGGCCACCTGCCCGGGAACGGTGTAGAGCTGGATCTTGATGGAATAGTTGCCCAGCTTGCCGATCTCCATGGGCAGGAAGTCGAAGAACAGGGTGCGGTCGCCGTCGGTGTCCAGGGTGATCAGCTTGCCCTTGTTCTCGACCTCCTCGCTGTTGAAGATGTAGCGCAGGCAGGTGGTCTTGCCGCTCAGGGCCGGGCCGTAGTAAACGATCTTGGCCGTGATCTCCTTGTTGTTGTAGTTGACGAAGGCCATCAGAAGGGATCCTCCTCGAACCCGGCCTCCTCACCGTCGGGTCCGCCGGCGAACGGCGGCGTCCCCCCTCCGTCGGCCTCGGGGAAGGAGTCGCGGCGCGGGCGTTCGCCGCCGTAGGAGGAACCGGCGCTAGGCCCGCCCTCGCGGCGGCGGTCGAGGACGACGATGTTGTCGGCCTGGATCTCGGTCGTCGAGCGGTCCTGGCCGCTCTTGTCCTTCCACTTGCGCGTGCGGATGCTGCCCTCGACCAGGACCATGTCGCCCTTGCCGACGCCCTTCTCGACCTTCTGCGCCACCGCCCTCCAGGCGACGATGTTGTGCCACTCGGTGGGCAGGTCCTTCCAGGCGTTGTTGTTCTTGTCGAAGTAGCCCTCGTTCGTGGCCAGGCTGAACTTCGCCAGCTGCTGGCCGCTGTTGGGCATGACCGTGACCTCGGGGTCCTTGCCGGCGCGTCCGACTAGGATGACGCGGTTCAAGCTGCGTACTTGGCTCATGTTATTCGCTGAACTCCTTGATCTTCTGCCCGGCCAGCGAGGCCTCCTCGGAAAGGGGGAAGCGGGAGATCAATTCCTTGAGGATGGCGATGCCCTCGGCCTGCCGGCCCAGCTCGACCAGGGCATAGCCCTTCTTGAGGGTGGCGGCCGGCACCTTGTCCCCGTCCTTGTACTTGGCGAGCAGCTCGTTGAAGGTGGTGACCGCATCCGGGAACTTTTTCTTGGCGTAGTAGCACTCGCCGATCCAGTAGAGGGAGTTGTCGGCCAGACCGCTGTCGGGGAAGCTGCGGATGAACTGGCGGAAGCCTTCGATGGCCAGGTCGAAATTCTCCTTGATGTAGTCGGAATAAGCGGCATAGTAGACGGTGGAGGGGTCCTGGGCCACGACGGCGGGCTCGGCCGCCCCGCCGGGCAGGGCGCCGGCGGGAGGCTGCGCCTCTCCGGGCGGCGGCGCCATGGGCATGGCCAGCAGCCGGTCGTTCAACCGGGCCACGGCGTCCTTCAGCCCGTTCAGCTCCTCCTTGAAGAACTGCATGCCGAGCGTGAAGTTTTCCCGGCCTTGCGCCAGGTCGGCCTGGTTGCGGGCGACGGCGCCGAGCTTCTCATCGGCGATGGCCGAGCGCTTGGCCAGCTCGGCGACCTGGACCGTCAACTGCTCGACGGCCGCCGCCAGCCGCTGCACCTCCTCCAGCAGGACCTGGGTGTCCTTCTTGGCCGCCGGCATGGGGAGGGCGAACAGCAGCAGGAGCGGAAGGGCCGAAGCGAGCGCGGGCTTCATGCGCTATTTCTTGGTAATGACGAACTCGGCGCGGCGGTTCTGGAAGTAGGTGGCCTCGTCGACCCCCTGCACCAGGGGCTTGCTCTTGCCGTAGGAGATGATCTTGACCTTGGCCGGGGTCATGCCCAGGGATACCAGGTAGTTGCGGGCGGCCTCGGCGCGCTTCTCGCCCAGGGCGATGTTGTACTCAATGGTGCCGCGCTCGTCGCAGTGGCCCTCGACCAGGACCTCGACGCTGGGGAACTTCAGCAGCCAGTTGGCATTGGCCTGCAGGATGGGCTTCATGTCCTCGCGGATGGTGTACATGTCGAAGTCGAAGTTGATCTTTTTCAGGACCTGATCCTTGTTCAGCTCTTCAAGCGACTTCTGCTGGAACAGCTCCTCCTCGCTCAGGACGGGCTTCTCGACCTTGGCCGTTGGCTCCTCGACCTGCTCGACGGCCGGGCCCTGGACGGGCTCCACCTTGGCGGCCTTCTTGGCGCAGGCGGGGAACATAAGAACGAGGGACAGTGCAAGGGCGGCAAGCAGCCATTTCTTCATGGGTCCTCCTCTGATTTTTGCCAAAGAAATATAATACAAGGAAAAAAAAATGTCAATCGGCCGCGTCCGGCCGCGGCCACTCGCCGGGGCCGGCCCCTAGCGGGACGGCTTCTGCCACTTGGGCATCTTGTTCTCGCCGTCGCGGGTGAGCGGGCGGACGTTGCGGCCGTCATAGTCGACCAGGTAGAGCTGGTAGCGGCCGCTGCGGTTGGAGGAGAAGACCAGGTGGCGGCCGTCGGGGGACCAGGAGGGGTTCTCGTTGCGGCCGGCGTTCTCGGTCAGCTTGCGGATCTCGTTGTTCTTCAGGTTGTAGACGTAGATGTCGAAGCGGTTCTCGATGCGCGATACGAAGGCCAGGCGCATGCCGTCGGGCGACCAGGCCGGCGAATCGTGGTAGGAACCCTCCAGGGTGATGCGGCGGACGTTGCTGCCCTCTGCGTCCATGATGTAGATCTGCGGCGTGCCGCCGCGCTGGGAGGTGAAGGCGATCTCCCGGCCGCTGGGGCTCCAGCAGGGGGAGGTGTCGATGGCCGGGTTGAAGGTCAGCCGCTTTTCCTGGCCGGTCTTCATGTCGCGCAGGTAGATCTCGGAGTTGCCGTGCTTGCTGGAGGTATAGACGATGCGGTCGCCCGCCGGCGACCAGTCGGCGGCGTAGTTGCTGCCGCCGCTGGAGACCAGCTGGGTCCTCCCCGAGTACAGGTCGAACATGAACAGCTCGGGGCTGAGGTTGCGGTAGGAGGTGTAGAGGATCTTCTCGTTGTCCGCGCTCCACGACGGCAGCATGTCCAGGGCGCTGCTGAAGGTGATGCGCGTCGGCCGCTGGCCGTCGTAGTCCATGAGGTAGATGTCGCGGTCGCTGCCCGACTCGTGGACGTAGGCGATCTTGCTGGTGAACAGCGGCTTCTCGCCGAAGTGCTTGAGCATCTCGTCGGCGGCGCGGTGGGCGATGAGCCGGGCCAGGTCCTTCTTGCCGCCGAAGTTGCGGCCGAAGATGAAGCGCTCGCCGGCCACCTCGTAGACCTTGAAGGAGAAGATCAGGCGGTCGTCGGCGGCGAGCTCCAGCTGGCCGGAGATGAGGATGTTGGCCTGGATCGAGGCCCAGTCCTTGAAGCGGATGGCGTCGGGCTTGAAGGCCGGGATGTAGGCGTAGTGCTCGCGCGGCACCATCTTGAAAATGCGCGAGAACTCCAGGTCCTGCCAGAGCGTCTCGTAGACCGCGGCGGCCTCGGCGCTGCCGCGGGCGGCGGCGTCGAGCTGGAAGGCGGGCAGGGCCACCGGGATCATGGGCATGCCCTCGCGGATGCGGATGGTGATCTCCTCCTGGGCCGGCAGGGCCAGGGCCAGGAGCAGGACGGCGATCGGGAAGGTGGCTCGACGCATGGTCATCATTTCTCCCATTCGAACTCGAAGTGGACGACGAGGTACTGCGAGGCGAAGTCGTTGGGCAGGGGCGGGAAGGGCGCGGCGTTGTCGATGGCGCGCCGGGCCGAGAGGTCGAGCGACTCGATGCCGCTGGGCCGCTCCACCCGCAGTTCGCTGACCCGGCCGTCGCGGCCGATGATGAAGTAGACGCCGGTGACGTACTTGCCCTTCAGCCCCGGCGCCACCAGCGCGCTGTACCAGGAGGAGGAGATGCGGTTGCGCAGCAGGTCGACGTAGTAGGCGTGGGGGAAATAGCCGCCGCCCGGACCGCCGGAGCCGTCTCCCCAGCCGCCGCCCCCGGGACCGCCCCCGCCCCCCGGTCCGCCGCTGCGGATCCCCGTCTTCAGCCCGCCGCCCGGCGCTACGGGCACGGCGCCGGCCTGGGCGCGGACCGGGGCGCGCTCCTTGCGCACCACCGTGACCATCTTCTCCTCCTCGACGGTGCGGCGGCTCTCCTTGTCCGGGTAGCGCATCGGCGACTTGAACTCCTTTTCCACGGTCAGGTCGCGGACGCCGGCCGCCTTTTCCTCGATCAGCGCGGCGTCGCCGCTGCCCCCGGGGCCGGTCGCCGGCGCGCTGGCGCCGCCTCCCCCCGGCCCGCCGGGGCCGCCGCCGCCCAGGCTGACCAGGTCGACGTAGTACGTCATTTCGCCGCTGCCCTTCTTCGCCGGCTGGATGATGATGATGGCGGCCAGGGTGGCATGCAGCAGCAGCGAGAGCGCCAGCGTGGACTTGAACTTCATCGCCGCGACTTCTGCTCGACGATCATGCCCACCGTATCGACGCCGGCGAGCTTGATGACGTCCATGACCTCGATGATGTAGCCGTAGGGCAGGCTCTTGTCGGCCTTGAGAAAGACCACCTTCTTGTCGCGGTTGAGGAAATAGTCCTTCAGCCGCGATTCCAGGAAGTACAGGTTGACGATCTGGTCGTTCATGTAGACGTAGCGGTCCTTGGTCAGGGTCAGGACCAGCCCGCCTTCGCTGGGATTGCTGCGCGTCTCGGCCGAGGGCAGCCGGACGGTGATGCCCGACTGCATCATCGGCGCCGTGACCATGAAGATGATCAGCAGCACCAGCATGACATCGACCAGGGGGGTGATGTTGATCTCGGCCAGGCTGCCGTGCAGGCGGTGCGAGCGCTGCCGCGTCTGGACCTGCATGTCAGCGGAGCTTCTCGCTCAGGTTGAGGAACTCGAGCACGAAGTCCTCCATCATGGCGATGAGCACGCGCAGCTTGCTCAGTAGCAGGTTGTAGAAGACGACCGCCGGGATGGCGGCGAACAGCCCCAGCGCCGTGGCGATGAGGGCCTCGGCGATGCCCGGGGCGACGGTGGCCAGGTTGGCGTTCATCTGCACGCCGATCTGCTGGAAGGAGGTCATGATGCCCCAGACGGTGCCGAACAGGCCGATGAAGGGCGTGGCCGAGGCGCAGGTGGCCAGGAAGCCGTTCAGGCGCTCGAGGCGGCTGATCTCCTGGGTGGAGGCGCGCAGCAGCGCCCGGTTCAGGCTGTCCAGGTCGATCTTGTCCAGCTTCTGGCCGCTGCCGGTCTGCTGGGCGATCTCGCGGTAGCCGAAGCGGAAGATCTCGCCCAGGGGATTGTTGCCGTACAGCCCCTTGGCGGCGTGGATCTCGCTGAAATTCTTGTTTTTCTTGAAGAAGTCGAGGAAGGCCTGGCTTTTCCTGCGGGCGCGGGAGTACTCCATGAGCTTGAAGATGATGATGGCCCAGGAGACGATGGAGAAGGAGAGGAGGAGGAGCAGGACCAGTTTGACCACCAGGGAGGCGTGCTGGATCAGGTAGACGAAGTCGCCGTTGTGGCTGGCGGGGGTGATCTGGAACAGTATGTGTTTCATTGTCCCATTTTTACCATATTTCACGGCTATTTTCAACCGCGATCCCCGGGTTTTGGCCCCCCGAGCGGCGGGCCGGGCCGTTTCTCCCCTCCCCCAGGGGATAAGCCGTTGGGTTGCTTTTTCGCCGGATTGATACTACAATGGTTCCCACAGGTGAACCCAATGAAGACCAAGATCAAGGAGCTGATCAAGCTGCGCGAGGAAAAAGACGCGGCCGGCGGCCTCGACAAGCTGGCCCAGCGCCGCGCCCGCGGCCTGCTCACCGCCCGCGACCGCATCGAGTACCTCTTCGACCCCAACACCTTCGTGGAACTGCAGGGGTACATCTCGCACCATTCGGGCAATTTCGGCCTGGACAAGAAGAAATTCCTCGGCGATGGGGTCATCACCGGCTTCGGCCGGGTCAACGACCGCGTCGTCTACGTCTATTCCCAGGATTTCACCGTCCTGGGCGGCTCGCTGGGCGAGATGCACGCCAAGAAGATCGTCAATGTCATGGACCTGGCCCTGCGCGCCGGCGCGCCGCTGGTCGGCATCAACGACTCGGGCGGCGCCCGCATCCAGGAGGGGATCAACAGCCTCGCCGGCTACGGCGACATCTTTTACCGCAACACCATCTCCTCGGGGGTCATCCCGCAGATCTCGGTGATCATGGGACCCTGCGCAGGGGGGGCCGTCTATTCGCCGGGCATCACCGACTTCGTCTTCATGGTCGACAAGTCGAGCTACATGTTCGTCACCGGCCCCGAGGTCATCAAGGCGGTGAACAAGGAGGAGGTGACCTTCGAGGAGCTCGGCGGCGCCCAGAGCCACGCCACCATCTCCGGCGTGGCCCATTTCGTCGGCCACGACGAGAAGGACACCCTGGACATGGTCAAGGAACTGCTCAGCTACCTGCCCGCCTCCAACATGGAGCCGCCGCCGGACGCCGAGGCCAGCGACCCCTTCGACCGCATGGACGACCGGCTGAACGAGATTGTGCCGGTCAACCCCAACAAGCCCTACGACGTCAAGGAGCTGATCCTGGCCGTGGTCGACCGGGGCAAGTTCCTTGAGGTGCACAAGGGCTACGCCCAGAACCTGGTGGTCGGCTTCGCCCGCCTGGGCGGACGCACCGTCGGCGTCATCGCCAACAACCCGGCCATCTTCGCCGGCACCCTCGACGTGCAGGCCTCGATGAAGGGGGCGCGCTTCATCCGTTTCTGCGACGCCTTCAACATCCCGCTGGTCAGCTTCGTCGACGTCCCCGGCTTCCTGCCCGGGCGCGACCAGGAGCAGCTGGGCATCATCCGCCACGGCGCCAAGCTGCTCTTCGCCTACTCCGAGGCCACCGTGCCCAAGCTGACGGTCATCACCCGCAAGGCCTACGGCGGGGCCTACATCGTCATGAGCTCCAAGCACCTGGGCGCCGACGTCGTCGCCGCCTGGCCCACGGCCGAGATCGCGGTCATGGGGCCGCAGGGCGCCATCAACATCATCTTCAAGAAGGACATTTCCGAGGCCGTCGAGCCCGAGACGGTGCGCGAGCGGCTCATCGCCGAATACAAGGAGAAGTTCGCCAACCCCAAGGAGCCCGCCGCCTACGGCTATGTCGACGAGATCATCCTGCCGGTGGAGACCCGCCCCTTCCTGATCCGCAACCTGGAGGCCCTGGCCAGCAAGACCCAGAAGCTGCCCCCCAAGAAGCACGGCAACATCCCCCTCTAAGGAGAGGCCATGAAAGAGAAGGTCCTGATCCCCACCCGGGGCATCATCGCCCTGGACATCATCAACTCGCTCAACAGCATGGGCATGGAGACCCTGCTCATGCACTCGCCGGAGGACGCCCTCTCCCTGCCGGTCAAGCTGGCCGACCGCAGCTTCAAGTTCTACTCCTCGCGGCTGGAGGACAGCTACCTGGACGCCGAGGCCATCCTGGAGAAGGCGCGCGAGGTCAAGGCCGACTACATCCACCCCGGCTACGGCTTCCTGGCCGAGAGCCCGGAGTTCGCCCGCCTGTGCCGCGAGAGCCACATCCGCTTCATCGGCCCCGAGCCGGCGGTGCTGGCCGCCGTCGAGGACAAGCTCAAGCTGCGGCAAACCGCCGCCGCCGTCGGCCTGCCGGTGCTGAAGTTCTCCCCGCTCCTGCGCAGCCCGCTGGACTGCGAGTCGTGCGACGAGGGCTTCACCTACCCGCTGATCCTCAAGCCGTTGAAGAGCTCGGGCGGCCGCGGCATCCGCGTGGCCGACTACCGCCGCGAGGCCCAGGAGCAGGTGGCCAACCTGCTCAAGCGCGAGGAGAACGCCCGCAACGGCGTCTTCTTCGAGGAGTTCCGCCCCTACGCCCACCACATCGAGATCCCCTTCTTCCGCGACGCCCGCGACAACCTCCTCTTCCTGCCCGAGATCGAGTCGTCGATCCAGCGCCGCTTCCAGAAGCTCTTCCAGGAATCGCCCTCGCCCAACGTCGACGAGCGCCTGCGCGCCCGCCTCTACGACATGAGCCAGGCGCTGCTGCGCAAGCTCGACTACGTGGGCCTGGGCTACGTCGAGTTCATCGTCGAGAACGGCGAGGCGCTCTTCTCCGAGATCAATCCCACCTTCCAGATCAACACCCTCATCTCCGAGGTGCACCTGACGTCGAATTTCCTCAAGAAGCAGACGGTGCTCGCCCGCGGCGAGCTGCTCAACGACGTGAGCGGCGTGCGCGTCATCCAGCCCAAGCACCACGTGCTGCTGGTCTCGCTGATGGCCGAGGACCCCTACAACAACTTCCTGCCCTCCAGCGGCCAGATCAACCACTTCTTCCACTACTCCACCATCCGCAACGTCTTCAAGACCACCCTGTACACCGGGGCGCGGGTGACGCCGATGTACGACCCCTTCATCGGCAAGATCCTGACCTACGCCTTCGAGCGGCCCAACGCCATCAACGACATGCGCAGTTTCCTGGACAACATCATCATTCGCGGCATCCGCACCAACCTGGTCTTCCTCAAGCACCTGCTGGAAAGCGAAAGCCTGCGCCAGGGCGACACCATCATCGACTTCCTGCACCTGAAGTTCGACTTCTCCAAGCTGAAGAACACCGAGGAGGAGGCCATCATCGCCGCCGCCCTGCTGGCCGCCGACTTCCACCTGGACAACCGCAAGACGAACTACAAGGCCAAGCTGGAGAAGATGAAGCAGCCGGGCTTCTTCAAGCGCCTGTTCAGCCCCTACTGAGGTGCGACCATGAAGTACAAGTTCATGCTGGACAAGAAGGTCGTGGAGGCCGAGATCGCCAACAGCGCCACCTTCCATTCGCCGACCGAGATCAAGGTCGACAAGACCAAGCTCGACATCCTCATCGGCGAGGTCAAGGGGGACGATGTACTCTCGTTCTTCGTCAACAACAAACTGCACCAGGTGGAGTTCGTCCGCGACGAGAACGGCTACCCGCAGGGCATCTACGTCGACGAAGAATACTATGCCGCCTCGCTGCTCAAGATCGACAGCCTGTTCTACTACAAGGAGAAGCCGGTCAGCGCCTCCAAGTCGGGCTCGGTGCGCAGCTTCATCCCCGGCGGCATCAAGAAGATCTACTTCCGCCCCGGCGACAAGGTCGAGGAGAACGACATCGTCCTCATCCACGAGGCGATGAAGATGGAGAACGAGATCCGCGCCCCCAAGACCGGCGTCATCAAGTCCATGGGCGTGCAGGAGGGGGACAACATCCTGGCCAACCACCTGCTGTTCGAGATCGACTAGGGGCAGTGCCGTTCAAGATCAATCGCTTTTTGGACAGGCAGCATGCTTGGCAAAGGGTTTGCGGCCAGTCCGTACGGGTTATTGAACAAGGGCAAACGCTCGTAAGACTTAATTCCAAGCACTAGAGAAAGTGATCGTGCTAGTGATTGTGTTAGGAACAGCCAGCAACGATATCTTTTTTTGAACCATGCATCGGCCATGAATGCAGTTTTTTAATCTCTAAATCTTATTGATCGTTCGAGGGCATTTCCTAACACTAACACTAACACTATCACTTTCTTTGGTTTCAAGTCCGGCAAGGCGCGACGGCGCCGGCCACGGCCGGCCGTCAGCCGACGAAGAGCATGGCCAGCGTGGCGGCGATGAGCAGCGGGCAGAGGTAGCGCACCGAGAACAACCAGACCGACCCCAGGCGCGCCCCCTTTGTGCCCCAGCCGATCTCGCGGAAGGCGGCGCTCTTTTTCCAGACGAAACCGGCGAAAATGGAGATGAACAGCGCGCCGACGCTCAGCGCCAGCGTCCCCCAGACGAAGTCCATCATCTCGAAGAAGCTGACGCCGACCAGCGGCAGCCTGCGGAAGCAGGGCACGCCGGCGAAGGAGAGGACCGAGGGGATGCCCAGCAGGAAGGAGAGCCCGCCGGCGAGCCATACCGCCTTGCTCCGGTTCCATTTCAGCTCGTCGATGCAGTAGGCGGCGACCACCTCCAGCAGCGAGATGGTCGAGGCCAGCGCCGCCACGCCCAGCAGCAGGAAGAACAGCAGGCCGAACGCCGTCCCCAGCGGCATGCGGTCGAAGATCACCGGCAGGATGTGAAAGACCAGCGGGTGGCCGCCGGCCGGGCTCATGCCGTAGGCGGCCAGCGCCGGGAAGATGATGAAGCCGGCCATGACGGCGGTGACCGTGTCCAGGCCGGCCACCCAGGCGGTGCTGCGCGGGATGCTCTCGTCCTTTTTCAGGTAGGAGCCGTAGGTGATCATGGCGCCCATGCCCAGGCTGAGGCTGAAGAAGGCCTGGCCCATGGCGTCGATGACCATCTGCGGCGAGAGCTTGGAGAAGTCGGGCTTGAGGTAGAACTCCAGCCCCTTGCCGGCGCCGGGCAGGGTCAGGGCGCGGCCCAGCAGGACGAGCATGATGACCACCAGCACCGGCATCAGGACCTTGCAGGCCTTCTCGATGCCGCCGGAGATCCCCCGCGAGACGATCCAGGCGGTGAGGAAGATGAACGCGCCCAGCAGCAGGAGCTGCAGCCCCACGTTCGCCGAGAAGGCGGCGAAGACGGCCGGCGTGGCCTCGGTGGTGGCGCCGCGCAGCTGGCCGGCCAGGGTCTTGAAGAAGTAGCCCAGGGTCCAGCCGGAGATCAGCGAGTAGTAGGAGAGGATCATCAGCCCGGCGATCACGCCCAGGTAGCCGACCAGCTTCCACTGCGACTTCGGCCGCAGCTCGCGGAAGGCGCCGACCGGGTTCTTGCCGGTGGCGCGGCCCATGGCGATCTCGGCGATCATCACCGGCATGCCCAGCAGGACGACGGCGGCCAGGTAGACGAAGAGGAATACGGCGCCGCCGTACTTGCCGGTCATGTAGGGGAAGCGCCAGATGTTGCCGATGCCGATGGCCGAGCCGGCCGCGGCCAGGATGAAGCCGATGCTGGAAGTCCACTTGCCACGCGACGCCATGGGGCCCTCCTCGGAACGCGGGTCGAAACCAGTTCCTAACACAGGGCAACGGGGAAGTCAATGCGGCTTGCCAACGGACGGGAAAGCCGATACAATCGGCGCGGCGGCCCGGCCGCCGGGAGGTTGGCGGGAATGAGCGATGCGCTGTCAGGGCTGGCCGTGGCGGCGGTCACCGCCGTGGCGGTGGCCGGCATCTTTCTCTGGGCCGGCCGCGTCCGCAGGCGGAAGATCGAGGCGCTGCGGGGGCTGTGCCTGCGGCGCGGCTGGAAGTACGAACCGCTGGGCGGTTCCCTGCGGCACGGCCACCGCATCGAGGGGGACGGCTGGTCATTCGAGGCCGTTTCCCGCTCCAGCGGCCGCGAGTCCGGCCCCGGCTCGTCCGACTGGGACCATGCCACGCTCTGGAGCTCTTCGGGCGAGAATCCCGGCCGCGGCACCTTCATCCTCGGCCTGAACCCCGGGGGCATGCGCGACCTGGCGCGCATGCCCGCGGCTCTCCTTGCCCGCTTCCTGGGCCCGGAGGCGGCCGGCATGCGCCCGTATCCGGCGGGCGGGCGGCTCGAACCGCGCTTCATGCTGCTTGCCCGCGAGGAGCCGCCGGCCATGGGCTTCCTGGACGGGCGCAGCGAGGAGATGCTGGCGGCATGGCCCGCTGCGCTGCCCCTGGTCGTCCGCTCGTCGCCCGCCCGACTCGAGCTGCGGGTGGCGGGCCGGCGCCTGGAAAGGCCGGAGGACATCGAGCGCCTGGTCGAGCTGGGGCAGAGCTTTTTACAGGGCTGACCGTACTCTAGTGATAGTGATAGTGATAGTGGTAGAAAAAGCAGAAAGTACTTGGTAGACGGTTTACGGTATACGGCGTACGGGAAAGCCATAACTGCGAATGAGGCAGTTTCTTTGCTGCTGCCGTCTACCGTCAACCGTATGCCGTCCACCAAGTGCCCTTGATGGCTGCTCCTGTCCCTTGTCTCTCGTCTCAACTTCTTCTATGATGGTCGTCATGGCGCGAACGAGGAAAAATCCCGGCAGTTTGCCATGCGGCTACCGTTACGGCGGCGCCGTCGCGCCGCGCGCCGGCTCGACTCTCTATCACCTGGGGCTGGGCTCGAACCTGGGCGACCGGCGCGCCCATCTCGAAGCGGCGCTGGCGTTCCTGGGCGGCATCGGCCGGGTGCGCAAGCGCTCCTCGATCTACGAGACGGACGCCGTCGGCATGCCCGGTTCGCCCCCGTTCCTGAACATGGCCGTCGCCCTGGAGACGGCCCTGCCGCCGCTCGAGCTGCTCCGGGCGTGCAAGGCCCACGAGTCGGCGCAGGGGCGCGACCCGCACGACTCCCACTTCCGCGACCGGGCGATCGACATCGACATCCTGCTCGCCGGCGACCTGGTGCTGGCCGCCCCGGAGCTGGCCATTCCCCATCCGCGCCTGGCCGAGCGCGGCTTCGTCCTGGTGCCCCTGTTCGAGATCGCCCCCAAGCTGCTTCACCCGATCGAAAAGGAGACGGTGGTCCGCCTTCTGGCGCGGCTGAAGGGGACGGGCGGGGTCAGGCGCATCCCCTGAGGAGGTCATCATGCTGCTGAAAAAGAAAAAGACCGAGAGCGTCACGGCGGAATGGACGGGCGAGTACCGCTTCCGCGTGACCGGCGGCCGCCATGCCCTGGAGTGCGGCGTCGTCATCCGCACGACGGTCGCCGCCGGCGTGTTCTGGGAGGCGCGCATCATCAAGGTCCTTTCGGGCGATGAGCGGGTCGCCACCGGCCAGATGCATTACCGCCTGGCGCTGCCGGCCGGGGAGGCCGTGCGCCGGGTCCGCGCCGCCGCCCGCCTGCTGGGCTTCAGGGGCAAGGTGCATGTCTACGCCATGGACGGGATGCTGCTCCTCTCCTGACCGCTGGGGACCGTGAAGCGAGCGATGGCAAAAACGACCAGCAGCGCGGCCGGGCTGGTCGCAAAGCTGGGGCTTAAGGAACACCCCGAGGGGGGCTTTTACCGGGAAATCTACCGCTCGCCGCTCCGCGTCCGCGCCGGCGGCAAGGAGCGCAGCGCCGTCACCTGCATCTACTATCTCCTGCCGCGCGGCTCCTTCTCCGCCTTCCACCGCCTGCGCCACGACGAGCTCTGGCACTTCCTCGGCGGCTCGCTCTTGCGCATCCACTGCCTGCGCGCGGGCCGGAAGCCCTGGACCCTGGAGCTGGGCCCCGGCCGCGAGCTGCAGGCGGTCGTCCCGGCCGGCACCTGGTTCGCGGCCGAAGTGGGCCACGGCGATTTCGCGCTGCTCGGCTGCACGGTGGCCCCGGGGTTCGAGTTCGCCGACTTCGAGCTTGCCGACCGTGGGGAACTGGCCGCCGCCTTTCCCGCCGCGGCCGGCCTGGTCCGCCGCCTGACCCGCTAGCGCCGTTCCGGCGCGCTTAACACCGTACGTTTTTTATGTTATAATCTCCCCCGTTATTCTCCCGGCGGTCGCCGGGGGGGATCCAGCATGAAAGCATTCCTGGCCAAACTGCTCGTGGTATTGCTGGGCATCGCCGTGGGCCTGGCCGCGGCCGAGATCGGTGTCCGCATCTATTACGGCACCCTGCCCAAGGTCCCCGAATACAAGATGAACCAGCGGGGCTACCGCGACGTCGAGCACGCCCTGGCCAAGCCGGCGGGAACGACGCGCATCGCCTTCGTCGGCGACTCCTACACTTTCGGCGCCATGGTCGGGTTCGACCGCATTTTCTCCACCCGCACCGGGGACATGCTGCGGCGCCTCTACCCGGGGCGGCAGATCGAGGTGCTCAACTTCGGCGTGCGCGGCGCCAACATCGTCAAGGACCTGAACCGCTTCCAGGCCAGCGGCCTTAAATTCGACCCCGACGTCGTCGTCTTCGGCTTCGTGCTCAACGACTTCACCAACCCCGAGGCCACGCACCGCTTCGACCGAAGCTTCCAGCATGAGGAAAAACGCTACCGCTTCCTGGCGCCGCTGGAGAAATTTTCCGCCCTGGCCCGCTTCATCGACTGGGCCGCTTTCCAGCTCTTCGGCAAGGAGAAGAAGGCCCACCTGGCCTGGTTGAACAGCACCTTTCTGCCTGCGCACAACCCCTATTTCGCGAAGAGCCGGCGCGCCCTGGACGAGCTGACCGCCATCATCGGCAAGCGCCATGGCATCGTCCTCTTCTTTCCCTACCTGGCGGCGAAGGCCGAGGATCACCTGCCCTACTACCGGGAAGGCAAGGCGCTGGTGCAGCACGCCTGCTTGAAGAACGGCTGCGAATTCGTCGAGGTGTGGCCGCTGCTGAAGCACAAGCGCCACAGCGCCTGGTGGGCGAGCCCGCTCGACCACCATCCCAACGCCGAGGCCCACGAGATCATCGCCCGCGCCGTGGCCGGGATCATCCGCCGCAAGGGCCTGCTGGACGCCGCGCCCGCCCCCGCCGCCATGGAGCGACCATGAACGTTCTCGGCATTTCCGCCTTCTACCACGACAGCGCCGTGGCCCTGGTGCGCGACGGCCGCATCGCCTACGCCGCCCAGCAGGAGCGTTTCACGCGCAAGAAGCACGACCCCGAGTTCCCGCAGGAGGCGCTGGCCGACTGCCTGGCCTATACCGGGCTGAAAGCGGAGGAGATTGACCACGTCGTCTTCTACGAGAAGCCCTTCCTGAAGATGGACCGCCTGTTCTCCACCTACATGCAGTTCGCGCCGGGCGGCATCCGCAGCTTCCTGAAGGCGGTGCCGCTGTGGACCAAGCACCGCATCTTCATCAAGGAGATCATCCGCGAGAAGCTGGGCCGCCCCGACGCCCCGGTGCTGTTCACCACCCACCACGACGCCCACATCGCCTCGGCCTTCTTCCCCTCGCCCTTCCAGGAGGCGGCCGTCATCACCCTCGACGGCGTGGGCGAATGGGACACCCTGACCATCGCCCGCGCCGAGGGCAACGACTTCCGGGTGCTGAAGCGCCTGGTGTTCCCCCACTCGCTGGGGCTGCTCTACTCCGCCTTCACCTACTTCACCGGCTTCAAGGTCAACTCCGGCGAGTACAAGCTGATGGGCCTGGCGCCGTACGGCGAGCCGCGCTACCGCGACCTCATCCTGGAGAAGCTCATCGACCTGAAGGAGGACGGCTCGTTCCGCCTCAACCTGGACTACTTCAACTACCACGTCGGCCTGACCATGACCAACGGCCGCTTCGCCCGGCTGTTCGGCGCCGCGCCGCGCAAGCCCGAGACGCCGATCCGCCCCGTCGACATGGACCTGGCCGCCTCCATCCAGGCCGTGCTCGAGGAGATCATCGAGCGCATCGCCCGCCACGCCAGGGAGCTGACCGGATCCGCCAACCTGTGCCTGGCCGGCGGCGTGGCCCTCAACTGCGTGGCCAACGGCAGGATCCTGAAAAAACAGATCTTCAGGGACATCTGGATCCAGCCCGCCGCCGGCGACGCCGGCGGGGCGCTGGGCGCGGCGCTCGACGTCTGGCACCGCCACCTGAAGAACCCGCGCCGGGCCGACGGCCGCCGCGACGCCCAGCAGGGCTCCTTCCTGGGGCCATCCTATCCGCGCGCGGCGATCCTGGCCTTCCTGCAGGAGAAGAACATCCCCTACACGGAGCTGCCGCGGCCGGAGATGGCGCGCAGGGTAGCCGAGCTGATCGACGGCCAGAAGGTGGTCGGCTTCTTCCAGGGGCGCATGGAGTTCGGCCGCGCGCCCTCGGCGGCCGCAGCATCCTCGGCGACGCCCGCTCAGCGGAGATGCAGTCGAAGATGAACCTGAAGATCAAGTTCCGCGAGTCCTTCCGCCCCTTCGCCCCCTCGATGCTCGAGGAGCAGGTGGGGGAGTACTTCGACTTCGACCACCCCTCGCCCTACATGCTCCTGGTCTACAACCTGCAGGAGAAGCACCGCCGGAGGCTGACTCCGGAGGAGCAGGCGCGGCAGGGGCTCGACCAGCTCCACAACCTGCGCTCGGGAGTGCCGGCCATCACCCACGTCGACAACTCGGCGCGGCTGCACACCGTCCGCCGCGAGGTCAATCCCTATTACTACGCGGTGATCGAGGAGTTCCACCGCCGCACCGGCTGCCCGATCATCATCAACACCTCGTTCAACGTGCGCGGCGAGCCGATCGTCAACAGCCCGCAGGACGCCTACCGCTGCTTCATGCGCACCAACATGGACTGCCTGGTGCTGGAGGACTTCCTGATCGAGAAGCGGGAGCAGGAGTTCATCGCCGTCGACGAGGAGTGGATGAAGGAGTTCCCGCTGGACTGATGAAAACCATACCCTACAAACCCGGTCAGGTCAGGCTCTTCCTGGCGATCCTCTACGTCGTCGTGATGGCGGCGCTGCTGCGCTCGGGCCCCGGGCTGCGCCCGGTGCGCCTGCCGGCGGCGGTGCTGAGCGCCGCCTGCCTGCTGTTCGCCCTGCTGCCGAGGTGGTTCTTCCCGGCCTTCCGGGTCATCCTCGCCGCCAGCAGCCGCCTGGGCAGCCTGATCTTTTCCCTGCTGACGGTCATCGTGTTCTACCTGGTCCTGACCCCGCTCTCCCTGGTCATGCGCCTGCTGGGGAAGCGCTTCCTGCACGCCCGTTTCCGCCCCCGCGCCGCAGCGGCCAGCTACTACGAGGAGGGGGAGGCGGCCGGCGACATGAACAGGCAATTCTGAGGCAAGGAGACGCCATGGGCAAGCTGTCGATCCTCGGCGAGATGTGGCAATTCATCCGGCACAAGAAGCGCTATTGGCTGCTGCCGATCATCGTCATCCTGCTGCTGGTGGCCATCCTGCTGCTGGTCACGCAGGGGACGGCCGTGGCGCCGTTCATCTACACCCTGTTCTAGGAGACCGGCGCTACGGCCGGGGGGACGATGAAGGAAAAACTGGAATCTCGGGTCCGGCGCCCGTTCTGGAAGAACCCGCTGTTCTGGATCCTGGCCGTCGCCGTGCTGGCGCGGCTGCCTCTGCTGCTGTACAACGGGGGTATCCTCTGGCCCGATTCACTCTCCTTCCTGGCCTCGGCCGAGAACATCGCCTTCCACGGCGACTTCACCCAGCACCGTATGTACAACACCCCGGTGTACCCCATGTTCTTGTCGCTTTTCCTGCGGCTGCTTCCCCAGGCGCCGCTCACCGGCTGGCTGATCATCCTGGCCCAGCACCTGCTGGGCATCGGCTCCACTCTGTTCCTCTGGCTGGGCGGCCGGCGCCTGTTTGGCGCGGCCCCGGCTCTTGTCGGCGTTCTGCTCTTCACCCTGCACCCCGTCGTTCTCTATTACGAACATGTACCCCATACCGAAACCCTGTTCGTCTTCATCCTGGCCTGGCTGTTCATGCGCGTCACGCGCGCGCCGGCATCACCCGGCGCCTGGCGGGCGGCGGAGCTGGGGCTGCTGTGCGGCCTGCTGACGCTGACGCGGCCGGTGGCCAAGTATCTCGTCCTGACGCTGCTGCTCTGGCTCGTGCTGCGGCTGCGCCGCCCGCGGCCGGCGCTGGCCCGCGGCATCGCCCTGCTGCTGGGCTATGCGGTCGTGGTCCTTCCCTGGATGGCATTCAACCTTCGTAGCGCCGGCTATTTCGGCATCAGCAAGGGCGAGGGGACGAACCTGAAGCTGCGCATCGCCTACATCGGCTTGAAAGCGACGAAACCCGCGGTTGCCCCCCGGAAAAAGGCAACGTCGCCATCCACGCCCGAGAAGGCCACCCGTCTCCAGGAAAGTACGGCCGCTGAGAAGGCGGACACGGCGGCGGCAAAGCCTTCGGCCCGGCCTGAGGGAAAATCCGCCCGGGCTGCGGGAGCCAAGGCGTCTCCGCGCAGGCGCGGGCGATGGCCGGAACGGCTCAGCTCCCGGGCCCGGCAGGACGAGGTGAAAAGGGACCGGAACATCCGGCTGATCCTGAGCCAACCCTGGCCCTATATTCGCGCCGCCATCCGCGACTTCTTCCTGATCATGGCCGCGCCGGGAAGTTCCGTCCAGTTCGATGATGCGCAATCGCCGCCCGTTCCCTGCTGCCTGGTGCTGAAGGACTTCCATACCGACGTCTTTCCCAACCGCCCCGTCAGCCGCTCGCCGTTCGTCAGGCGCCTGGTTCATTTCCAGCTGGCGCGGCTGAAGCCGCGCTGGGCCGTCGTCTTCGCTTTCTTCCTGCTGGGGGCCGTCTCCTTTCTCGCCCAAAGCGGGCGCGACCGCCTGACCGGCCTGCTGCTCCTCTCCCATGTCGCCTATTTCGCCCTGTCGGCGGCGGTGTTCATCAAGCCCATCGACCGCTTCTTCCTCCCTGCGCTCGGCTTCTACCTCCTGTTCGCCGCCTGGGGGGCGGTGTTCCTGTTCCGGATCCTGCGGGGATGGCTGCGGCCGGCCGGAGCCTGACCCGGCGGCGGCTCAGGAGAGGGGGAAGGACTCCAGCTTGCGGATGTGGGCGGCGTTGCCGAGGTTCAGGCTCTCGAACAGCCGCTTGAGCTGGGGGTCGCTGACGTTGAAGATGAAGGCGCCGTGCCGCTCGGCCAAATGGCGCTCGACGTCGAGGGCCAGGCCGACCAGGTCGGCGGGCTTCAGCGCGGCCTGGCTGCGGTTGACGTAGCCGCGGAGCGTCTCCAGGTTCTCCACGAAGCCGGCGATCACCCGCTCGGCCTCGGGATTCTCCAGGAAGGAATCGGGGCTCTCCTGGAAGTAGCCGCGCATCAAGTCCACCTGGCGCGCGTGCTGCTCCTCCTCGGCGGCGAGGTCGCTGAACAGCTCGGCCAGCGCGGGCTGGGTGATGGAGACGTTCAGGGCGATGAGGGCGTACAGCTCTCCGGTCCGTGTTTCGGCGTCCTTCAGCAGGTAAAAGGTCTTGGCCAGCGACACCGTTGCGCTCCCTATTTCCCCGGCGTGATGTAGAGATAGCGCTTGACCTTGTTGGTCGGCGTCTTCTCGAACGGCTCGGGGTGCTCCAGGATGCGGCTGATCTGCGAGAAGGCAGGCAGCTGGGCGTTGATGCGCTGCCGCGCCTGCTCCAGGATGTTCTCGGTCAGCTGGCGCGCCTCGGCGTCGTTGAGCTGGCTGCGCGCGAACTCGCGGTCCAGCACGTCGTAGTCCAGGTAGGCCTTGACCAGCAGCTTGTGCGCCTCGGCGTAGACCACGGCCTCCTGGAAGTAGGGCTCCTGCAGCACCAGCTGCTCGACCGCCTCGGGGTAGATGTTCTCGCCCGAGGGGCCGATGATGACGTTCTTGGAGCGCCCCTTGATGAAGAGGTAACCCTCGGCGTCGAAATAGCCCAGGTCGCCGGTGCGCAGCCAGCCGCCGTTCAGGAAGATCTCGCGGCTGGCGTCGGGGTTCTTGTAGTAGCCCGACATGACGATGGGGCCGCGCACCGTGATCTCGCCCACGCCGGTCTGGGCGTCGGGCTCGTGGATGCGCATCTCGATGCCCGGGATGGGCTTGCCGCAGGAGCCCACCTTGACCTTGCCGAAGGGGTTGATGGTCATGATCGGCGCCGTCTCGGTCATGCCGTAGCCGGTGGAGTAGCTGATGCCGGCGTCGCGCAGGAAGACCTCGACGTCCTCGTTCAGCGAGGCGCCGCCGAACATGAAGAAGCGCAGCTTGTCGCCGAAGGACTTGATCAGCTTGCGGCCGGCGACCTTGTGCAGCTTGCGGCGGAAGAAGGGCAGGCGGTAGAGCCTGTTGACGACCAGCTTGCCCTGGATCTGCGGCAGGATCTTCTTGCGGAAGATCTTGTCGATGACCAGCGGCACGGTCAGCACCGCTGTCGGCCGCACCGCCTCCATGGCCGCCAGCAGCTTCTGCGGCGTGGGCAGGCCGCGCATGTAGTGGATGCTGGCGCCGATGGCGATGGGGCAGAGGCAGCCGCCGGTGGCCTCGAAGGTGTGCGCCAGCGGGATGGTGGAGAGGAAGCGGTCATCGGAGACGATGGGGAAGCGCTCGATGGAGCTGACCACGTCGACGACGATGTTGCGGTGGCTGAGCATGACCCCCTTGGAGTGGCCGGTGGTTCCGGAGGTGTAGATGATCACCGCCAGGTCCTCGGGCTCCACCTCGGGGAAGCGCAGCTGCGTCTCCTCGGGGATGCCGCGCTGGCGGCCGCGCTTGAACAGGGCCAGCGTCTTCTCGATCAGCCCCGGGCGGTGCTTCAGGCGGTCCTCGTAGGTGAAGTCCTCGAGGTCGCAGACGAAGCCCAGCGCCGCGTCGTCCAGGCCCTCGAGCTTCTGGCGCTGCTTGGGCTCGATGAAGATGCCCTTGACCTCGGCGCTGCGCAGGATGTGGCGGGTGTCGGTGTCGGGGAAGCCGGTGAGGATGGGCACGGCGACGGCGCCCATGGAGGTGATGGCCAGGTAGGCGACGACCCAGTTGGGGCAGTTCTCGCCCATGATCGCCACCCGGTCGCCCTTCTGGATGCCGCGCGCGGCCAGGGCGCCGGCCGTCTCCTGCACCTGCTGCTTCAGCTGCAGGTAGACGCAGGGCGGCTCGCCGGCGAAGGCGATCGACGGCAGGCTGCCGTATTTCTCGAACGTCCTTTCCAGCAGGCACTTGATGGTGGCTTTCTCGAGTTCGACGATCATGGGGTCTCCTTTGACCTGGAAATGGTAATCAAAGGCAGGCACAATGTCAATTACAGGGAGGAACTACGTGACGCGTGACGCGTAACGCGTGACGCGAAGTTGCACTAGAAGGACCGGTCATGATGTGCGACATGTGACCGCGATCATTGGCTCCATCCTGCTGACGCTGCGGACTCGATCGCGATCACGAGCGCCAGGAGATCGATCTCCTTTACAAACCGCATTGAAATGATCTCTCCGCCGTTGTATAACCGTTCGCAAAGAGGAGGGACAATGCGCAAGACACTGCCATGGATCGTTCTGATAACCGTCCTGGTCGCAAGCGGCAATGCCTGCGGGAACAAGGAGGCGGCGCCGAAGGGCACGGCTCCAGCTGCCGCGGCGGCTCCCGCCCTCCCGACCGCCTCGGCCGACCCGGCCGCCAGCCTTGGCAACAAGATCGGTTCGTCCTATGTCGAGACACTCAAGCAGGTGGTGGCCATGCTGAACGACAAGCCGCCGGCCGCCGACGCCAAGGCCATGCTGTCCGACCTGAAGCAGTGGACGATCGAGCTGATGGTCGGCCTGGGCAGGGAGCGTGAGGCGCTCTCTCCCGCCGAGAGGGCGAAGGCTGACATGACGCTGAGCCAGCGCATCGCCGCCGTGTCCGCCGACCTGTTTAAGGAGTACCAGGCCGGGCAGATGGCCTATCAGGATGACCGGGAGTTGTTCCAGCTGATCGCCGACTTCAACATCATCACCCAGTACGCCAATTTCGAGCTGCTGAAAAAGCAGCTGTCGGAGGAGGCCAGGAGGCTGGGAATAAAGTAGAGCGGGCTATCGTGACGCGTAACGCGTGAAGATTAATACGACATCGAGATGAGCGCAGCATCTGTGCTCGCGCTTGCTGCTGGGTGAATCGCGGAAGAAACCAACGGGCTCGTTGCACGCCGGGACTCACTTGTTCGATCTGGGCAACCAGCCGTGCGCACAGCCGGAGAAATCAGTCCGTTGCGGTTACTCGTCACGCGTCACGCGTTACGCGTCACGATTGTTCGATCCAGGCAGTTCTGATCTCTAGCCGATGATGCCCAGCATGAACACCATGATGAACAGCGCCACGGTCTCGATCAGGCCGATGACCATGATGTAGTTGCCGAAGCCCTTGCCGGTGTCGGCGAAGGCGTCGGCGGCCGAGGCGCCCGCCATGCCCTGGTACAGGGCCGACACGCCCATGGCCAGGCCGGCGAAGACGCCGACGCCCAGCAGGAAGCCGGGGTCGAGCCGCGCGCGCGCGGCCTTCAGGGCGTTCATCAGGATGAAGCCGTAGACGGTCTGCGTCAGCGGCGCGCCGACGAAGGCGATCATCATGAACGGGGCGGGCTTGTTCTGGGCGAAGCACTTCTTCCAGGCGCCGATGGCCGCCATGCCGGCCACGCCGGCGCCGATGCCCGAGCCCACCGCCGACAGGGCGCACACGGCGCCGATTCCGATCTGGCTGAGGTTCATCTTTCACTCCTTGAAGGGCTTGTATGGCCTTCCCGACCACTCCATGCCCAGGTGGCCGGAGAATTCCAGCATGTTCAGGCGCACGCCGTGGACGACGACCGACAGGGCGCCCATGGCCATGTTCAGCGCGTGCCCGAAGAGCAGCACGGCGCCGCCGGCCAGCAGGCCGGGCAGGCTGGAGCCGAGTCCGGCGGCGATGCCGTTGAAGCTGCGGGCGATCTCCACGCCGGCCAGGCCCACGGCGAAGAGGCGGATGTAGGAGATGATGTCGGCGAAGGCGCTGATGCTGCTCAGGGTGGTGGTCAGCAGGTTGGCCAGGCCTGCGGCCAACCCGCGCAGGAAACGCCCCTCCTGGCGGGCGAAGACGATGACGGCGGCGAAGCCGGCGCCGATCATCCACCTGGCGAAGGAAGGGACGGGAAAGCGCTCGCTGCTGACCACCAGGTTCAGCACCAGGAAGTAGAGGCCTAGGACCAGCGACAGCGAGCCCAGCTGGGCCAGCGAGCGGATGAAGGGCTTCTCGCGGGCCTGGCGCAGGAATCCCCAAACGTGGGCGATGCCGATGTGAACGGCGCCGACGGTGAAGAAGGCGATCTTGAACGTCTGGCCGCTCAGGGGGTTGAGCGAGGAGAGCGCCGGCACGATCATCCACGAGAGCCAGGGCAGGGCGGCCAGCCGCGCCGAGCCGAACCAGGTCCCGGTCAGCGCCCCCCAGAGGACGGTGAAGGAGCTCAGCAGGGCCAGCAGCGGCAGGATGGCCGGCGGCTCCTGGCCGCGCCGGCGGGCGCGCCGGGAAAAGAACAGGGAAGCGGCGAGAAAGACCAGGCCGTAGCCGCCGTCGCCGACGATGGCGGCGAAGAAGAAGACGAAGAAGAGCAGGAAGACGAGGCTGATGTCGAACTCGCGGTAGCCGGGCACGGTGCCCAGCAGCTGGAAGACGGGCTGGATGACGTCGATCCAGCGGCGGTTGCGCACGATCGTCGGCACCTCGTCGCCGGCGGCGGGGTCCTGCAGCAGCAGCGCCCAGCCGTTGTGGCGGCACGCCTCGCGCAGTGCCGCGACCTGCTCGCCGGGCAGGAAACCGGTCAGGAAGGAGAGCTCGGCGGCATGACCCAGAGCCGCCGCCGCCTCGGCCAGTTCGATCTCGCGGTCCGCCGCCCGGGCGGCGCTGGACAGGCGGCCGGCCTCGGCGGCCAGGCCCCGCAGCTCGGCGCGGAACTTGTCCCGGTCGGCGCGGTTCTCCCCGCGCAGCGCCTCCAGCTCAACGGCGTCGCGATGGGGTGGAGTCAGCGCCTTGAATTCCACTTCCGGGAAGGAGCCGGGCCTGGCCACGATGGCCACCCAGCACTGCCCGCGGCGCCGGCGCACCACGAACGCGGCGGCGGCTGCGAGCGCGCGGAGCTTCCGGGCTGGCACCTCGTAGAAGCGGACCGCGAAGCCCCGCGCCTGCAGCGGCCGCAGGTCGGCGAGCGACACTCCCTGCCACTCGCGCAGGCGCTCCTGCTCGCGCGCGAGCTCGGCGGCTTCCTCCTCCAGGATGCGGGCGGCCTCCCGGCGCTCGAGGATGACGCGGGCCGTCTCCAGGGCGGCGGCGACGTCGCCGCCCGCCGCTTCGGGCGGCAGTGGGCGGCGACCCGGCGGGGCCACCGTTGCCAGCGCCTTTTCCAGCAGGTCGCGCTTCTCGCGCCACTCCTGGGCCGAGGGGACCTGGGCGGGCACGGCGGCCAGGTGCAGCACGCCCAGGCGGCGCAAACGGCGCAGGGCCTCCGCCCGCTCGGCGCGGCGGATGACCACGGTGGCCTTGCGCATCGGGACGATCATGTCTCCCCCATGCGGCGCAGGAGGTTGCTCTTGGCGATCTTGCCGCGCACCACCGCCGCCGTCTGCTGGTCGCCCAGGTAGATGTGGATGCGGCGGATGCCCTCGATCGCCTCGGGGATCTTGACCTTCTCGAAGAGGTTCACCCGCTGGCTGGTCACGCGCAGCTCGGCGTCCAGCCGCTCGACCTGGCGGCGCAGCAGGCCGACCTCGACGTCGAGGCGCGCCAGGTCGGCGAGCAGCAGCAACGCCTCGTCGACCCAGGGCGGGGTGAGGAACAGGTCGTGGCCGGCCGTGGCGAACTCCAGCGCGCGCAGCACCGGGATCTCCACCCCGGCGATGTTGGCCGTGTCGGTCTCCAGGCGGCTGACCTTGAGCCAGTCGGCGAAGGGGAACTCCTCGGCGAAGAGCCCCAGCCAGGGGGCGGCGCCATCCAGCCGCTGCCGGCGCAGCCGCTCCTGCTCGGCCAGCCGCGCCTCGACCTGGCGGATCACCATCTGCAGCTGCTGCTTCTTGAGCTGCAGGGTGGGCAGGTAGCGGCGGAAGCGCTTCAAGGCGTCCTTCTGGCGCTTCAGCTCGCTCTTGGTCAGCTTCACGGCCATGGGCTCAGTCCGTCCCGCCGGAGCGGGACGGCGCGGGCTGGCCCTCCTCGCGCGCCGGCCAGTACTGGCGGATCAGCTCGCTGCGCAGCCGCGTCTCTTCGGGGGAGAAGCAGTCGGCGAGGAGGCGCCAGCCGTTGTCCAGCGCCCGCTCCAGGGGCACGTTCACCGAGAGGTCCATCATCTCCTGCTCGAAGCGCGCTCCGTACTTCAGCAGCTTGCGGTCCCACTCGTTCATCTGGAAGCCCATGGCCTTCTTCTCCAGCGACTCCTTGTAGGCGGCGTACAGGGTGATCATGCCGTCCATCAGGGCGCGGTGGTCGGGGCGGGTCTTCTTGTTGACCAGCTGCTTGAGCCGCGACAGCGAGCCGAAGGGCTCGATGCGGCCGTTGCGCATGTAGAACTGCCCCTCGGTGATGTAGCCGGTGTTGTCGGGGACGGGGTGGGTGACGTCGTCGCCCGGCATGGTGGTGACGCCCAGGATGGTGATCGATCCCGCCCCCTGGAAGTCGACCGCCTTCTCGTAGCGCGCCGCCAGCTGGCTGTAGAGGTCGCCGGGGTAGCCGCGGTTGGAGGGCACCTGCTCCATGGTGATGGCGATCTCCTTCAGGGCGTCGGCGAAGTTGGTCATGTCGCTGAGCAGCACCAGCACCTTCTTGCCGCGCAGGGCGAAGCCCTCGGCCACGGCCAGCGCGATGTCGGGCACCAGCAGGCACTCCACGGTGGGGTCGGAGGCGGTGTGCACGAAGAAGACCGTCCGGTTCAGGGCGCCGCCCTGCTCCAGGGCGTCGCGGAAGAAGAGGTAGTCGTCGTACTTCAGCCCCATGCCGCCCAGGATGATGAGATCGACCTCGGCCTGCAGGGCGATGCGCGCCAGCAGCGGGTTGTAGGGCTCGCCCGAGACCGAGAATACGGGGAGCTTCTGCGACTCGACCAGCGAGTTGAACAGGTCGATCATGGGGATGTTGGTGCGGATCATGTTGCGCGGGATGATGCGCTGCGCCGGGTTGACGGCCGGGCCGCCGATGTCGATCATGTGCTCGCCCAGCTCCGGCCCCTTGTCGCGCGGCCGGCCGCTGCCGTCGAAGATGCGCCCCAGCAGGTCGTCGGAGAAGGAGACCTGCATGGGGTGGCCGAGGAAGCGCACCTGGTCGCCGGTGGAGACGCCGCGGCAGCCGGCGAACACCTGCAGCGACACCCGCTCCTCGGCCAGGCGGATGACCTCGGCCAGCGACGTGCGCTGGGCGGAACGGACGACGGCCAGCTCGCCGTAGCGCACGTTCTCGGCGCGGACGGTGATGACGTTGCCGGCGATGGCCTCGATGCGGCTGTAGACCTTCTTCATTCGCCCCTCCCCGGCGCGCCCGCCCGCAGCGCCTCCAGCAGGCGCTGCCCTTTCTCGTCGGCGCCGGCGCGCTGCGCCGCCGTGAAGGCGGCGATGTCGGCCTCCAGGCGGCGGAACTCGTCGCCCTGCCAGGCGGCGACGTTGATGTCCAGGAACTTCTGGCGCAGCTGGTTGAAGAAGGCGCGGGCCGCCTCCTTGCCGCCCAGCTCGAGGCGCGCCGCCAGCACCGCGAACATCAGGACGAACAGGTGGCGCTGGCGCTCGGGGGGCATGGCGCCGTCGACCGGGTCGAGGGTGTCCTGCTGCAGGTAGACCGAGTCGATGAACTCGGACTTGAGAAAGGTCACGTAGTCCTCCAGCGAGGTGCCCTCCTCGCCGACGACCTTCATCATCTGGCCCACCTCGTGGCCCTGGAACAGGATGGCGCGGGCGTAGGCCACGGCCGCCGGGTCGATGGCGCCGCGGTACTTGCTCCAGCTCTCCAGCGGGTGGATAGCCGGGTACTTGCGGGCGTCGGAGCGCTCGCGCGAGAGGCCGTGGAAGGCGCCGACCACCTTGAGCGTCGACTGCGTCACCGGCTCGTCGAAGTTGCCGCCGGCCGGGCTGACCGTGCCGCCGATGGTGACCGAGCCCGTGCCGCCGCCGCGCAGGCGCACCAGGCCGGCGCGCTCGTAGAAGGCGGCGATGACCGACTCCAGGTAGGCGGGGAAGGCCTCCTCGCCGGGGATCTCCTCCAGCCGCCCCGACATCTCGCGCAGCGCCTGGGCCCAGCGCGAGGTCGAGTCGGCCAGCAGCAGCACGTGCAGCCCCATCTGCCGGTAGTACTCGGCCAGGGTGATGGCGGTGTAGACCGACGCCTCGCGGGCGGCGACGGGCATGGAGCTGGTATTGCAGATGATGATGGTGCGCTCCATCAGCGTGCGGCCGGTGCGCGGGTCGGGCAGGCGCGGGAACTCGCGCAGCGTCTCGACGACCTCGCCGGCGCGCTCGCCGCAGGCGGCGATGATGACGATGTCGATGTCGGCGTTGCGGCTGGTGGCCTGCTGCAGCACGGTCTTGCCGGCGCCGAACGGCCCGGGGATGCAGTAGGTGCCGCCGCGGGCCACGGGGATGAAGGTGTCGATGAGGCGGATCTTGGTGACCAGCGGCTCCTGCGGCCGCAGCCGCTCGCGGTAGCAGGTGACCGGCCGCTTGACCGGCCAGTGGAAGCTCATGTTCACCGGCAGCCGGCGTCCCGACTCGTCCTCGAGCTCGGCGATCTCGTCGTTGACGGTGTAGTCGCCGGCGGCGGCGACGCGCGCCACCTTCCAGGCGCCGGCCAGGTGGAAGGGCACCATGACGCGGTGGCGGAAGATGCCCTCCGGCACGCTGCCCAGCTCGTCGCCGGCGCCGACCGCGTCGCCAACGGCGGCCGTCGGCGTGAAGGGCCACCGTTTCGCCTCGTCCAGCGGGCTGAGATAGACGCCGCGCTCGAGGAAGAAGCCGCTGTGGGCGGCCAGCTCGGGCAGCGGGTTCTGCAGCCCGTCGTAGACCTGGCCGAGCAGGCCGGGCCCCAGGCGTGCCGAGAGCGGCTCGCCGCTGAACTCGACCTCGTCGCCGACGCCGATGCCGCGCGACATCTCGAAGACCTGCATCTCGGCCCGGCTGCCGCGGATGCGGATGACCTCCGACTTCAGCCGCTTGCCGGCCAGCAGCACGTAGGCCACCTCGTTCAGCGAGACGTCGCCGGCGGCCTCGACGGTCACCATGTTGCCGTTGACTCCCACGACCTTCCCATTCGTCATGGCTTCACTCCGTTGGCGTTCCCGGCGCGGCCGGGCGGATGCGGGCGTACTCGCGCTCGAAGGCGCCGCCCGCGGCGGCGGCGCGGAACGCCTCGCGGCGCTCCAGCAGGAGCAGCTTCAGGCGGTAGGCGACCAGCCGGCCCACGCCGAAGCCGCCGCCGGCCTCCAGCTCGTCGAGGCGCGCCCAGCGCCGGCGGTCCAGCGCCGTCTCCACGGCCAGCGGCGTGCCGGCCGCCAGCGCCTCCTTGACCACGGCGGCCAGGTCGGCGACGAAGGGCGCCGGCCGCAGCCAGGGCCCGGGATCGATCCCCAGGCGCTGGGCGCGCTGCACGGCCAGCTCGTCGCGCAGGGCCGTCTCCCAGGCGGCATAGCCGCGCCAGGGTGAGGGGTCGCCGGCGCGGGCCGCCAGGGAGGCGAAGGAGACGCGCTCGAGCAGGGCATGGACCTCGGGCGCCTGTTCCTGGCACAGGCGCAGGAAGGCCGGACTGGAGAGCGGCGGCGGGCCGTCGAAGGCGAGCATGGGCAGCGATGCCGCCAGGTAATAATACTGGGCCAAGTTATGATCCCTGTTTCAGCGCGTCGGCGACGATGCCGGCCATGACCGGGTTGAGGAACACGGCCAGGTTCTCGGCGACGCTGGCGGCCGAGAAGTCGTAGTAGGCCTGGCCGTCCTTCTCCGCCACGCGGAAGCCGTCGGCCACATCGGGGGCGGCCTTGACCTCGACGCCGGCAACGAGGCGCGCCGCCAGCGCCTGGCGCAGCGCCTTGGCCATGGTCGCGAAGCGCTCCGGCGGCAGCACGATCTCGACTTCCCCGCGGCGCTCGGGGCTCCAGCCGGAGATCATGGCGGCGATGGCGGCGGCGATCTCCTGGTCGTGCAGGGCGGCGCGCGCCTTTTCCTTCAGCACGGCGGCGAACAGCGCCTCGAGCTGCTGGCGGACCTTCAGCAGCAGGTCGCGGGCGGCCTGCTGCAGCGACTCGCGGCCGGAACGCTCCAGCCGCTCCTGCTCCTGGCGGGCCCGGGCCAGCAGGGCATCGGCTTCCGCGCGGGCCTCGGAGAGGATGCGCTCGCCCTCCGCGCGGGCCCGGCGCAGGATCTCCTCCTCCTCGCGGCGGGCCTTTTCCACGCCGTCGCGGTTTATGGCGTCGATCAGTTCCTTCAGCTGCACGTCGGGGATGTTGTGGTCGTCCATGAGCGGATTTTAGGGGATGAGGGCGGGTCTGTCAACCCGAACGAACGCGAGACATCATGACGCGTAACGCGTGACGCGTGACAAGGAACAGCAATCAAGAGCACCCGGTTGACGGCAGCTGCAGCGATGATTCAGATCTTCAGGGAAGAGAGAGGGATAAAGGAGGGAAGGCAGAGGGAAGACAAAGTGGGAAAGAGGGTATGACATCGCCTATCCCACTCTCTCTTCCCTCTAGCTTCTCTCCCTCTTCCCTTTATCCTCCCTGAGATTCATTGGGCTGTTGTCGTGTGCCGTACGCCGAGCGCATCGTTCATTTCTTGAAGATGTCGCTGAAGAAATAGACGGGCAAGCCGAGGTTTTCCTTTAATTGCAGGTAGCAGCCGGGGCAGGAGGTGACGACGGCGCCGACCTGCAATTCATCCAGCTTGGCGGCCTTGCGCTCCAGGATCTTCCGTGACGTCGAGGGGAAGCCGACCTTGAAGATGCCGCCGAAGCCGCAGCAGAGGGCCGAGTCGTCGTCGACGAAGCGGGCGCCGAAACGCTCCAGGAAATGGCGCGCCTCCCTCTTGAGCTTCAGCGACTTGAGGTTGTGGCAGGGATCGTGGTAGGTGAAGCGGCCCGGAAAGCGCGCGGCGAACTCCGGGTCGATCGCGGCGCCGGGGCGGTGGCGGAAAAGGAATTCCCCCAGCTCGAGGACCTCGACGCCGGGGAGATCGTAGTAGTCGCGGAACGCCAGCACGCCGGTCGAGCAGGGGACCACGATGCGCTGGAAGCGGTAGCGCCGGAAGACCGCCTGGTTCCTGCTTTTCAGCTCGGCGAACTTGTCGCCCCAGCCCTGCGAGAGATAGGGGAAGCCGCAGCACCGCAGCCCCTCCGGGAGGAGGACGCTGAATCCCTGTCGTTCAAGCAGCGCCTTGATTTCCACGGTCTTGCGCGGATAGAAGTAGGTGAACGTGCAGCCGGGGAAGAGCAGGATGTTGTATTCCCTGCCCGGGTCGCCGCCGGTGATTTTCTTCCAATTCGCCTTCTGGAAATCGGGGAGGGACAGCTTCCGCTTCAGCGGCGTGCGCGCCAGGAGGCGCGGCAGCCAGAGGACCCGGCGCAGGACGAACCCCTGGTAAAAGAAGAGAACGATCTTTTTGAGCCAGGGGATGCGCTTCCCCATGGCGGTGCGGTTGCGCTGCTCGATCATCATCCTCGTGAACTCGACCCCCTGCGGGCAGGCGTGCTCGCAGCCGCTGCAGACCAGGCACTGGCTGAGCAGCGAGCGATTTCGCGCATTGGGTCGGAGCCGCCCATCGGCGAGCGCCTTGGCCAGGTTGACCTTGCCGCGCGGCGAGTTGGGCTCGGTCAGCTCGGCCTGGTAGACCGGGCAGGCCGACTGGCAGGTGCCGCAGTCGGCGCAGAGCCTGGCGATCTCGCTGATGGTCTTGTGCGCCATGGAGGGCCATTATAGCAGAAAGCGGGGAGGGGCCCTATCGATGCCCGGGTTGCCAGCGGCTGCCGTTTGGCATACACTGGGCCGTGGCGGCGGCGCCGCCGGCAAGGAACCATCCATGCAGAGAACATACTGCCCGCGCTGCGGGGGCAAGCTGGAAAAGCGAATGCACGAGGGACGCGAGCGCGACTGGTGCCCGGCCTGCCGCGTCATGCACTACGACAACCCGGTGCCGGCCACGGCCGCCGTCGTGCTGGACCACCGCCTGGACCTGTTGCTGGTGCGGCGCGGCCAGGAGCCGGGGCGGGGCAAGTGGTGCCTTCCCGGCGGCTTCCAGGAGACGGGCGAGACGCCCGAGCAGTGCATGCTGCGCGAGCTGGCCGAGGAGACGGGGCTGCAGGGCCGCATCCGGGGCCTGGCGGGGCTGGAGATGGGGCAGAATCCCTTCGCCGGCGAGGTGCTGGTCGCCGGCTACTGCGTGAACGCCGTCGGCGGCGCGCTTTGCGCCGGCGACGACGCCACCGAGGCCGGCTACTTCCCGCTGGAGCGGCTGCCGGAGCTGGCCTTCCGGAGCCACGCCCGCATCATCGAGCGGGCGGCGGCGCCCCTGCGGCCGCGGCGGCGCTTCCGCGGCCTGCCGGGCGGCGCCTATGTCGTGACCAGTCTCGACCACCTGGCCGTCGCCCGCGAGGCGTGCCGCGGCGGCGCCCGCATCGTCCAGTACCGCGAGAAGGACGCGCCGGCGGCGCAACGGCTGGCGACGGCGCGGGCCATCGCCGCGGTCTGCCGGGAGAGCGGGACCGTCTTCCTGGTCAACGACCAGCTGGACATCGCCGCCCTCAGCGGCGCCGACGGCGTCCATGTCGGCCAGGACGACGTCCCGGTCGAGGAGGCGCGGGAACTGCTGGGGCCGGGAAAGATCATCGGCGTCTCCTGCACGTCGCTGGAGCAGGCGCTGGAGGCCGAGCGCCGCGGCGCCGATTACCTCGGCGTCGGCGCGGTGATCGCGACCCCCACCAAGGAGGAGTACCCGGTGGTGGGGCTGGAGGGGCTGCGGCGCATCTGCCGGGCGGTCGCCGTGCCGGTCGCGGCCATCGGCGGGATCAACCTGCAGAATGCGGCCGCCGTGAAGGAATCCGGGGCGAAATACCTCGCCATGGTGCGCGAGTTCCAGGAGGACGCGGCCGCCCGAGTCGCGGCGGTGAATACTATTTACAAAAAGTAGGGGCGGCCATACACCGCAAACGAATGGGATTGAACCCGGCAGGGGTCGGTACTTGAAAACTTGTAAACTCGGGTTTATATGCGACAAATACAAGAATTAAAGTACCGACCCCAATGTACTCAGGAGGACGCCGCGGCACGGGCGGCAACAGTCAACCGCCTGTACGCGGAGTAGGGCGGGCCCGCTCTCAGACGGAAGGAGCGGCCGTCAGTTTCAGGCGGCGACCGATCTCGACGCCGTCGAGGGAATACAGGGCGTCTAGGAAGTTCACCTGCATGCTGCCCGGGCCGGCCGACTTTCCGGCGGCGATCTCGCCGGCGATGCCCATCACGGCCATCGCCGACACGGTCGCGCGCAGGCGGTCGGCCTGCACGGCGGCGAAGGCGCCGCAGAGGGCCGAGGCGGTGCAACCCAAACCGGTGACCCTGGGCATCAGGGGGTGGCCGTTCTTGATCACGGCCATGTCGCCGGCCTCAAGAATGTAGTCGGTTTCGCCGCTGACACAGACCGCGCAGCCGTGCTCGCGCGACAACCGCTGCGCGGCGGCCAGTGCGCCCTCGGCGGGGTCCCCGCTGTCGACCCCCTTGGTGGCTGCGCGCTCGCCGACGACGGCGATGATCTCCGAGGCGTTGCCGCGGATGACGGCCGGCCGGGCCTTCTCCAGCAGGGCGCGGAAGGCGCGCGTGCGGTAGGGGGTGGCGCCGACGCCCACCGGGTCGAGGACGATGGGGATGCCCCTTTGCCCGGCCCGCGCCAGTGCCTTGGCCATGGCAGCCACCCAGGGCTCGCTCAGGGTGCCGATGTTGACCACCAGCGCCGAGGCGATGGCGACCATGTCCTCGACCTCCTCGCCGGCGTGGGCCATGACCGGCGAAGCGCCGACGG
>Ga0116153_10000868_pt1 | contig 32711 bp, 30 predicted proteins | sample AD_UKC028_MetaG_FD_89896 | JGI IMG/M metagenome (GOLD analysis project Ga0116153, IMG submission 89896) | Active sludge microbial communities of municipal wastewater-treating anaerobic digesters from USA - AD_UKC028_MetaG | ecosystem: Engineered > Bioreactor > Anaerobic > Digestate | place: USA...
CGCAGGCCTCCAGCTGGTCCATGGTGAACTGGGTGGCCAGGGCGCCGGTCTTGGGGTCCCGGTAGAGGGGCACGTAGTCCGTCAGGGCGGTCTTGCCGATGACGATCCCCGCGGCGTGGAAACTGGCGTGGCGGTGACGGCCCTCCAGCTTCCGGGCGGCCTCGAAGAGCTCCGTGTACCGGGGATCCTCGGCCAGGGCCCGGAGCTTGGGTTCCTGCTCGAAGGCCTTGGCCAGGGTCATCTTCGGGTCATCGGGCACGAGCTTGGCGATGTTGTTGGAGTCCTCGAAGGGGATGTCCAGGGCACGGGCCACGTCCTTGATGACCGCCTTGGCCTTGAGGGTCCCGAAGGTGATGATCTGGCCAACCCGGTCCGTGCCGTACTTCCGGGTGACGTAGTCGATCACCTCCTCCCGACGTTCGAAGCAGAAGTCCACGTCGAAGTCCGGCATGGACACCCGCTCGGGGTTCAGGAAGCGCTCGAACAAGAGGTTGTACTTGAGGGGCTCGATGTCCGTGATCCGCAGGGAGTAGGCCACGATGGACCCCGCCCCGGAACCGCGCCCGGGTCCCACGGGTATGCCGTGGTCCTTGGCCCAGTTGATGAAGTCCGCGACGATCAGGAAGTAGCCCGTGAAGTCCATGAGGATGATGACCGCCAGCTCAAAGTCCAGGCGGTCCCTTTGCTCGCCCGTGCCCTCGCCGTAGCGCCGGCGGAAGCCCTCGTTGGACAGGTGGATGAAGTAGCGGGTGACCGGCTGGGCCAGGCGGGACTCCAGGGCCCTCCTCTGCTCGGGCGCCAGGTCCGAGCACTCCCGCTTGCCGTACTCGGGGTGGGGCTGGCAGATGGTCCGGTCGTCCATCCGGGCCACCGCGTCCCGGACCCGGGCGGCGGGCTCCTCGGCCCGGGCGTCCCCGGAGGGTCCGAAGTCCGGGGGGATCTCGAACTCCGGCAGGAGGGGGCCCGGCTGGGGGATGGTCAGCCGGACCATCTCGTTGATCCGGAGGGTGTTGGACAGGGCTTCGGGAACCTCCGCGAAGAGGGCGGCCATCTCCTCGGGAGTCTTCATGTAGAACTCGGTCCCCGGGAAGCGCATCCGGTCCCTGTCCGAGACCTTGCGGTTCGTACCCACGCACAGCAGGATGTCGTGGGCCGAGGCGTCCGGGCGGTCCAGGTAGTGCATGTCGTTGGTGGCCAGAAGGGGGATGCCGTGCTTCCGGCCCAGGGCTACCAGGGCCGCGTTGACGGTCCGCTCCTCCGGGATGCCGTGGTCCTGGAGCTCCAGGAAGAAGGAATCCGCCCCGAACAGCTCCCGGTACCGGAGAACCTTGGCCTCCGCCGCCTCGGCCCGCCCCATCAGGATCAGCTGGGGGATCTCCCCGGCGATGCAGGCGGTGGAGCAGACGAGGCCCCGGGCGTGCCGGACCAGGATCTCGTCGTCGATCCGGGGCTTGTAGTAGAAGCCCTCCACGTAGGAGGCGCTGGACAGCTTGACAAGGTTGCTCCAGCCCTCGGCGTCCTTGGCCAAGAGGACCAGGTGGTAGTACTTGTTCCCGCTCTCGGTGCCCGTCTTCTCGAAGCGCGACGCGCCGGCCACGTAGAACTCGGAGCCGACGATGGGGTTCACCCCCTGGGCCCTGCATTCCTTGTAGAACTCCAGGGCCCCGAAGAGGTTCCCGTGGTCCGTCAGGGCCAGGCCCGGCATGCCCAGGGCCTTGGCCTTGGCCACCATGGACTTGACCCCGGCGGCGCCGTCCAGGAGGGAGAAGTCGGAATGGTTGTGGAGGTGGACGAAGGACATCGGGTGGAGTATAGCGCGGAGCCCTGCAGCTGGGAAGGCTGCGGAAGAACGTTTCCCGGAAAAATTCGACAGGATGGTCAGGATTAGAAAAGGATATACAGGATAATGAATTAATTAAAGCAAGAAGCTCAAGGACGAATCCTGTTCATCCTTATTCAATCTTGTCCATCCTGTCTATCCCATGGTTCCAAGGCGCCCTCAGTCGGTCGGAGCCTCCGGATCCGACAGGATCACCCGGTTGCGACCCTCGGCCTTGGCCCGGTACAGGGCCTGGTCCGACTCCGCGAGGAGGACCGACAGGTCCCGGGTCCCTCCGCAGGACACCCGGACTCCCAGGCTCACGGTCAGCCGCATTTCGGGGTAGTCCGGGAACCGGAGGGCCTCCACCCCCGTCCGGATGCGCTCCGCCACGGCGTGACCGGCCTTCCCGTCCGCACCGGGCAGGAGCAGGGCGATCTCCTCCCCTCCGTAGCGGCACACGAGGTCCGTGGAGCGCAGGGCCTCCCGACAGACCCGGGCGGCGGCGGCCAAGCCCTGGTCCCCGGCCTTGTGCCCGAAGGTGTCGTTCACGGCCTTGAACCGGTCCAGGTCCATCATCACGACGCAGAAGCAGGTATCCTCCGCCGGACCCTCCAGATAAGCCCGGGCGCGGAAATCGAAGCGGCGGCGGGTCGGCAGGTTGGTCAGCCAGTCCAGGCCCGCCTCCCGGTCCAGCTTCCGGAACTCCAGGGCGTTCTCCAGGGCCACCGCCGCGGAATCCGCGAACACCGCAGCCGGGCCTTCCGCCCTGCGTCCCAGGGCTCGGGGCTCCTTGCCCAGGAACTCCAGGATGCCCAGGACCCGGCCCCGGGACACGATGGGCATGTACAGGGAATCCCGGTAGATCACGTCCCCCCGGGAGATGGGCCGGCCGAAGGTCCTGCGGGGACGCCTCTCCTGGAGCACCCAGGCGAAGGTACGGGGCATCCGGTCCTGGGGGATCGGGGGCAGGCTGTCCGCCCCCCGGGCTCCCATGCAATCCAGCCCGTCCTCCGTGACCGCCCAGATGAACACGGCGTCCGCGGACACGATCCCCGCGCTCTGGGCCAGGATGCGGCCGATGGACTCCCCGGGATTGACCCCCGCGGTGATCACCGTGCTGGCCTGCCGGAGGGCTTCCGCCTCCAGGTAGCGCCGCTCCATCTCCTCCCGCTCGGTCCGTTCCGCCTCGATCCGTGCCATCAGGTCCGTGATCTCGTTGTCGATTCCCAGGTAGAGGGAGGGCACCCCCTCCGCGGTCCTCTCCAGGACGATGGCCCGGGAGCGTACCCAGCGGTACCGGTCCCGGACGTCCCGGAAGCGGTACTCCTCGGAGAAGAAGTCGGCCTTGCCCGTCTGCAGGAGTCCCACCGCCTCCACGACCCGGGCCCGATCCTCGGGATGCAGGAGTTCGATCCAGCGCTCCCGGGTCATCTCGGACTCGCCGTAGCCGCATTCCTTCCAGAGGGTGTTGCACATGCCCTGTCCGGTGGAGTAATCCCGAAGGAAGATTCCCGCGCCCTTGAGTATATATTCCAGTTTTCCGGATTGTATCAGACGGAGTATCAAGGGGTCGGAAGGCTTCTGGTTCATCTGACTTCTTTCTATAGCACGCTTTTCAATGGTAGTCGATACTATATACTCGCCCGGAGGAATTGCAAATATTTCTTCAAGGAATTCCGTTTGTCACGATGCGGAGATAACCATGGAGCTGGACCTTTTCCGCGGCCTACGGGACGCGGATTATCGCAGCCGCGGCCTGATCGTGGCCGAAGGCCGGCTGGTTGTCGAAAAGGCCCTGGAGGCGGGTCTGCGGATCCGGGCCCTGGTCTGCGTGCCCTCGGCCCGGGGCGAGTGGGAAAGCCGCGCGGAAGGCCGCTTCGAGGTCCGGGTCCTTCCCCGGTCCGAGATCGAGACCCTGGCCGGATTCCCCTTCCACAGGGGTGTCCTTGCCCTGGCGGAGCGCCCGGAGGTTCCCGCCCTGGAACCCGGAAACCTACCCCCGGGGAACCTTCTATGGCTCTGGAACGTCACGGACCCGGACAACCTGGGAACCTTGATACGGAGCGCCGCGGCCCTGGGGGCCGGCGGGGTGCTCCTGGGGCCCGGGTGCGCGGATCCCCTGGGCAGGAAAGCCCTCCGGACCTCCATGGGCAATGCCCTCGTCCGGCCCCTCCGCCGGGCGGAACTGGATACCCTTCCCCGGCTCCGGGCCGCGGGGCTCCGGCTGTTCGCGGCCGCCCTGACCCCCGATGCCCGCCCGCCGGAATCCCTGCCCGCCGGAGGCACCTCGGTCCTGGTCCTGGGCAACGAGGGCTGGGGCCTGCCCGCGGAGGTCTCCGACGCCTGCGACGAGCGCGTGGCCGTTCCCATGGCCCGGGACGTGGATTCCCTGAACGTGGGAGCCGCCGGAGCCATCCTCATGTACGTCCTGTTCGGACCCCGAGGGTCGGCGGCCGCCGTCTGACCTCCCCTGTCCACCGTCTACAGTTCACCGTCCCAGTCCAGACTCCCCTCGTCCAATCCGTAGCCCTCCCCGCCCTCGTGGGATTCCGACCCCGAGGCCCCCGCGGGCTCCACGTGGACGACGATGTCCAGGACGTTCTCCACCCGGCGTCGGATCTCCCGCTCGACCGCCCCGGCCAGCTCGTGGGAATCCCGGACGGTCATGGCCCCGTCCACCTCGATGTCCAGGTCGATGTCCCAGGCTCCCGCGATGCGCCGCATCCGGGCCCTGTGGGGCTTTCCGGCCCCCGGGACCGCCCGGACCGCGTCGAACAGGAGGGTATACAGCGAGGTGTCCGCGTTCCCGTCCATGAGCTCCAGGTTGGCCTCCCGGAATATCCCGAAGGCGTTCCGGACCACCCACAGGCCGACCAGGACCGCGGCGACCGGGTCCGCGGCGGGAATCCCGGCGGCCACGGCCAGGAAAAGCCCGGCCAGGACCGCGGCGGAGATCAGGATATCCCCGGCCATGTTCTTGCCGTTCGCCCTCAGCATCGCGCTGTCCGCCCTGCGCCCGTAGCGGAACTGGGTCCAGGCCAGGAATCCCTTCCCGGCCATGGATATCGCCGTGACTACCAGGGCCGCGGGGTCCGGGATCCGGAGGGGCTCGGGCCGGAGCAGGTTCCCCAGGCCCGAGAGGACGAGCTGGCCCCCCGCGAAGAACAGGATGAAGGCCAGGGCCGTGGTGGCCACGGTCTCCGCCCGTCCGTGTCCCCAGGGGTGGTCGGAGTCCGCGGGCCGGGCGACGACGCCCGCCACGAAGAGGGACAGCCCCGCGATCACGACGTCCGTGGAGGAATCGATCCCGTCCCCCAGCACGGCCAGGCTTCCGGCCCAGATCCCGGTGCCGATCTTGACCAGGGCCAGGATCGCGTTCCCGAACAGGGCGATGAGGGAGGCCCTCCGTAGGAGGGTCCCCCTGTCGATTTCTGCACTCAAGATCCGTCCCCCTTCACAAGCTCCGGAACACTACCGACTTCTTAAATCGGCTCCACTATAGATGGTTTTCGGGTTCCCTGTCCATTTTCCGGTGGATGACCGGGCGGTTCCGGTTGTATCGTTGGGTGCAGGCAAGGAGGAGCTATGGAAGCGCGATCGATCCTTCCCCCCGTCGACGTGATGGACCGGGCGTTCCGGGAGCGGGACGCGGAGTTCGACGGGGTGTTCTACGCCGCGGTCACGACAACCCGGATCTTCTGCCGGCCCTCCTGTCCGGCCCGGAAGCCCGGGGAGGGGCGGGTGGAGTTCTACGCCAGCCCCCGGGAGGCCCTGTTCGCGGGGTTCCGTCCCTGCCTGCGCTGCCGTCCCCTGGAGGCCGGGGGCCGGGCGCCGGACTGGGTCCGGGGTCTCCTGGACGCGGTGGAGGAGGATCCGGAACGCCGGTTCCGGGACCAGGACCTGCGGGAACTCGGGGTGGATCCCGCGGGAGCCCGGCGCTGGTTCAAGCGGGCCTACGGCATGACCTTCCAGGCCTACAACCGGGCTCGGAGGCTCGGCCGCGCCTTCGACTCTCTCAAACGGGGGGGGTCCGTGGACGACGCGGCCCTGGGATACGGCTGGGAGTCCTTTTCCGGCTTCCGGGAAGCCTTCGGCAAGACCTTCGGGGCTCCACCGGGAACCGTGACCGCCGAGGCCGACGGAGCCGCCCGGGCGGTGACGGGTTCCCGGGACTTCGTGCGCCTGGGCTGGATCGAGACTCCCCTGGGCCCCATGGTCGCGGGGGCCGTGGACGAGGGCCTGTGCCTCCTGGAGTTCTCGGACCGTAGGATGCTGGAAACCCAGCTGGACACCCTGCGCTCGCGGTTCCGCCTGCCCCTGGCCCCCTCGGAGAGCCCCCATTTCGAACTACTGCGCCGGGAGCTGTCCGCCTACTTCGCGGGTTCCCTCCGGGAGTTTACGGTACCCCTGGTCCTGCGGGGAACGCCGTTCCAGGAGCGCGTCTGGCGCGGCCTGCTCGAGGTTCCCCACGGAAGCACCGTAAGCTACGCGGCCCTGGCGGAGCGGATCGGGGTTCCCGGGGCGTCCCGCGCGGTGGGACACGCCAACGGGCTCAACCGCATCGCCCTGATCGTGCCCTGCCACCGGGTGGTGAACGCCGACGGCCGGGTAGGAGGCTACGGCGGGGGGCTCTGGCGGAAGCAGGCCCTCCTGGACCTGGAGCGGGGGGCGCGCACCTTCGGGTGAGTCATTTGAGCCGATTTTAAAAGTGCCCGACTTTAAAATCGGCTCATTTGACCAGGCCGAGCAGGACGCCCCCCGCCGCGGCGACCAGGCATCCCGCCAGGGCGGTCCGGGCGGCCCGGGTCCGCGGAGGCGGGTCCCGGAAGACGTAGATCCCGGCCACGGCGCTCACGATGATGTTCAGCTGGGCGACGGAAAAGCCCCGGCCCGTGCCGATCCGCTCCGTGAGCAGGAGCATGCCGTAGTTGCCCGCGGCCCATAGAGCCCCGGACAGCCCGGAGCGGAGGTAGTGGCCGGGGCGCGCCATGATCGGTGCCGCGGGATAGGCCAGGCAGAGCGCCAAGGTACCTGCGGCCATCCCCAGGCTCATGGGAAGGGCGGCGCTCCAGGCGGAAACCCCGCTGGCCCGGATCGGGATGAAGTAAGTGCCGAAGAAGAGGCCCGCCAGGGCCGCCAAGAGCATGCCCTTCACCGTCCGCCCGATGCCCGTGCCGCCGGCGTCTCCGCCCGCGCCGTTCCCGGTTGCCGGTGTCTCCCCCTTGCGGGCGGAGAGGATCAGCAGGACACCCCCCGTCAGGATCGCCGCGGCCAGTGCCGTCAGGACCTTGAGCCCCGCGGAGGCGCCCTCGAGCTCCCGGAAGAGGAGAACCCCCCAGCCCAACCCCACGGCCAGGTTCACGGGCACCCAGATGCCCGCTCCCCGGGCCAGGCCGATCAACTCCGCGGCCGCGAAGGCGGCCACGCCTCCCACGGACCAGAGCAGGCCGCCCAGGAAGACGGGCCAGAAGGAGGGACGGTCCCAGGCGGAACCCGTAAAGAGGAAGACCAGGGCCGCGACAGCCAGGTTGGCCAGGACGGCGTAGAGGGTTTTGGCCCGGGGATTCGGGGACCGGACGTCCTGGGATACCGCCAGCCAGGTGCCCCACCCGAGGACGGGCAGGAGGGCGATCAGGAAGCTGCTCATGGCCGGAGTATATCGAAGGGTACCGTCGGGGGAATAGCCTGTCCGGAAACAGAACCCCGGCCCGGCGAAGTCGGAGTGTTTCTTTTTTACTCACTTCGTAGGGCAATATTTACACACTATTTCCAATCGAAACAATTTTATTGGGAACCTCCCGCTCCTCGTCCGTCCCGGAACGGGAACAAGTCGAAGGTGTGTTGTAGTTATTTATTTTTTATTCCTGCAATTACGTGCATCGGCATTCGCGGCGACCGGACCGAGCAAAGTTGGCACGAATCCTGCTTTACAGTAAGCGAAAGAAAAGACAGCGGCGCCGAGGCGCCGACACCGGGGCAGCGCCCCGAAATACCGAGGAGGTGGATATGTATACCAACCGATGGGAGCCGTCGACGGCTCTGGACTTCTTCGATTCCCTGGACGTCTTCCGGGACGAGATGGAACGCTGGGTGGAAGGGGTACGGAGCCCCGAGGTCCGGGGGATCTTCGACCGCACCCTGACCCCCGCCGTGGACGTGATCGAGACCCGGGACGCCTTCGTGGTGAACGTAGACGTGCCCGGCGTTTCCAAGAAGGACCTTAACGTCACCCTGACCGGCACGGTCCTGAGCATCCAGGGGGAGAAGAAGGAAGAGGAAAAGGACGACAAGGGCCGAAAGTTCTTCCGCAAGGAGACCTGGGCGGGCGGTTTCCGCCGGACCCTGGATCTTCCGGAAACCGCGGATCCCGAGAAGGTGAGCGCGGACCTGAAGGACGGGGTGCTCACCGTCACGGTCCAGAAGCGGGAAGAGGTGAAGCCCCGCCTCATCGCCGTCAACGTCAACTGAAATCGGAAAGGAGGAAGCCATGGAAGCGACGAAGAGCCTGACCGCCCCGAAGCGGCGGTTCGTCAATCCGGCCTGCTCCATCTGCGAGGATGAGGGCACGGTCATGGTAACGGTGGAGATGCCCGGGGTCCGCAAGGAAGACCTGGAGATCAAGATCGAGGGGAACGAGCTGGTGATCCTGGGGAAGCGCCCCGAGTCCGCGCCGGAGGGCACCTATCTCCTGCGGGAACGGAGGATCGGGGATTTCCGGAAGACCTTCACCCTGGACGAATCCATCGACCACGAGGGTGTGGACGGCAAGCTCGCGGACGGGGTCCTCGCCCTGACCCTCAAGGTCAAGGCCGCCGCCCTGCCCCGCAAGATCGCTATCCGGTAGACAGCCGTCCTGCAGGCAAGACCCGAGCCCGAGCTCGGGTCTTTTTTTACCCGTTTTCGGGCACGTTCCTTGACATGCCGGGCTCCGATCACCATAGTCCCGTCATGGGCGTACCGGTGACACAGAAAAGCCATCCTCTGTCCCTGGAGCGAAGGCAGTACCTCTGCGAACGCTACGGCCTTTCACCCTCGGACCTGGCCCTCCTCCTGGAGGACCTCTGGGCCTTCACGGAGGAGACCCCGGAGCGGTACGTCCTCCGCCGGCACTCGGAGCTCCAGAAGAGGGGCTGGACAAACGACGGGATCTTCAAGCGCATCGCCGGGGAGCTGGCCGCCGGGAGGTTTTCGGCGGAGCCCCTCTCCCTCCGGCAGATCCGGCGCATCATATACGGATGACCGGCGGCGGCCGGCAAAGGAGCGGACCATGTGCGGAATCATCGGATATACGGGCCCCCGCAAGGCGCTTCCCCTGCTCCTGCAGGGGCTCCACCTCCTGGAGTACCGGGGCTACGATTCCGCGGGGATCGCCCTGGCCACGGAAGGCTCCCTCCGGGTCTACAAGAAGGAGGGCAAGCTGGAAAACCTGGAGGCGGTCCTCCCCTCCTCCTCGGCGGCCAAGTCCGGGATCGGCCACACCCGCTGGGCGACCCACGGGATCGTGTCGGACAAGAACGCCCACCCCCACCTGGGCTCCAAGGGCCGGGTGGCGGTGGCCCACAACGGCATCCTGGACAACTGGGCGGAGATCCGCCGGGAGCTGGAGTCCGAGGGGGTGGTCTTCACCAGCGACACGGACAGCGAGGTGATCGCCCAGCTGGTGGAGCGGGAGCTGGAGACCCGGAAGCCCACGGACGCCGTGATCGCGGCCCTCAAACGGATTTCGGGCACCTACGGGATCGCGGTGACCTTCGCGGACAAGCCGGCTCTGGTCATCGGTGCCCGGAACGGCAGCCCCCTGGCCATCGGCCTCGGCGACGGTGAGGCCTTCCTGGCCAGCGATCCCTCGGCCTTCGCCTCCCACACCCGCAAGGCGGTGTTCCTGCAGGACGGGGACATCGCGGTGCTCCAGCCCAAGTCCTGGGAGATCCGCAATCTCCGGGGGGAACTCTCGGACCGGGAGGCCGAGACCCTGCCCGCCCGCACCGCGGAGGGCGACAAGGGGGTCCATCCGGACTTCTTCCTGAAGGAAACCTTCGAGCAGCCCCAGGCGGTGGCCCGGGCCCTGGGGAACGGGGGCCGCCTGGTCAAGGACCTGGGCACGGCCAAGCTGGGCGGCCTGGACATGGCCCCCCGGGAGATCCAGGGCATCCGGGAGATCGTCTTCGTGGCCATGGGCACGGCCCTGCACGCCGCCCAGATCGGCGCCCGGATCGTGGAGACCTGGGCCCGGATCCCCTCCCGGGCGGAGGACGCCAGCGAGCTCCGGTCCGCCAACCCCATCGTCCACCGGGACGCCCTGTACGTGGCGGTCAGCCAGTCCGGGGAAACCGCGGACACCCTGGCCGCGGTGCGGGAGATCCAGATGAAGGGCGGCCGGACCATCGGGATCGTGAACGGGGTCGGGTCCACCCTGGCCCGACTCTGCGGGAGCGGAATCTACGTGCACGCCGGACCCGAACACTCCGTGGCGGCCACCAAGAGCTGGAGCGCCCAGATCGTCTGCTGCGCCCTCCTGGCCCTTACCGTCGGCCGTTCCCGCTACCTCTCCCTGGGGGAGGGTCGGGAGGCCGTAGAGGAGCTCGAGGCCCTTCCCGGCAAAATCGAGGAGGCCCTGGCCCTGAATGCCAGGGTGGACGAGCTTGCGAAGCGTTGGAGCGGGGCCCGGAGCACCCTCTTCCTGGGGCGGGGTGTGCTCTATCCCGCCGCCCTGGAGGGAGCCCTGAAACTCAAGGAGATCTCCTACGTCCACGCGGAGGGATTCGCGGGCGGGGCCCTCAAGCACGGCCCCCTGGCCCTGGTCAGCCCGGAGGTACCGACCTTCGCCCTCCTGGCGGACGGGGAGACCTTCGACCGGACCCTCTCCAACATGTCCGAGGTCCGGGCGCGCAGGGGTCCGGTCATCGCGGTTACGAACCGGGAGGATCCCCGCCTGGCGGACGCCGCGGACGAGATCCTGGTGGTGCCGCGGTCCCTGGAGGTGCTCGCCCCCGTCCTGGAGACGATCCCCCTCCAGCTCTACGCCCGGGCCGTGGCCTCCGAGCTGGGCCGGGACGTGGACCGGCCCCGGAACCTGGCCAAGAGCGTCACCACCGAGTGAGGACGACGCCCGCGACCCGGTACGAGATTCGCGGAACTGCGCTCCGGTAAAATTGACTTTTACGCGATTTTTTTATAAAATGTCCTTACCATATGAGCAATTCCCCGGCCACAGAGTTCAAGGTGGATCAGAGGGTCGTCTACCCCAGCCAGGGTGTGGGACGGATCACCTCCATCACGGAAAAGAAGTTCAAGGACGTCTCCGTCCTGTACTACATCATCTACCTGGAATTCTCCGATATGACCGTGATGGTCCCGGTGGACAAGGCCCGCGACCTGGGCATCCGCCCCATCGTGCCCAAGGACGAGGCCCTGAAAGCCCTGAACTTCATCGCCGAGGAATACGCCCCCATACCCTCGGATTGGAAGCTCCGGTACCAGATGAACCTGGACCTCCTCAAGAAGGGCTCCGTCATGGACATCGCGTCCGTGGTGCGTTCCCTCTACCACAGGTCCAAGATCAAGGAGCTGCCGATCCTGGAGCGCAAACTCTACGATTCCGCCCTCAACCTGCTGCAGGACGAGGTCTCCTTCTCCCTGGCCAAGCCCAAGGACGATATCGCCGAGATCATACGCCAGAAGCTGGAAGGCTGAGCCCCTAGGGTCTTCGGGCCGTCCTGCGGATGGAGTCGAAGAGGGGAGCGAACCGCGATTCCTCACGGTAGAACACGAGCGGATACCCCAGGGGCGCCTCCAGGCTGACCGGGCCGCCCCGGAAGGTCCGGCTGGTCCAGAAATGGACCCACCTGTCCGGGGGAAGCCACGAGTCCTTGAGTTCCTGGCCCTTGCGAAACACCGGGCAGACCAGCAGGTCCCGGCCGTACAGGTATTGGTGATCCAGGAAGCGGACTTCCGGGTCCTCCTCGTAATGCGTCCACAGATGTCGGATCGGGGGCAGCCCCGCCTCCGAGCACTCCCGGGCGGCCGCCGCGTGGTAGGGTTCCAGGGCCGCGAAAATACCCGCCATCCGGACGAAATGCCGGAGGCAGGCGGGGTCGGTCCAGTATTGGCAGTCGGAAAGGGGCTTGTTCCCCTCCTGGGTCCGGAAGACCGGGGAAAACGCGGCCATCTCGAACCATCGCTCCAGGCATTCGGGCTTGCGGGCCCCGAAGGCTCCGGAAACGCAGCCCCCCGCGTCGAAATGCCAGAACCCGGCCCCGGACAGACCCGCGGACAGGCCCGCGGGCACCACGCTGGACAGGCCCGCGGCGTCGCTGAAATCCGAAAGCTGGACCCCCGCCCAGAATCCCGACGCCAGGGTCGAGGACCCCGCCCAGCCCGATCGCTGGAAAAAGGCGATCTCGCCCGAGGCGCCCGCCTCCTCGATCGCCTCCCGGCCCGCCCGGGCCCAGAGCACGGGCCATAGGTTGTGGAGGTCCTGGGCCTTCTCGCCGGAATGCAGGACCGCGTCGTCCGGGAGACATTCCCCGAGGTCGGCCAGCCAGCCCGACATGCCCGGGTCGATCATCCGGGAGCGGAGCACGTCCTTGACCCATCGGAACGCCCGGGGGTTCGTCAGGTCCGGCATGACCGCCGTTTGGGACCCGGCCCCGAACCGGTACTCCCCGCCCCCGGGCGAGCGGACCAGGAGCCCCCGCTCCCGGGCCTCGGCGCACAGGTTTCCCTCGGAAGCCAGGAAGGGATTCACGTAGCCCAGGAACCGCACCCCTTCCGAACGCAGGGAGGCGATGAATCCGGGGAGGTCCGGATAGAGGTCCGGGTCCGCCTCCCAGTTCCAACGGGGCTGGAGCCCCTGCCGGGTGTCCCGGGCGCCGCACCAGTCCCGGACCCAGACCGCGGCGACCGGCGCCCCGGCCGTCCGTGCGGCGTCCAGTTTCCGGAGCACCTCCCCCGCCCCGCCCCCCACGCCGAGGATCGCGCCCTTCCGGGTCCAGGGAGGGATCGGCGGCGGACGCCCCACGCGGCAGGCCAGGGAGGAGACCGTTTCCGCGGCGCTGCCCCCCCGGCCCAGGGAAATCTCCCGGGGGGTCTTCCGGAATTCCAGGACCGTCTGCCGGGAAGAGCGGAAGTCGAAGCGGGCGAAGGAATCCGTGTCCGCGAATACCCAGTATCGATCGGTGGAGACGAAGCACGGAAGGGGCAGGTAGGTCGAGCGGATCCGCCGGGGGTTCCGCTTGAGGTTGGCGGGTATCGGAAGGGGACAGAGCTCCCGGGCTCCCCCCCGATCCTCCACCCAGAGCGGCACGGACCGGCCCTTGAGGTCCAGCGGGCCGAACCGTTCCCCGCATCCGAGGATGGCCTCCCCGGGTACGGCGGCCAGGCGGAACCGGAACCGGTCGTACCGGTCCCTCGGCCGCTCGAGGGTCAGCCGGAGGATTCCGTCCGCGTGCCGGGCGGACAGCCGAAGCCTGCCTTCGAAATCGATGACCGCGGATCCGGGTGCCGCTTCCTCGGCCCGGAAGCGGCGGAGGGGGGTCCACTTGATCCCGCCTTCCCAGGGAGCGGCCCCGCGCTTCCCGCCCTCGGCGGTCCGGCTCACCCCCAGCTCCGCGCAGGGCCTGCGTTCGGAATGGGAGAAGACCCGGTGCCCGTCCACGGAGAGGGTGAAGCCGCCCGGTTCGGCATCCAGGGCGATCAACGGAGCCCGTCCCTCCCGCGGCATCACTGCGCGAACAGTCGGACCATTTCCGGGTTGTGGAAGAGCTCGGCGTACTTGCGGGCGGAGAACCCGAGCTTGTCCTTCAGATCCGGATCGGCCCCGTAGGACAGGAGCTTCCTGCACAGGGGCACGTCGTTCCGTCCAACCGCGATGACCAGGGCGGTCTGCCCGTCCTTGCTGGACAGGTTGGGATTGGCTCCGCGCTTCAGGAGGTAGTCCACGGCGTCCGCGCTTCCCGCGGCCGCGGCGTCCATGAGGGCGGAGTAGCCGCGGTCCTCGCTCTGCAGGTCCAGGGCCGCGCCGTGCTCCACCAGGAGCTCCGCGACGGCCTGGTGCTTGCTCCTCAGTGCCAGGCCCAGGAGGGTCACCCCCGCCCGGTCCCTCATGTCCGGTATCATCCCGGCCCGAAGGAAGAGTTCCACCGCCTTGACGTCCCCCTGGCGACAGCATTCCGCCAGGGACTCGGACCTGTAGGGAATCCCCAACTCCAGAAGGGAAGCCCGGGCCCGGCTGCGGCCTTCCCGCACCAGCCATTCGGCCCGCTCGGTCTCGTAGTAGGCGGCCGCGCGATCCAGGGAATCCAGGACGGTGACCCCCGTCAGGTATCCGGGGATCCGGAGGGAGGCGTCCTCCCGGTACACGGCCAGGCGCTTGTCGTTGCCCAGGCACCAGCCCCCGGTGAAGGCGAACCAGGTGGAATGGACGCTTTCCCCGGAGACCGCCAGGAGGATGTGGGAAGCCTTGCGGATCCGGAATTCCAGGGGCTTGCGGGACTCGTCCTCCCAGGAGGGGCCCAGCTTCAGGGCATAGGCGGAGATGCCCGCCTTGCCCAGATTCTTGAGAAGAGCCAGGGCGGTCTGGGAGTCCTTCGATCCAAGCAGAACGGCTACTTCCAAGGCTCGGCACTCCTGGGTGACGGGATCGACCGGACGGCGAGCCTCCCCGGGAGCGCCGGGGGACTCCCTTAGTTCTTCGGCAGGTTCGGGGCGAATCCTTAGCGGGACGGTCGGCGATGCCCGGGAGACCTCAGAGCCCCCGTTCCCGGAGGGCCGCCCGGTTGCTCTCCGCCTTTGCCTTCGACAGGGTGTTGAGGCTTCGGAAGACCAGGACCCCGGCCACGAGGAATAGGGCCGGAAGCAGGGCCGTATGCACCCGGATCCCCGCGACGGCGGCCGGGGAACGGGGATCCCGGGCGAAGCCCGTGGCCGCGTGGACCGCCCAGAAACTCAGGGCCTGGACCGCGTAGGAAAGCCGCCCCGCGAAGGCCCGGAACCCCAGGTAGACCCCATCCTCCCGCTTCCCGGTGCGGACCACGATCCCGTCCACCACGTCCGCCAGGGCGGGCCCGATGAGGAGCCAGAATCCGCCGAAGGCGGTCCCCCAGAAGAACATGGCCGCGACGAAGGCCCCGTAGGTCCGGGCCGCCAGAAGGGGAAGGCAGAACACGGCCAGGACCAGGGCGGCGGCCTGCAGGAGTCCCTGGACGTCCCCCCGCCTGCGCAGGAGGACCGTCCAGATCGGCACCGCGGCCAGGGCCCCGAGGAGCATCCCCGCGAAGATGAAGGTCGTGCTTCGGCCGCCCAGGACGTAATCCCCCACGTAGTGGATGGAGGCGGTCATCGAGATGGTCGCGGACTGGTAGAAGAAGAAGAGCAGGATGAAGGCCAGGAAATCCCGGTCCCCCAGGGCCTCCCGGAGGCGGGCGAAGAACCCGGGTTCCTCGGACGTGCGGGCCGTCTGCTCCAGGTAACGGCGGATCATGGAGGGAGTCTCCCGGACCCCCGGGAGGAGGAGCAGGGCGGACACCAGGGCGACGGCGGCGAAGATCCAACCGTTCGCCGTGTAGGAGGCGGGATCGCCGTACCGGATCACCAGGGTGGGAAGGATGGCTCCCCCGGCGATGCCCAGGACCCCCACCACCGTCGCTACACCCGCGGCCTTGGCCCGCTCCGCGGTGCCCCGGAACCGGTCCGGGAATACGGACTGGTAGTTCAGCTCCCAGACGGAATAGAGCCCGTCGTACAGGCACACCGAGAACACGAGCCAGCCGAAGAGGAGGCCCGGGTGGGTTCCGCCGGCCGGGGATCCCGGGGGGGCGAAGATCAGCACGAAGGATAGGGCGCACAGCACCGTGCCCGCGGCTATCCAGGGGAAGCGCCTTCCCAGCCGGGCCGCCCAGGGTGTGGGCCGGGCGGTGAGGTACCCGATCAGGGGATCGTTCACGGCGTTCCACAGGGAGTAGACGATCACCCCCGCGGCCACGAGGCCCGCGGACAGGCCCAGCTCGGTCTCGTAGTACTTGAACACCAGGGCCGCGAATCCTCCCGTGAGGAACTCCGCCAGGAACTTGCCCATACCGTAGCTGGACATGGTCGGGAAACCCGCCTCCTGTGCACCCATCGCCTCGGTTTTGTCCGACATAGTGGCTCCTTCGGATATGGAGAGTAATGCCCCGGGGGCGGGGGAACAAGGTCCGCACCCCGGATGGGAATTTTTTTCCCGGGTCCGCGGGTGTTCCTTTCCTGCGGATGCCGGCGCCCGGGGTCCCGACGGACCCGCTCCCGGCGAAAACCCGCTAATTAAGCTCCGGGAACCGGGAAACCGCCGCTTGGGACGGTTGGCACGATTGTTGCTATATAGTGTTCATCCTATATCCGGGAACAATCCCGGACATCGGAAAACCAAGACATTCGGAGGATCGATATGAACAGGAAACGAATAACCGCGCTTCTCGCCCTCGCCACCCTCACGGCAGCCGTCTTCGCGGCAAGCGCCGCCTGGGGCTCCGCCGGGGCCGCCGCAGTCCCCGCGGGGGAACTCACCCTCGAGTCCATGCTGGCATACGCCATCCAGGACGAGTACCTGGCCCGGGCGGAATACATCGCCATACAGCAGAGGTACGGAATCCAGCGCCCCTTCTCGAACATCCAGCGCTCCGAGGAGAACCACATCGCCTGGCTGGTCGATGCGTACAACACCCATGGGCTCCCGGTACCGAAGGACGAGGCGGGCCGCTACGTCAGGATCCCCGCATCCCTCAAGGACGCCTTCCAGACCGGAGTGGACGCCGAGGTCGCCAACATCGCGATGTACGACCGGTTCCTGGCCACCCCGCTCCTGGCCCGGCCGGAGAACGCCGCCCTGCGGGACCTCTTCACCCGGCTCCGGGACGCGTCCCAAAACCACCTGCAGGCCTTCCGCACGGGCTTGTCCCGGTACTGATACTACAGAGTACCCTCCCGGCCGCGGTGCCGCCGCGGCCGCCGCCCCCGGCGCGCAGCCGCGGGGCGGTTTTTATTCCCCCTTGCCCGCCCGGAGCCAGGGACAGAGCCGGCGTTCCGCCAGGTCCGCAAGGCCGAAGAGGCCCAGGGCGAGCAGGGAGAGGGCGGCGATCCCCGCGAAGGTCGTGCGGTAGTCCGCCATGGCGTAGGCGTTCATGATGAGGTAGCCCGCGCCGTACCGGGTGGCGTAGTTCTCCGCGAAGAAGAGGGCCGCGACGCCCATGCCCAGGCCCAGACGAAGGGACGTGAAGATCCGGGGGAGGACCGCGGGGATGTAGAGATGCCGCAGAAGCTCCGAGCGTCCCATCCCCAGGGAACGGGCGGCCAGGAAGAGCCGTCCGGGGATCTCCGCGATCCCGTCCCGCACGGACACGAGGGTCTGGAACACGGCCACCGCGGCGACGAACAGGATCTTGGACAGGTCCCCGATCCCGAAGAGGATCATGAACACCGGCAGGAAGGCGACCTTCGGAACCGGATGGAGGATCCGCACCGCGGAGCCCAGCAGGAACTCCGCCCGTCGGCTGGCCCCCAGGGCTATGCCGAGCGCGGATCCGAGCAGGATCTGGAGGGCCGTGGCCGCCAGGACCCGGGCCAGACTGGCGGCCAGGTGGACGGCCAGGTCCCGCCGGGCCAGGTCGGCCAGGGTCGCGAAGGTTTCCCCCGGGGAGGGGACCGCGCTGGTCCCCAAGCCCAGGTGGAGGACCTGCCAGGCCGCCAGGACCAAGAGCGCCCCGGGGAGGACGGACGCCGGGAAGCCCCGGCGCGCGGGATCGGACCGGCCGGAGGGGCCCGGGCCGGGGAGCCCCGGGCGCGTCACGGCTCCCCCTCCAGCAGGCGACGGACGCCCAGGCAGAATTCGTAGTATTCCAGCCGCTCCCGCAAGGACGGATCCCCGAACAGGGGGTTGTCCAGGACGGCCCGGATGCGCCCCCGCTCCATGACCGCCACGGAACTTCCCAGGAAGACCGCCTCCTCGATGTCGTGGGTCACCAGGACCACCGTCAGGTTTTTCGGCGAATCGGAGTGGCTGCACAGGCCCAGGACGGCGCGCTGGAAAGATTCCTTGGAAAGGGCGTCCAGGGAGCTGGAGGGCTCGTCCAGGAGGAGGAGATCCGGCTCCGCGGCCAGGGCCCGGGCGATGGCGGTCCGCTGACGCTCCCCCCCGGACAGCTCCGCGGGGTACTTGTCCGCTCCGTGACCCACGCCGAAATGCTCCAGGAGGGACAGGGCCCGGTCCCGGTCGGCGCCGCGGGAACGCCGGTCCTGGGCTTCCTTACCGGCCCGGGACCCCCCGCGGCAGCCGAGCTCCACGTTCTGCAGTGCGGTCTTCCAGGGGAAGAGGCCGTAGTCCTGGAACACCAGGGCGGTACCGGACCTTTCGGCGGGGGGGCGGTCGTCCACGTGAAGGGAGCCGCCGGCGGCCGGTACCAGGCCCGCGATGGCGTACAGGAGGGTGGACTTGCCGCAGCCGGAAGGGCCCACGACGGCCAGGGAGGACCCCCGGGGCAAGGATAGGTCGAGGCCGTCCAGGGCCCGGTCGAAGGCCGGTCCCGCGGACCGCCCCGCCCGTCGCCCGCGGGGATAGTCCACGGTCAGGCCGCGCGCCTCGATCATCCGGATTCCGCCTCCGGCCTCAGCGGGACGCGTCCAGGAGGTATCGTCCCCAGTCCAGGGTCACGGGCTTGCCCTGGAGGCCCTCGATCCAGGCGGAGACCTTGTCCAGGTACCCGCGGCTCGGAAGCCGGGTCGGCCGGTACTCCGGCAGGGCCATCAGGTCACGGACCCGGGGATCCAGGCGGAGCCGCTCGACCAGGATGTCCCGGGCCAGGGCGGGGTCCGCCCGGATGTCCGCGACCGCCCGGTCCACGGCCCGGTTGAAGGCGGCGATCGCCTCCCGCTTGGCCCCGGCGGCCCGGGCGGTGAAGACCATCACGTCCGGATAGAAGTCGTCCTTGTTCTCGAAGACCCGCTTCTCCAGACCCGCCAGCTGGCCCATGGAGGCGATGGGTTCGGGAAGGCAGGCCATGTCCACCTTGCCCCGCTTGATCATCTCCAGGCGGGCGGGGATGTCCGTGATGAAGACCTTCTCGATCTCGTACCGGCCCGCGAGCCACGCGTCCGCCAGGTAGTTGGAGACGCTCACCTCCATCATGGCCACCGAGGCCTTCCGGCCCTCCGGGAAGCCCGGGCGCACCAGGAAGGGGAAGGACCCGTCCGTGGAGCTCGTGATCCGGAGGTCGAAGCCGCCCTGGACGTTGTAGACGAAGGCGACCAGGTCGCTCATGGACCCGTCCACCGCCCCGGACTGTAAGGCCACCTGTCGCTCCGTGGCGTTCGGGAAGACGACCAGCTCGACGGAAACCCCTTCCCGGGCGAAGTACCCGCGCTTCTCGGCCAGCAGGGCCGGGGCGGAGTCCACGGCGGGCATGAGCCCGACCCGGAGCTCCGGGCCCGCCGCGGACAGGGGAAGGGCCGCCGGGGCGAGCAGGAAAAGGGCGGCCGAGAGGCGGAAGGACCGGCCGGAGCGGGGCTTGGACCGTATGGAACGCGGCCCCCGCGGGGCCGGAAGGGCAGCGGGCATGTTCGAGACCTCCTGGGTTCCGCGCGCTCCGGGGGCTGGAGGGAGCGCCCTTCCTATGCTACCCTCGCCGGCGGGGCCGGTACAATACCCGGCCCGATCCTTCGAGGACGAGGAAGGTGATCCCGTCATGGAATTGCTCGAATGCGGCCTTCCGGCCCTGATCCGGGACCTCTGGATCGCGGCCCGCCCCTTCTCCCTGAGCCTGGCCCTGTACGCCACGAGCGTGCCCCTGGCCCTGGCCTTCCGGGTGGGGATCCTGCCGGGCGACCGGCCGTGGGTCGGGGCCTTCCGGGCTCTGCTCGTGACCCTCTCGGGCCTGGCCGTCCAGGCCGCCACGAACCTCATCAACGACTACTTCGAGAGCGGCATCAAGGGCGCCCCGGAAGCCGAGCGGAAGTACCGGTTCCTGGGCCGGGACCGGGGAGCCTTCGAGATCCTGGTTTTCCTCCTGGCCCTGGCCTGCTTCGGGTTCACGGCCCTGGCGGGCATCTACCTGGTCCTGACCGTCACCCCGGTACTCCTGTGGATCGGCGCCCTGGGCCTGGCCGGGGGCTATTGCTATACCGGGGAGCCCGTCGTCTACAAGCGCTTCGGGCTGGGGGCGGTCCTGTCCTTCGCCCTCCTGGGACCCCTGATGAACTATGGGGCCTGGCTGGGGGTCGGAGGGACGCCTTCCTGGCTGCCCGTGCTGGTGGCCCTGCCGACTTCGCTGTTGATTCCCGCCATGATGCTGTCCAACGAGATCCGGGACGTGGAGCGGGACGCCGAGCTCGGCATCCGTACCCTGACCGTCCGGATCGGGCGGAAGGCGGGGCAGGCCGTCTACGACGGCTTGCTGCTGGCGACCTTCGGGTGGGCCGCTGCCCTCGTGCTCCTCGACCTGGCGCCTGCCGCGACCCTGGCCTCCTGGGCCGCCCTGCCCCTGGCGGTCCGGGCCCGGGTCCGGGTGGCCGAACGCCGCCGGGATGCCATTCCGGCGACCAACCTCCTGCATCTGGTGTTCGGGGCGCTGTATATCGGGGGATTGTTATGGTAGCCGGTGGACTGGGGACTGTGGACGGAATTGTCTACCGTCCGCGACGGCCGGCTAGGCTATAGCGAATGATTCGGCCGAGGTCGGAACACACTTCCGACTACTGTCCACCGTTCACTGTCCACCGTACACCAGCTTCCACGCCTTCCCGACTCCCGTAGGGGTCTCCTCGAGCTCCCGGAACTCGTAGGGCTGGCCGGCCACGGCCTGCCGGACCGCGTCGGTGGCCAGGATCTCCCCCGCCTTGGCCACGTCCTCCCCGAGCTTGCTGGAGGCGTTGACCTCCCGGCCGAAGACGTCGGCGTCCCCGATCCGGAGCATCTTCCCGTACCCGAGGCCCACGCAGAGCAGGACCTTCTCCTCGTCCGAACGGGTACGGTTGTAGGCGTCGCAGGCGGCCTGCATCTCCAGGGCCGCGTGCAGGGCCTTGGCCGGGTTGCGGAAGATCACCAGCATGCTGTCCCCCTCGGTCTTGAGGAGGATGCCGTCGTTGTCCTCAAGGACGGGCACCAGGATGCGCTCGCTCTCGTAGATGGTCTGCAGGAAGTGGATGATCCCGAACTTGGCCACGTTCCGGGAAAACCCCGAGAGGTCCGTGAACATCACCGCCCAGTCCTCCCCGAAGAGGTCCCAGATCCGGCCGTCGATCCTCTCCCGGTCGGAACCCGGCTTCAGGCGCTCCTCGATCAGGCGTTCCAGGCGTTCCTCCGAGGCGGTGGATCCGATACGGCGGCGTACGGGCATGGGGGACCTCCTGAGAGGAGTGTAATCGGTAAACGGTGAACAGTAAACGGGAATGACTTCGGTCCGCGTTGGGTGGCAACGCTAAATCGTATGAACCGGCCGCGACTCTGGGGTCCCTTCGGTCCGCAGTCCACTGTCCGTCCTTACGGCACCACCTTCACGGCCCGGTACCCCGCGTGGTTCACGGCTCCCTCGAGCTGGGGGCCTCCGAAACCTTCGCCCTCCACCGTCGCCTCGCCCTTGAGGAGGTCCACGTCCGCCTTGGTCACCCCGGGGACTCCCTCCAGGGCCTTCTTGACCCGCATGACGCAGTGCCCGCAGCTCATGCCCTCTATGGTCACGATCTTCTTCACGAATCGCTCCTTCGGGGGATCTAATATACCCCCCAGGGGTATATTACTACGAACTCGGGAAAAAGAAAAGCGCCGAGCTGCCCCGGCGCACGCTTTCTCGAATCACCACGGAGGGCACGGAGAGGAGAGGATCCGGAATACGGGGATTCCAGAAACCTCGACGAAGCCCGCAGGGCTTCGTTGCCCGACGGGGCGGCTTATGCCGCCCCGTCGGTCAGCCTCTGTAACACAGGATCGGGCACCGGGCGGCGGCCACCTCGTCCAGGCGTCCCACGGGGGTGACGTGGGGTGCCGAGTGCAGCAGCTCGGGCTCGGTCCGGGCCTCCTCGGCGATCTTCAGCAGGGCGTCCGCGAAAGCGTCCAGGGTCTCCCGGGTCTCGGTCTCCGTGGGCTCGATCATCAGAGCCTCGGGGACGATGAGGGGGAAGTAGATGGTCGGCGGATGGAAGCCGTAGTCGATGAGACGCTTGGCGATGTCCAGGGTGTGCACCCCCTCCACGAAGTTGCCCATGGCCACGAACTCGTGCATGCAGCCCCGGCCGTACTTCAGGGGGTAGACCTTCTCGACCTTGGCCTTGAGGTAGTTGGCGTTGAGCACCGCGGTCTCCGCCAGGCGCCGGAGCCCCGGGGCCCCGAGCATGCGGATGTAGGTGTACGCCCGCACCAGGACCCCGAAGTTGCCGTGGAAGGCCTTGAGGCGGCCGATGCCGGCCTTGGGCATGGCCATGTCGAAACGCCCGTCCTTCTTGACCGCGATCGGGCCCGGCAGGTAGTCCGCCAGGCGCTCCCCCGCGGCGACCATTCCGGATCCCGGGCCCCCGCCCCCGTGGGGGGTGGAGAAGGTCTTGTGGAGGTTGAAGTGCATGACGTCGATGCCCGCGTCCCCGGGCCGGAAGATCCCGGTGATGGCGTTCAGGTTGGCCCCGTCGCCGTACACGAGGCCCCCCGCGTCGTGGACGAGCTTCGCGATCTTCTCGATGTTCCGCTCGAAGAGGCCCAGGGTGCTGGGATTCGTGATCATGATCCCCGCCACGGTGTCGTCCAGGGCCGCCGCCAGGGCGGCCAGATCCACGCCGCCGTCGGCGTCGCTGGGGATCGTGACGGTCTCGAAGCCGACCATGGAGCAGGTGGCGGGGTTCGTGCCGTGGGCCGAGTCGGGGATCAGCATCTTCACGCGCTTCAGGTCGCCCCGGTCCCGGTGCCACTTGCGGATCATCAGGACCCCCGCCAGCTCCCCGTGGGCCCCCGCGGCGGGCTGGAGGCTGGCGGCCTTGAAGCCGCCGATCTCGACCAGCATGGCCTGGAGCCGGTACATCAGCTCCAGGGCGCCCTGGGAGAACTCCGCACCCGCCAGGGGGTGGGTGGTGCGCCAGCCCGGGAGGGAGGCGGCGGCCTCGTTGGCCTTGGGGTTGTACTTCATGGTGCAGGAGCCCAGGGGGTAGAACTCCGTGTCGATGGAGTAGTTCTTCTGGGACAGCCGGGTGAAGTGCCGGACCGCGGTCAGCTCGTCGATCTCCGGGAGGGGAAGGTCGTCCCGCAGGAGCCCCTCGGGCAGGGCGGTCTCGGGGACGTCCGGTTCCGGGAGGGCGGCGCCGCAGCGGCCGGGGGCGGAGAGCTCGTAGGCGAGGGGTTCGGGTCGAAGGTTCACTTGGAGGCCTCCTTGAGGGACGCGGCCAGGAGGTCGATCTGCTCCTTGGTGTTCATCTCGGTCACGCAGACCAGAAGCTCGTGGGTTCGGTCCGGCCAATACCGGGAGAGGGGGAGTCCCGGCACCACGCAGCGCCGGGAGAGCTTGTCGTAGATCGACTGGGCGGGCACCGGAGTCTTGACCAGGAACTCCTTGAAGAAGATGTCCTTCGTCACCGAGAAGCCCGGAAGCTTGGCGATCTCCGCGGCGGCGTAGTGGGCCTTGTGCCAGCAGAGCTCGGCCACCTTCCGCAGGCCGTTTTTGCCGAGGGTGGCCAGGTAGATGCAGGCCTGGAGCATGACCAGTCCCTGGTTGGAGCAGATGTTGGACAGGGCCTTCTCCCGCCGGATGTGCTGTTCCCGGGCGGAGAGGGTCAGGACGAAGCCCCGGCGCCCCTCGGCGTCCGAGGCCTGACCGGCGATGCGTCCGGGCATCTTGCGCACGTACTTGGACGCCGCCCCCATCATGCCCAGGAAGGGGCCGCCGTAGTTCATCGCGTTGCCCAGGGCCTGGCCTTCCGCGGTGACGATGTCCGCTCCGAGTTCCCCGGGGCTCTTGAACAGGCCCAGGAGGATGGGGTCCGCGTGGACCACCAGCAGGGCGCCCGCGGCATGGACCGCGTCCGCGACGCCGGACAGGTCGTGGACCCGTCCCTCGAAGTCGGGATAGGCGGCGACCAGGCAGGCGGCCGAAGGATCCAGGGAGGCCGCCGCGGCGGCGGGAGTCCCCGCATACTCCCGGATCTTCACATCCAGGGGCTCCAGATAGGTCCGGATGACTTCCTTGTATTCCGGGTGCAGGGCCGCGGGCAGGACCACGGTCTCCCGGCCCGGGGCGTTCCGGGCGGCCATGAGAACGGCCTCCGCCAGGGCGGTGGCCCCGTCGTAGTGGGAGGCGTTCATGGCCTCCACTCCGAAGAGCGAGCCGGCCATGCTCTGGTACTCGAAGATGGCCTGCAGGGTGCCCTGGGAGACCTCGGGCTGGTAGGGGGTGTAGGCGGAGAGGAACTCCCCGCGGCTCGCGATCGCGGGAACCAGGGAAGGGATGAAGTGGTTGTAGGCTCCCGCTCCCAGGAACCAGGCGCAGGTCGAGGACGAGAGGTTCTTGGCCGCCAGGGCCTCGATCTCCCGGAGGATCTCCATTTCCGACAGGGCCGGGGGAAGGTCGAGCTCGGGATAGCGCAGCTTCTCCGGGATATCCCCGAAGAGGGACTCCACCGACGGCTTCCCGATGACCGCCAGCATCCGGCTGCGGTCGGAATCCGTGTTGGGTATGAAGGGCACGATTCGCTCCTTACGGCCCCGTAGGGCCCTGGGTACGGAGAGCCGTCCGGGTACCGGGCGGTTCGCCCTCCCGGTAGCTCGGCGGCCGCCGGGCCGGCCTCAGTGGGCGGCCGCTTCCTTCTCGTAATCCCCGGCGGAAAGAAGGCCGTCCCACTCCGAGGGGTTGGTCGGCTCGAACTTGATCAGCCAGCCCGCCCCGTAGCAGTCCTTGTTGACCGCCGAGGGGTCCCCGCCCAGAGCCTCGTTCACGGCGGCGATCTTGCCGCCCATGGGCATGTACAGGTCCGAGGCGGCCTTGACCGACTCGATCACCCCGAAGGTCTCGCCCTGCTTGAGGGTCTTGCCCACCTCGGGGAATTCCACGAACACGATGTCCCCCAGGGATTCCTGGGCGTGGTCGGAGATGCCGGTCACGATCAGGGAGCCTTCCTTGCGGGCCCACTCATGGGAACTGCGGTATCGGGCTGCGGCGTCGATCTTCATATCGTCTCCTTCAGAATATAGTGAGAATATCGTTCACCGACGATACGCGGGAACGTACAGCGGGCGCTTCACGACGACGGCATCCTTGGGCTTGCCGTGGATCACGACCTTCAGGGGCGTCCCGACCTTGGACAATTCCGGAGGGACGAAGGCGTTGGCGGCGTACTTCTTGACTGTGGGGCAGAACATGCCCGCCGCGCAGAGGCCGACGGTCCGGCCGTCGGTCGCCTGCACTTCGTAGCCTTCCCGGGGAACCCCCCCGGTCACGTCCAGGCCCACGAGCTTCCGCGCCGGGCCTTTCTCCGCCAGGTCCGTCACGGCCTTCTTGCCCACGAAGTCCTTTTCCAGGTCGCAGGCCCACTTGAAGCCCGCCTCCACGGGGTTGATGGACGGGGAGATCTCGTGGCCGTGCAGGGGCATCCCCGCCTCGAAGCGCAGGGAATCCCGGGCGGCCAGGCCGATCGGCGCCGCCTCGATGCCCTTCTTCGCGGCCAGGGCCAGCAGTCCGTCCCAGAGCTTCACGGCGTCCCGGGCGGGGAAGAAGAGCTCGGCCCCGTCCTCGCCGGTGTAGCCGGTGCGGCCGACCAGGCAGGGGACTCCCAGCAGGGAGCCTTTGGCGCTGGTGAAGCGGGTCATGCCGGGCACGTCGAAGTCCGCGGCCGCGCCGAGGAGCTCGATCGCCCGGGGGCCCTGGACGGCGATCATGTAGGTGTCGTCGGAGAGGTCCTCGACCTTGACCCCCGCGGGGGCGTTCTTCCGGAACCAGGCGTAGTCCGTCTCGCGGTTGGAGGCGTTCACCACGATCCACCAGCGACCCGGCAGCCGGTAGATGAATAGGTCGTCCGTCACGCCTCCGTCCTCCGCCAGGAGGAGGGAGTACCGGGCGTCCCCGTCCTTCATGTCCAGGACCCGGGCGCTCACCATGCGGGAGACGAAGTCGTCCGCCCCGGGGCCGGAGACCTCGATCTGGCCCATGTGGTCGATGTCGAACAGTCCCACGGAACGTCGGGTGATGAGGTGTTCCTCGACCGCCCCGGTGGGATAGGTTATGGGCATCTCGTACCCCGCGAAGGGCGCCATCTTGGCGCCGCGGGCCGCGTGCCAGTCGTGGAGAGCTGTGGATTTCAGGGTGTCCTCCTTGGAACGGGACGGCCGGCGGGGGGATGCCGCCGACAGGGCAATTCTAGCATCGAAACCGGGGAGCCGCAAGGACACGAACCGCCCCGAATGTCACGACGATCGAGGCACCGGGAAGGATCGAGACGCCGAACCTTGTACGGCAATAAAAACGACCCCCTAGAAGGAATTCCGGGAAAGGGGCTGGCCGATATAGACCCCCTCGCCGCCCAGGAAATCCCGGCGCTGACCCTCCACCAGGATCTGCACGTCCTGGACCGTCGGGAAGGCCGTGGCCGTCCAGACCACCTGCTTGAGCTGGCCGGCGTATCCCTCGATGCCGTAGGAGTTGTACATGAAGGCCTCCGAGAAGTTCAGGTAGGCGGTGGTGCCGCGCACCTGGGCGGACAGGAGGCGCGTCCCCTGGGGAATGAGGGTGATCAGCTCCTTCCGGAGCTCCTCCTCCCCGGGGCCCCTGAGCAGGGAGCCGATCGCGTCCGTCAGGGGAGAATCCGTGGCGGGGATCGTGCGCTTCACCTCGTGCCGCGCGATGACCCCATCCCCGTCGATCTTCACGAAATAGAGGGCGGCGCTCCGAGTCTTCACCGGTCCGGGTTTTTCCGGCTGTGCCTCCGGGGGCTTGGCCGCGGGGCTCTCGGGCGGGGGAGTCTCCACGGGGGCGGGCTTCGTCCCGGGACCCACGGTCACGGCGTCCCCGCCCGCGGGCTTCTTCGGGGGTTTTCCGGAGGGCTCCTCCTGCACCTGGGGGGCGGGAGCCACGGGCGCGGGAGCCGGCGCGGAGGGTTCCCGGCCTCCTTGGGTGGAGACGATGTCCAGGAACTTCGTGGATTCCAGGGTCTGCCGAATCCTGCCCAGGTTGGCGAAGACCAGGACGAAGACCACGCAGAGGGCGACGAGCCAGATCAGGCATCCGGCCCCGACCCGGGAATTCTTCGAGGATGAGGACGACGAGGAGGAACGGGAGCCGCGTCGGGAACCAGCCATGGGACCATGATACGACATGGGAGGGGGATCGGTAAACAGTGGACCGGGGCCGGTCACAGGTCGAAAATATCGGTCTCCGGGTCGAAGGGACCGTCGGGGCGGACCCAGGCGCCCCGGAAGGAGAAGGGCGCGTGGATCTGGACCAGGAGTCCGTCCGCACGGAGGGAGTACCGGCCTTCCACGGGCCGGTGCCCGGAGATCCAGCGGGCCCCCTCCTCCGCGGCGCCGCGACCCAGGAGCCCCTCCAGGGTCTCCGCCGCGGCTCCCGGAAGGGCCTGGCCGTTCGCGGTCCAGGTCAGGGCTTCCACGGTGTCCGGCGCCGCCTCGATCAGCTCCGCCTCGGAGAGGGGGACGGCGGGCTCCGCGTGGCTGGCCGCGAAGCGGGCGCCCCGGGCCGCCAGGGGCAGGGACTCCTCGAAGGAGGCCAGGGCCTCCCGGAATTCCGGGGGCGTGAAGGCCGAGAGCCAGGCGGCGCACATGGCCCCCTCGTCGGCGAACTTGTAAAACCCGTGGTCCCCGGAGCCCTCCCGGTTGCGGGAGTTGTCGTGGTTGCCCTTGAGGCAGGCGGCCCGTCCGGGAGCCCGGATCAGGGTCCGGGCCAGGACATCCAGGGCCGAGAGGGCCCGGGCCATCTCCTCGTCCATGGCCTCCCGGAGGGCGAACCCGGTCAGGGCTTCCCGGTAGGCCCGTTCCCATCGGAGCGGGGCGTCGGGGCCCTCGGAATGGAAGAGATCGCCCAGCAGCAGGAGGAACGCGGCTCCCTCGTCCAAGAGCTCCAGGACGGATCGGGATCCTTCCGGGGGAATCCATTCCAGGGCCCGCCTAAGGAGTCCCGCCCGGGTGTGCAGGTCCGGGAGGACCAGGACGGGGAGTTCCTCGGGAAGGAGGAGGAGGCCTCCCGGCGCCCCGGAGGGTTTCCTGGGGCGAAGGGCGGGATCGAAGTCCGTTTGGATTCCGGCGGCCCTGCGGAGAAGGCCGGCCGTCTCCCGGAGGTCCGGGAGGGCGGGCCGGGTTTCCGCCCGTCGCGCCCGCCGCACGAGCTCGTCGGCCCGGCGTCGCCGCGCGGCGCCCGGGAATCCGGTCCTAGCCCGGGCCGCCATCGCCCGACGCCAGGGACTCCAGGAGGCTCCGGGCCAGGGGGTCCCGGGGGTCCAGCTCCAGGGCCGTGCGGAAGAACCTCTCGGCCTCGTCCGGCCGTCCCTGCTTCAAGGCCAGGGTGCCCAGGTTGGAGACGATCTTGACGTTGTCCGGCTCCAGGCGGAGGGCGGCTTCCAGGCGCTTGCGGCATTCCCGGTATTCCCCGAGTTCCAGGAGGCAGATGGCCAGCTCGTTGTAGGTGTCCGCGTCCTCGGCTCCCAGCTCGATCGCCTTCTCGAAGGCTTCCCGGCCCTCCGCCCAGCGTTTGAGCCGCCGGCAGCCCCAGCCCAGGAGGAACCATCCGTTCCAGACCTTGGGATAGGACGATAGGAATTCCCGGGCCTTCCCGATCCCCTCCTCTTCCCTTCCCAGGCGGATGAAGTCGTAGGCTTCCTTGAACAGGGTATCCAGGCTGCCCTGGGTCCGGAGCTTCCGGACGATCTCCCGGGCCCGGGCGACCCGCTCCGCGTCCTCGCCCAGGGTCGCGTAGGTCTCGAAGAGCTCCCGGGCCCGGTCGTAGCCCCGGTTCTTGAGGTGGAAGAAGGCGGCCTCGTAGTAGGCGTCCGGAACCGGGGGCTCGAAGGCCAGGAGGCGCCGGTAGAGGTCGAAGGCCCGCTGGGAGAACTCCTCCTCCAGGCCGGGGTTATCCAGGCGCCCGTACTCCTGGGCCCGTTTCTCGTACACCGAGGCGAGGTTGAGGTAGGACTCGGGCCGATCCGGGTAGAGGCCCCTGAGGGCGCGGAAGATCTCCTCCGCCACGTCCAGGTCCCCGTTCCGGCTTTTCAGGATCCCCGCCTCCGACAACTCCCCCAGGATGGAGGGCTTCACGGTGGTCACGAAGCGCCGGAAGTAGTCCGCGTCGGGATGGTCGGGGCGGTACGCCAGGACCCTCAGCATCCCGGCCAGGAGGGCCTCCAGGACCAGGTCCCCGGGCCGGAAGCGCTCCGGGTCGCCCCCGGTCTCCACGGGCAGGGCGATGGAGGGATCCAGGAGGAACCCCCCTATGGAGCGGGCGAAGTCCTCGGGGAGGCGGACGTACACGATGTTCCGGAGCCGGGCCTCGTCTTCATCGTCCATCGGTTTCTCCGCCGCCCTTGGAGCCCGGAGTCCCCCCGGGAGCCTGCGGGCCTTCCTCGGTCCTGGGTCCTCGGATCTGAACGACATAGTCGTTGACGTGGATCTTGTAGTTCATGGGTACCTGCTGCTCGTCGAACTGGATGGCCACCGCCGCCAGGTCCTTCCGCCCCTCGACGTCCTCGTAGCGGACCACCTTGCCCTTGATGTCCAGGGCCTCCCGGGGCTCGTCGAATTCCAGCCGGAGCAGGCATTCCTTGCCCACCAGGAACTTGGCCAGGCCCACGACGATCACCTTGGCCCCCCCGAAGGAGAGGTCCCGGATGATGCACTTGCGCGGGACCCCCTGGATGAAGACGAAGGTGTCCTTGGATTGCAGGCAGATGCGGCGCATGGAGTCCGCGGTCAGGAGGATCCGCTCGTCCCGGCGGCGGGTGGAATTGACGTTGGCTTCCAGCAGGCGGCCCAGGATCTCGATCAGGTCGTCCGGAGGCTGCTGGGTGTACTGGATATTGATGAACTGGAGGTCCCCGTTGGACTGGGCGTAGGGGGCGAACCCGGTCACCTTGCCGGCCACGAAGAAGGCCCGGGGATCGGTCTTGTCGGAGATCTTGAAGCAAAAGCGCAGGCTGACCATGTTGTTCGCCCGCTTGACGCGTTCCCCCAGGGCGCTCTTCGCGCTGGCCAGGATCTTGGCTCCCGAGAACGAGGTGGAATAGATCACGCAGGGCCACTGCTCCCCCAAGCACTTCAGGCAGACCTGCTGGGGAAGGAGGGCCGTGGATTTGATGACTTCCTTCGTGAAGGTGACGTCGATCGTCCGGTAAGCGTCGTAGTATTTTGAGATCTGCTGGCTTGTGAGTATGGCCATACGGATCGAATATAGGGCATCCGGGCCGCCGAGGTCAACCGAAGCCGGGGTGTCCACTAAGTCGGTTACTTATTGGACACCCCTTGCATTTTCTAACGTTCTCTTGAGAACGTTAGAAAATGCTACACTAAAACCAGCTGTCCAAAAAGCTATCCGGGCTTTTTGGACAGCCCCCTCCTTATTCCTTCCAGGGAAAGATCATGCCCTTGAGGGTCCGCTTGCCGAGCAGTTCCCGCTCCTCCTCGAGGAGCTCCTCCCAGGGGACCTTCCGGCGGTCCGCCCCGGGATGGGCCTCCAGCCAGTCGTACTTCTTGAGGACAAGCCTCAGGGCGACCACGGATCCCAGGACGGTCCCCGAGAGCCCCGGGACCAGGAAGGCGGAGAAGACGGACACCACGAGTCCCGCGGCGGAATAGAGGGCCAGGAGGATCGAGAACCCCAGGTTGTCCGCCAGGAGCAGGAAGCACTTGCGGACCGAGGCCTTCACGGTCCCCGGGAGGAGGGCGCGGACCGCGGGGAACCACTGGAGGGCCAGGAGGGCGATCAGGAAGCACCAGAAGAGGGTTCCCGCGGCGAACCAGCCCAGGAAGCTTCCCCGGGAGAGGTAGAAGGGCACGGAGATCCAAAACAGGACGAGGGCGGCGGAGAGCGCCGCCCCGAAGGCCAGACCGAGTACCCCGCGGCGCTTCAGGGCTTCCCGGAACGCGGGGAGGGAGAGGTTCCGGTATTCCGCGGCGTCCTTGAGAACCTCCGCGCATACGAGGGAGTAGGCGGACAGGACCAGGAAGCCCAGGCCCGGCCAGACCGCACCTCCGGGAAGCTCCAGCGCCAGGGGCGCCAGGACGAAACCGGCCAGGAGCGCCAGAGCGCCGAGGTTCAGCGCCACCAGGCCCCAGAGGTGGTCCCAGCCGTCGAAGAACGCCTTTTTGATGAAAAAGCCTGTCATAATCGACGGTTTACCGCATCCTTGACAAAGTGGCAAGCCCGTCCCTATGCTCCGGCTATGCCGTTTTTATAGGACGGTCATCCGACATCCCCAGAGGCAGGCCCATGGAGGATCAGTACCGTTTTCCGCTCGAAAACTACATGTCCCAGGAACAGTTCGAGCGGATCGAGCGGTTCGCCAGCGACAAGGAAACCCCTTGCCTGATCGTCGATCTCGACATCGTCAAGAAAAAGTACGCCCAGCTTAGGGCCCTCCTGCCCTACGCCGAGGTCTACTACGCCGTCAAGGCCAATCCCATGGACGAGGTGGTCTCCACCCTCCGGGACCTGGGTTCCAGCTTCGACGTGGCCACCCGATACGAGCTGGACCAGCTCCTCCGGCTGGGCGTGGATCCCGCACGGATGAGCTTCGGGAACACCATCAAGAAAGAGAAGGACATCGCCTACTTCTACGAGAAGGGGATACGGCTCTACGCCACGGATTCCACCGCGGACGTGGAGAAGATCGCCCGGGCCGCCCCGGGTTCCCGGGTCTTTTTCCGGATCCTGACCGAGGGCATGGGAGCGGACTGGCCCCTGTCCCGAAAGTTCGGGAGCCACCCCGACGAGACCCGCCGCCTGGTCCTGCGCGCCAAGGACCTGGGCCTGGAGCCCTACGGGATCTCCTTCCACGTGGGCAGTCAGCAGCGGGACATCGGCCAGTGGTCCACCGCCCTCACGACCACGGGGGGGATCTTCAAGTGGGCCCGGGAGGAGCACGGTATCGAGCTCCAGATGGTCAACATGGGCGGAGGCTTCCCCTCCAACTACCTGGAGCCCACGAACGCCATCGAGGCCTACGCCGAGGACATCAAGAACTACCTGCTCAACAACTTCGACGGACGCTGGCCCCGGGTCATCATCGAGCCCGGACGGTCCATGGCGGGGGACTGCGGCGTGATCGTGACGGAGATCGTGAACATAGCCCGGAAGTCCCTGCACGACCTGTACCCCTGGGTCTTCCTGGACGTCGGCAAGTTCGGGGGCCTCATCGAAACCCTGGACGAGGCCATCAAGTACCCGATCTATTTCAAGGGCTCCGGAAAGCAGGTGGACGTGATCCTGGCCGGGCCCACCTGCGACTCCATGGACATCCTGTACGAGAAGACCACCTACATGATGCCCACCAGCGCCCGCATCGGGGACCGGGCCTACATCCTGACCACCGGGGCCTACACCCAGAGCTACAGCTCCATTTACTTCAACGGCTTCCCGCCCCTGAAGGCCTACGTCCTGGACTGACCCGGTTCGCCGATCACAAAAAAAGCCGCCGGCATCGCCGGCGGCTTTTTATTTTACGATGCCCGCGGACCTTTCAGAACCGGGTCTCCGTCCGCACCAGGACCCCCGGATACCCGAGGTCGGCCAGGCGCCTAACCAGGGCGTCCCGTTCCGAGGGCGAGATGCCCGTCAGTACCACCCGGGTGTAGGCACCCTCGGTCTCCAGGGAGGGGTTCATACCGGAAAGCCGGAGACGCTCCGCCGTTCGCCCGGCGTTCGCAGCGTCCCGGTAGGAGGCCACCTGGATGCGGACC